>Ga0210409_10002177_pt1 | contig 23702 bp, 22 predicted proteins | sample IncBWH17MmetaG_FD_161649 | JGI IMG/M metagenome (GOLD analysis project Ga0210409, IMG submission 161649) | Forest soil microbial communities from Barre Woods Harvard Forest LTER site, Petersham, Massachusetts, United States - Inc-BW-H-17-M | ecosystem: Environmental > Terrestrial > Soil >...
TGTCCTGCGCCTGCCAGACCTCGAGCACGCCAAAGCCGCAGTCTTGAATAGCCTCACCAGCCTGGACGCGCAACGGGGTTATCGTCACGCCATCGATGAGTTCGTTGACTGGTATTGTTCGGAACCTCGCTTGGCTTTCAACAGAATAGTGGTGCTGCGCTATCGGTCTCATCTCGAATCCCGTCAACTTGCACCTGGCACCGTCAACCTACGTCTCGGTGCCGTGCGCCGGCTCGCATACGAGGCCGCCGACTGCGGTCTCCTCAGCGCCGATTTGGCGGCTGGTATTCGCCGCGTTAAAGGCGTGAAGAAGTTGGGAGTGCGCCTCGGCAATTGGCTGACCGCGGAGCAGGGCCAAGCTCTTTGGCAAGCACCCGAGCATCAACGACTGAAAGGAAAACGCGACCGAGCATTACTAGCATTGCTGCTCGCGTGCGGCTTGAGACGGCATGAAGCCGTGGCGTTGAGATTGGATCACCTCCAGCAACGCGAAGAACATTGGGCCATTGTTGATCTGGTCGGCAAGGGAGGCCACGTTCGAACAGTTCCAGTTCCTGACTGGTGAGAATCGAACTCGACGATTGGCTTGCCGCAGCTCGAATTGATCGAGGAAAACTGTTCCGGCGGGTCAACAAAGTTGGAAGGACATGGGGAGATGGCATGACGGTGAAGGCGGTTTGGCACATTGTGAAGGAATCCGCCAAGCGCATCGGAGTGGCGAAGTTGGCGCCGCACGATCTGCGACGTACCTGTGCTCGGCTCTGTCATGCATCGGGAGGCGAGTTGGAGCAGATCCAATTCCTCTTGGGGCATGTCTCAGTTCAAACGACCGAACGATATCTTGGCTGCAAGCAGCGGATTCGATCACCCGTCAATGATCGCATTGGCATCGAGCCGAATCCTTGAGCCGGGTGCGCAATTGTGGAAGGATTGCCGACCACACGTTCGGAACTGGCCCTTCTTCGGGTCTCAGCGCGAGAAGACTGCGCCGTGAGGCGAGCCCGATCCCTTCCACCCGTGTGGCCACTCGCGGTCGAAGTTGAAGCCGGGTTTTCCGTCGGCGTCATGAAAGGCCTCGTCCATGGAGAGCGCGCCCGTCGCCGGGTTCAGCTTCAGCAAAAAAAGGCGGCTCTCCTCCTTACCGCCCCCGGTGACTGCGATACGTTGCGTTTTCGAGTCGTACGACGTCCAGTGCGGATAGAAGGCGTCGCTGATCTTGATCCTGGACACCTCGACAGGCTTCGCGCCATTCGCAATGTCGAGCACGATTAGGCCGTGGCTATACGGGACAGGCTGAATTAGAAAATGTCCGACGATAGTGAGAACGCCGCAAAGCGGACCGGGAAATGTGTAAACGAGCTTTGACGCTGGCGCGTCGGTGTTCAATCCGGTAATTCGCTGGATGCCACAGGTCGCCGTCGCCACGAAGACCGAGCCATCGGGGCCGAGACGCGCCTCCTGCGGATCGATCTGGCCGTAGCGATTCTCACCTGGATCGAAATAGTCCGTCTTGAGCAGCTTGAGATCGGAGAGCCGCCAGACTTGATAGGTCAGCCCACGTGAGTTGTACAGGTAGTCCATCGAGGTATTCGTAGATACGACGCGGTCCAACTCAGTAAGTACGACTAGGTTGTACGGGGTCAGCACTGCGCCCGGAAACGCCGCGTCGGCGCTGCTGCTGGCGCGAATCAGTTTGCCCTGATCGTCAATCTCCACCAGACCACCACTTACGCCCACCTGTCCTTCGTTTGGGCCATCATGCGAATGCTGGAAGGTGGCGAGGACATGCCCGTTGGCCAGACGCAAGAAAGAATGCGGATGCATGTAGCCACCCATCTCAGTGAACGAAGCCGCAATTTTTGGATGGACCGGATCGCGAAGGTCAAACACAAAAGTCCGGCCAGCATCGTGATCATTGGCGAAAAGCATACCGCTGGCGGGCATTGTATATTCAGTGTGATGAATGAGCTTCGTCTGTTGGTCAGTGACAACGGTGGTCACCAGGTGTCCGTACGAAGCAGAGGAGGGATCGGCGTCGATTACGGCCAGAAAGTCATTGCCCTTTTTTGCCACGTCTCCCGTCCAGGCAAATAAGTAGTGCCCTGATTCTGCCTGCTTTTGCTCCTCGGAAATCAGAGGGATATGGATGCTGCACAGGAGCAGAGCGAGGGTCAGCAGAAAACGTGGCATCAAACCTCCCTCACCGAACCGGAGTCGTTTCTTCTCTAGAGCGCCAGCATATCAATCGGAAGACGAGCCAGGCAAGGTCAGTATTTTCAGACGGCTAATCTAATTCTCTGCCTGTGATGCTGGGTTGAACTGCCGAGGAATCGCGGGAAGACGGGTAGTGTCCGAGTGACGGACTAACCGGAAGTTATTCCGAGTCAGAAGGCACGTTGTGGGAAGTCGCGACCTCTCAGATCAGTTGCCTGTGTAGTCGTAATCGGACAAATTCCTTCGCTGGCCGGAAACGGGGTTGCGGGAAGCAAAATACGAGACTCTGGGCGTGTTATCGCCAATGCGGAAGTTGAAGGCTACAATAAAGTACAATACAGAACAGAGAGACGGCGCAGCCACGCTCCGCACCGCAAATCCACTTGTCGATGTCTCCGATCACTAACTCCTTTGGAATCCGCACTTCCAAAAACACGCCTGCAAACTCTGTGGAATGAGCAGTTCCAAAACATTGGACTTAAAACCCTTTAGAATGAACATTTACAGGAAAACAGGGAGGGGGGGTGGCACCAAGTCGTCGCACTGGCCAATCTCATTGCGCGAGTCCGGCGAGATACAAAGATCGCGCTGGCAGGCGCTCGTAGGCCCACGCTCCGCTCTCCGCGAAAAGCCGATGGGCTCTTAGTAAGCCCAGTAGGGGCCCGCACCCCCTGGCGTATTCTGCCCCTCAATCGCTGTGTAGACAGTGCGGCCAAAAAAGAAAGGTAGTCCCCAGTCGAACATTCCTGGGTTTGGTCCGGCCAGTCCGTTGGCTACGCCGTCATTCAGATTGGCTGTCAGGGTATCGGCATTGCCCACGGTGAAATTGATCGTGCCGCTCGCTCCGTTGCCGAAACCCTGGTTGGTCGCGGAGAGACTGAGCGTCGTAGTTGGACAATACCAGAAGGTAGCGTCGTTACAGATCGGGATGTTCAGTGTGTTTGAGTCGAAATAGAGGGCATTTGAGCCGGAGTCTAGGAAGCTATTGTCCTGATAGGTTACGTTGTTGAAAACCGTGGTGAAATTTCCGCTCGATGGATCGATCGTATAAACCGTTGCGCTTCCAAGTCCGTTATTGGTTTGCGTCCCGATGCCAAAGATCATCGAACCGCTGACGCTCGTCTCCGCTCCTGTAACCGACGGCAATTCGATGATGACGCCGTTATTATCCTTCGGAAACAGAACAATTGGATTCTGCACCTGGTTGGACAGACTCTGTGTCGTGCTCTGTGTCGTGAGTTCACACCCCGCAACTGGACATGCGAAGTACAACCCCGGGTTGGATGGGCCACTCACAGTGCAAGCAGTGCCGCAATCTTGCGCAGCAAGCCCCACTCCCAATATGCCGTTGGCACCCAGAGTGGAGAGATCATCTTCAGGCGCACCAAAACTTGTACAAGCATTCGGTATCGTCGAGAAATTTGAGCTGCCGATAACCTGAATCGGAAGGGACTTCGCCTGCTCACCGGCGATTGTCATATCCGCCGTTTGGACCGGTCCCCATGTGATGCCATCCACAAAGGGAAGGCACTCGACAACTGGATCGCCATTGGACGCTGTCTGTTGCGGCAGCGAAATCGTAAGCGCCGAGGACAATATCCTCAACCCCGGCGAGCCAGTGTCAACCAGAATGCCACCGATCGTCTGACAGGCTGTCGTGCTGCCGGGAGCGCAGACCGTTACGCTCGTGAATGCGCCGTTGATGTAGGGAGAGTTGAGTGGAGGGGCCGCAGTCGGTCCAGTGTTGACCGTTATCGCCTGCACGTTCGCTGTGGAGCCGCCGCCTCCGCCACCGCCGGTGTTACTACCATTGCTGGTTCCACTGCATCCCGCCGTTGCGGCCAGAGCTACCGCCAAACTCAAATAAAGGAATTTTTGCAATCGTACACGTTTCATCGGATATCCTCGGCGTGGACTCCTGCTGGCAACATCTGAGGAACGTAGGCCTTCCCTAGGAATGACCTCAAGTGTCCCGATATTTGGACCACCAAACCAGCCTGCTGGATCAACACAGGACCGTGACCGCGGCGCTGGGAGCGCTGAGCCTGTTCAGCTTGCGCAAACTGGTCAAAGTAGGTGCCTAAAAGCTGCCGCAAGTCAGGATGGAAAGGTCCTTGCCACGTAACGGCAAACACCTTTCCGGCAGGAGAAACATATTCCCTCACCGCTACGCCTGTCGATGCTTGGATCTCATGAATTGTGTACGAATTATTGCTGGACGTCCGCAGGCTCCCTTGCATTTTCGCCTGATCCGTCTGCACCGATGTCACGTCGCCTCCCAGCGAGGCTGACGCAGGAAACGGCAGCAGAAGCATCGCAAATATGCCGCGCGTAATTCTCGAATTCATAGCCTGTCCTCTACCAAGATAATTCCCTCTTTCAGGGCAGAACGTTCCTGAACTCTGTTCATACGGAATTTCCTCGGGGATTTCGCGAGCCGCTAGTCTGTTTCTTTTACTTTAGGGGGACTGGGAGTCCCGTCTTCTTTTCTAGCATCCATTCAGACCGCGGAGCTGGAGGTGTCCTCAGCTGGTTAAGACCCTTCTAGTAAAAGATGAGCAGTAACCGCCGAAGGTTGCTTAGAGCGGGTTGCTCGGGGCCGCACAAGACGGATTTCCGGCGCGGTCTATTTTGAGGTTTCGTGCACTGGAGCCGTTTGCGTGACTCCGTGAAGCAACCCCTCACGGATATGCTTGGCCTTTTCCCCGGCATGCGAATCCTCAGAGACTTGGTAGAGTACTTCTTTCTCTTCACCAAGCTTGAACTGGAGAGTCTGTTCCTTTTCCTCGCGGCGGATGCGCACTTTCACAATCTCTCCCGGCTGCCGTTCGCGCACCCATCGCTCGAGAGAGCGCGGCACGTCGCCGCCGTTCCAATTCACAATCACCTCTCCAGAACGCAGCCCGGCTTCCGCGGCAGGGCTGGCATCGTCAACCGCGCGCACTGTCACCGTGCCTCCGGAGTCACGCTCAACCGAAAATCCGAGCACCGCCCTCTTGTGTTCGACCGTTCGCAATTCTAGTCCGGCAAGCCCAAGTATCTGCTGATAAGGAAGCGGTCCTGGTGCCGCAACATAGTCCCTGAAGAATTCTTCAAATGATCCGCCCGCCACCTTCTCTGCTTCTAGCCGAATATCCAAACTGTCGCGGTACGTCTTCCCTGCTTTGGCAAAATCGGTATTCATCGCGCGCAGAACATCATCGAGGCTCTTCTCGTTATTCGTGCGGTCCCGAATCAGAATGTCCAGCAGGTCTCCCAAGACCTGTCCTTTCGTATAATAGGAAACGCTTTCGTCCGGCGCGTTATAGAGCGAATATTTTTCCAGCCACGCATCCAGGCTCGATTGCTCAGCGCTCTGCCAGCGATTCGCCGGACGCGATTCAAGCCCGCTAATCTGTTCTCCCAGATCCTCGTAGAACCGCTCCTTGTTCCAGATTCCGCTCCGCACCAGCGTGTACGCACCGTAAGTGCTTGTCACGCCCTCCGCGAACCACAGCGCCCGGGTGTATTGCTCCTTCGTAAAGTCCACCGGCTCCAATGTCGCGGGACGTATACGCTTGACGTTCCAAAGATGAAAGAATTCATGCGCCGCGACGCCGGAAAGATACTCATCCGACGGAATGCCAATCGCCGTCGAGTTGGCATGTTCCATCCCTCCGCCGCCCGCACCCTTTCCGATGTGCAAAATGAAAAGGTAATGATCGAATGGCGCGCCGTCCATCAACTTGAGTTCATAATTGCAAATTCGGCTCAGGTCTCCTTCGATCTTCCTTTGACTCCACTCCTCGCCATGAACCACGGCGCGGATGTCCACTGGCACTCCCGGCACGCTGAATTCCTTGAAATTACTGATTTCGATCGGAGCGTCTGCAAGCGCATCGTAGCTTTTGGCTTCAACATTAAAAGTGCGCACCCCTCCCGAGGAAACCGTGGCAACATGCGTCGCGCTGGCCACGTTCCATGCCCCCGGAACATCCCGCAAAGCAAGCTGCACATCCTCCCCGCGTCGTTCTTGCACATAAATAAGAATCATCGCCGGATTGATGAAAGCATGTTCTCCGTTGAGCTGGGTGGCAAAAGGTCCAATGTCATCCCAATACGTGGCGTAGCGAATCGTAATGATTCCCTGCCCCGCAACTCGCCAAGTTTCCTTGTCCACTTTTTCAATCGGCGCTATCGCTGATCCCACGAAGGCTACGACCTGCTGCACATGGCTGCTAAAGTCTCGGATTTGATACAGCGCATTCCACGCAGGTATTCGTACCGTGACTTCGCCGCTGACGTCGGGAATTGTCACCGTTACGTGGAAGAGGTGCTGCTCCGGATGACTGATCGACACTTCATAATGAATCGTCGCCCGGCTTTGGCCCGTCCAGCCAAACGCGCACACTAGCAACGCCATAACAGGGCGTAAGGCCCGGCCACGCAACGACTTAGTTGTCACCTGGTATTTGCCTCGGAAGAAACCTGCAGCGGCTGGCCTAACTTGGCTAGCAATTTTTCGCAGAGACCGTCGAAGCTGCCGTTGGACATCAGGAGCAGCACATCGCCGGGCTCTACTTCCACCGATACTTGGTCCGCGATGGCGTCGGCGCTGGGAAATGCGCGCGCGCTTTTTCCCAACTCGCGCACGCTCTCCGCCACCGCTTCAGGTTCGAGACGATTTTCGTCGCCCAGCTGTTGCGCACGAAATACTCCGCCCAAAATGACGCGATCTGCCAGCGCCAACGACAGCGGCAATGTTTCCTCAAATACCTTTCGCCGCATCGAATTGGAACGCGGCTCAAGGATGGCCCAAAGCCGCCGCCCAGGCCACCGAGCTCGCGCAGCCTCAATCGTCGCGCGCACGGCTGTCGGATGGTGCGCGAAATCATCCACCACGAGCACGCCGCGCACTTCCCCTTTTAAGTCCATGCGGCGTTTTACGCTGCGAAACGTCGACAGTGCCTTTGACAAATCATCCGCGCCAATCCCGCGCCCGTTTGCCACCACGATTGCGGCCATTGCATTCAAAACGTTGTGACGTCCGCTTGCGGCTAGCGCAAACTCGCCAAACGGCTTGCCTCGAAATGTGACGCGAAAGCGCATTCCGCCGCCGTCAACCGCCAAATCGCTCGCGACCCAATCGTTCCCCGCAGAAAATCCATACGTCTCCACCGGACAAAACGCCTTCTCCGCAGCACGCCGCAAAGCCGGCCCCGATTCTTCCGTATCTCCCCAAATCACGACACGTCCGCGCCGCGGCACGAGATTCACAAGCCGTCGAAACGCCAGCTCATACGTTTCAAAGTCCCGGTAAATGTCCGCGTGGTCGTATTCGAGCGAAGTGATGATCAAATCATCTGGATGGTAATGAAAAAACTTCGGTCCGCGGTCCCAAAACGCCGTTTCGTACTCATCGCCTTCCAAAATAAATTCTTCGCCGCCACCCAATCCGTAACTCTTCCCAAAATTCTCGGCGACGCCACCTACCAGAAAATTCGGCCTCTTGCCCCCTGTGTGAAAAATCCAGGCCAGCATCGCAGTCGTCGTTGTTTTCCCATGCGTGCCGCTCACCACTATCGAGTGCCGCCCCGGCAAAAACACTTCTTCCAAAATCTCCGGCATCGAGCGGTACGGAATCTTCTGGTCCAGCACTTCTTCCAGCTCCGGATTCCCGCGCGCAATAATATTTCCAACCACAACTAGATCCGGTGCGGGCGCCAAATGCACCGCATCAAATGAATGGAAGAACGAAATCCCCAGCTTTTCCAGCAGAGTGGAAGCCGGCGGATATACTCCCGAGTCCGACCCCGTCACGCGATAACCGCTCTCGCGCAGCATCCCGGCAAGCGGCGCCATCGCCGAGCCTCCAATTCCAATCACGTGAACGTGCTTCGCATCGCTCATAGGACAACTGCCGGTTCAAGAATCTCCAGCTCTCCTTCCCCACTCGCTTTGAGATGCGCCTTGACTCCCAACGGTAGCGTCAACATCGGCCGCGGCGTATGCCCCACCGCGGCGCCATAGACAATTGGCACTCCCAGCGCACCCAAAATTCTCGTACACACGTCGCGCACCGAAGCACTGCCGGACATCGGCGGACCGCAATCCGGAAATTCGCCGAGCACGAACCCGCGCACGCCCTCGAATTTTCCCGCCTGCTTCAAATGCATCAACGCTCGATCCACTTGCCACGGTTTCATTCCGCGATCCTCGAGCAACAAAATCGAACCGCGCGTATCCAATTCCCACGGCGTCCCCAGCGTTGTTTCCACCAGGGTCATGCATCCGCCAAGAACACGGCCTGCCGCTTCACCGCCGGCCATCGTTACGCCGCGCAAGTTTATCGTCCAGCCGCTGTCCGTCTTTCCAACCGCGGCAAGCAGCGACTCCCGGTCATAACCGTTCGACACACCCTCGCCCGCATCCAGTCCCGCAGCCAACATCGGCCCATAAAATCCAATCCATGCGTAACGCTTCCAAAGATAAGCCTGCAGCGACGTCAAATCGCTATATCCCAAAATCACTTTTGGCGCGCCTGCGCGTTCTATCGTAAGACCGTCGAGAAGGTAGTTCGACCCATACCCACCTCGAATCGCCACCAGCGCATCCACATCATCGCGCTCTATCTCGCTTAGAAGCTCAGCTCGCCGCCCCGCTAGTGATCCCGCGAAGTATCCGTCAGGCGTGAGCGGCGTCGAATCGGCAACTTGAAATCCCAAGTGGCGCAATTCCTCAGCGCCCACCAACACTTTGGCGAACTCTGCCGAAGACGCCGGCGCAAACGGCATGAACACGCTTCGCGAATTCAACGCGCGCGGCTTTCGCACCTCTACGTCCACGGTCGTGGCCTCAAGACCTCCGCCTCGAACGCTCATCCGTTTTGCCGTTCCACGGGCAGCATTTCGCAGCTGACGCCCGGCTTGCAGAGCGCCGCAAGAACCTTTTCCTGCTGGTGCGTTGTGACTTCTGCATCAAACTGAATCAAATTCTTTTCGCCCGCCATCGACACCTGAAAATTGTCAATTCCCACCTTGAGCTCGGCAAAAATCCGATGCACATCGGTAACCATATTTTCGGCCCGATCTACAAAAATGCGAAACAACATGTACCGCGGCTTCAAGTTAAGCCAATCCTCGACGTAGAAGAGAAGAACTAGGGCGCACAGCACGAAAGCGCAGGCAATTCCAGAAACTGAATACAACCCGCCTCCAGCAGCCATGCCCATCGCGGCAACGGCGAAAATGGTTGCGGCGGTCGTCAGCCCGACCACGCTGCCGCGCTCACGGAGAATCACGCCTGCCCCGAGAAAACCGATCCCCTGAACGATGTTTGATGCAATTCGCGTCGTACTCGTGTCGCCAGTGCGTCGCGCGATTTCCACCGAAACGATCGTAAATAGCGCGGCCCCAAGCGAAACGCAGAATCCCGTTCGCATCCCAGCGGGACGCCGGCGGATATTGCGCTCGATGCCGATGATGGAACCCAGCAGTGCGGCCCACGCGAGCCGCGCGATGATAGTGCTAAGAGGCAGAACGTTCTCCTGCAATTCCCGGCCTATGGCAGGATTCTACACACTACAATTTAAATTGCGTCAATTTCGCGAAGTGCCGTGCCCTGGCGTGTATCTCGCTCCGTTTCAGCACACGCAGCCGGTCCAACCCAAAGCGCTCTACCGTAAAACTCCCCAGCACCGAACCATAGACCATTGCACGGCGAAGGGTCGCGTCGCTCAAATTTTTCGCCCCCGCCAGATAGCCCATAAAGCCGCCCGCGAAGCTGTCGCCAGCCCCAGTTGGGTCGTGTGGCTCCTCCAGCGGAAACGCTGGCACGCAAAACACGCCGCGCTTGTCCACCATCATCGCCCCGTATTCGCCGCGTTTCACCACCAGCGTCGACGGCCCCATTTTGAAAATATGCTTTGCGGCTCGCAGCAAATTGTGTTCGCTCGAAAGCTGCCGCGTTTCCGAATCGTTGATCATTAAAATATCGACGTGCTTTAGCGTCTCGCGCAGTTCCGCGGGCGTCCGCTCGATCCAATAGTTCATCGTGTCGAGCGCCGCCAATTTCGGCCTACCGTTAACTTGCTTCAAAACGTCCCGTTGTAAATCCGGCGCGATATTCGCCAGAAAAACGTACTTCGAGGATTTGTATTTCTCTGGTAACCGCGGCTTGAAACCGGCAAAAACATTTAAATCCGTCGCCAGGGTCACTCGCTCATTCAGGTTCTCCGAGTACCGCCCCGCCCAAAAAAAAGTCTTTCCCGCAGCCCGTTCCAATCCTTCTGTATCGATGTGCCGTCCGCGAAACACCGCCTCGTCTTTGGCCGTGAAATCCTCGCCCACAATGGCGACAAGACTCACAGGCGCAAAAAAACTCGCGGCCACCGCGAAATAGGTCGCCGCGCCGCCTACCGTCCGCTCGACCTTGCCGTACGGGCTTTCGAGCGCATCAAATGCCACCGATCCGACAACAAGTAAGGACACAGGGTTCTCCTAGGAAATATATTTGCCAATGATCGCTTCGAGTTTCTTTTTCGTAGCCTTGGGCACCAATTTCAAGTCCGTGACGAGCGCGTGCTTCAATGCAGCTCCGCACTTGCAGCTTCGCCCTTCAGGCATGGCGCGCACGGCCTCGCGCAAAACCTTCTGCGCATTTTCGGCATTCTGCACCAGCGTGGCTATGATCTGCGAAGCCGTCACCGACTCGTGCTCTGGGTGCCAGCAGTCAAAATCCGTGATCATCGCAATCGTGGCGTAACAAATCTCCGCCTCACGCGCCAGCTTTGCTTCGGTGACATTGGTCATGCCAATCACTTCGAACCGCAACTGGCGATGCATATTCGCTTCCGCCAGCGTCGAAAACTGCGGCCCCTCGATGCACACGTATGTTCCCCTCCGGTGCACCATAACACCACAATGCACGCTCGCATCCGCTAGCACCCCCGACACCTGCCCGCAGGTCGGCTTATCAAAGCCGACATGAGCCACTAGTCCTTCGCCAAAAAAAGTCGAAACGCGGTTCTTCGTGCGATCCACGAATTGGTCCGGCACCAAAAACTCTCCCGGCTGCAAGTCCTCCATCAACGACCCCACCGCGCTTACCGATATGATCCTCTCAACACCGAGCAGCTTCATCGCATAAACATTTGCCCGAAAATTGATCTCACTCGGCAGTATCCGATGACCGCGTCCATGCCGCGCGAGAAATGCCACGCGCTTCCCCTCCAGCATCCCAAGAACGACGGCATCCGACGGTTTCCCGAACGGCGTCTTGACCGTAACTTCACGGGTCTTCGTCAAACCGTTCATTGAATACAGTCCGCTTCCGCCGATGATCCCAATCTCCGCCTGCGTGTTCGCGCGCTTCGACTTTTCCGCTTTAACAGCCGCCATTCTCTTTTCTCCGTGAAATCAACTGTTGAGATCTACCGGTTCGCAAACAACTTTCCCGTCCTGCTCGTGCAAGGTTCCAGCTGGAAAATCCGGGTCATGCCCAAACGCCACAATCCAGCCATTCTTCAAAAACTCTGCAATCCACTTCCGCTTAGTTTCCAGCGTCGTGAGCGGATATAGATCGTACGCAATGATCCAGGGTAGCGGCAAATGGTGCCGTGTCGGAATTAAGTCCGCCACCATCATCAACGTCTTTCCACCGCCCCGAATCTGCACACCTTGAATCTGCAAATTGTGCCCCGGAATCTTCACCACTGAAATTCCCGGCAGTATCTCGCAATCGCCATCCACAAACTGCCACTGCCCTGCCTCGGTAATCGGCGTAAAGTCATGCGCATAATAACTAGCCCGATCCCGCTCCGTCGGATGCATTGCATGTTCCAACTCCGCCCGCTGCACCACATAATTCGCGTTCGGAAAAGTCGGCACGAGCTTTCCATCGACCAACCGTGTATTTCCTCCAGCGTGATCAAAATGCAGATGGGTATTGATGACCACATCCATCTGTTCCGGCTTCACTCCAACTTTCGCCAGCGAATCCAAGTAAGGATCCCCTTCCGCAAACCCGTAAATGTTGCGCAATTTCGCGTCCCACTTCGTCCCGTTCCCGGTCTCCACCAGAATGTTCTTTCCGCCGGCGCGCACCAGCAAGGAGTTCGCCGCCAGCGGAATCCGATTTCGCGCGTCTGCAGGCATTTTCTTCTCCCACAGCGGCTTTGGCACCACGCCAAACATGGATCCGCCATCCAGCCAGAAAATCCCCCCGTGAATGTGCCGAACCTCAATCTCCCCAAAGTGCATTCTCGAACGCCTCAAACCACAATGCCGCTCTTCGCAAGAATCTCATTCACTGCCGTGAACGGGTCCTTCTTCCGCTCCGCAACTTCTGTCGCCATCTCAGCCAGTCTCGCCTCTCCGCCAGCTCCGCCCAAAACGCGTTCCACGAGCCGCGATTCGATCAAACCAAGCAGTCTCCGCTTCCAATGCTCGACGTGTTTCCGCTCTCGCTCGCCGTTACACTCAAAATGCTTCCGAAACTTCGCTATCGTCTCCGCCAGCGCGTCAATCCCCTTGCCCTCGCTGGCCACCGTTCGCACCACGGGCGGGTGCCAGCCGTCTCGAGGCATTACCAGCGACAACATCGCATGCAGTTGCTGCTCCAACCGGTCTGCCCCTTCGCGATCTGCCTTATTCAAAACGAAAATATCCCCGATCTCCATCAATCCAGCCTTCATGTTTTGAATGTCATCGCCCATCCCCGGCACCAGCACCACCAAAACGCAGTCCGCCAGCCGCACGATGTCGATCTCATCCTGCCCCACGCCCACCGTCTCGATCAAAACTTCCTGCTTCCCGGCCGCATCCAGCAAGAGAGCCACTTCCGCCGTCGCCCGCGCCAATCCCCCCATAAATCCCCGCGTCGCCATCGAGCGAATGAACATCCCGTGATCGCTAGCATGACTTTGCATCCGGATCCGGTCCCCCAGAATCGCCCCGCCCGTATACGGGCTCGTGGGGTCGACCGCAATCACGCCGACCTGCTCGTCATGCTTCCTGTAGTAAGCGGCCAACCGGTCGACCAACGTACTCTTCCCCGTCCCAGGCGCACCGGTCATTCCAGTCAGATAAGCCCGCCCTGTCGATGCAAAAAGCCGCTGAAGCAGATCTTCTGCTTCCGGCTGGTGATTCTCAATCGCCGTAATCGCGCGCGCAATCGCTCGCACATCCCCCGCGCGCACCAGTTCCGCCCACTTCTCAACGGGCAGAGACATGGTTTTCCTGTGAGGCTCTCGAAGAGGCCAAATGCATTTTCCTATTATTTCTTGCCAAGTAGCTGGCGGGCAATCACCAACTTCTGAATTTCGCTAGTCCCCTCGCCAATCGTGCACAACTTCACGTCGCGATAAAATTTCTCGGCCGGATAATCCTTAATAAACCCATAACCGCCATGCACCTGTACACATTCATTCGCCACCCGCACCGCGACCTCGCTGGCGAACAATTTCGCCATGCTGGATTCCCGAGTAAACCGCACATCCTTCCGATCCGCCAGCCAAGCCGCCTGATACACCAAGAGCCGCGCCGCCTCCACCTCCGTCGCCATGTCCGCCAACTTGAACTGAATCGCCTGAAACTCGCTAATCGCCTGCCCAAACTGTTTCCGCTGCTTCGCGTAACTCACCGCCGCGTCCAGCGCTCCCTGTGCCATACCCAGCGCCAAAGCCGCAATCGAAATCCTCCCGCCATCCAATACCTTCAAACTCCCCGTAAACCCCTCACCCTCGGGTCCCAATAGGTTCTCCTGCGGCACGCGGCAATCCGAAAAAATCACTTCCGACGTGTCGCTGGCCCGCATGCCAAGCTTGTTCTCTTTCTTCCCTGGCTTAAACCCCGCCATGCCCTTTTCCAAAATAAACGCGCTAATCCCATGCGAGCCCTTCGACTTGTCCGTCACCGCCATTGCCACGCAAAAATCAGCGTAGTGCCCGTTGGTCGTAAACGTCTTCGCCCCATTCAACACCCAAAAATCTCCATCGCGCCGCGCCGTAGTCCGCGTCCCGCCGGCATCCGAACCCGCCTCCGGCTCCGTCAACGACCAAGCACCAATCTTCTTCCCCGAAGCCAACGGCGCCAGATACTTCTTCTTCTGCGCCTCAGTTCCGAATTTATAAATATGATTGCTGCAAAGCGAATTGTGCGCTGCGATAATCAGCCCGATCGAGCCATCCACCCGTGCCAATTCCTCAATTGCGATAACATACTCGATGTACCCCAGCCCCGCCCCGCCATACTCCTCCGGAAAAATAACGCCCAGCAGCCCCATCTCGCCCAACTTCGGCATAATCTCCATCGGAAAATGCGAAGCTTCATCCCACTCCATCACATGCGGCAATATCTCGCCCTGCGCGAACTTCCGCACACTCCGCCGCAACTGCTGCTGTTCCTCTGTGAACGTGAAATCCATATGCTCTCCGGCCCCCTCGATTCGCCCGCAATCTCTTTCTTCTTTTCGGTGTAGTGCCGCACTTTTGCTCAGCGGCAGCTATTTGCGCAATCTATAGCCACCCAAACCTGCACTTATGCTCCATTTTACACGATCGCGAGCAACGTCGAGTCCATCCCTCTACACTGTTCCTGACTCCCGGATCGAAACTCGTCCCACGGACTCGGCTTTCCGCATGCGTATCCCCTATAGTTCAGCATGAAAGATGATATATGATTACGCCCAGCGGTGGGCCCATGCGACGGTTGACGGATTTGTCTGAAAACGTGGCCTTATGCGCGGTGTTCGGCGCCTTCACACTGCTGTTTCTTCCCCAATCTTCCGCTGCGCAGTCCGTTTCCGATCCATCGGCTCCGAACACGCGCGGACTAAAAGATTACGCGTCAAGCGGCCAAATTACCTTCCAAATCCAGGACGCCGGCGGTGCGCCATTTTTCGAAGGCGCCACGATAAGGCTTCTGACATCGGAAATCGCTACAACACTGTTGATGACTTCCGATCAGTCTGGCCAGGCTCGTTTCACGGCGTTGCCCGTCGGCCAGTATGTCGCGGAAATTGCTGCGCCCGGCTACCGCACTGTTCAGGAACAGGTTCTCGTCTCCGGCACACGAGAAGGGCAGAACATCATTGTCACCCTCGTGCCCACGGCCGTCGGCGCGAAGGTCAAGGCCGGCTCCGTCTCCGCTTCCCCCAAGGCCGTTAAGGAATCCGAAAGAGCCCTTCATGCTCTGCAAGTGAACAACCTCGCTGAGGCGCAACAGCATCTGTCTCGCGCTCTTGCATTTGATCCGACCTTTCCCGATGGGAATTATCTGATGGGCCTGCTTCTTCTGCGCCAGAAGGACTTTCCAAAGGCTGCCGCCTACCTTCAAAAGACCTTGAGCCTCTCCCCGGACCACACGGCCGCTCGGCTCGCTCTCGGCGAAGCCCAGTATCTCGCTCACGACTATTCCGGCGCCACCGAATCGCTCGAGAAGTTTCTGCACGATCAGCCGAACAACCCGCAAGCTCCCTCCGCGCGAAAATACGTCGCTGCCATGAGCACACTGTCAGGCGCCAGGGCACCCGGCGACTCTGCGACCGCGCCGCAAAGTTCAGGCTCTTCGACCTCCAGCCTCGGCGCTTTGAGTAGCGGCGCCGCGGCTGGGGACTCCGAACTCCCGCCCCTGCCAGACCTCACTTCTGATACGGAAGCCAATTGGGCGCCTCCCGATGTGGATTCCGAGAAACTCGATTTTGACTCCGCCGCTTCCTGCCAGCTCGATGACGTTATCAAGTCCACTTCCAGTCGCGTGCAGGAACTCGTTGAAAACGTCGATCGTTTCACTGCGACAGAGCAGATCGAGCATTCCACCGTCAGCCCGTTGGGGCTAGAAACCTCCCGGGAGACGCGCAAATTTGACTATCTGGTTGAGATCCGCAAGGTTGGCAAGAGCGATTTAGACGTGCATGAATACCGCAATAGCAAACATTCTGTCGCGACCCCGGAATTCCCCGGGCGCATCGCCACCGTGGGACTTCCAACACTGGCTCTAATTTTTCACCCGTACTTGCAAGCCAGATATGAACTTCAATGCGAGGGACTAAGCACCTGGCGCGGCCGCGCCGCCTGGGTCGTGCACTTCCATCAACGCGCCGACCACCCGAGCACCATGCTCACGTATCATGTGGGCAATCGCTTCGTCGCTGTCGGGCTGAAGGGCCGTGCCTGGATCGATGTGGATACCAATCAGATTCTTGCCATGGAATCGGACATCATGCGCCCGGCCCCCGAAATCCGGCTCGCGCGCGATCATCAACTCATCGAATACGGTCCGGTAAGCTTCCACAACAGGCCCCTGCAGCTTTGGCTACCCAAGAGCGCCGACTGGTACTCTTCCTTATCCGGCCAGCGATTTCACCGCCGTCACGTCTTCAGTCAGTTCTTGCTCTTCTCCACCGAAACCAAACAGAACATCAGCGTCCCGGCCGTGCCGGAAACGCCTGAAAACCCCAAGTAATCAGTCGGCGCACGTTCTTTGCCGCATCTCGGCCCCTATACCCTTCACGCCCGCGCCGTCTGCGGCCGTCGCACAATCTCCCCCAACGCTGCCAGCGCCCTCTCGCATCCCACTCTATCCACATCGCAATGCGTCACAAACCGCACCGAATACGTCGCCGTATCCAACGCCCAAATCCCCTTCTCCCGCAACAGATCGCACAGCTCCACGGCGTTCTTCCCCGCCCCCTCACAATCAAAAATCACAATGTTCGTCTTCACCTTCGACGGATCAATCTTTAACCCCGGCATCGCCGCAATTCCCTTCGCCAACACCTGCGCATTCTCATGATCCACATGCAGCCGCCCCGGGGACTCCTCGAGCGCAATCAACCCCGCCGCCGCAATCACTCCCGCCTGCCGCATCCCACCACCGAACATCTTCCGGTAAATCCGCGCCTTCTCAATAAAGGCCGCACCTCCCACAATCATCGAGCCCACCGGCGCCCCCAGCCCCTTCGACAAACAAAACATCACCGAATCCACGTTCTTCGTCATCGCCGCAACACTTTCGCCCAACGCCACCGCGGCATTAAAAACTCGCGCCCCATCCATGTGCACCTTCAACCCCGCCGTATGCGCCCCGGCGCAAATCTCATCCACCAGCGCCGTCGGATACACCGTCCCGCCCGCCATATTGTGCGTATTCTCAATACAAATTAGCGCTGTCTGCGAGTCATAATAAATCTTCGGCCGAATCACCGCCCCAATCAGCTTCCACGAAAGAATCCCATCGAGCCCCCGCGCAATCCGCGGCATACAACCCGCAATCGCCGACATCGACGCCAACTCATACAAATTCACATGACTTTTCTCATCGCAAATCACTTCATCCCCATGATGAGTCCACACCTTAATCGCAATCAAATTCCCCATGCACCCGGTCGGAACAAACAACGCCGCCTCTTTCCCAAATATCTCCGCCGCCCGCCTCTCCAACTGGTTCACCGTCGGGTCTTCCCCATAAACATCGTCCCCAACCTCCGCCTCCGCCATGGCCCGCCGCATCTGCGCACTAGGCCGCGTAACCGTATCGCTCCGCAAATCCACAACATTCTCTAACGCCGTCACGCTGTCCGGATCACTCCGCATCCCGCTCTTAGCAATCGTCCCAGTCACCTTGTGCGCTCCTCTTCTTCTCTGTGTCCACTGTGTTAAAAACCCCCTCCAACTTCGCCCGGGGCAATCCACGAAGATCACCTCATTAATTCCACAAACACTTCATTGGAAACACTCAATCTCGCCGGAGCAAGCCGCACGGTTTCCCCGTCTCTCTCCACCAGTCCAGCCGATTCCAACGGCTCGAACCGCGTCCTCAGCCCAACTCCGTATTCCCTCTCAATTCTCCCCAAGTCAATCCCATCCAACTGCCGTAACCCCAAAAACAACTCCTCCTCCAACGCACTCTCCCGTGTCACGCGTTCCAGTTGTTCGGCCGGCAATCGCCCTTCCGTTATTGCCCCCACATAAGCCGCCGCATCATGCGCGTTCGCCCAGCGCTGAGTCCCCGAAAACGAATGCGCCCCCGCCCCAAATCCCAGATAAGCCTCACGCCTCCAGTACTTCAAATTGTGCTTCGACTCAAATCCTGGCTTAGCCCAATTCGAAATCTCATAGTGGTGATAACCCAAGTCGCCCAAGAAAGCGCAAGCCTTCTCATAAAAATCCGCCATCGCATCATCGCTTGGCACAGCCCCCGCGCTGTACCGCGTCCCACTCTGCAAGATCTCTAACCCCAGCCGGCTGCCCTCATCTACCTCCAACAAATAAACCGAAACGTGCTCCGGCTCCAATTTCGCCAACTCCTCCAGCGACTCGCGCCAACTCTCCTTAGTCTGGTACGGCAACCCCGCAATCAAATCAAAACTGATATTCCGAATCCCCGCCTCGCGCAAGATCGGCACAGCTCGGTAAATGTCCGCTCGCCGATGCATGCGCCCCGCCGCCACCAATTCCCTGTCTGAAAAAGACTGCAACCCAAAGCTAACCCGATTAATCCCCACCGCAACCCAATCTCCCGCCTTCTCCACCGTCACCGTCTCTGGGTCCGCCTCCAGCGTCACCTCGCTCAACTCGTTCGCAAACATCTCCCGAATCGCCCTCACCATCCGCCCCAACAACTCCGCCTCCAACAAACTAGGCGTCCCACCGCCAAAATAGAGCGTATCCGCGACGGCTTTCGCAATTGCCGCTGGCAACGCGACCCCCGCCGCCTGATACAACTCCCGATACCCGCGAATCTCCCGGCAAACCGCCTCCACATAAGGCGCAAACCGCCCTGCAGACACCACCCCCGTATGAAAATTGCAGTATGTGCATTTTGTCTGACAAAACGGAACCTGCACATAAATCCCCAGCTTGTTGGGCTCGATTTTCACCATCGCAAAAACTCTATCACAGGCCTACCGCCGCCTCTGAAAAACATACCGCGCAAACGAGACCAAACCTGAAAATCGATAACTCGGGTCGACATACCGCTCAATCACGTAAAACGCGAAATAGTAGAACCGGCAAAAACACCAAATCGCCACCACAAGCAACGCGGTAGAGCGCAAAGAACCATACTCAACAGCAAGCAGCACTGCGCACAGCAGTCCCAATATCAGAAACAACAGCCCCTTCGCGAAGATCCAGCGCGAGCTCTTCAATTCCCTCATCTGCTTCCTCTATTTCCTTCCGCAAGAATCTTTACCCACAATTTTCTCTCCCGCGGCCCATCAAATTCACAAAAAAACACCCCCTGCCACTGCCCCAGCACCAATTTTCCATCCTCCACAAAAATCATCTGCGAGGCCCCGGTCAAAACCGCTTTAGCATGAGAATCCGAGTTGCCCTCGGCATGCCGGTACGCTCCCGCTGGTGGCACCAACCTCTCAAACACACCTTCCAAATCCGTCGCCACATCCGGATCGAAGTGTTCGTTAATGATTACCCCCGCCGTTGTGTGCGGCACGAACACGTGGCACAACCCCGACGCTACCCCCGCTTTCGCCACTGCCTTCTCCACCAAGTCCGTGACATCCACCAACTGCGTCCGTCGTCCCGTTTTGATTCGCAAGACTTCCATCACACCTCTCCCAAAATCTCGCAAATTCTATCACCAGCGTTCCTCCCTAGGCCGCTCCTGCCAGTTCACCTCCAGTCCACCCACAGTTCACCCCCAGTGCATTGCCGCTTCTCCTCAACTGAGTGAAAGTGCAGATCGTCATCCAACACCACCTTACTTGGCCCACCACCAAGTAAGCAGATCGGCGGCCCTGGCGCTCATCCCAGGTTGGGGCCGCCGTTAGTTAAATCAGGAGGGGTCGTGGAAGAGCAAGCCAAGAACGACGTGCGACAGCAAGCCACAAGCAAGGACAACGGTCGGATGTGGTTGTGGGGGTTTCTGGCAGTCATCGCGCTCTCACAACTCTATGTTGTGCGGGAACTACTCGCAGCCTTCGCCCTCTTCGCCCTAGGGTTTGTGGCAATCGCTCTAGTGGTCGCCAGCCTCTACATGCTTCAGAAGTCCTGGGAACTGGCCGTGGCGCGCGTTGCCGTACTCCGCCACCCTGTCGCGAGCATCGCCAGTGTCGGCCATTTGGCTAGCGTGAGCCACGAGGATCAAAAGGCGGCTTAAGCCGCAACGAAACGTTTTGGCATTCTGTCGCACTACAGGTTAAACGTCTCTATCTTGATCCTGAGAGTGCAGCCATGTAATGGACTTAGGTAGTGCTCGAGTTTGGAATGTGTGAAAAACGGGAGCACACACGCACATTAGTTGGGTTGGCCGCCCAGGCCTCTCCCTCCCAACAACGTGCTGCTCCGGGGGGTGCCACTTGGTTCAGAAACCGTCTTACTCTCGCCGTGCCTTGACGCGGCTTCCAGCCTCAGAGGATATCTGGCTCTGCTGGCGATGCAACGGACGCGACGACGTTTCCCGCGTCTTGGACATTAGCATTGACGGCCTATTTATCGAGACCCCTCACCTAAGCGTAAAAGAAGGCATGCCTGCTAAGCTCGATTTCCTGGTTCAGGAAGGCCGCATCAACGCCGACGCCGTAGTTCGTCACGTAAAACGGGGCAGCGGGCTCGGCCTGCGATTCATCGCCATCACCGACGAGGATCGCCGACGCCTCAGATCCTTGCTGACAAGGCTTCGCTCTCGCGGGACTCAATCTATCTCTCACCCCTTTCCCCAACTCGAAAGATTATGAAGGCTCCAGCCCACCCCGATCCTTAGGTCTGACAAATCGGGCTTACGCGCTTCAGATAGAGTACGCGATTCTTCCAGGAACTCCGCAAGCCCGATTTCTCTTCCCGCTTTCTTCGCAGGACGACCGAGCCTTACGCCTTTACCAGTCGCACGTTGTAGCTGAAAGGACGTTCCATTACCTCCTCCACGATCCAGCCACCCTGTTTCGCAAGAGCTCGAAAAGCCTCGATCGTTCGCGGCCGCGTGGACACTCGGTTAGCTATGAGCGATGCCCGCACAGGCTTACCGGCGCGCGTCACCGTTCCAACCAAGACAGCATCACGTGCCGTTCCGCTGTCAAGCACACTTAGGTTTGAGACAATTTCCTCGTCCGAACCGTACTCAAACAATCCTCCCTCAGAAGAGATCCCACACGCCGCATCGCTAGCCTCCAGCTCGCCGAGCAACTCTCGCAATCGCCTCGAGTCCGACCATTCATAGCCAAAATGCCGGAACCCGATGTTAAGCCCGCACAGAGGCGACGCCGCCGCACGCAGCGCCTCCAGAGCCCGGCCGCCAAACGCAGGCCCGCTTGCATCCACGTCCAATATAGCAATCTCGATTCTCCGCCCAGCCAGCAAATCCGGGCGCTCCGCTTGAAGATGGATCAACGAATTCCAACTGTCGGACCCCGGTCCACCCCCGATATTCACAAGATACACGGGCCGCCGCGGCTCGGCCGCAATGCTGCCCGCAAGGCCATCCGCCAGCAATCGCGCCACATCCTGCAACCGAATTCTCGCCGTAAACACAGGAAACGAGGCAGCAATCCTTCGGTCGATCGGGCTGGCACGTTCCCCCAGATTTTCCGCACCCAACTTCAGCAGGTATGTGCTCATCCCGTCCAAAAATGTGCCGGTAGCCGCCATGAGCCCACGCCCCAGCATCGAGTTTCGCAGCGCTTCCCGCAGCGCCGCCGGAATCTCCTGCTGCTGACCCGCCTCGCGAATGTATTGTTCGGCCATAGCCGCGAGTTCTGCGTCCGTCGCGTTTACAGCAAACGCCGGGTTGGTCACATCAATAACGGCCAGATCCATGCCGTCCTCTGTCTTCGCGTAAACAATGTCCGTCCCCATGCAAGCCTCCTAAATTGAGTCGCGCACCACAACGAGGAAATCTGTCGATACCTAACAAACTCCCTTTACTAATTATATCATATTTCCAGCCATTTTTCAAGCAATATCACAGCTCCCTGCGCCCGTGGCTCAAAAGCGTTCCCGCTGGACCTGACTTACGTGGCTCCGCCTCTGCGTTGGAACGCGGCGGCTTCTTGATTCTTTTTTACCCGACTCCGCCCGCCACTCCGCTTTAAAGCCTATAATTCAAAAGGGCGGCACTACACACCGCTTTGAACTGCTGCTCAGTCAGTGGAGAGCCGGGCAGTTTTTGTGGTGTGGCGGAGGTTTGGGGGGACAAATCGTGAACGACAATGCGCAGAAAATGGACGAAACGAAAAAGGACAAGTCGAAGTTCAACTGGGTAACGGAGCGTTCCTCCTGCTCCCTGCCGAAGGTCTTCCAGACACTTCGATTACAAGTGGAGGAAGACGTTAAGACTCGCAATGCCTTACGACCCAAGAACTCGCCCTATGAATTTTCCGTCGAGCAAACCGGCAGCGATTTTACCGTTCTCTTTGTAGCCAAGGATGTGCGCAAGTCAGTCACCTTTAGCCTTGCCGAGCACGGCATTCTCGTTCGCGGCGACAAAGGCGATCAAATGATTGAGGTCAGCCTCACATTTACTGACGATGGCGAGTGCCAACTGATCGTGAATGACCAGCGCCGCGATTCTTGGCAGGTGCGACGCATGGCCCTCGAAGAACTCTTATTTCAAGGATACTAGTCCTGCCCAGGCGGGTTACAGGAACTCCCCAAACCAATACAAAATAAAACAGAGCACGCCATTGCGGTCGCGTGCTCCATTGACTTCTCTCTGATCAGTGGCCAAATCACAGCCCAACTTTACTGTAGCGCAGGGCTCGCTGAAGTAGCGCCCGCACCCGTTGCGCTGTAACGGATCACACCAGACTGGTCAGAGAAAAACATGCGCTGTCCCGTGCTACCCACTGTGACCGGCGTTCCCGTGATCGAGTAGCCCACCGAAGGCGTATTGCCGTCAGTCGTCCACGCAAATTTATAGCCGCTCTTCGTGCCGCCCGCGAGAACCGCATCGAGCAAGCAAGAAGCGGTCGAGACTGCGGTGCACGGTGTCGCACCGCCCAAAGACGCCAGCGTAGCCGGAAAGCCTGCGTTCGGGTAGGTCGACGAATACGTAACTGCAGAGGTGTTGATCGTGCGGATCGAACCAACTGCCGAGGCCTCGTTAGCCGCCATTCGCGACCTGAGTAAATTCGGAATTGCAATCGCTGCGATAATCAAAATGATCGCCACTACGATCAACAACTCGATGAGCGAAAAGCCCCCTTGTTTTGTCTTTCGGTTCTTATCGAACATAGTTTTAGCTGGTTGCATGCCTATACTGAAGCAGGTCGAGAGCCGTTCCTCAACCGGTTGCACCATCTTGTTTTACTTTTTATTTACTGATTCCAGGCGAGTTACGGAGAGCTCCTCGAAGATCTCGTGATGCCTCGTGCTTCTCGCAAAGCTCCGGGTGACCGATAGCGTCCGCATGGCCAGCCACAAACAGTCATTGCGGCGAATGGGCGCTGCACCGACGCAGCACCTCTCTAATTCTTTGAGTCTTCTAATGCTAAGTGTCTTGGCCGGCCCTCGCGCGCAGTCTGCGGTCCACAATCCCAGTGCAAAAAAAAAACAC
>Ga0210409_10002178_pt1 | contig 23701 bp, 16 predicted proteins | sample IncBWH17MmetaG_FD_161649 | JGI IMG/M metagenome (GOLD analysis project Ga0210409, IMG submission 161649) | Forest soil microbial communities from Barre Woods Harvard Forest LTER site, Petersham, Massachusetts, United States - Inc-BW-H-17-M | ecosystem: Environmental > Terrestrial > Soil >...
CGTCATCGCCCAGCGGCGCTTGGCCATCCCGCTCCAGTGCTCTTGCCCATAGATCCCGTTGTCCTTCGACGTCGGATCGGCGTAATCGCCCTGCGCGTCCGCCGCGACTGGTGAGCGCAGCCCCGGAAGGAAGTCACGCGGGGCCTCGCCGACGTAATGCTCGACGGACTCCTCGGGTTGCTTGCCCAGGTCCGCGACCGCGATCGTGCGAGCAATACCGCGACCGTGCTGGCGCGCGGAACCCTCCGTCGAGACGAGCAGCAGCGTCTGCGCCTGCTTCGCCACGCGGCAGCGCGTGGCCGTGAGCACGAGCGCGCCTGCCTTGTTCTCGCCAGCCGGTATCAGGTCCAGCGCGTTTATCCCGCACGTTTTCGCGTAGCGGCCGTATGCCGTGTGGCCGCGGCCTAGCGCCAGTGCGACCGTGTCCGGGCGCACGCCCATGAACATGTAGGCTGGGGCGAGGACTGCGCCTTCATCGGTGCGGATCTCTAAGACATCTCCGTTCCCGACGCCCAGCTTTCGCGCGGTTTCCGGATGGATTTCTACGACGGACTGCCAACCGATCTTCGTGACCGGATCTGGCAGCTCTTGCAACCACGGCTTATTCGCCCCGCTGCCGTCACCGACCGTGGGCGAGTAGTACACGACCAGGTCATAATCGCCTTGCGTTTGACCGATCGCCTTCGGCGTCTTTAGCGTCGTGACGGGACTGGGCCCGGCTTTCGTGGGAGCAAGAGGAGGCGCCGAGACCGTGCCCGCCGAGAGCGCGTTCGTGAACGCGACGACGCCTCCGGGGAATCGGCTCACGAGCCACGCGCGATAGTCCGCGGCCGCGAATCTTGGAGCGACCGAGGGATCCGCTTTGGCGAGAGCCAGGAGGACATCTGGGGTCGCCCTTGTGTCGAACACCGGGTCCATCGTCGGCTGCTGCAGCGTTATCGTCCCCGCGACCGACTCCACGTCGCCCCAGCTTTCCAGCGCGTGGTGATCAGGCAAGATCAGGTCGCAGAGCTCCATCGTCTCGTCTGGATACGACGAGAAGCCAACCTTGAACGCGACTTTGGACATCGCGCCGGCGAAATCGAGTACCTTGGGCGTGGAGTACGCGGGATTGAGACCGCGAACCAGCAATAGCGGTACGTCGCCCGCGCGCATGCGATCCGCGACGTGACGGAGATCCGAGAACGAGTGGCCGCCGTCGAAGATCGTGAGCGGCGCCGCTGGCTTGATCGTCACGCCGACATTGCCCACGGCCTGATTGATCGCGTTCACGGCCAGCGCCACGTCGAGCGCGTCGGCGCTCGAGGTCCCGGACAGCAGGAGACTCGGCTTCGTACCGCCGATCGCGTCGGCGAGCTTCTGGAGTGTCGGCGCGGGAACGCCGGCGGCCTCGGCGGCTTGTGCGATCGTCACACCCGTCGAGTGGCCCAAGTGCGCGAGGATCGCGTTGGCGATGGCGAGCTCGCTCCCGGCCTTCGCTGGGATCCATTCGTCGGCATTGAGGCCCGTGAGCGAGCGGCGTGGACCGACGTAGATGAAGCGCGGCGCCTCGGCGAGCTTGGCGCGCGCGTCGGCCCAGTCGAGTTGCTGGGGGACGCTCGCGCCCCACGTCTCGAGGAAGTCGGCGCCGAACGAGACGATCAGCTTGGATGCGCTGAAGTCGAGACCGGGCCATGCTACCCCGTAGGTCTGCCGGTTGGCGGCGACGGTCGCGGCTGGAGCATCTGTGTCGACGCCAATGTGCGGCGGCATGCCGAACGCCGCGAGCCAGGCATCGAGAAATGCGGGGAACGAACCCGTTTCGTGCTCGGCGAGGAATACGGCTTTCCCGCGCGCAGCGGACAGTTTTTGGGAGAGCAGCTTGATCGCGGCGTCCCACGTCGTTGGCGTCAGGCGGCCGTTCTCGCGGATCATCGGGCTCTTGAAACGATCCGGGTTGTACAAGCCTTGCAGCGCTGACTGGCCTCGCGCGCAGAGCGCGCCCTTGCTCGACGGGTGCGAGGGATGTCCCTCGAGCTTGATCGCGCGACCGTCGCGGGTCGCACAGATCACGCCGCAGCCCGCTGCGCACTCGCGACATGCGGTGGCATAGAACGTCGAGACACCCGGCACCGTCTCGTCGGGCGAGACCAGGTACGGGATCAGACGCTGCACGTGATCGGAGCCGCAGCCGACGGCCGTCCCGGCCGCGGCTCCAGCGCCTAGGACTTTCAAGAACTCGCGCCGTTTGACGCTCATGCGATCACCAAGGGGATTGGGGGAATTCCCTTAGACCCCTTCGTTGAGGCTAGTAGTGGCACACGCCGCAGTCGTAGCGCGCGCGATGCCGTGGCTCGCTCAAACTCGGGCCGATGTTACGGTTGTTCGTCCCGACGGGACTCGACGCCGAGTCGACCAACGCGACCGCCTGATACAGCGCGGTACCGGCCGCGGTGGCCGGCTTTAGATTCGCCTGCGACGCGGCGCCCTTGGGGCCGAGCGCTACCGCCGAGCCAGCGGCCTTGTCGCCCTCGGCCGAGCTGTAGCCGTTCACGTGGCAGTTGATGCACCAGCCCATGTTGAGCGACGCGAACTGGTAGACCTGATACATCTCTTGGACCTGGCCGTGGCAGGTCTGGCAGGTCACCCCCGCGTTGATGTGGCGCATGTGCGGGAAGTGGACGTACTCCGGCACCTTGTGAATGCGCACCCACGGAATCGGTTCCTTTTTGTTCCAGTACTCCGTGAGCTTCTTGATCTCGGGCTTCTGCGTCGCCACGACGAGGTGGCAGCCCATACACGTGCTGACCGCGGGCATGCCGACATCGGCGGCCTTGTTCGCCGAGAAATGGCAATAGACGCAGTTCATTCCCAGCAGCTTGACGTGCTTCGGGTGCGGGAATCTGATCGGTTGGACCGGGCGATAACCCTGAGAGGACGAGCCTCCGTGGTAACCCCAACCCTGGGAGCCTGGATCGTGCGTGACGACGGAGTCCGGCGCGACGGCGCCCTGGTAAGCCGACAGGACTATTGCGACCGCGGCGAGGCCAACGAAACTGAAACTCCTCCAACCCATCCGCATTTATGTCCGCGTCTTTGTGAAGTTTTTCACAAGCGATACAGCCGCCGGAAATGATGCGCGGGACGGGGCGCGAATGCAAGGCGCCATTCAGAACCGGCGAACCGCCGCTACCCTAGCGCGCGGCCGCCCGTTCGAGGCTCCGCACGACCTCGATGGCGGTGGCGCGAAGCAAGGCGATCTCCCGAGCGTCGGGGGCCGCGCGGTGGGCCAAGGAACGTATGGAGCGCATAATGTGCTCGGCGTATCGCGTCTTGAAGAAGTCGATCGCGACAAGGGCGCGCTCGGCGTCCGTGAAAAAGAGCTCGAATTGCTCGGCCGTCGCCGGAGGCGCATCGTGCTTCGGCGGGTCTATCGTGCGTGTCGCGTCGCCGGCCGCGAGATGCAACTCGTAGAGTGCGATGAGTACGGCCTGCGCGAGATTCAGGGAGGCGTGATCCGTGGTTGGGATCGTCGCCACGATGTGCGCCCGGTCGAGCGCGTCGTTTGGCAAGCCGTAGTCCTCGCGACCGAACACGATCGCGACGGGCCCAACGGTGGCATGCGACAGGAGCGTCTGCGCGGTCTGTCGCGCATCGGCAACCGCGCGCTTGGCGGCGCGACGACGTCGGGTGTAGGCCGCGACGTGCACGCAATCGGCGAGCGCGGCATCCAATGAGTCGAAGTGACGAATATGGGAGACGAGGTCGGCTGTGTCGTGTGCGATGCCTTCGATGCGCACGGGATCGTACGGCACGGGGCGAACGAGTCGCAAACTCGTAACGCCCATGTTCTTCATCGCGCGGATAGTGGCCGCGATGTTCACTGGGTCTTGTGGTTCGTACAGTACCACGACGACGTGGTCTAGCAGCATGCCCCAACGTATGTTGCGGGACCCCCTATGCAAATCAGCGACCTCTTCCATCGCCTGCGCGACCTGCCGGGCCTCGTGGCATGGGCAGGCTACGCCGGCATGGCGACCATCGTTTTTACGGAGACCGGTCTGTTCTTCGGGTTCTTCCTGCCCGGGGACTCGCTGCTCGTCACCGCCGGTCTGCTGTCATCGCAAGGCCTACCGCTCAACATCTTCGAGTTGGGGTTGCTGCTGACCTGCGCCGCGATTCTTGGCGACAATACGAATTACTGGGTTGGGCGTCTGACCGGTGCCAAGATCTTTACGCGCGAGGATTCCCTGCTCTTCCGCAAGAAGCACGTCGAGCGCGCACACGAGTTCTACGTCAAACACGGGCCGAAGACCGTCGTGCTCGCGCGATTCATGCCTATCATCCGGACGTTCGCGCCACTCGTAGCTGGGGTCGGCAAGATGGATTACCGAACTTTTTTCACGTTTAGCGTACTCGGGGGAACGGCGTGGATCTGGAGCATGCTCATGCTCGGATTCTTCCTCGGCGCCAAAGTCCCCGGCGTCGCTAAGCATATCGAGCTCGTTATCATTGCGGTGATCTTCCTGTCGATCCTCCCTGGGATTATCAGTTGGTGGCGGCAACCTGAAAGGAGAATCCAATGACGTTTACTCTGCCTCCGCTCCCCTATGCGTTCGACGCGCTCGAGCCTCACATCGACGCGAAGACGATGGAAATTCATCATGACAAGCATCATGGTGCGTATGTCACCAACCTCAACGCCGCGGTTGACAAGGCGCCTGAGCTCAAGAACAAGACGGTCGAGGAGTTGATCGCCAACCTCAATGCGGTGCCCGAGGCCGTGAGGACCGCCGTCCGCAACAACGGCGGGGGGCATTGGAATCACTCGCAGTTCTGGCTTTGGCTCGATCCAGCCAAGAAGGGCGGTGAGCCGAGTGGGGCGCTCGGCAATGCTATCAAAGCGAGCTTTGGCGACTTTGCGAAGTTCAAGGAACAGTTTGCGGCCGCGGCCACCGGGCGGTTTGGGTCCGGGTGGGCTTGGTTGACGCGCAAGGACGACAAGCTCGCCATCACGTCTTCGGCTAACCAGGACAATCCCATCATGGATGGCGTCAAGCCCGAGGACGTCATCGTCGGACTCGACGTGTGGGAGCACGCGTACTACCTCAAATACCAGAATCGGCGCGCGGATTACATCGGTGCGTTTTGGAACGTTGTGAACTGGGCTGAGGTGTCGAAGCGGTTCGAGGCTGGCAAGCGCGCGTACGCCGGCGTGTAAACAAAAGCAAAGGCCACTCCTCGCTTCGCTCGTCGCCAACACGCGCATGGTCGTGGCGCAGGAGGCGGCGCGTGGAGTCCTCCCGAACTCGACGGAGAGAGGGACCGTCGTACACGGTCGCCGAAGGCGCTGTGTACGACGAGCGAAGCGAGTCGCTTTTGTTATTCTCCCTCTAGATACGTGTAGCCTTCGAGCCCGGCCACGTATTCGGCGATGAAAGTGTTGGCTTCCTGCCGCGACAGATTGTCGGCGCCGGCGACCTTGCGACGGAACGTCGTGAGCAACTCGCTGGCGCCGTACTCCACGTAGGCCAGCACATCGGTGACCGTGTTACCACGGACGACTTCCGCGATCTCATAGCCGCGACCAATGGCCGACAGCCGGATGTGAACGGCGTTCGTGTCGCCGAACAGGTTATGCAAGTCGCCAAGTATCTCCTGATAGGCACCAGTCAGGAAAATCCCGAGGATATACGGATCGCTGTCGCGGAACGCGTGCAGCTCGAGGCTCGTCTTCCCGGAGCGTCCATTCCCGCCCACGAAACGGTCGATCTTCCCGTCTGAGTCACACGTGACGTCCTGTAATGTCCCACGACGCGTGGGCTCCTCGTTCAAGCGATGGATGGGCATGATCGGAAAGAGCTGATCGATCGCCCAGTTGTCCGGCACCGATTGGAACAACGAGAAATTACAGAAGTATCGATCAACGAGCGTCCCCTCGAGATCGGCCGCGATGTCGGAGTACTCGTCCGGTTCCTCGGCCGCGCGGCGAGCGACCGCGTTGACGATCCGCAAATAAATTTGCTCGGCCCACGCGCGGCCGCGAAGCGAAAGCACACCAGATTGGAACAAATCCTGCGCGCGACCACGATCGAAGACCGCATCGTGATACGCTTCGATCACGCGGCGGTGCTTCACCGCGGGACGACTCAGCTCGCCGTAGTCGGCCAGCATGTCGTGCAATAACGCGTGATCGTCATCGCTCAAGACCGGCAACGGCGGTTCGGCCTGAGATTCGACGTCGATCACGTTGATGAGCAGCAGCGCATGGTGCGCGGTGAGCGCGCGGCCGGATTCGCTGATGACGTGCGGCATGGGGAGGTCCTGCTCGCGGCAGGCCTCGCCCAATATATAGATCACGTCGTTCGCGTATTCCTGGACCGTATAGTTGACGCTCGCATTCGCCGTCGAGTTGGTACCGTCGTAGTCGACCCCCAGGCCTCCACCGACGTCCACGTGCGTGATGTCGACGCCCATGTTGCGCAGCTCGGCGTAGTAGCGCGAGACCTCCTGCAAGGCCGCCTTGATATAGCGAATATCGGAGATCTGACTACCGATGTGAAAGTGGATCAGCTTGAGCACATCGAGGCGGCCGCGCTCGCGCAGCATATCGACCGCCTTGACTAATTGTTGCGTCGTCAGGCCGAACTTTGATTTTTCGCCGCCGCTTTGCGCCCAGCGACCCGAACCCGCTGACGCCAGCTTGACGCGTACACCCGCCGTCGGGGTAACGCCGATCTCATCGGCTGCTTGTAAGAGTACGTCCAGCTCACTGAGCTGCTCTATTACTACAAAAACTTCATGGCCCAGTTTCTGGCCTATCATCGCCAGGCGCATGAACTCGACGTCCTTGTAGCCATTACACACTATCGTGTGATCCGTGGCTTCGGAGAGCGCGAGGACGGCTTGGAGCTCAGGCTTGGAGCCGCACTCCAGGCCGACGCCGTGCGGCGTGCCGAACTGGACGATCTCCTCGACGACACGGCGGATTTGGTTCACCTTGATCGGGTACACCGTCGTGTAGCCGCCGCGATAGTCGAACTCCCGCATCGCGCTCTCGAACGCCGAGCTCACCGCCTCGATTCGGGATTTCAGGACATCGGAAAAGCGGAGTAAGACCGGGAGTGCGACGCCTTGTTCCTGGAGGTCGCAGCCCAGCTCATAGAGATCCAGCTCGTGCTCCGGGCGCGACTTGTCGGGACGGACGACGACATGCCCCTTGGCGTTGACGTCGAAATAGCCCGCGCCCCAACCCTCGATGTTGTAGATGTCGCGGGCGGCTTCAATGCTCCAGGCGCCGGCCATCAGCCGATCGCTCGCTTCATGAAGCTGCGCAAGGCGAACGTCCAGCAGACGGCCAAGAGCAAGGCCAAAGCGCCGAGCACGATTGGGAGAGACAAATGCGGCACCTCCGGTGTCAGTGAGCCGCGCATTCCTTCAGCGACATAGACGAGCGGGTTGATCAACACGGCGTACTTCACCCACGGCACGGCATCCAGGCCGCGCCACGGGTAATAGGTGCAGCCGAAAAAGATCATCGGTGCGATGATGATGCTGAACATGAGGCCGACCTGCGTCGGGTTGATCGTCGAGCCGATCAAGAGCCCGAGCGCAGAGAAGGTCGCGGCGCCGAAGATCGTGACCGCCAAGACTTCGCCGAAATGGGTTAAGGTAAAGCCCTCGATCGGGCCCATGATCAAGCGCGCCGTCGGCAGTACGACGAGGGCCGCCACGATGCCCTGCAGGACACCGACGACGACCTTCTCGACCGCCACGAGTGGGGTGGGAATCGGAGCGAGCAGGCGGTCTTCGATCTCCTTCGACCAGCCGAAGTCTTGCACCATCGGTAGCGTCACCGATTGGATCGCCGAGAGCGCCAGGCTCAACGCGAGAATCCCCGGGAGCAGCGCGGTGGTGTAGGTACCACGAACGAACCCCATCTTCGGCAGCAAGTAGCCGAAGACGATAATGAACATCAGCGGCTGCATGATCGTGCGCAACAAGAAGAACGGCAGCTCACGTCGCGCGACGCGTATGTCGCGGCGTAATAACGCAAGGAAGACGGTGGCGGTCAATCGAGTTTACGGCCGGTTAATGAAATGAACAGCGTTTCCAGGTTTGGCGACGCCAGGTGAATATTGGCGACGGATCGCTTGGCGCCTTCGGCGACCGCGATCAGCGCCGGGATGACTTGCCCTCCGCAGTCACTATACGCTCGGAGAATATTGGCGTCCGCATTGGCTGACGAGACACCGGGGATGGATTGCGCGGCGTCGACGAGCGGGCCAGTGTCGCCGTCCAGCGTCAGCTCGATCAGCGTGCCACCCGGGGCGCGCGCGACGAGCGCTTGCGGTGTGTCGACCGCCAGCAGCCGTCCCTGGTCGACGATCGCGATCCGATCGCAGAGTTGCTCGGCCTCTTCCATGTAGTGCGTCGTCATCACGATCGTCCGCCCGTCCGCGTGCAACTGCCGGAGGATATCCCAGAGCGCGAGACGCGCCTGGGGATCCAAGCCGACGGTGGGCTCGTCCAGAAACAGCACGCGAGGCTCGTGGATCAGCGCACGGGCGATCATAAGGCGTTGTTGCTGGCCGCCAGAGAGGGCATCGACCTTCGCCTTCCCCTTGTCGGCGATGCCGAGTTGGGAGAGCAAAGCAGTTGCCCGGGCCAAGGCCGGCGCGTGGGGAATGCCAAAATACGCGGCGTGGAACAGCAGGTTTTCCAGGACATTGAGACTGCGATCGGGATTCGGGCGCTGCGGGACCACGCCGATGCGAAGGCGCACGCCGACAGGGTCCGTCCGCACATCGGCGCCGGCCACCACCGCCGTGCCGGCGGTCGGTCGCACGCGCGTCGTGAGGATCCCGATCGTCGTCGTCTTCCCCGCCCCGTTCGGTCCGAGTAACCCAAAGAAGTCGCCCTCGCCGACGCGGAGGTCGAGGCCGTGCAAGGCTACCGTATTGCCGGGATACACCTTCCGGAGCGCGCTGGTCTCGATGCTCAAGGACACGGGGGATAACTTAACAGCCGTCTGGTAGCCCTCATGGTCAATCGTATTCCGCTTCGTTACAAGATCGCTGCCGCCGCCGGCACCGCCGTCGTGATCCTCATCGTCGGCTCCGCTTCCTACATCGCCGACGCCCGCGATGCGGACGCGATTGCGCTGGTGTCGCACACGCACAGCGTGATCGAGACCACGGACGCGGTGTTGCAGCGGCTCGTGGATGCCGAGACGGCGGAGCGCGGATTCTTGCTCACGGGCGACACGGCATACCTCACGCCTTACACCGGCGCGGACGCCGACGTGCGGCGCAATCTGGCGCAGGTCAAGTTCCTCACGCGCGACAACCTCGTGCAGCAGCAGCGACTGGCGAGCCTGGAGCCACTCGTCACCGCTCGACTCGACGCCCTCGACCGCGTTATCCGCGCACGGCAGGACTCCGGGGCGAGTTCCGGGTATCGCGCCTTTCGGGCCTCCGCCGGCCGCCACTACATGACCGAGTCGCGACAGATCGTCGCGTCGATCCAGGACACCGAGCGGCGACTCCTGGCGAACCGCAGCGCCACCGAGCATCGCCGCGCCGTGCGCACCCAGTGGATCATCGCCGCGGGCACGCTCATCGCCTTCCTCTTGGCCGCGTTCACCGGCGCGGCCTTGTCGCGCGCTGCGGCACGGGAAGCCGAAGCGGCACAGCGCCTCCGCGAGCAACAGGCCGAGCTCGAGACGACGAACGAGCAGCTTCAGGAACAAGCGGCCGAGTTGGAGGCCGCCAACGAGGAGCTGCAATCGACCACCGAGGAACTAGCCGAGCAGACCGTCGTGGCCGAGCGCAACGCCGAGGAGGCACGCGATGCGCAGCGAGTAGCGGAGAACGCGAACCAAGCGAAGTCGAGTTTTCTCGCGACGATGAGCCACGAGTTGCGGACGCCGCTCAACGCGATCGCCGGGTACGCGGAGTTACTGGCGCTCGGCTTACGCGGCCCGGTCACCCCCGAGCAGACACAAGATCTCGAGGCCATCAGGCGGAGCGAAGAGCACCTCCTGGGACTCATCAATTCTATCCTGGCGTTTGCCCGGCTGGAGGCCAGTCAGGAGCAGATCAAGCTCGCGGACGTCCCGGTGATCGATGCGATTGCGACCGTCGAAGCATTGATCAAACCGCAGATCGGCGGCAAAGGACTCGCGTTCGATACATCCGGTGCGCGGCCAGGCGTGGTGGCTCATGCCGATCGGCACAAGGTCGCGCAGATTCTCACCAACCTCGTGTCGAACGCCATCAAGTTCACCGAGCGTGGCGGGACCGTGTGGGTGTCCTGCGAGGCGAATGGCGCCAAGGTCTACGTTCGCGTTCGCGATACCGGACGTGGGATCCCCAATGCCGACATGGCGCGCATCTTCGAGCCGTTCGTACAGCTGGATCGGCAACTGTCGCGGCCCGTCGAAGGCGTCGGCTTGGGGCTTCCAATCAGTCGCGCGCTGGCGCGCGCCATGGGTGGAGACCTGACCGCGGAGAGCGTGCCGGGGGCCGGCTCGACGTTTACCCTCGTTCTAACGGCTGCCGCCGTCAAATCTGGAATCGGTTAACCGATTCCAGCGCGAAGGTCGCCACGTTGCGTAGCGCGGCCAGCTCGGCGGCCGCCTCGGCGATCACACTGGCTTGGGCAGTCGTCGACATTGCCATCTGCTGGGCGGCCGACGCCTGACTGCCAGAAAGCGCGGCGACCTCCGCCGCGCGAGCCTCGATCCGTCGGACGGCCTCGCGCTGCTCCGCGGCGAGCGTCGCCACGCCGCGGACGATGGCGGCCGCCGCCTCCACGCGCGCGACCGAGTCGCGAATCGCCGTACCCGTTGCGCCAATGACCTTGCGCCCGGCCAAGACCTCGTCGTTCGCGCGAGAGAGGTCGGCCGCCGTGGCCCGTGTGCCCTTCTGGATCCGTCCAACTTCGGCGTGGATTTGGTCGACGAGCTTGCTCGACGCGCGCGCGAGCTTCCGCACCTCATCCGCGACCACCGCGAACCCCTTGCCATTCTCTCCGGCGCGGGCCGCCTCGATCGCGGCGTTGAGCGCGATCAAGTTGGTCGTCTGCGCGATACCGGCGATACCGGCAGTGGCGCCGGCAATCGCCTTGAGGCGCTGCTCGACCTCCGCGAAGCTCTGCTGAGCGGCCGCCGCCGCGGCCACAATGCGCTCGACGGCCGTATCGGCTTCGGCGACCCCTCTGAGACCGGCCTGGGCGGCCGCCAGGGTATCACCGGCGATCGAATCCGCTTCGCCCACGCGTTCCAGCACAGCCTCGGCGGCCTCGCCAGCGGCGGCGGCCTCTTCCCGCGTGCGGGCCGCGGCGTCAGCCTGAGCGGCGGCATCGGCCGCGACCGTCTCGACGGCGGTCGCGACGTCGTGTCCTGAGGCCGTCAGCGCGGATGTCGAGGCGCTGAGGTCCTCCGTGCGACGGACCACGTGCTCGGCGGCCTCGCGCGTATTCGAGACCAGCCGCGCGAGCTCGGAGATGAACCGGTTGACGCACACGGCGAGATCACCGATCTCGTCGCGGGTCCGGACGGCGACGCGGGTGCGGAGGTTCCATTGCGCTTGGCGCGTCAACGCGTCGAGCGACACGGTGATCGATTCGAGGGGCCGCGTGACCGGCCGGGAAAGCATGAACGCGAGACCCGACGCCACGCCGATGGCGACCACGGTCGCGAACGTGAAAATGCGGCGCATGCGGAACCACGCTTCGCTCGCGCGGTCGAGTGACCAGGCCAGCACGACGCGCTCGCCGCCCCGCGTGGGGCGCACGACCCAGAGCTCGCGCTCGTTGCGGCGTGTTCCCTCGAGGTGATCGGCGCGCAGCACATCGTCGGGAGGGACGAGTCGGTCGCGCTCGGACCGCGAAAAGAGCACCCGGCCGTCGGAATCGACGACACCTAAATACAGCAAACGGCCGATCGCCGTGGTGAACGCGTCATTGACCGTCTCTGGGGTCGGCCGGCGGACGACGATAGCGGCAACCGTCCGGGCGCTCTCGGCCGATTCGGCGAGTTGGACCGTCCAGAATTCCCGGGGCAGGAACCAGTAGCCCAGCGCCAGAAAGATCGGCGCCAAGGCGACGACGACGAACAGAATGATTTTTGTTCGTAGACGGGCGCCCCGCCGCTCCAGACCACCGTGGATCTGTAGGAACTCGATCCCTTCCAGCGTGTCCAGCTCGGGCGCGCGCGTCTCCGGAGGGACGGTCTCTGCGGCCACATCGACTGACGACAGGGCCAGCCAAGGGGATACGCCTTGCGGTGGTGAGACACCAGCGTATCGTTGACCCGTGACGGCCCCGGGAACCGCCAATCAGTCCAGTTGGTCGACGGTCGCCGACCGTCTGAACGACGCCCTCCAGGGCGAGTACATCATCGAGCGTGAGCTGGGACGAGGCGGCATGGCAGCCGTTTTCCTGGCTTACGAGCCGGCCCTGGACCGCCGGGTCGCCATCAAAGTCATGTCGCCCGGCCTCATGCCGGACGCCAGCATGGTGCAGCGCTTCCAGCAGGAAGCGGTCACGGTGGCCCGCCTGAATCATCCGAACATCATCACGATTCATGCGGTGCGGCAGGTCGGGGACCTGCACTGCTTCGTCATGAAATTTGTCGTTGGACGCGCCCTCGGCGACATACTCGGCGCGCGGGGGGCGCTCCCGGTTCCGGTGGTGAGGCACGTGCTGTGCGAGGTCGGGAGCGCCCTCGCCTACGCGCACCGACTGCAGATCATCCACCGGGACATCAAGCCGGCGAACATCATGATGGATGCCGCTGGCGAGGCGATGGTGACCGACTTCGGCATCGCCAAGGTCGCCGAGTCCACGACGCATACGCAGACGGGCGCCGCGGTCGGCACGCCGCAGTACATGAGCCCCGAACAGTGTCGTGGTACGGAAATCACGTGGGCCGCGGACCAGTATGCACTGGGAGTCGTTGCCTATGAGATGCTCACGGGCTCCGTGCCGTTCACGGGGACGACGTTCGCCGTCATGCGGGCGCATATAGAGCAAGCACCACCGCCCATTACCGAACGCCGCCCGGACTGCCCACCCGAGCTCGATGCCGCCATCCAGCGCATGCTGGCCAAGACGCCGGCCGAGCGGTGGCCGACCATGAATGCGGCGCTGCAGGCGGCCGAGGCCCGGCCGTTCGAGGACGACGATCCCGCGAGGGCAGAGCTGGCGAAGTGGGCGACCGATGGTCTCGACGTCACCATCATCCGTGGGGCACCGAGCCCCATCCCGCGCGGGGGCGTGACGCAGCAGGTCGTGAGCCGCGTGGCCATCACGGCGCCGGGCGAGGTCACGGTCGGCGAGGCCGTCACGCTCCGGCTCACGGCATGGAGTCCCCGCGGGGCCGAGGTGCCAGCCGTCGCCGTCACGTGGAGCTCGGACGCGCCGGAGATCGTCCGCGTGGACGAGAAAACGGGGCGTGCAACCGCGGTCGCACCCGGAGCCGCTATCGTGCGGGCGGTCGTTGGAGAGGCACGCGCGGCTATCTCCCTTTCGGTCTCGCGGCCGATCCCCTCGACCGTACCGGCCGGGACCGCGGTCCGCGCGCCAACGCCGCCGACTCCGGCCCCTACCCCGGTCCCAGTTGCGCCGCCCCGCAAACGGAGCGGCCTGTGGGTCGTGGGCGGCATCCTGACGGCGGTCGCAATCGGCGTTGGCGTCGGGATCGCACTGTGGGCGCCGCAGACGCCTGCTCCGGATCCAGGCCCTCAGGAGCCGCAGACGCTGGTCGTGACCGCCGCCAAGGGCATTCGGTGGATTTCCATCGCCGGCACGGAGCCCTTGCACGTCGGCCAGACGGCGCGGCTCACGGCGATCGCGTACGACGCGAATCGGAAGCCCGTGGCGAACGCACCGATTGTGTGGAGCAGCGAAGATCCATCGATTGTGACGGTCGATCCCAAGACCGGGCTCGTGACCGCGATCGCGAGTGGGACGGCACACGTGCGCGCGAGCGCGGCCGGGCGCGAGGCGACGGTCAGCGTGACCGTGCGGCCACGACTATCGGACTAGCGTCAGCGATTTGATCTGCCACGTGCTCCCCTGACGGGCGAGCGCGGCGTGGTAGCGGAATGACGGGTTGCTCTTGCCCTGCGATGGGATAAAGAAGCTCATCGAATACCCGAAGTCCGTATCCCCGGCGTCGCCGAGCACAGAGGCATTCGGCGGCGTGGTCATTGTCGCCGAGAAGTCGGTCGCGTTCGACGTCAGTGCGCGGAGGCCACTCTCGAGCGCCGCGGGCATCGTCGGGTAGAGCTGCTTCATCCGGTTGATGTCTTTGGCGTTGAGCGCCGCCACGTATTGGTTCACGACATCGTTCGCGTGGCGGACCTCGGTCGCGAGGTCTATCGCTGGCGCTGGCGCGGGGGCCGCCGGCGGCGTGACCGGAGCCGGCTGCTGGGCTACTGGCTGCGGCGGTGGGGTCGTAGCCACAACGGGCGCCGGCTGAGGACGGACCGGCAACGGACGGGTTGGTGTCGCCTCGGTCGATGGTTTTTTGAGCGGCGCCTTCGGCGCCCGCTTCACCGGTTTCTCAGCGGGCGGCGCGACGGCAGCCTGCGTGTCGGGAGTCGGCGCGGGCGCCGGAACAACGGCAGGCTGTGCAACTGCGGGCTGTGATGGGAGTGGTGCGGCCTGAGTCGGGGCTTGGGCGACCGTGGCGGGAGCGGGGGAAGCTGAGACAGCTGGCGCCGGCTTCGCGAGCATGCGCATCGCCAGCACACCCACCGCGCCAAGCACGACGACCCCCGCGACGATCCCCCACAGCATGTAGTTCGGTTGGGCCTTGGCCTTTGCCTTTCGTTTCGGCGCCGCGCGCGTGGTCGAGTGCACCACGGTCGTCGCGCCGGCCTTGTTCATGACGATGGTTGCCTTCGAGTGGATCGGCGTCTTCGGCCGCGTGCCTCGGCGGTCGTCCTCGTCGACGCACTCACTGAGCGCCTCGCTCAACTCCGCGGCGTTCTGGAAGCGCTCGTCGACGCTGCGCGAGAGCAGTCGCGTGATGACGTTGTCGAGGGACTTCGGGCAATCCGGGGACAACGTCCGCGCTTTCGGCGCCTCTTCCGTCAGTCGACGGTGGAGCACGATCTCGCCCGTCGGACCGGAGAACGGCGACTGGCCGGTCAGCATCTCGAACAGCATGCACCCGAGGCTATACAGATCGCTGCGACCATCGAGCTTGTCGCCAGAGATCTGCTCGGGGCTCATGTACGCTGGCGTGCCGAGCACGAAGCCCGTGCGCGTCATCTGCGTCCGGCCATCGGCCATCGCCTTCGCGATGCCAAAATCGACGACTTTGACGCGTTCGGCGCCATCCTTCGTCCGAACGATCATCACGTTGTCGGGCTTCAAGTCGCGGTGGACGATCCCGAGCTCGTGGGCCGCCGACAGCGCATCGGCCACTTGCTTGGCGACGGCGGCGACTCGCCCAGGCGGCAGCACGCGCTCGCGCGCCAGAATCGACGCGAGCGACGGCCCGTCGACGAACTCCATCGCGAGATACACGAGCCCTTCGGGCGTCTCGCCGAAGTCGTAGATCGCCGCGACGTTCGGATGCGCTATGCGGCTCGCGTTCTCGGCTTCGGCCCCGAACCGGCGCACCGCATCCGGGTCCGTCGCCAGCGCCGGGCGCATGACCTTGAGCGCACACATGCGCCGCATCTTCACTTGCTCGGCGAGATACACCTGGCCCATGCCGCCTTCGCCGAGCGCTTTCACCACGTGATAGCGTTCGGCGATGATCTCGCCGATGATTCCACCACTACCCGTTTTGGAGCGTAGCGGCGTGCCATCGGTCGGGCAGAACCGCTGATCGGACGGGTATTCGGCGCCACAATGCGGGCAGACGCGCATCGTAGGGGTGGCCACGCTGATGGTCGGCTTCGAACGCCGCGTGGCGCCCGTCATGTCCGGCGTCTTGGGCGCTGGCGGCGGCGTCGGGATCATCGGCGGCCGGGTCGGATCCACCGGCGTTGCCGCCAGCTTGAACGGCTCGGCCACCTCTCCGGTCGCCATGAGACGGAGCGCTACGAGCGCTTCGCGCTCTCGCGCAAAGTACACACAGCCGCCACCAGGACGTGGAAGTGACCCGAGTAGCGATGAGTAAACGGTCGCCAACCGACGGACTACGGTCGGGTCGTCGGGCGTACCGACAACCTCGCCGCCGCATACGCCACAGCGCGCTGCCCACGTCGCGAGTGGGGCCTGACAGGCGTCGCAGGTGACGCCGAGCGTCGGGACGCGGTCATCGAGCTCCGTCGCCTCCGCGAGCGTGTAGCGATCCTCGCCGATCGCGCTGGTGGGGTCGCGTTCCAAGAGCAAGACCGCGAGGGCGCGGTCCGACTTCTGACGGGTGAGGTAGGCCATGATGCTGCGGGCGCTGGGGCCCAACTCGCCCAGGACTTCATATCGTTCCGCGGACGCTTCGCGTACCGCGTCCAGTAAATGGGCGCGGGTGTCGGGAGCAACGGGCGAGGCGGCGCGAGTGGTGTTCACTTTGTGGTCAGAAGCTCCGTTCCAGACCAGCGGTCCAGATGATATTCGCTTTTACACCGTGATCCTGGATTGGAAAGATCACGTTGCCCAAGACCGTGAAACCCTTGCCGAAGCCGATTTTGAGCCCGGTCGATCCGTCGATGTTGTCGTCCCGCTGGTTTGGAAAGGTGGTCCGCTGCACCACGCTCCCATCGATATACGACGTGGGCCCCGGCAAGGGCACGTTCGGACCGACAGCCCACCGTCCAATAATTTCACCGGCAAAAGTCACCGGGGGGGCCAATCGGGCATCCAGTCCGACCGTGGTCAGCGCGGCGCCCGTTTCCGTGTTCGCATTTTGGTACTCGTACCCGACATTGACATGGGGCTCGACGAAACTCAAGCGGGTTGAGGCGATCATGAGGGCACGCCAGGAGAGCGTTCCGGTGCCGAGCAGGTTGTTTTGGTCGCCCGTCGGGAGCCGGAGATCGGCGAGGAACCCGATACCCGTGGTAGCGCTCTGGTAGATGTTCGCCTTGAGACGCACGGACATGTCGCCAACGCCGGTCACATTCCCGCCCGAACGCGTCGTATCCACGAGCTTCGGCGCGAGTGGGTTACCGGACCAGTAGTGATTCGCCGGACCCGGCGTGTTCTGATGGATGGTCCCGATGCTCGTCCCATTGAAGGTCAGATGGACGACGGGCACGGCGACCGAGAGATCGACGTGATTGGCAATGCCGTAGGAGATGTAGGCCGAGTACGCCAGCATCGACAGCGACATGTCGGTCGTGATGTTGATGTAATCATACTCGAACACCGGATTGCCGAGCTTGCCGCCATTCTGTGGATCGATGTTCTGGTGGGTCAGGTTCAGCGAGATGTTGTTGAGTGGCACGCCGCGAATCGAGGCGAAGCTCAAGCTCGTCGCGTTCACGCCCACCACGAGATGACCGCGGCCGAGTGTCTGGGCGCGCTCACCGAAGATCGGTCCGGTCGATCCCGCGGAGACGATCGGGACACCGTTCGCATCGAACGAGAACACGGCGCCCGACGACGTACCTCCGATCGGGATGTTGCCGAGCGTCGTCGTGATCGCGTTCTCGAGGAAGTTGATGAGCTCCGTGCCGCTGGCGGCGGCATCGGGGTTGAAGTGCGTGCCGTGCGGACCTGCCGTCGTATCGATGCAGATCAGGTTCGCGCACGTCCCGAAATGGAACAGGTTCCGAATATCGGTTTTCATGTTCGGCGTCGACTGGCCGAAAGCCGGCGCCGCCACGCAGGCGCCGATCAAAGCGAGACCTACAGACCGGCGCATCACGGGTTGGCTCCTTGTTGAATCCACATGGCGACCAGGTGCTCCTGCGCGGATGTCAGACATCCAGCGCCATTGAGACCGTTGTCCGGACATCCGAGCGGCATGTTCTCGGCTTGGGCATGCGCTCCGGTTTGGGCCGACAGCTGGACCCACAACCAACTTGTCGTCGAGTCGCTCGGGTTGACGCGGTAGTTGAACCCGGCGACCGACACGGATGGCGTGACAAACACCAAGCTACTGTTCGCGTTCGTGGGCGAATCGAGGTTGACGCCATCGACGCCGGTCGCGCCCGTGTAATGGCATCCGTCGCAGCCCGAGACGAAATGGAACAGGGGCCACACATCGTTCGCGAGCGTCGCTTGTCGCTCGAACGTGACGGTCACCTGCTGCGAGGCGACGCCGGGTACGGTGGAAGAAATCGTGACGGTTGCCTGGTACGTGCCCGGCGCGATGGTCCCGGTCGTCACCTGAAGCGTGAGTGGCGTCGACGAGGGCGCCTGAGGAGCAGACGAGGCCACGTTGGCGTTGAGCCAGTTGCTGCCGCTCACGTAGTTCACGGTGGCCGAGAGACCAGTCAAAGATCCACCGCCCGAGTTCGATACCGCGATCTGCTGCGACGCGGGATCGACGTTCGTCGCCTGAGAGAGGAAGTTGGCGGTGTTGCTGGCGAGCTGGATCGCCGGCGGCGCCGTGACGTTGTAGGTCACCGAGATGTTCTGCGGCGAGTTGCTCGCTCCGGCCGACGTGACGGAAATCGTGGCCGAGTACGACCCGGGCGCGAGCACCGCTGACGGCTGGATGGTAAGCGTGGCCGGTGCAGTCGACGATCCGGGCACGGCCGTCAGCCAGTTCGATCCGGAGTTGTACGAGATCGGCGCGCTCAGGCCGCTCAGCGTTCCGCCGCCGCCGTTCGTGATGTTGATCTGTTGAGCACCGGGGACTGCGCCACCGCTCGTCGCGTTGAACGTCACCAACGTGCCCGAGAGATTGATCGCCGGCGGGACGGGCGCGGCGGACACGGTGTAGGTCACGACAACGTTCAACGGCGTCACGCCTGCCGTCGTCGACGTGAGCGGCACGGTCGCCGAGTAGTTCCCGACGGCGAGTGCGGTCGTGAGCACCGTAAGCATCAAGGTTGAGGGCGTCGTCGCCGATGTCACGCTCGCCGAGAGCCAGCCGGTCGCGCCGGCCGAGTAAGCGATCGTGCCCGGCGCGAGCCCGTTGATCGACCCGCCGCCACTGTTCGTGATGTTCACCGTCTGGGTGCCTGGCAACGCGGTATTCGCCTGCGCGGAAATCGGGACGCTGGCCCGCGAGAGTTGGAGGACCGAGGGCGGGTCGACGACGTAGGTGACCGTGACGGATCGCGGCGAATTCGTGGCCTGCGGCGACGCGACGGGGACGGTGGCCGTGTACGTCCCCGGAGTCAGCACGGTGGTCTTTGGCTGGAGTGTCAGGTCGACCGGCGCCGACGCGTTCGTGGGAAGGGTGGCGTCGAGCCACCCCGAGGCCCCGGTACTATACATGACCTGTGCGACCGACAGGTTTTGCAATGGACCGCTGCCGGCGTTGGCGACGCCGACCGTCTGGGGCGGTGGGGGCGCCGCGCCGTTTGGCGCTTCGAACGTGACGCCCGTCGTCGCCAGCGCGATCTGCGGCGGCTGCGAGACGTTGATCGTCGCGTTGGCGGTGCTCGAGCCGGCGGTCGCGTTGATGGTCACCTGCCCGGGGGCGACGCCGTGCACGACGCCGTGTACCACGGTGGCGATCGTGTTGTCGCTCGAGTTCCACGTCACGAAGGCGGGTGCATTCGTGACGGCGAGTTGGAGGGAGTCGGCGACGAACACACTCGACGAATCCGGGGTGATGGCCATGTGGCCGGGGTTCGTCGAGTTCTTGTCGCTACTACAAGCGGCGAGTGCCCCGGAAGCGTAGATCGCCGCCGCGGTCCATGTTCGTGAGCGCAAGATGTGGCTCCGTTTTTTTGACCAGTATACTATGTCAGCCCACCAGCACCGTGAAGCACCCGAGCGTGATCGCGCCACCGTGCGAGGTGACGCTGCCCATCTGAGCGGCCGGCATGCCCCCGATTAGCACCGTGAACGCTCCCGTGGCGATGATGTCGGGCGGACCTACGCAGGTCAGCATGTCGCCCACGCGGGCCGCGGGAAGCCCGCCGATCAAAACAATTGGAGCCCCCGGACCGAGGACGGGACCGCCTACGTGCGGTATGATGCCAGTCACCAACGCGCAGACGTGCAGATCGGTGAGACGAGCGGCGGGCAGTGGCATCACGACCTCCGCCAGGCGCCGGCCTGGTCGCCAATGTGGAATCCCTGCTCGATGTACCGTTGGAAGCGTTCGGGCGCAGTCTGCGGATCAGGCGCGATCGAGGCCAGCGCGACCGCGCCGAACACCGCCTTGGCGGTGAGGAATGGCCCGGGCGCCACCTCGGGCTGTCCAGGCACGGACAGACTTCCACCGCTCAGGAACGCCGCGAGACCCGCGCAGCCAGCTGCGGTGCCGAACGTCGCCTTCTGTGCGGCGGCCATAGCCGCTCGGCGCTGCTCGTCACCCGGGTGTCGCATCCAAAGGTCCGTCGCGTCCAGTGACGCGCGCACGTCGGGTGAGGGCGCGTCGCCCGCTGCTTCGCGCGCGCAGAGCAGTGCCCACCAGACCGCTTCGCGCCGCGGGAGCGCGTGCGCGACGAATCGGACCGCGTCTTGGAAGCGCGATGCCGTCAGCAATGCCGTGACGAACTCGCGCGCGCTGTGCTCGGGATGGAGCAGGGCGCGCGACTCGTCGCTCAGCTCCGCGGCCTTGGCGACCTCGGACGGTGTCGGCGGAGGCGGGGTATCGACTCTGGCGGTCGTCATCAGCCGATCATCGTGATGGCGGCGGAAATCTGCGTCATCGCGCTCCCGCTCAATTGCGTCATGAGACCCGAGACCTGCGTCTGGATCTGACCGTTGACCTTGACCATTAGGGCGTCGATGGTGATGCCGGTCGGATCGATCTTGATGCTGTTCGAGCCGACCGTGAGCTCGATCCCGACGGTGGATTTGATGGATACGCCACCGATCGGCGCCTCGAGCTCCAAGACGCCCTGATCCGCCAGCACGCTGTACCCACCCATCATGACCTTCGTTACGTGATCGCCCTGATCCACCTGCGTCTTCAGATTGCCCTGCGACACATCGACCTTCATGTCGCCCCGGTCCACGACGGTCGAGTGCTCGCCCTGATTGACAGAGAGCAAGTAGCTCTTTTGGACTTGAAGCTTGCGATTCCCGTCGACCGTGATCTTCTGGTCGCCATCGCTGATCTCGACCGTATCGTTGCCCTTCGTGACCGTGCGCGTGTCGCCGGCGCCGATCGTCTCCTTCCGGGTGTTCTCGACGACCGTGACCATGTCCTTTTGCGCGTGCAGGTAGACTTCCTCGCTGCCTTTCTTGTCCTCGAAACGGAACTCATTGAAGTCGTCGGCGCCACCACCCTCAGTGCTCCGAGACTTGATGCCGCTCTGCGACTTGTTCGCGGGCAGGTCGTACGGCGGCATCATGTCGGGGTTGTAGACGCTCCCGACGATGATCGGCCGATCCGGATTCCCTTCCTCGAACGCGACGACGACTTCCTGGCCGATGCGGGGAATGTGAATGATGCCCCATTGCTTGCCGGCCCATGAGGTCGACACACGGACATAGCACGAGCTCCCCGGGTCGTCCTTGTTCGTACGTTCCCAGAAGAACTGCACCTGCACGCGACCGTACTTGTCGACGTTGATCTCGCTACCCGACGGACCGACGACGAGCGCGGTCTGCGTGCCGGCCACGATCGGGCGTGGCGTCCGGAGCATCGGACGAAACACGACACTCTTGGCGATGGCGCGGAAGTCGTTCTGATACGTCGCGGTGACCTCACCCGTGTCGGCCTGCCCATAGGTGAGCTGGGCCATGTGGCGCACCTTGACGATGTTCCAGTCGCCGTTCAAGTCACTGCGGAAATACTCGCTCAGCTTGAACTGGTATCCCGACGTGAACCCGCGGCACGAGCTCACACCCGTGAGCTGGTTCTCGAACGTCTCGGCCGCGTCGAGTCGCAGCCGGGCGTAGCGGTCACCCGTGTCCTGATCCGTGTAGTCGCCGGGATAGTCGTAGATCTCCTCAGGGCCGGTCGACGACACCGTGGCTTTCAGGGGCGTCTGGCCGTCGAGGTAGTTGTAGTCGTAGAGCGTGACCGTGCCGGGCGGCACCTGCGCGTCGAACTGGAGCGAGCCCACGTTCTGCTGGTATTGTGTGCCGCTGACGACCCGCTCGGTGGCACTGATGGTCGACGACCCTGGCACCGGCTGAAAAGCGCTATTGTCGTCCGCGAGGACCAACGTGTGCTTCGACGCCGTGTGTTGGAAGAAGTAGAAGATCCCCTCCTCTTCCATCAGGCGACTGACGAACGCTAGATCGCTTTCCCGGTACTGCACGCAGTACTCGCGCTTCGGATAGGTCCCCGTGGTCTTGACCGAAAAATCCGACCAGTTGTTGCGCCGGAACACATCCTCGACAATGTCGAGCACCGACTTGTTCTCGTAGACGCGGCAGTCGGCGGCCAACGACAAGAACCAGAGCCACGGGACGATTTCGGCCCGGTAGGCGTAGAGCGAGCTGTAGGCGCTATCCTGCTCGATGAAGCGGCGGACGAGCCCATGGATGTAGCGCGTCGAGCCATCCATCGACAGTTCGACCACGAGCGGCTTGCGCAGCATCTGGGTCGCGTCGATCGACTGTTGCTCCGACAGCATGTCGACCGTGAACAGGAACGGCGTCGAGACCGCCTCTTCGCCTGCGAACCCGCTGAAGAGGAGCGTATCGCCGCCGAGCGGCGATACGACTTTAAAGGGACCGTTCTGTGTGAAAGCCGACATATATCAAAAGGCGCTCAGGCCGGGAGTGGCGCGAGCCCACGATCATCGGGCGCGCGCTCGGAGTGGTAGGTGAACGCCCCGTCGCTGCCTACGCCGACGCGAACGGCCGTGAGCCGAGTGCCGCTGACCATCGCCTCGAGCAGAATGCGCGAGACTTCCGGCAGCAAGCCGTTCGTGAGGATATTGTCGACATTGCGGGCGCCGCTCTCGACTTCGGTACACCGGCTCGCCACGGTGGAGACGAGATCGTCGCCATAGACCAACGCGACGCGGTGGACTTCGGCCAAGCGACGCTCGATCTTCCCCAGCTTCAATCGGATGATCCGAGCCAGGGCTTCGTCGCGAATGGGGAAGTACGGCACGATGACCATACGGCCCAAGAACGCCGGCTTGAACACTTTGTCCAATTCCGGCTTCAAGGCCTTCGCTAGACCATCCATCCCGGGCATGGTCTCGGGGTCCGCGCACAGCTTCATGATCGTGTCCGTACCGGCGTTCGTGGTGAGGATAATGATGTTGTTCTTGAAGTCTATGAGTCGGCCCTCACCATCCTCCATCTGGCCCTTGTCAAACACCTGAAAGAAGAGCTCGAGCACGTCTGGGTGCGCCTTTTCCACCTCGTCGAGCAAAACGACCGAATACGGGCGCCGTCGGACCGCCTCGGTGAGCACCCCGCCCTCGCCATAGCCGACGTATCCCGGGGGGGAGCCCTTGAGGGTCGACACCGTATGCGCTTCCTGGAACTCCGACATGTTGATGGTGATGAGGTTTCGCTCGCCACCGAACAGCAGGTCCGACATGGCCAGAGCCGTCTCCGTTTTGCCGACACCGCTCGGGCCGACCAGCATGAACACGCCGACGGGCTTGTTGGGATCTTCGATTCCCGCCTTGGACGTGCGCACCCGCTTGCTCATGACGTGCAGGGCGTGCGACTGGCCGATCACGCGCATGCCCAGCTGATCCTCGAGGGTCAG
>Ga0210409_10002179_pt1 | contig 23694 bp, 26 predicted proteins | sample IncBWH17MmetaG_FD_161649 | JGI IMG/M metagenome (GOLD analysis project Ga0210409, IMG submission 161649) | Forest soil microbial communities from Barre Woods Harvard Forest LTER site, Petersham, Massachusetts, United States - Inc-BW-H-17-M | ecosystem: Environmental > Terrestrial > Soil >...
GCCTTGGGGTCTTGCGGCAGGGCCTGTTCGATCGACGCACAGCTCTCACCGTCATCAAGCGCAAAGGCGGCGATGTAGACCAGTGCCGAAACCTTCGGATTATTTCCGGCCTCGGTGATGATGGACCCGCCATAACTGTGGCCGACGATGACCACCGGCCCGTCCATGGCGTCGATGGCCGCCTTCGTGGACTTGACATCCTCGGCGTAGGAGGTCTCGGGGGGCTGTGCTACCGACACCGTGTAGCCATGCTTCTCGAGGATCTTGGCGACGGCTTCCCAGCCGGAGCCATCGGCGAATGCACCATGCACCAGAACTACGTTCTTGATGCCAGTTGGCGACGCCGCAGCAGCAACTCTAACAGTCCCCTCCAGCAGCAGAATCGCGCCCATCAGCGTAGCAGCGAGTGGGGGAATTACTTTGCTAAAGCATAAGCCATCTGCCCAGATTCCATGACCGAAGACGATGCTCGGTTTGACTTGCTTACTCATATTAAGTCCCTTCATATCTTGTTAAGTTTCCTGTTGGTTGATTTCTCTTCGCGTCGTTCATGTCCCGACGCCTTCATTGAGGTAGGCGAAATTTGAGAGGCAGAAAGCCAAAGAAAGTTAGAAGATATTCAAAGGCGCTCTAACTAGGAAATCCCGCGCGGGATTGGGATTTGCGGGTTAGCCTCTTTTAATCTCCCTGAAGAGCCAGGCCTTTGAAAAAACCCAATAGTTCTTGACTGTGGAAAGTGAGACTCCGAGCAGTTCCGCGATCTCTTCGTTACTCATCCCTGCGAAATAGCGGAGTTTCACGACCTGACCTTGAACAGGATGCTTACGTTCGAGATCCTCGAGAGCGTCGTTAACCATGAGCAACTGTTCGTCATCGCCAGGGCTTGCGAGCATGTCTTCTTGCAGGTAGACCCGCTCATACTCGCCACCATGTCGCACGGCGCGCCGGCGACGGGCGCGATCGATGAGAATGTGGCGCATCGCTTCCGCTGCGGCGGCGAAGAAGTGAGTTCGATCCTCAAAACGCCGCTTCGCATCTCCGGCCAACCGCAACCAGGCCTCGTGCACCAAAGCGGTGGGTTGAAGGGTCTGGCCCGGTGCCTCTTTGGCCAGTCTGTTAGCTGCCAGGCGACGCAACTCTTCGTAAACCGCTTGCACCAGTTGATCGTCAGCTTTGAGGCCGATTCCTTGCGCAGGGTTCAGGATTGATTCGGCGTCATTCATGTTTTTGCGGCTGCTGCTCAAAACGAAGACTTGAGGCAGTATGACCTTCGATTAGAGTCTGGGCCTCGGCCAGCAATGCGTGGACTATGATCCAGTCGCGCCAATCATACCCCAGAAAACCTCCGAACTGTGGCATTTCCTGCTGGACCACCTGCTCGCACCGTGCCAAATCCGCCCGCGCGCCAGCTAACTGATTAAGGTGGTGCTCCGACATGGCCAAGATTGCCAATGATCCAGCACGGGAGTAGGGCCAGGAATTCTGAACCGCGTTCGTCGCCAAAGAGATGGCCTCGGACCAGTGCCCCTGGCGGTATTCAGCAAGCGCCTTACAATATTGAAAAAGCGGGTACACACTCATCCCTTTCCCCGCAGTAACTGCCGTTTCAGCCATAGCAGCAACCGAATTCAAATCGGGGCCGGAAGCAGGCAAGATCAGACAGTCTTTGGCCATCTTGTCTGCCGCACTTGGATCAGCTATTCCGCGGAAGCGAGCCACAATCTTCGGACAGAGTGCCCGATATGCGTCCAGATTTGTTGTCGCAACCTGTAATGGCGCTACAGTATGGTATGTATTTGGCTCGGTCGGCCTGTATTCCAACGCCCGCAAAGCATCCGGCATCGCCTCGGCCCACTTGCCACGGGATGCCAAGATGTGCGCGCGCAAAAGAATCACATCTGCGAATTCCGGGTTCCGGATGGCTGCCGATGTTAGTAATGTGTTCAAGACAGATTCAGCATCATCATATCGACTCTGGTGGATAAGAGTCTCGACGATGTTTACAAGGTACTCAAAAGGAGGTGGGTGTTCGCTGCCGAAGAGTTTGGCCCGGAACGCAAACACCTCAAGGCGCATGCCCATTGCTTCATTCCATTTGCCTTCTCGGGTCAGTTTTTCCGCCATTGCCTCCATGCGAAAGAGATCTCCCAGTTGCCGCGCGAATCTTTCGTGAATCAACAATCGGCCCGTTACGATCAACGCTGTGCTTAGCAGAAGAAAAATGATCCCAAGACTGCAAAACAGCAGCTTGTTTCGGGTGAACAACTTTCTTAGTCGATACAGGACGCTCGGCGGACTCGCCGCAACTGCATCGCCCGTCAGATAGCGTCGAATGTCCATAGCGAAACCGTTCACGGTCGCGTATCGGCGCGCGCGGTCCTTTTCGAGCGCCTTCATGACGATCCAGTCCAGGTCCCCGCGCACGTCTCGAATTAGTCTGGGTGGTTCTACCTGGCGATGGCGCGAGACGGTTGTCAAATCAACCGCCCCGAGCATGCTTAATCGCGTGGACGGGCGGGGCGGTTCAACGTTGCACACCACCCGCCGGACTTCATCAAGCCCGCGTTTTAGTAGTTCCTTGGTGTCAAAGGGCGTGGTTTCGGTCAATAATTCGTAAAGCAACACCCCGAGGCTGTAGACGTCGCTTCGCGTGTCCACGTCCACACTCGAGAGGGCCGCCTGCTCCGGGCTCATGTAGGCCGGCGTACCGATCAATAATTCGAACGCCGTGAACAGCGTTTTGTCCGTGAGTCGCTGGTCTGTCGTGGCTTTGGCTATTCCAAAATCAATGACTTTCGCCAGCGGTTTTCCTGACGGCAATGTGGTCACCAGGATATTCGACGGTTTGAGATCACGATGAATGATTCCTTTCTGATGCGCATGCTGCACCGCGTCACAAACTTCGCCAAACATCTCCAGGCGAGCGGTGGTTTTGAGTGAATTCTGGTCGCAGTAATCGGTTATCTTGATTCCGCGAACCAACTCCATCACGAAATAGGGCCGTCCACTTTCGGTCGCACCGGCATCCAGCACGTGCGCGATATTGGGATGATCCATCAGGGCCAGCGCTTGTCTTTCGGCCTCAAAGCGGGCGATGACCATCTTCGTATCCATTCCCGGTTTGACTATTTTTATCGCCACCTTGCGACGGACCGGCTGCTCCTGTTCAGCCATGAAAACCACCCCACAACCGCCTTCCCCAATCTGCTGCAATAACTTGTAACGACCAATCCAGTCGCCCGGTTTTTCGCCCGGTAGCCTGGTTTTACCATGGACTTCTGCGGGAGCCTGTTCGAGAAACTCACCGGACTCCTGGTGAGCCTTCAAGAGGGCCTCGACATTGGCCCGCAGCTCGTCGTCTCCTCCACAGGCCGCTTCGAGAAAGGTTGAACGTTGTTCAGCCGGAAGTTGCACAGCCTGAGTGAAGAGATCAACTTCGTTTTTGTCGGATCCGTTCATCAAATCATCGGGTCAGGAGGCAACATATGTCCTTGTGGCCTCATCGTAAACGCGGCGTTTGCCATCTCAATGCGGCATCCCGTCGATGTACTAGGCGAAATAAAGGGCTGGGAAAGCCAACTGAAATCCGCAAAAAAGATATCGGTAAGTATTCAGGCTCGCTGGCCAGAGCTCAACAGGGTTTTTGCCAGATGACTCTTCGCGGACGGCGGCGCGGCACAAATCTCGAGATGAATCAGCGAGACGAGGCGAAGGTCGGTTCTCAACCGACGCCTGCGGGGAGTTTCTTTCCGGAAAGCGTTGCCCTGAGCTGGTTTAGGTATTTCAGGACGGAGAACCACGCTCGAAGCAGTCGAGGTACCAAAAAACCAAGTACTCCCCCAGTACACTTCCATTACACAGCCACTATCCTGTCAGTACTTAGAGGCGGGAGTCGGAATCGAACAGGTCTGGTGGCTTTGAACTTACCAGCCAGTCCAATCCTAACTCCCGCAATCACAGGCTCATCGCGTGACAGGCAACGAAACCGTCGGTAAAATGGGCGTTTTCCGGTGTTTCGTCAAGTCGCCGAGTACTCAATTAGTACTCACCAACTCACCAACGAGTCGGAAAAAACTCATCTAAAGCGGCGTTGCTGGCATTTCTGCTGGCACTTTGAGAGGCGCTACAAAGCTCCGCGTGGGCGGAGCCGGCTTCACAACGGTTTAATCCAGGCTTATTGGCGGGTGATGACAAACTTCTTGTGAAACGCACGTTCCACGAAGTAAGGCTGCCACGGTGGGTCGAACGGATTGGCGTCTGGTTTCGCCCACATACACAAGGCGCCGCCATACCGGGTTGAATACGGGACCGTGTATGCACTAAGGTAGTAAAGTTGTATACTGGGAGTTGAGAGCCAACCAGCGGGCGATAGGGAGCCTTATTCCGTTCGTTTTGGCGCTAGCGGGATGCCGAAACTCGGGCATACGCTTAGCTGCACACAGGGTTTGATATCCAAGATTAGAATTGTGGTTTAGCTAATAGCGGGAAGACAAGCAGTCCGCGTGCCCCGGTCGATCCGGTCACAGCCAAATGGTACATGATCCTTGGGCTTCCAAACAAACGTCCATCCGGGTCTCTGAAAATCCACTGCGGCTCTGAAAATCGGGACTGACTCCGTCGATTCTGGCTGGGTTGGACACGTTGGTCTTTGAAAGCTGAACAGTTACTTCGTGTCCGCTAAGGAACAACAGATGCCGAATCGAACGGAAGCTATTTACGTAATCCATATCTTCTTTGAGTCATCCTAACTTAGCCAACTTATTTATTAGAATTTTAGAAATGCCGTTTGCTAATGGTTCATTGCTTTTTCGTTCTACCAATTCGCAGGAAGCGTGGTGGTACAAATGGCTGACTACGGGTAGTCACCGCGGTGTGTGCTGGGAACAATTGGCCGTTTGCTCGAAGCACTGGCTTTCGCTGGATCGGCCGCACTGTTTCCGAAGAACATTCTATTGGTGCTCCCGACTTGACTCGATTCAATTTGCGGGGACATTCCGCGCAACAGCCCGGGGAATTCCTCCAAGCCATGCGGGCTTGCAACTATTGGCCGATTGACCAAGGCAGAGGCTTTGGCGGCCGCCGTCGCAAGATTGTCTGGGTAAGTCCGCGCGGCCTGTAACGGATGTCTTGCTACAATTGGCGGTGAGGAACTTCGCAACAACCAGGGAAACTCTTCCAAAGCGTGCGGGCTGGCAGCTACCGGTCTGTTGACCAACTTAGAGGCTTTAGCGGCTGCAGCAGCAAGATCATCGGCTCGAACGGCTGTGCCCGTGGCAAAAACTGTGAAGACCGCTACTACAGAAAGCAGGGTTTTTGTGATTTTCATATTGTCGTTTCGATTGCGGCGTCCTGGCTTCGGGTCCTTCGGGACAAGGGAAGCGACCGCTAGCATGTATGCTGTGATATTTTTCTTTTTCTTTGAGGCTGCTGTCATTCTCCAAAGCCTCTCCTCCTCACGCTAGAACCGTGCCATGGCAGCTGAAGGAAATACCTAAAGCAGGCTGAAAAAGCTGAAACCTGTGAAGAGCTTCGTGAGCAAGCTTGCGAAGGTTCGAGAATCGGCAACGTTTTCGCGAAAAGCCTTTGAATCTCTTCGTGAGTCGATTACCCCGAACGCTCACTATTGGGTAGAAACTGCATATCAAGAGCGAATCAGTACGTTAGCAGTCTGACTGGCGTCAAAGTGTTGACTCCTCACTGCCTTTTTCCCGGTTTGAAGAAGTCGGCCTTAACAATTGATCCGCATCGAAAATTCGCGCGGCCTGCGCAGGTTCAAGCATCTCCGTGAGTGTCTCGAAAGGGTTGGCATGGCATTTGCAAATGCAAAACAGGTGATGGAGCAAATGCTAAGACCCAAAAGTATTCAATGAGAAAAGCCAATGAACAACGAACAGAATGAGATCAATGTCACTGGGGAGCGGCCATCAAAAACCAAGAACAACCAAAACCGAATTATGAAAAAACTGCCGCAATTATTCACCGTTCTGGCTGCGGTCCCAGTGAGCATAGCCTTCTACACGCTGATGTCTTCTATTTTTGCCCCGACGGACTCCGCCCAAGGGCAGTCAATGAGCATGCCTGACGCAGAAAAGCCAAAGTTCACCGCCGATGGCGAATTAATTCCATTTAGCCCTGACGTATATCGGGAGTGGATTTGGGTAGGAGAGCCGCTCACTCCAAATGACCTTAACCCCCCCGAGGCTAATTTTCCCGAGTTTCATGACGTCTATATCAATCCGATTGCCTGGCGGGAGTGGAAGAAATCCGGCACGTTTCCCGATGGGACGGTGATGATCAAGGAACTCACAAGTGTCGGATCCACAAACGCCGTAAGCGGGAACGGCTATTTTCAGGGCGAGTTCACCGGTCTCGAGCACGCGGTAAAGGACTCGAAGCGATTTCCGAAAGAGGCCAAAGGGTGGGGTTATTTTTCTTTCGGACACAAGTATCCCCTTAAAAAGCAAGCGCCGCAGCAACAGTTCTCCACTTGCGCGCAGTGCCACGTTGGAAACGCCGGAGATGACATGGTCTTCACGCAGTATTACCCCGTTCTCCGCGCGGCAAAGGCCAAGTAGGCATTTAAAACGGGACATCGGACATATGAATCGAACCATTGTGATTTCATCGGCGGCTCTCAGTGTGTTCGCTGCCGTGCTTTACGTTGAGGCGCAAAGCGGTGCTGCCCCACAGTCAGTCTCAAGTTCGCCTCAGTCGGCGGCCGCTCTTGGGAAATACGTTGATAAAGACGGCACGATTCATCGGCCCGAGGACTACCGACTTAAGTGGATCCATCTCGGCTCGTGGTATGTGGAAGGCCAAAACGGTGGGGCGGGCGAAGTGCATGATGTCTATGCCGAGCCTGAGACAGTGGCGGCATTCCGAGATACCGGCAAATGGCCTGCGGGCGCGACCCTCGTGAAGGAAATCAGGGCGAGTCAGAAGGGTAAAATGACTACCGGCAACGTCCATTGGGACGGCCAGATCAAGCAATGGTTCGTGATGGTCAAGGGCAAGGACAAGGACGACAGCACGTTCCCCGGAAACCCAAATTGGGGTCTTGGCTGGGGGTGGGGTCTCTACAGCATCGACGACCCAAAGAAGAATATTTCCACCGATTACAAAACCGATTGCATGTCTTGCCATGTACCGGCGCGCCAGACGGATTGGGTCTTCACCCAGGGTTACCCGACTCTCTTCGAGAAGGAAGGACAATTCAAGTAAGAAGGAAAATAAGTATATACCGAATACAATAAAAACACCAAACGAGAAAGGATCTAAATATGCCAAAAGAAATGAGTATGTCGAAGGAGATGGGCATGAATGGTCACGGTGGCCATCTCTACATGCAAACCAATGAGGTCAAAAACGCGGTCGTTCACTACCATCGCTCCGCCAACGGGGCCCTTACCGAGGTGGAACGTGTGCCCACGGGCGGGGCCGGTTCCGGCACTTACAAGCCCATCAGCGGTGAGGAGAACGCGCCGAACTCCTTTGAAGGGGCGGGTAGCGTCATCCTGACGCCGGATCGCAAGTTTCTGTTTGCCACCAACGGTGGGGACAATTCGGTTTCCAGCTTTTCCGTTGGGAACGAGGGTCGGCTCAAGCTGATCGACACCAAACCCACGGGGAACGCTGTGAAGCAAAAGAGCGGTACTGCCAAATCACTGGCATACTTGCCCTCGAAGAACATGCTCTACGTGTTGCACTCGTTCGGACCGGAGCATATCCGTATCATGTCGATCTCCAGCGATGGCAAGCTTACTCCGCGCAAGGAGAGCTACACGTCTAACACGCCAGATAAGCCGAACCGTGTGCCGACTCAAGTTGTGCTCTCACCAGACGAGAAATTTCTGCTGGTCGGCACGACGTTCGACGTGCCAATTGCGATCTCCGGCACCTATCCGGACGGTTCGCCAATTCTTTGGGTGCCTGGCCCTGACGGCAAACTACGGTCAGTCGCTTCGAATGCTCCGGACCCCGACGGCATAGTAATCCACCGCATCAATGCCGACGGCACGCTCGGCAAAGGCTCCTTCCAGGATGGAGGCGGCGGCTCTCCCTTCTACATCCAGTTCTTGCATAACCGGCCAGATACTTTCATCGTCGGATATGCCGTCGGCGACGGAGTGGCCTTGGGCCGAATCGACGAAGACGGCAGGATCGGCATAGGCAAGCTCGTGCCTCTCGACACGAGACGAGGCAAGATCGCTGAACTTTGCTGGCTCGCCCTTTCTCCCGATGACCGATTTTTGTACGCTGCGGTTTTCGGTTACAGCGACGTCAGCAGCTTCCGTATCGAGGACTCTGAGATAACAGTCGCGAAAGATCCTGCGTGCCCCAAAGTTGAAGGCGATGGCACCTTCAGGGGGCTCTGTGGCGACGTCAGCAGCGGTCCCAGCGACAACTGGATTTCGCCTGATGGTGACTACCTCTACCAGATCTACGGGAACGCGGCGAAGTTGGTGGGGTACGCTACCAAACCGGACGGCTCACTGGAAGAAGTAACCAGCGTCGCCATTCCATACAACAGCCCGGAGGGATTGGCGGGATTCTGATTCCAGTTCAACGGAGAGATAAGTATGTCGCAAAACACGAGACCTAGGAATCCTGACGGTCGGGAACTCGTAGACCGTCGAGCGTTCCTCCAGATATTAACAGGCGCCGCAACCGGCGCTGTGCTCGCCGGTGGGGTTGAAGTCGCTGCTGCACAGAAGAGCCCGCGGATTTCGGAAGGACATCTCTACATGCAGACGAACGAGACCCGGAACGCGATCATCCACTATCATCGGTCAGCAAGCGGCACGATTGCCGAGGCGGAACGTATTCCCACGGGCGGTTCAGGTTCCGGGGTTTTCAGGCCGATCTACAAGGCCAACGGGCCGAACGCTTTCGAGGGGGCGGGTAGCGTCATCCTCACGTCGGATCGACGGTTTCTGTTTACTACCAATGGCGGCGACAATTCGGTCTCTAGCTTCAGTGTAAGCAAAGACGGCCGCCTCACGCTGCTGGACGTCAAACCGACAGGGAACGCGGTGAAAGGAAAGAGCGGCACCGCCAAATCGCTGGCCTATTGCCCCTCGAACAGCACGGTTTACGTGCTGCACTCGTTCGGACCCGAGCATATCCGGGTGATGTCCATCAACGGCGACGGTAAGCTCACAGAGCGCCCGGAGCGATACTCGGTGAATACGCAAAACAAGACCGATCGTGTGTCCACCATGGCCGTGCTCTCGCCGGATGAGAAATTCCTCCTCGTCGACGTCAACTTCGACGAGCGACCCGCGGTGAATCCGGACGGCACACCAAAGTATGTTCTTGCGAACGAGCGAGACCCTGATGGCCTCGTGGTATTCCCGGTGGGCGGGGACGGTACGCTCGGCGCACCCTCGTTCCACGACGCGGGAGGAGCTGCGCCCTTCTACATTGCCTTCCTGCACGGTCGACCGAATACCTTCATCAACGGAATCGCCGCTGGAAACGGGCTCGTCATGAGCCGCATCGATGCAGACGGCCGGATCGGCATCAAGCCGATCGTGCCGATCGACACGAGCGCAGGCAAGCCCTCTGAACTATGCTGGCTGGCCATCTCTCCGGATGACCGATTGGTGTTCGCCACGAGCTTCGGTTACAGCAACCTTAGTAGCTACCAGATCAACGGCGCCGAGGTCAGTCTCGCAAAGGATCCTGCATGCCCGAAGGTCCCGGGAGATGGCACCTTCAGGGCGATCAATAAAACCGTTAGCAGCGGCCCAAGCGATAACTGGATTACGCCAGATGGCGCGTATCTCTACCAGATCTACGGGAATGCCTCGAAACTGGTGGGCTACGCCACTCAGCCGGATGGATCTCTTGAGGAGGTCACCAGCGTAAGAATTCCTTACGATAGCCCGGAGGGGTTGGCGGGATTCTAAATTGAAAACTCAAGTGAAACATGACGACGATGGCCAGACCAAAAACATCCAATTATAATTCGAAGTCAAACTTTCGATACAACCCGGAGCTCGGTCGTCCCAAGATTCACCAGCGCGGGCCTGAGATTCAGGCTTTCGGGACAATCGCCAAACTGCCGATTGCTCTGGGCGAGAAGGTATGCCAGGCGAGCGTTGAGCGCCTGAATCAGATCCTGGCAGACACGATGACGCTGCACGATTTGTACAAGAAGCATCATTGGCAGGTCTCCGGGAAGACGTTTTACCAATTGCACCTGTTGTTCGACAAACACTTCGAGAAACAGGAGGAACTGATTGACCAGATTGCTGAACGCATCCAGGCGCTGGGCGGATTGAGCTACGCCATGGCCGCGGATGTGGCCGAGAACACGAATATCCCACGCCCGCCCAAGGGGCGGGAGGACGTTCCGGTCCAAATCTCAAGATTGCTGGTGGCCCACGAGATTATCCTGCAGGGCGCAAGGGCTTCGGCCAGGAAAACCGCGGAGTTGGGGGACGATGGAACCAATGACCTGCTGGTGAGCAGTGTCATTCGAACCAATGAGATGCAAGTGTGGTTCCTGGCGGAACACCTGGTCTAAATCTCAGTTATGAATACAAAAATGAAATTGGCGCAAATTAGCAAACCGGGCGGGGGGATGGGAATTGGTTGAGCGGGATATTCCCGAGCCAGGCCCCAGGCAAATGCGGGTAAAGGTGTAAGACACATGCAGATCAAGCGAGTCTGTTCGCAGTCATCCGAAAAAAGCCCGGACCAATACTTCACCGGCTCGGTTCGCAACGATCCGCTGTTCGACGCCCCCGAACCGGCACGAGTCTTTATTTTGAGCGTGACCTTCGAGCCGGGTGCCCGGACCGCGTGGCACACGCATCCGCTCGGCCAGACGCTGATCGTGACGGCGGGTTGCGGCTGGGTGCAGCGTTGGGGAGGGCCGAAGGAACAAATCCGTCCGGGCGACGTGGTTTGGTTCTCACCGGGCGAAAAGCACTGGCACGGCGCGATGGCAACAACAGCTATGACGTTCATTGCCATCGTCGAGAAGCTCGATGGCAAGGTGGTGGAGTGGATGGAGAAGGTCACGGAGGAGCAGTACCAGAAGATCTGAGGCGCGGTGGGTAAAGGGGAATATATTGGCTCGGTCCAGATCTGGGACAATTAGTGGAAGGAGCGGAAAATGAATGTCGACGCGTTAACAACAGCGCTAATTACAGGGGGAACGAGCGGCATTGGCCGGGCGGCAGCCAGTAAGTTGGCCCAGCTTGGTATCCATGTCATTGTCGTAGGCCGCGATGTGCCACGCGGGGATAAGACGGCTGCGGAAATCCGCAAGGCGGGAGGCAAAGCGGATTTCATCTCGTCTGACCTTCGAGACGCCTCGAGCGCACGCCAAGTGGCCAGGAGAGCGCTCGAGCTTGGAAACGGCCACGTAGATATTCTGGTCAACAATGCGGGGATCTACCCGTTTGGCCCGACGCATGAGACGACGGAAGAAATGTTTGAGAAAGTGTATTCTCTTAATGTCAAGGTACCCTACTTTCTGGTTGCGGAACTCGCTCCGCTGATGGCGAAGCGAGGCAAAGGCGCCATCGTCAATCTCTCCACGATGGTGGCTGATTATGGGGCCACTGGCATGGCCCTCTATGGCTCAAGCAAAGCGGCCATCAAGCTGTTGACGAAAGCCTGGGCAGCTGAATATGGTCCCAGCGGCGTGCGGGTGAATGCCGTGAGCCCCGGCCCGACGCGCACGGAAGGCACGAGCGCCATGGGCGAAGGACTGGAGCAACTCGCCGCCCAAGCACCAGCGGGGCGTCCCGCCACAGTAGACGAGATCGCTGAGGCCATTGTTTTCTTGGCAATGGACCGTTCCAGTTTCATTTACGGCGCCACACTCCCGGTGGATGGAGGTCGCAGCGCTGTTTGATTAGGGCGTTCTCCGACACCTGCTTTCTGCGTGTATCAGCCCTCCTTTACTCGTTTGGGCGCGTCAATAAAGCCGTCCGTCGCCGTTCGAACGGGATTTCTTGCATGCTTATCAACGAACTGGACCAAGACGAGCAGTTTTACCGTGACACAGAGAGCTTGACTCACCCTAAGCTCGATGATCGGCAACTGGCCATGCTCGAACCGCTGGGCGTGCGGCGCATTTTGCGCCGCGGCGAACTGGTTTACAAAGCAGGCCAGCGCGACGTGGGGCTGACGGTAGTCTTGCGTGGTGCGGCCGAAGTCTTCGAATCGCGAGTCGCCCATTTGAGCAAATCCTCGGGACCTTCGGTCCGCGCGACTTTGCTGGAGATGTGGCTGCGCTCATGGGCACGGCGGCAGTGGCCAGCGTTCGGGGCAGGGCGGAAGAGAGCGAGATCCTGGAAGTGCCTGCCAAACGACTGCGGCAGGCGCTGGCGGAATTGCCCGGAGTGAGTGAGCCGATCGTACAGGCGTTTATTATGCGACGAAAACGGCTGCGGCACGACCGTGAGTTTACTGGGTTGCGCATCATGGACAAGTGCAGTCGCTCGGACAAACCCCGTCCCCCTTCGCTTTGAGCCGCGATTAACCGGTGCGGAATATGGATCGAGCGCACCTCGTGCGAAAGCGTGTCCTGCAACTCTACGGTTTGGAGAGCCTTTTCGCCCAGCATCGCTCGTACTCTGAAGGGTGCATTGCATCTATTTCGGACCGTCACCACCTGTGGATTCAGGTCGGGTGAGTGTAGCGGCTTCGTCCAACGAAATTCGGGCGAAAAGCCAGTTTCCCCATGCGTCGCCCAAATCGTTGACACCCTTCACTGGCGACATGGGGGGGGTCAGTCTGTTTCCTCTGGTCAGCATCTCTCGCGTTTGTTTCTTCTCACCAAGCTCCCAATGCGCCATCGCCAGGATGGCATAGACGTATGCCTTTAAGTCGTCGTGAGTCGTGTTCAGCGACTTCTCGCCCCACTCGATAGCTTCGGCAAAATGTCCCAACCGATATCCGGACATAGCCTTACTCGCTTCAAAAAAGGGCATTGATGGGTCATTCGCTTTGGCACTGATTGCCGTGTCCGCCAATTTGCCTACCTTGGTCAAATCAACGCCCCAATGCGGCAAGAGAAGGCAATCTTTCGCGGTCCGGTCAGCGATGTTGATGTCTGTTGAAGTTCCGAATCTCGCAAACATTTCCCGGCAGTGCTGTTCATACGCGGGACGATTATCGGTTATCACCAGAAGCGGCGCCAGTATATGATAGCGAAGATGAGCATCCGGATGGAGTTTGAGGGCGAGGGTGGCGTCCGCTGCGGCTTCTCGGAACCGTCCTTGACGCGCCAAGAGATTAATCCGCTGATCGAGCAGGTCCGCGCTGGAAGCCTCTCCGACGACCTCGGGGGTGAGGGTTTGATTCAGAAATTCCTCTGCTTCGCGGAATTTGTGTTGAGCAATAAGCACCCGAGCCAATCCCGCATGTTCGGGCAACGTCCCGGTTTTACGCCTCTGCCACAGGGCCAAACCATGACGAAATGTTTCTTCTGCCTCCGGCAATTTACGTTCGCCTTCCAGGGTCCAACCGAGGCTGCGGAGGGTGTAAAGTGCGCTCGGCTGATCCTCGCCCCGCTCGGTTCGTTGTATCGAAAGCGCCGTGCTTAGGATGGCATAAGCGTCTTCGAAGTCGCCTCGTTCTCGCACACGTTCACCCAGTAAGTAAATGGATTCGGCAATATCCATGTGGCTTTCCGGGAGAACCTTTCCGCGGATCTCAAGTGCTTCGCGTTCCAATGCCTGCGCCTCAGCCAATTTTCCCCTGGCTCCTACGGCCCAAGCCAAATCTTGCAAAGCAGATGCGACCCCGGGGCTCTCAGGGCCAAGGCATTTGCGACGTATCGCGAGGACTTTTCGCGCCGTATCTTCGGCTTCGGCCGATTTACCCTCGCCCCTTAAGATAATAGAGAGATCCTGAAGGGAATCGGACACTTCCAAGCTCTCAGAACCGAACAATTTCCGTCTGATAGCCAACGATTGCTGGTCTAGCGACTCGGCCTCGGAATACTTTCCGTCGTCGAGATAGTCGTGGCCAAGATCGTGCAGCGATGCAGCGACTTCGGCGCTGGCATCACCGAAAAGACGCCGCCGGATGGCTAAAGATTCAGTCTGGACTTTCTCCGCTTCAGCCTGCTTGTCCTCGTGGCGCAGGACACGGGATAGGTCTAGAGCTTCGGACGCCGTTCGCGGCGTCTCCCGGTCGCTGATTTCTCGCCATAAGTCGAACCGACGACGAAACACAGCCTCAGCCTCGGATAATTTTCCCTGATCTTCGAGGGTCAAACCCAAGCTACGAAGTGTCTCAAACAATGCCGCGCGGTCCCCATTTTGCTGCTGGATGGAGAGCGCCGAGTTCAAAACAGCATAAGCGTCTTCCAAATCGTCTCGCAGGCGCAGGCGGTCGCCGAGCAAGTAAAGTGATTTCGCAATCTCCGGGTGGCTTTCCGGAAGAAATTTTGCGCGCAATTCGAGAGTTTCACGTTCCAATGCCTGCGCCTCAGCCAATTTTCCTCTGGCCCCTATGGCCCAAGCCAAATCTTGCAAAGCAGATGCGACCCCGGGGTTTTCGGGGCCAAGGCATTTGCGACGTATCGCGAGCACTTTTCGCGCCGTATCTTCGGCTTCGGCCCATTTGCCCTCATCTCCAAGTATAACAGTAAGGTTCCGGAGCGAATCGGCCTCGTCCAAACTCTCGGGATCAGGTAACTTTTGTCTGATTGCCAGCGATTGCCGGGCCGTCGCCTCCGCCTCAACAAACTTTCCTTCGTCCATATACACATGCGCCAATACATCCAAAGAAGTGGCGACTTCCGGACTCGCGTCGCCGAAAAGCCGCCGGCGAATATCCAGGGACTCCTTCTCGGCTCGCTCCGCTTCAGGCAGCTTGTCGCGGTTGATCAGCACCACTGCGAGTTCATCAAGCGTCGAAGCAGTTTGCGGACTGCCCGCCGAGGAAAACCTCCGGTATATCGCAAGCGCGGTGCGATCCATATTCTCAGCGCGCTCGTAAAGCCCGATTTGCCGATAAACCTTTCCGATAGTGGCGCGCAATTCGGCCTGGACTTCCGGCTGGTTGGTCAACCCCGTATCGAGGCGTCTTGCCGCCCCGTCCAAAATTCCATGAAGCATAGTTTTGTCCTGTCCGGCAGCGACTCCGGGGTCAATGTCTTGCACCGACTCTATCAAGATTGCGGTAACTTGCTTGCTTTTGGCCGCTTCAGATTGGACTTGGCGAAGAGCTCGGCGCTCCGTCGCAAGACCAGCGGAAACTACAATCAAACCGGCTATGAGAAACAAGGTGAACAGTGTAACTCCGGCAAAAGCGAGTTTGTTGCGAAGGACCAGCTTGCGAAATTTGTAAAGCCGGCTGGGTGGGCGAGCGACGACGGTTTCCCCAGATAGAAAAGATTGTACATCCACCGCCAGCCCATTGGCTGTGGCATATCGTCGCGCACGGTCTTTCTCCAGCGCCTTCATCACTATCGAGTCGAGATCCCCTCTAGTGGCGCGAATGAGCCTGGCAGGGTCGGATTGCCGCTGTTGGGCCACGGCCTTTAAATCGGCCAGGGTCATCCGACTCAAACGCGTGGAGGGTCGGACAGGTTCCTGCTGACGGATCACCTTGCGGATTTCGTCGAAGCCAGACTTAATCAATTGCGTGGTGTCGAAAAGTGTCGAACCAGTCAACAATTCATAAAGCAACACCCCCAGGCTGTAGATGTCCGTGCGCGTATCCACGTCAATGCTGGCTAGGTCCGCTTGCTCCGGGCTCATGTAGGCGGGCGTCCCTAAGAGCATGGCGAAGGCTGTGAAGACCGTTTTGCCGGTCAACTGCTGCCCGGTGATTGCCTTCGCGATCCCAAAGTCAATGATCTTGGGACACGCCTTACCATCGGTGTCGGTGAAGACCAAAATGTTCGACGGCTTGACATCCCGGTGGATAATTCCCTTCTGATGCGCGTGTTGAATCGCCTGGCAAATCTGCACAAACAGCTTTAAACGCTCCTCGGCCGTCAATTCATGCTGATCGCAATACTGGGTAATTTTGATGCCCCGCACGAGCTCCATGACAAAATACGGTCGCCCCGATTCCGTCGCCCCGGCATCGAAGAACTTGGCGATGCTGGGATGATCCATCAATGCCAGCGCCTGACGCTCGGCCTCAAAGCGGGCGATGACACTCTTCGTGTCCATTCCGGGTTTGATGACTTTTAGGGCCACTTGTCGATGGACAGGCTCTTTCTGTTCCGCCAAGAAGACGACCCCCCATCCTCCTTCGCCTATCTGGTGAAGCAGGTGGTAGCGCCCAATCCAATCTCCAGGCTTTTCGATAGCTCCGGCCTGCTGAACTTCTTCGTCAGCGAACGCGCTCGGCAATTCGTCCAAGAACCGCCCAGCCTCGTCATTGGCAAGGAGTAGTGCTTGCACTTTACAACGCAGATTCTCGTTTCCAGCACAAGCGCGGTCGAGGTAATCCGAGCGAGCCTCAGTCGGAAACGCTAAAGCTTCGGTAAAAATCAGGATCTCGCGATTTGATTCGGTGCTCATGGGCGCGATGTGGGAACATCGAGAATAAAAATGCTTATCCGTTCCGAATTTCGTTTAGAAGCCAGGCACGAGCAAAGGTCCAGTAATTCCTGACGGTTGAAAGGGAAATCCCCATGATTTCGGCAACCTCTCCATTGGTCATACCGGCGAAGTATTTAAGCTTCACCAATTGGGCCTGAACTGGATATTCCGACGCCAGTTTGTCCAAAACCTCATGAACTGCCAGCAATTGTTCATCGGCTTCGGGTGCCGCAGCGTCGAAACCATCCAAATCCAAGCGGCGGTATCGTCCACCGTGTCGCTCGGTGCGTTTGCGCCGGGCTCGATCTATCAAGATTCGGCGCATCGCTTCGCTCGCGGCATGAAAGAAGTGGGCGCGACTGTTGAAAGTCGGGTTCTGGTCCCCGACCAGTCGGATCCACGCTTCGTGAACCAGCGCCGTGGGTTGAAGCGTCTGACCGGGAAGCTCCCGGGCCATTTTGGCGGCAGCATTGCGCCGCAATTCCGCGTATAGGAGGGCAAATAATTCCTTCGCAGCGATTGGATCGCCGCGTTCGACCGCCTCTAATTTGACGGTGACGTCGCTCACACTTCCGCGTTTGTTTTGGTTCCACAACATTTAGGTTGGCAGGCTTGGAAAGGCAATCGAAATTAGCCGCGCCGACGGCCTTCAGCGGAATGATAGATATTCATTGTGGGGCAACTTCCGTTGCTTGAGGTGTGACGTGAATTTAGTTTTCGGAGCCTTGCTCATTTGCCGGTCGATTCGCCGTTTTTCGCGCCTGGCTCCGACGGTTCTTCGTCAATCGTCGGGTCCAACATGTCCGGGGAGCCCGCGCTGGAATTAGGAGTTTCCATGAAATTTCCCAGCTGCTCGTGGGCGCGAAGCAACGCTTCAACCTTCCGCCGCAATTCGTCATCGCCGGCACACGCTCGATTCAGAAAGGCCCATCGTTCCGCTGCCAGGTGTTGGAGGGCCTCGGTAAATAGGGCCAGTGCCCGACCGGGGTTTTCGCTCATATCAATCAGTCCATTCTCCACTGACGCCAGCGCACAGCTTTCTCCGAGGCTGCCGATTTCATAATTCGTTTTCCCGGTTCCGACCATATAATGCGAAAATTCCAACAAAAAAGCTTAACCGAAGACCTCGAAATTCCTTTTTTAGAGTTCGCATAACGTTTTCTTCTTGAATTCTCGCACTAATAAGCGGCGTAAGAATGACCGGGGCCGTCAGGTTCAAGAAACATAAAACAAACTGCTGGCGCACCCGCAGCAGCAACCGAGGAAGAAACATGAAGCAGATCGAGAGTGGAATGAAGCCGAGGCCGAGTAAAGTCAACCGCTTGCTGGCCAACATCAAACCAACCGCTGTGAAAACCAAATAATTACAACCGATCCCTCAACCGGAGCACTTCAAGCGGAATGCCCTTCCGAGATGGGGACTGCTTGTGGAAAGGACAATATGACAACAGACTCGCCTTCAACAGCCGTGCAGCCATTTTCGTTTTTTCATCACGAAAGCAGGTCGTTCGAACCCGGGATAAACCATTCAGAGGACGCGAAAGTCCCACTTGAGGGTCATCCAAAACCGCCCACTTCTGCCCAGAATATTGTCGGGCAAAGTCCTGCTATTCAAGAGGTGTTGCATCAAGTGTCTATCGTGGCCCCAATGGACTCCACCGTGTTGATTTTAGGGGAAACCGGCACGGGAAAGGAACTCGTCGCCCAGGCGATCCACAATTTAGGGGCACGTCGCAATAAACCGCTAATCAAAATAAACTGCGCCGCGATGCCGGCAGGATTGCTGGAGAGCGAATTATTTGGCCACGAACGGGGAGCTTTCACTGGAGCCGTCGCGCGTAAAGCCGGGCGGTTTGAAATGGCCCATCAGGGAACTCTCTTCCTGGATGAGATCGGCGATATTCCGCTGGAACTTCAACCCAAGCTGCTGCGGGTGCTTCAGGAGCAGGAATTTGAGCGGGTCGGGAGCGTACACTCCATGCGAGTGGATGTGCGGGTCGTGGCCGCCACGAGTCACGATCTCCCTGCGATGTTGAATGAACGCCAATTTCGTAGCGACCTGTTCTATCGCCTAAATGTTTTTCCAGTGCGTGTACCTTCGCTTCGAGAACGCCGGGAAGACATTCCGCTTCTGGTGCGGCATTTCGTGGCCAAGTTCTCCGCGCGCATGAATCGGCAAATCGAAGCCATTACAAGCGAGGTCATGCAAGCGCTTGCCAGTTACGATTGGCCTGGCAACGTGCGTGAATTGCAGAACTTCATAGAACGGAGCGTGATTCTCTCCTCCGACGGGGTGCTTTCATCGCCTTTGAAGGAACTCGATCCGCAGCCGGTAGCAGCCAGCGCTCCAACGGCATACCGGATTGAACGGCCGGTTGCTGCCAGTTCCACCACACTGAGAGATGTTGAACGCGAGCATATCCTCCAGACGCTTCGAGAAACCCAATGGGTCGTTGGCGGTCCTAAAGGCGCCGCCGTACGACTTGGGTTGAACCGTACGACGCTGATCTTCCGCATGCGCAAGTTGGGCATTTGCCGCACGACTTCTTTCGTTGCAGTGCGTTAGTGCCCAGCTATGTGATTACGCATCACAAAACCGTAGCAGTACAACTTCGGTCCCATTCAGATTTCACTGAAACGGCTTCCTGCGTTCAGCGGTTCGTATCGTGAGTCTTTTGGTATGGCAACTGCATATTTGGAACAGCAACCGGGCAACCGGTTAACAAACCTCCACTGCATGAAACCCAAAGAAGCATTTATGAATGGAAGCAAAAACATCTTCAACACTGTGGCTAATCTGAGAGTAGACCGAAACCTGAACCTCCAAGAACAAATCGCACGACGCGCTTACGAGCTCTGGCAAGCGCGTGGGAGCACTTCCGGCAATGACTGGAGTGATTGGTTTCGGGCGGAGAGCGAGATCAACGAATGGCACAAGCGTCGTACGCGCAAGGCTGCTTCTTGCTGTTCTGACTAACGAACCATTCCTGAGATGTGTTGGAGAACCATCAAGGAACGACAGCCTTTCGACTGAAGTCAAATCATTGACATCCTTTCAATCACGGGAGCCTTCACTCATGAACCGGTACGGCCGGGATCGGCCTTGTGTTGTGGCAAAACGTGCGTTTTGGCTCGTGGCACAACGCAGTCGTCGACTTGGTACGGCACATGCATTGATGAAAAACCCTCAGTCGCATGGCTGGCTAGGCAAGCAACGACTGGAGCCGGAAAGGACAAGAATATGAAACCAAAAGTCTCATTCCATGTGGATTCAAATGTAGCGCCTCGGCACCGGAGGGCGGATCTGGGGAGGCTCGCCTCGACAGTTCATCAGCGCCGGGGTCTTTACAACAAGTCTGCTGTTGAGGCGTGGCAAACGCTTTCTGCACATTGTTTCAAAGGCCAATCTCCCGAATAGGAACGTGTCCGAACTTCGCCGGCGAATGGATGGGAGGGAGAATAGAATATGAAAACCAAATGCAATTTTCGAACAGAGTTGTTAAGGGTCAAGCTGGGCCCAAAGCCGTTACGGCCGGGTGCTGCTGCACCTGGGCTGCCTGACGATGCGGCCGAGCCACTTGAGTTGGCACTGGCACGGGATCTTGCGGGAGCTGAGCTACGCGCATTGAACCGTGGTTCTCACTGAATTCTATAGGAGGATCGATTTTGCCCCGCAACGAACCGCACAAGCTGAGGCTTCGCCATGCACAACGCGATAACCAAAACCGAGGAAAAGTTCATGCTAACATCCACCACCATATCTCGACCGCTGGCTCGAGGAATCGAGCCCAAGACCCGCGCCTTCCTGCGCAGGTTGGCGCTTGAGGGTACACCGGATCTGGACCAGCAAACGGTTGAGGAGGCACGCCATGGTAATCGAGTGGTGCATATCAAGGTCTTGAGCCTAGGAATGACGAAATGGGAAATCCCGATTTATGGAAAATTCAGACCGAACAAATTGGCGGCGGCGAGAATTTCCTCTTGAGCGCTTTGCCTATCTTTCCCACTCGCGTCCAATCTTCACCCTTTGGAGAGCGGACGCGGATGGCTCGAACTCGCAGCAACTGGCCGACAGCTCGCTCTTCACTTATCGCCGGTTTGTTTGAAGTAGGGTGGGCCCGGGAAATGAAATTTAACCATGGATTCACCAGGCTTTGGCCCAGCGCCGTTACATTGACGTGCATGGCCGCAAGTTTGGGCTTCCTTTCCATGGCACTGAAAAAATGTGCCAATCGGCACCGCATATGCCATTTGGACCGGAATCGGCGCGGCTGGTACGGCGCTCGTTGGTATAATCCTTTTCTCGGAGTCTCATAGTCCTGCGAGACTATTTTGCGTATCGCTTATCGTCGGCGGGGTTGTGGGGTTGGACCTTACCAGCGTTCGCGTGGTGGCCGGTTGACGAGGGTCGAAGCTTTGACATCATCTGAACATCCATATCCACTGCTCTTGCATTCGCGGCACGTCGTTCCATACAGAAAACCCATGTTCCACGGTTCCTGTGCCCACTTCCGCGTCATGGCACGGCAACTGCAAATACAAATCACTGTGAACCGGCAGGCTCATAACAGTAATGGAGACGCTATGACACGAATTATTAGAACACGCGCAGGGGCTCGATATGACGGTTCCGGCTTTTGGCAGAGGTACGGACTTGGACATTTTCCAGACAACGAGACATTGGGCCAGGGACTCGATATTGGACCGATTCACACCATTTGCATCTCAACCTTGGCGGAGTCGCGGACTCTCGCCGATGCGCAACAACGCCGGCCCAGAGCCGTTCGCCGGCTTCAAAACTTAAATCCAAGCGAGGTGCGCAGCATCCAGGCTGACGATCTCCGCCAAGGTTGGCCATCATCTTGAAGTAAATCCCGCCGATCGATCTAAACAAAGATCCGGAAGGAGCCGGATCACAATCAAAGGACAAAGGACAAACATGAAATGGTCTTGGAGAATTGCTCGAGTCGCTGGGATCGGCCTTTACATGCATGTGACGTTTCTGATTTTACTAGCCTGGGTTGGTGTCAGCTATTACTTGAAGAGACACCAATGGCAAGATGTGGTTGGCGGTTTGGCATTCGTTGGAGCATTGTTCACCATAGTTGTGCTCCACGAACTCGGACACGCCCTCACAGCGAAAAAGTTCGGCGTTAGTACACTCGACATCACGCTGCTGCCAATCGGAGGTGTGGCCCGGTTAGAGCGAATCCCTGAAGATCCAAAACAAGAATTATGGATAGCTCTAGCCGGGCCTGCTGTGAACATGGCTCTCGCCCTGGCATTGGGAATCCTGCTTACCATCACCCAGCAAATCGAAGCGACTTTCGTCGCTGAATCGTCCGGCAACGAATGGCTCCGGAGTTTGCTCTGGATAAATGTAGGGCTCGCAGGTTTCAACCTCCTTCCAGCATTTCCCATGGACGGTGGGAGGGTATTGCGCGCGCTTCTGGCGATGAGGATGGACCGCACCAAGGCAACTCACGTGGCCGCGACCATCGGCCAAGCAATGGCTTGGGTTTTTGGTCTGGTCGGTTTGTTTACCAACCCTTGGCTGGTGTTCATTGCCCTCTTCGTCTGGATGGCAGCGACACAAGAGGACAGCATGGTGCAGATTCGCTCTGCGCTGGGTGGTTTGCCAGTCAGCAGTTTGATGATCAACCAGGTTCACAGCGTGGCCGCGGATGAAACGCTTTCTCAAGTCGTTGACTACATTTTGTCGGAAAGCCAGACCGACTATCCAGTCCTGGAGGGGCATCGGGTAATAGGGGTCTTGACCCGAGCCGACTTGATCGCCGCGCTAGCCAGGGACGGATTGCAGGGAAAGGTCGGTAGCGCTATGAAGACAAGCTTCCAAACCGCAGCTCCCGGAGATCTGGTTGAACAGGTCTTCGCTCGAATGCAAAACTGTGATTGTCATTCTTTGCCGGTGGTCAGTTCCGGTCGGCTGATTGGAATGATCACGATGGATAGCGTGGGCGAGCTCTTGTTGCTCCAAGCCGCATTGCCCAGGGACTTTGGCCAGATTCGAGCCAGGTTCAGTGCGAAGCCAAGAGTCATAGCAGCCTGAGTTCACAGGTTCGAACCAAATTCCACCCATATCACCACTAAGGGAGTCCGGCGCAGTGCCCCCCCATATGGACACAATTCCGTTGGAAGGGGACTTAAGTTCTCAATTCAAAGTCGTGATGTTGTTCGAGGATTTCGCCACCGGCGTGTGTGCGAAATCCACAATGGATCGCGTGATTGAGAATCTGGAGTCGCATTTCCCATTCGAAATCAAGTTCTGGCGATTTGATCTTCTCGAACTTTTACACTTCAGAGAAATGGCGGCCACAGAGGCCGCTGACGCCGATATGGTTATAGTGTCCGCTCACGGAGGGCCGCAGATTCCTGACGGCGTCAAGAACTGGTTGCAGCTTTGGTTGAACCGGCGTTTGGGCGGAGAATGCGCTCTTGTCGAGTTGCTAGACAACCAGTACGGCAGTTCTGGTTCGTGGCCTATCCATGGTCTTTTGCAAACCGTTGCTAGCAAGGCGCATCTCGATTTCTTCCCTCACATCGTTGGGCCTCGTGTGGCAGAGGCTCCGTTCGACCGACGTGGGGAACTTTGGAAGCTGCGTCCCAGGGTTTAGCTTAACCTCACGAACGCCTGCTTTGCGTTGAGGCACGGCGGAGTACGGTAGTGAATGATCCGCGCGATTGAGCCGGTTCTCGGACTCTTGCTCACGGTTGCTGCTTTGGGTAGTGGTAACCGTAACACTACCCGGCTTTGCCGCTCCTTGCGCGCATGGTCCGGATCGTCTACCCGATCCTCTTCGTCATTTGACGGACCCTTGCTCTGATTTGTCGGGACTTCCCGTCCTGAACTTAAACTAGGAATTGGTCTTCGCCCTCCTGCCTCTCTGCTTTATTCGGTCGCTTTTTCCACTTCTTAGCGTGACCTTCACGTCACTCAAGCCCCGCTTGCCCCGCGGTCAACCGATTGCTCACGCGCGCTTTCTGCGAATCGAACGAACATTGAGGTTTTCCCAATAATGCAAGCGAAGTAGCCTTTGTGCGGCCACCCAGTCTTCCAATTCATGGCCCGGGCCGTTTCCTGCGCTGCACGTAAAACTCGTAGGCCAGCCTTTGAATCTCTTCGTGAGTCGATTACCCCGAACGC
>Ga0210409_10002181_pt1 | contig 23672 bp, 15 predicted proteins | sample IncBWH17MmetaG_FD_161649 | JGI IMG/M metagenome (GOLD analysis project Ga0210409, IMG submission 161649) | Forest soil microbial communities from Barre Woods Harvard Forest LTER site, Petersham, Massachusetts, United States - Inc-BW-H-17-M | ecosystem: Environmental > Terrestrial > Soil >...
TTTCGCCGTGAAGCAGCTCCATGACCAGAAAGGCGTTGCCGTCCTCGGTGACGTCGTCGTCCAGAACCGCCACGGCGCCCGGGTGTTTGACGCGGTTGGCCAGATACCCCTCGCGCAGGAAACGCGATCGGATTTCGGAGACGACGGAGAGCTCGGGGTGGAGCACCTTGATGGCGAATTCCTTGCCGTTTCGATGCGTCGCGGCATACACCGTGGCCATGCCGCCGACGCCGAGGACCCGATCGAGCCGGTACTTGCCCTTGAGCGCCGTGTCCAGGCGCACCCGCGCTCGATCGATCATTGCCTCGTCTGGCATTTACGCGCCCATGACCCGCCCGACGCAAACGCGCCTACGTGGATCCTAGCGGAATGAACGGCGCTCGTGACGCCGCCTCTACGTTGGCGAGCGGCGCGAATGACGCGCGGCGTCAACCGACGTCGTTGCGCCCCGGCTGTGCTAAGCCGCGAGTCCGAAAGGAAAACCTCCAGCGATGCCCAGTCTGACCGAGGCGCTAACCGGGGACTCCAAGAAAAACGCTGTTGTCGACGACTGTATGGCGCTCATCGATGCGGAGGTCGCCGACAAGGGGGGGCTCGCAGGGTTTGCCATCAAGGCAGGATACAAGACCGTACAAGGCATCAAGCCGGGCTTCGTAAGACAGGTGGTGACCGACCTTCTCCCGGAGTTCTCGCGCGTGCTCGAGCCGCTCTACCAAGAAGCGAAAACGCGCGGTCAGGGCGTGCGCGAGCACTTCAACTCCGACGCACCGCGGGTGGCCGATGCCCTCTTGTCCATCACCGACGAGAAGGCCACCCACACGAAGAGCTCCATGGTCAAGGCGACTTACGAGAAATTGCGCGGCAGCGCGAAGAAGAACGTCGAGGCGGCGGTGCCGCGCCTCGCGGCGATGATCGAAAAGCACGCTCCATGACCCGGGATGAGGTTCTCGTATCCACCGAATGGCTAGGCTCCCATCTCGGGGCCGAAGGTCTGTGTGTCGTAGACATCCGAGGTAAGGTGCTCCCCCCGGGGAGCAAGCCTCGATACTTGGCCAAGCGCGCCGAATACGACGCTGCTCACGTGCCCGGCGCTGTCCTCGTCGACTGGACGCGGGACATCGTCGACGAGAACGACGCGGTCCCGGTGCAGGTTGCGACCGAGCGCGCATTCGCCGCCAAGATGGGAGAGCTCGGGATTGGCGACGGCACGATGGTCGTCGCCTACGACGACTACGATCACATTTTTGCGGGCCGACTCGCATGGGCGCTGAGGCACTACGGGCACGACGACGTTCGCATCCTGGACGGCGGCTGGTCGCGCTGGGTTGCGGAAGGGCGGCCTACGTCGCAGGACATTCCGGAGCGCGCCCCGGCGCAATTCACGGCTCGGGTTCGTCCGGAGCTACGCCGCACCGCGGACGACGTAGAGCAGGCGCTGGGATCGAGCGATGTGCTTCTCTTGGACGCGCGTGCTCCCGACCAGTACGCAGGGACGGTCACGGCCGCGCGCCGTGCGGGGCACATCCCCGGCGCGCGAAACGTTCCCTACGCGCGGCTTGTCGATGCCCGCACGGGCACGTTTCTGTCCAATCGCGAGCTGGCGGTCGCCTTCGCCGAGGCCGGCATCGACGTCACCCGGTTGCCGCGTGAGGTCGTTGTCTATTGCAACGGCGGAATTTCGTGCACGGTGCCGCTCCATGCGCTGCGGATGCTCGGCCGGGACGACGTGGCTGTCTTTGACGGGTCTTGGAACGAGTGGGGCAACGATGAACGGCGCCCCATCAAGCAGGGTCGCGAGCCCTAGACAGTCTCCTGACGCCGCGTCCTTTCCGCCGTCTCACCGTAGTTCACTGCGCGATGGCCGCGACGGCGGTGGCGCTCGAGTCGGTCGCTCTCTCTTGGAAATAAAGCGTATCGCAACGATAGTTGGGGGCGGCTTCCGTCATGCCCGGGACATCGACGAACATGACGAATGGCGAGCTGCGGGCATCGCGCCAAGCCGCTCGCTCCACGCCGGTGCGCTCGTCGAAAAAGAACAGCGTGAGGCCATCGGCCGAGCCTCCTGTCGCGCGTCGCCGCGCTGTCGCGCCCGTCGAAGCGAGCTCCGGATTGGTGGGGGGGACGCCCGTGGTCCACGCACGCGCCGCCGCATCCCAGTCGGATTCGAAAAGCACGGGCGGTCCACCCGGCGGGGCAAGGAGATAGAAGAACGAGTTACCGTCGGCGCCGAGCACGGGCTCGAAGAACTGTCCGCCGCCGTCGGTGCTGGCCATGGCAGCGAGATTGGCGAACTGCAGGGCGGCCGACGGCGCCCACGTCGCCCCGACGTTCGGTCGATAGAAGGCAACGAACCCCTTCCGGTCAGCAGATACGGCAAAGAGCTGCACTCCGTTGGACCCGAGCGCCACGCGATCATTGGCCACCGGCGTCGACGTCGTGTCGATGACGGACGGCATGGAGGAGAAAGGCTGGCTGCGACGCGGGCGATCAGCGACGTAAATCACGCCTGTGGACGCGGTCCACGCGATCGCGGTTTCGTCCGCACTGATGCCGCCAAACCGGCCGAAGCCTGCCTGGGGCACGGACGCGATGATCGCCGCGGGACTCCATACATGCGTCGGATCGCAGAGCGGAGGTCCCTGGGACAAGCCGCCATCTGTGCCGATGGGGCCGCCCGAGTCGGCGTCCGATGAAGCGTCGAGGACCGCGTCGAACCCGCCGCCGTCGAGCCGCGAGCCGTCGTTCGCCTCAGTGGATTCGGCGTCGCCGGCCGAGCCGTCTGTCGAGGCGCCGCCCTCTGCTGCCCTGGAGCGCGGGCCGGCGCCAGCCTCAGTCGACTGGGTCGTCGTTTCGTTGCTCGGCGGATGGGAGGTCGAACTGCATCCCACCGTCGACACGGCGGCGAGCAAGGTCACGGTCCACGTCGTCCGCTCGCGCATCTAGGGGAACTACTCCGACGGCAGACAGTCGGCCTTGACCTGCCAATCGAGCAGCGTGGGCGCCGACAAGCCGTCGGACGTGGGGTGCAGCGTCACGATGAGGCGTAAGGCATCTCTGGAGAGGACCGGCGGATTGGCTGTATCGAACGCGCCGGCGAGCCCGGCATCCCCACCCGCGGTGCCACCGTCGGTGATGCCCGTATCGATGTACGCTTTGCCGCCCGGCGGGACCGAGCTCGTCGTCGCGGTGCCCAGCGGAATGGGCATCCCCGAAAAGCTGGGCGGGCCGCCATCGGCAGGAAGGTCGGCGGTCTGCGCGGAGAAATCGATGGACGCCGTATTCGGGACGGTCGCATCCCAGTCGACCTCCCGCCAGACCGCGTGGGTGCTCAGCGGGCAAGTCGACGTGAAGTCCTCGGTAAACGTGGCGTCAGCATAGTTCGGGGGGGCCGATCCGGCTTCTGTGACTCCGGCTTCACTAACTCCCGTATCCATCGTCCCCGCGTCGGAGGTCGGCGGCAGCGGCGGTGGAACGGAGTCGGGCGAGATGCAAGTCGTCAGATCGAGAAGCATGAATTCGAGCGCGGCTTCCTCGGGCGACATCGGACCCTGCTTGCACATCAGCGGGAACGAATTCGATGCGGCCGAGCACTTCGAAGGCGTTGCCGTGTTGCAAACGCGGCTTGGACAATCCAGGAAATCGTTGCACCCCTTCTGGCACAGCCCGGACATGCACCGCTCGCCATTGGTGCAATCGGCATTTTTCGTACACGACCCTTGGCAGGTACCGATGACCGCACCGCTACAGTCTTCGACGCTCCCGCACTCCGCGTCGCTGTCGCACCCTTGCGTCGGCGGAACGCACTCCCCACCCATGCAGTTGTTGGTCGCGCATTGGCTATTTTCCGTGCAGCCACATTTCCCTTGGACGCATTGCTGGCTGACGCAGTCCGTGGGTACTGTGCACCCGAGCGGAATGCACGCGCCGGGCGCTCCCGAAACGCATTGGTAATTGCTGCTGCCGCCACAGTCGGCACTGGTAGTGCACCCCTGAGGAGTGCATGTACCGACCGTCCCGGGAATGCATGTCGCCGTGAAGCCGCAATCCAGATTCGACGAGCATTGGCCTGCAGCCGCTTGATCGACGAGGGCCGTCGCAGGCACGTGGAACTCGGAGTAGTCGACGCGGCCGCACGTTCCGCCCCCGCCGCTGCTCCCCCCCGAGACGGGCGTATCGAACGAGAAGAAATAAGGCCGCACCCCCGGCGCGGGCTCCTGAATCCAAGCCGTGGCCGGCAGGTTCAAGCTTGTTTCATCGGCGTGGGCCTGACCGATGGTGAGGCTACCCAAAGTCGATGACGCATGAACGTTGAACGCCCAGGTCGCCAATGCCTGGCCTTTGGGAAAGGGCTGTCCATCTGGGAGCATCGTGGCAATGGCCGCGTTGGCATAGAACGCAGGAGAGTTGAGGCTCCAGTTCGCGACACCGTAGAACGGATTCGTGTTGTGGGTGATGGGGTTGGTGGAATTCGCCGTGGAATTCGTGGGTGTTGCGAGCCACGTGTAGCCAAAGTGCGTGGTTAACAGGCGCCCGCCCGCGTTGGCATACGCCGCGACATTGTCGGCGAACTGGTTGTTGCCGTCATCCTCCTTGCCCTCGCATGGCAGAAGCACGGCATCGTAGTTCATCAACGGTGGCGGGCCTCCGTCCGGCAAGCTTCCGACCAGAGACGGGTCAACGCCCGTGCTGTTGACGTAGTAGTCAATGCTCCCCGCGCCGGTGCCGGCCGAATGAAACTCGGACGGATCAACTCCCATTTTCAGAAGCAAGCATTCCAGCGGGTCCCTTCCGGCCGAAATCGCCATCTTGGGCAGGTCGGCGTGGGCGCCGGCCCCGTCGAGCTGGTTTCGTGGCAGGCGGGAGCTGTCCTTGTCCACAGGGGTCGTCTGGCATCGCGGGACGCTCGTCAGCATCTCCTCGCGCCGCCATTTGCCAACCTGGACCACCAAGGGGATCGGGTTCCCAGGGGCTACGTCGGTCGTGGGCACGTTGGTCAGTACGAACTTGCCGTCCGGACCGGTCTGCGCCATCGCCAACGCGTTGACGGCGGGAACGCTGGCGCACGCGCCGCAGGCGGCGCCCGATGGGATGGGATCCAGTGCGGAACCGTCGATGGGAACGTAAACGGTCGCGTTGTAAACGGGGTTGACGCCGGCGGGGTCGTAGACCGTTCCCGTGAGGGTCGTCGCGCTTCCACTGGGGCAGTCCGGAGCGACCTGGCAACCCAAGCCCTGGCAGGCCGGGGTGAGGGTAACCCCGCCTTCATTGATGGTGGTGAAGCCGGCAGCATCGACGTCGCTGCCGCCGTTCTCCGTAACGGTGTACACGTTCGGGTCACAAGGGTCGGCGCACTCCGGCGCTCCCGATGGGCACTGGATGGTCGTCGAAAGCGTGTGCAAGCCCCCGGCGCCGATCGTCGCGCGCGCCAGGCTTTTGGTGACAAGGGTGCTACCGACGCACGGGCCCCAGTGCCCCGCTTCACACGCGGAGCGGCCTAGGACGCACGCCACGTAATCGCCGTGGCGGCCGGCCGTCGTTCCACAATTGACGACGGCCCCGTCGGTCGAGCAAGGGCAGCCCGCATGCCCCGGTAGGCATTGCGGCCCGGCCCTTGCCAGCGCTCCGCCACCCGCGGTGTCCGCGACCGTCTGGCTCGATCGACACGCATGGACGGATCCACCCAACGCGAGGACCAACCCCCAGTGTGCGATCCACTCTTTGCCCATGTATACGCAGGGTAGAGAGCGTTGTCTGCAAAGCGCCTCTAGTCAAGGCAGACTTATCTACCCGTCTAGCTAGTTCTCATCCGAGAAGTCGCCTCTCCTCGTGAACGTGCCCGTGCCCGTGCCCTTGCCCGATGCGTTTTCTCCGGGGATTTCGGGCACGTTCACGTTCACGTTTTCACGTTCACGGGCACGGGCACGGGCACGGGCACGGGCAAACCTTCTCGGACGAGAACTAGCTAGCCTCGAACGATGCTCTCCAGCAGTTCCCGTGCCGCTCGGGGCCTCGCGACCCGGTAGCGCGCGGCGTTCAGGCGGAAGCCCACGCTGATGGTGATGGCCTCGGGCGGTAAAGCCCGAAAGGCGTCGTCATCGGTTCCGTCGTCGCCCATCGCCACAATCGTCGGCAGCGGTCGCGGCTCGGCGGCAAGCAAGCGCTCGACCACGCGCCCTTTGTTCACTCCTCGGGGCCTGATCTCGATGACCTTCTCGCCACGCAGGAGCTCCACGGGCTCGCCCCCCAACTGCCCCTCGAGTTGGCGCCATAGCTCATGGGCGCGCTCGGCGCCGAGCTCCGGTTCGGCCATACGCCAGTGCCACGCGAGACTCGCCGTTTTCGCCTCCACCAGTGCGCCGGGCGTCGCGTCGACGGCGTTGTCGAGGATCCGCCGAACGCCGGCAAGCCAGGTTGTGCCGACGTTCTCAGGCATGACCCACTCCTCGGCAGGGGACATTCGAGACCACAGACCGTGTTCGGCGTGCAATCCGATGGGCAGGTCGCCGAGCCAGCGCTCCAGCGTGTCCTTGCCTCGCCCGCTCACCACGTGCACGGCCGTTCCCGGCTTGGATGCGAGCGTGCGCAGTAGCTCACGCAATTGCCGGTCCGGCGCCGCCAAGCCCGGGGCGCGGGCGAAGGGCACAAGCGTTCCATCGTAGTCGAGCAGCAGCAAGAGCCGGTCGGCGCTGCGCAATCGCGCAGCCAGCGCATCCAGGTCCTCTCGCGAGCTCAGCAAGATTTGCGCCGGCCGCTCCTCTTGAGGCGCTCCTCCCAGGGCGTCGATGAAGCTCTTGGCCCACTGGTGCACGTCGCGCGAGGCGATGCGCTGCCTTAGCGCGCGCATTCGCAAGCGACGCTCCTCCTCGGGCATGGTCAGGGCGTCGGAATAGGCCTGCGCGAGCGACTCGATGTCGTAGGGGTTGACTTGCAGCGCTTCCCCCATCTCCGCCGCCGCACCGGCGAACTCGCTCAGGATCAGCACCCCGTCCTCGTCGGACCGGCTGGTCACGAATTCTTTGGCGACCAGGTTCATTCCGTCGCGCAGCGGAGTCACGAGCATCACGTCGGCGGCGCGGTAGAGTGCGACGACTTGTCGCTCGTTAAGCGATCGCTGTACGTAATGAATGGGGACCCAATCGACGGTGGAAAACGCGCCGTTGATGCGTCCGACGAGCTCGTCGAGATGGCGGCGGGCCTCCTGATAGCTCGGCACCTGATCGCGCGATGGCACCGCGATCTGCACGAGACGAACCTTGCCGCGCCAATGCGGCTCGCGTTCGAGGAATCGCTCGAAAGCGACGAGCCGACAAGGGATTCCCTTCGTGTAGTCGAGGCGCTCGATGCCGAGCAGGATTTTTTGCCCGTGCGCTTCGGTGCAGATTGCGCTCGCCTCGCCCAAGACGTCTGGATCGCTGGCAAGCGCTCCGATGGCGTTCGAATCGACTCCAATGGGGAACACGCCCAACCGGATCTCGCGCCCGTCGAAGTAAATGCAATCGTTCTGTGTCGGGATGCCGAGGATGCGCAGGACGGACGATACGAAGTGGCTTCGATAAGTAAACGTGTGGAAGCCCACCAAGTCGGCGCCCAGCAGCCCTTCCAGCACTTGGTCGCGCCACGGCAAGATGCGCATGACTTCGGAGGCGGGGAAGGGAATGTGCAGAAAGAAACCGATCCGCGCGCTCGGTAAGCGTGCGCGCAGAAACCTGGGAACCAGGACGAGCTGATAATCGTGCACCCACAGAAGATCGCCGGGGCGCCACGCTTGCGCAGCCATGTCGGCGAATTTCTCGTTGACTGCACGGTAGGACTCCCACTCCTGCGACGTAAGGGGAATTCGATCGAGCAGGTAGTGGAACAACGGCCAGAGCACCGCATTCGCGAAACCGTCGTAATAGCGGCTCACCTCGTCCGGGGTGAGCGGCACCGGCACGCACCGCAGGTCGGCCAGGTGCGCCTCCATGGCGCGCTGCTGGACCTCGCTCAAGCGCGACGTGTCGCCGGGCCAGCCGATCCAGATGCCGTCGGTTTGCTCATGCGGCGAGCGCAACCCGGTGGCCAAGCCCCCAGCGCTGCGCTCGACCACCACCTCGTCGTTTTCGTGGCGAACGGTCACCGGCAGTCGGTTGGAGACCAGGATCAGGCGGGACATCGCTCACGTCCATGCACGTGCTCGGCCGTCGCGAGCCTCGAGGAGCTCACCAATGGTCATGGCCGCGTGGATGAGGCCGACATGTGTGTAGGCCTGTGGGAAATTTCCGAGCAATGCCCCGCTGTCCGGGTCGATGTCCTCACTGAAGAGACCGACTGCGTTGGCGTGGCGCGAAATTCGCTCGAACACCTCGACGGCACGGTCGAGCCGCCCTGTGAGCGCCAGCGCCTCGGCCCACCAGAACGAGCAGATGGTGAACGCGCTGTCGGTGGCGCCGAAGTCGTCGACTCCCCCGTAGCGGCGCATGAGGCCGTGCGTCACGAGCAGGCGCTCGTACGCGTCGACGGTCGAGACGAAGCGCGGATCGCGAGCGTCCAGGAGGCCGATCGTCGGCAGAAGAAGCAGGGACGCATCGGGGTTCTGCCCGTCGAGCTCCTGCGTGAAAAAGCCTAAGCTCTCGCTGTAGCCGCGACGCAATACCTCTGCGCGCTCGGCGTCCGCAATCGGGCCCCAGCGCTCGGCGAGATCGGGGCGACCCATGCGTCGCGCCAAGCTCGCTCCTCGATCGATGGCCACCCAACACATGGCGCGCGAGAACGTGTAGGCATTGTGGCGAGCGCGAAACTCCCAGATGCTGGTATCGGGCGTCGGTGCGGCCTCGATGGCTTCCTCGACGAGGCGCTGCAAGAGCGGCGTGAAACGTCCGGAGTCCTCGTCGACGATACGCGGGTCGGTGAGCAGCGTCTCGAGACAAAGCATCAGTTCGCCCATCAAGTCGTTCTGGCGCTGCTGACTCGCGGCATTGCCGATTCTCACCCAACCGCTTGCGCCGAAGCCCGCGAGATGGGTCAGGCGTTCCTCGTGCAAGTTGCGTTCGCCGTCGATCCCATACAATGGCTGCAGCGGTCCGCTTTCGGCGACGTCCCTCAGGAAATTCAAGAATTGCTCCCCCTCGTTGAGGTGGCCGAGTCGCCGAAGCGCCTCGACGACGAAGGCAGCATCGCGTAGCCAGCAATAGCGGTAGTCCCACGCGCGCGGAGTTCCCATGGCCTCGGGGATGCTCGTCGTAGCGGCGGCGATGATGGCGCCCGTGTCATGGTAGGCGTGAAGCTTGAGGCATAGCGCCGAACGCAGGACCTGCGGCGCCCCGAAGTTGGGCAGCGCGCAGGTCTTCGCCCAAGCCCGCCACCCCGCGATGGTCAAGTCGAGCTCGTGGAAGGCGGTCGCGAGCGTGGGCGCCGATTCCCGCCGGCCGTACGTGAGCACGAAATAAACGGGCTTGGTCAGCACGAAGTCGCGCCGCGACAACACGTAGGGGCAGGGCAGGCTGGTGGCCAGATGCAGGGGCGCCTGCGCGCCGAGCACCTCGATGCCATCGGTGGTCTCGCGCATCTCTACACGCGCGCGCGCGTAGTCGGGGCGCGGGTCGAAGTCGACGCGCAGCTTCGGATGACCGGCGAGGGGTCGGACGATCCGCACGAGCTCGAGGGGAACGCGCACGCCCAGGCCCTCGGGAATGCGCGGTGCATAGTCGATGACCTCCCACGCGCAGCCGTCGGCGGCGAAGCGCGTCGACAAGACGTTCGTGTTCTGGATGTAGCGCAAATGCCCCCGCACCTCGTGGTCGCCGTAGAGCAGCCGGAAGGTCCCGCCGCGCTCCGTGTCTAGAAGTCTTGCGAAGACAGACGGCGAATCGAAGCGCGGAAGGCACAGCCACTCGATGGCGCTCGTCGGCGACACGAGGGCGAGCACACGCCCATTGCCGATGGCGCCGTGATCCAGCGGTGGGACGTGTTGCGCAGGTTGGGCCGGTGTTGCGGCCGCGGCGACCGCCTCTGCTTGCGCTTGCTGGATCGCGGCTGACATGGGCTTGCCTTCGGCAATCCGACCCCTTCAAGCTATCACAGCGTTCAGAAAGCGGCCTTCGCCGCCTTATCACGCTTCGCGCGCGACGCGCTTCTTGGGTCGCGTGGACTCGCGCGTGCGCTTGGCGCTTTGCGCGAGCACGCGCACCACTTCATCGATCCCGGTCGCTGCCACCAGCTCCTCGCGCGCCCGCGTGTCGTACGTGGAGCGCGCAATGGATCCCAAGATGCGCACCTCCTCCTCGTACGCTTTGGGAGGGATCAGGAGGAGAAAAATGATCCTGGCCAGGCGCCCGTCCGGCGCGTCGAAGTCGATGCCGCGCGGCGCCCGACCGAGCACCAGCAGCGGCCGCTCGAGCCCATCGACGGCGGCGTGGGGGACGGCCACCTCGTCACCGAGTCCCGTCGGCGCGACGAGCTCGCGCTCGAGAACGGCGTCTCTCGCAAGCCGCTTTCGTCCGGTGAGCAGCGATCCGAGCGCGCGCACGAGCTCGCCTATCGCTTCGCTCGGCGTGTGCGCGTGGAGCTCGCTCACGAAAGCGCCGCGCCGCAGGAGCGTGACCACATCTTCCTCCGGCTCCTCACGGTAGAGCAGCCATTTCATCGCCGGGCCGCTCATGAGCGACGTCGTCAGCGCCATCACTACCAGGGCGACGAACATTTGGTCTTTGAGCACGCCGGCATCGCGAGCAATCGCCGCAAGAATGATCCCCATGGCGCCGCGAGCGTTCATGCCGAACCCCACCGCGGCCGCTTCGCGCCATCCGAGCTTGCCGCCAGCGGGAGCGCCGCCGAATCGAGCGCCAAGCGTGCATCCGACGAGCTTGGGAATGGTCGCCAGCACGAGCACAAGGAGGCACAGCCGAAGGTCGAAGGCACTCAAGAAATCGACGCGCAGCCCGATGCACGCGAAGAAAACCGGCGCGAAGACGTTGGTCACGAAGTCCTCGACGACCGAACGCGTCCGAGCGTTGAAACGCCCGGAGCGCCCGATGGCCAATCCGACCACGAATCCCCCGAAGACAGCGTGGAGGCCGATGGCCTGGGTCGTGCTCGCGCCGAGCAACGCCAGCACGATGACCAGCGACAGGACGCGACCAGCGGCGGTCGTCGCGTTTCGAGTCAGGCGGCCGAGGGCCATATCGATGGCCCGTCGGCCGAACACGAGCATGGCCACGGCGAACAGCGCTCCGAGCCCTATCGTGCGGGCGAAGGACGCCGAATCGACGTTGGCCCCGCGCAGCGGCCCCAGGAGCAAGGAGAGGGCCAGCCACCCGACCAAGTCGTCGATCATGGCTGCGGCCATCACGAGCAAACCGACGTCCGACTTAAAGAGGCCGAGGTCGAGCAGGGTCTTGGCGATGACCGGGAGTGCTGAAATGCTCAGTGCGACACCGAGCAGCAGCGCCGTCATCGTCCGTCGCGAAGGGTCCACGAGATCGGAGTCGGGCAGCAGCAAACCCAGAAGCGCGCCGCTCGCCATGGGCAACGCGATGCCGAGAAGCCCGGTCGCGAGCGCGCTCCGGCCGCGGCGACGCACGACGCCCAAATCGACCTCGACGCCGACGACCGTCAGCAAAAGCACGACGGCAATGCTCGTGTATCCGCCGATCACCGCGGCCGGTGTGCCTGAGGGAAAAAGCCACTGTCGCGCGCCGGGGACCGCGCGACCGAGCACGCTCGGGCCGAGCAAGATGCCTGCCATCATCTCGCCGACAACGAGCGGCAGGCGCATTGCGCGTGCGATCTCGCCAAGCAGCCGCGCCGACGCGAGCAATGTCGCGAGCGCGAGCAAGAAGACGAGAACTTCGTGGTCGGTCATGGTCCTTGACCCAAGCTACCCCAGGCCCCGCCGGCCCCGTGATACGTATGGCTCTCCGTGTGGGGCCTCGTTGTCGCCGCCCTCTGCATCGCGCTCAATGGGTTTTTCGTCGCTGCGGAGTTCGCTCTCGTCAAGGTTCGCGCAACACAACTGCGATCTCGAGCGCGACAGGGCGACAAAAAAGCAAGGGTGGCCGAGTCCATCGCCCTTCGCTTGGAACGCTACCTGTCGGTCACACAGTTTGGGATCACGCTCGCGAGTCTCGGACTGGGATGGATTGGCGAGCCGGCCCTCGCGGGCCTGCTCGATCGCGCCACCGTGACCTTTACGCAGTCGCCCGCTTCGCGCGCCGCACACGTTGCCATCGACGTCACCGCGTTCGGCATTCTCACCTTTGGCCATGTCCTCCTCGGCGAGCTCGTCCCCAAGCTGGTCGCAATTCAGCGCTCCGAAGCCACCGCCGTGGCCGCGGCCGTGCCGCTGCGCATCATCTACGTCACCTTCTTTCCGTTCCTTTGGCTACTGGAACGCAGCTCGAGACTCGTCCTGCACGCAATGGGGATGTCGCAAACGGTCGCCAGCATGGAAGGCAGGTTCAGTCAGGACGAGATCTTGGCGATTTTGGCGGCGAGCGCCGTCCGCTCGCCGCGGGGCAAATCGACGGCCGAGATGTTCGAACGCGTGATGCGCTTCTCGCAGCGTGCCGCGCGTCATTCGATGATTCCTCGGGTCGATGTCGTGTCGCTGCCGCTGCAGACGAGCGGCAAGGATGCCCACTCCTTCGTTCGAACTCACCAGTTTTCGCGAGTCGTCCTCACCAGCGGCCGCTCGCTCGACGAGGTAGCGGGCTATCTGTACGCGAAGGACTTCCTGCTTCATCCGGACGCCGAGACGCTCTCCGAACTTTCGCCGCTTCGGCGCGATATTCTGTTCGTTCCCGAAGTGCAGAGCGGCGTCGACGTGCTTCGGGAGATGCAGCGCAAGCAGACGCCCATTGCGGTCGTCGTCGACGAGTATGGTGGAACCAGCGGCATTCTGACGATGGAGGATCTGCTCGAGGAGATCGTCGGGGAAATTCGAGATGAGTTCGACGAGGAGCCCCAAAAGGTCGTCAAGGTGTCCGGCACGGAGGACGCGTGGGAGGTCGACGGGCGCGCGACGATGGAGGAACTGCGCGCCATCGGAGTGCAAGTCCCCGACGCGGAGCTCGGCGAACCGGTTGGAGCGTTCGTCGTGGAACTTTTGGGTCGGCTCCCGCGCGCGGGCGACCGGGTCGAGCTCACACGCGGGGCGACCGCCCAGGTGACGGCCATCAGCCGCCGTCGCGTCACGCGCGTGCGCGTCGCCATCCAGCGGACGCCCGAGCGCATCGAGGGAGCGAAGGACAAACAAACCGAGCGAGCGGACGGTTGAGCCTCCTGCGCGCCGCGCTCGTTGTCGTGACGCTCGCGTCGGCCTGGCTCACGTGGGAGAGGCTTCATGTTTCGGGCGACTTGTCGACGCTGCTCCCCGAGCTCGGCGACGCGGGTGCGCTCGCGCGCTGGACCCGCGCATTCGGTGCACGCGATCCGGCTGTCGTCCTCGTGCGGGGACAGCGTCCGGAGGACGTCGAAGCGGCAGCCGGCGTCATCGCCGCCTCACTGCGGCGCGCGCCCTCGGTGACGCGGATCGTGGACCGCGCTCCAAGCGCGTCGATACTCTCCGACCCCACGCTCGCATGGGCTTACGCGGGACCGCTGGCGCGGGCGCGGCTCGCGGGCCTGGTCACGCCCGAGGGAATGCGGGCGCGGCTTTCCGAGACGCGGGCGATGTTGCTTGCGCCGGTCACCGGCGCCCGGGAAAAAGACTGGTTGGCGCGCGACCCGCTGCGTCTCGCTCAAGTGCCGTGGGAGTCGCGCACGGAGCTCGCTGCCGGCGTGCCGGCCTGGCCAGGCGGGTACTTCGTGGCCGACGGGGGTCGAGCGCGGCTCGTTGTCGCGGAACCTCGCGGCAGCGCATTCGTCTCGGCCGACGCGCAGGGTCTAGTGGAGGACGTCGAGCGCGCCGAACGCTCGGTCGCCGAGGCCGGGATCCAAGGTGTGACCGCCCAGCTCGCAGGAGGACATGCGATTGCATGGGCGATCGAGCAAATGCTGCGGCGAGACCTCGAAGTGAGCGGAACGCTGTCCCTCGTTTTCGCGTCGATCGCCTTCGTCGTGACGTTTCGGCGCGCTCGCGCGTTGGCCGCCGTGCTTCCGCCGCTGGCGCTCGGGACGCTATGGACTACGGCACTGGCAGCCCTGTTCCCGGCGGGGCTGACAGCGGTCGCGGTCGGCTTCGCAGCCGTCGTCGTCGGCGTGGGCGTCGACACGGGCGTTCATGTTTACGCGGCCTTGCTCCAGGCACGCTTGGCGGGCTGCCCCCCGGCAGAAGCGGCTCGAGCTGCCCGAGCAGCGACATGGAGACCTACGCTGACCGCGGCTGCCGTGGCGGCAGTAGCGTTCGCATCGCTGGCGATGTGCGGGTTGCGGGCAGTGAGGCAGCTTGGCCTTCTTTGCGCCGCCGGTGAGCTGCTGACGTCGGTCGCCATCTTGGCCGTAACCCCCGAGATCGGCGCATGGCTCGAGCGAGCCGCACCGCCTCCGGCTCGCCCAGCGCGCTGGATCGATGCACTTGCATGGGCGACCGGCACGCAGTGGCGCGCGATCTTGGCCATGGTCGCGTGTGCCGCGCCGATCGCCGTGGTGGCCATCGTCGGGTGGCCCCGTCCGGCCGACGCCCTTGTGGCCATTCGCCCGCGAAACCTCGCGCCCCTACTCGCGCAGCAGGAAGTCTATCGCCTGTTCGGAGGAGAGGCCGGCCAGTGGGTCGTTCTCAGCGTGGCACGGGAAGAGGAGGCGGCGCGCGCGAGCGCGGATCGCATCGGCGAAACCCTCGAACTTCTGGTCCGCGACGGGAGCGTCGGCGGTTTCGACGCGCTTTCCACGTTTGCGCCTGCGACGAGCACGATTCGTGCTCGTCTCGCTCTGCGCGACGAGCTCGATTTGCCTTCCCACAGGAGCGCACTGGAATCCGCGCTCCGCGAGACGGGGTTCGACCTGCGCGCCTGCGCGCCCGCGCTCGAAGCCTTCGAGCATCCCTCGCGGGGCCTGGTTGCCGCTTCCGCGTCCGACCCGGCTTTCTCATGGCTTCTGGGACGGCATGTGGCGCACGACGGCGGCGGCGCGATCGTGTCGACCTATGTCCGGCCGGGGGGCGACGCCGCGGCAGACGCGCGCGCGCGTGCCGCAATTCTCAGCGCAGATCCAACCGCCGTTATAACTGGGTTTGACGCGATCGACCGCGCCTTGCGAGACGTGCTCGCGCGCGATCTCCTCGTCATAGGCGGAGTCGCACTCGCAGTGGTTGCTCTCGCGATGCGTCTCGCGCTGCGCAGCGCGCGGCAGGCTCTGGTTGCGCTCGCGACTCTCGTGTGCGAAATGGCCGCGGTCGGCTTGGCCATGCGACTTCTCACGGTGCGCTGGCATGTTTACGACGCGCTCGTCCTCCCGGTCCTGTTCGGGGTGACGATCGACGAATCGATGTTCTTGCTCTTCGCGGCGCGCGGTCGGACGATGCGCGAAGCGCTCCAGCTTCAGGGGCCGTTGGTGGCCGCGACGGCGCTCACAACGGCAGCGGGTTTTCTGGCTCTTCTGGCGTGTCGCTTCGAGGGGCTTCGCGATCTGGGTGCGGTGGGCGCGATCGGGGTGCTCGCGGGCCTCGTCGCCGCGCTCGTGGTCGTCCCTGCTGCCCTGCGGGTGCTCGGAGGCGGCCACAGTGAAGCTCGCCACCCGGGTCGCCAACGGCTGCCGATTGGGCAATAATCGCGCTCATGTCAGCCGCGGTGAGCCCCGAAGTCGAGATACTGACTGCGGACGTTGGCATCTGGCGAGGTACCGTCGAGGTTCGGCCCACGCCGGATGGCCCCGTGCAAGCGAGCGAGGGCATCCTAACGAGTCGCATGTGCGGTCCTTGGCTCGTCAGCGACTTCAAGAATGAAACGAGCGGCTTCGAGGGGCATGGCGTTTACGGCTGGGATTCCGTCGGTGGCCACTACGTGGGCACCTGGGTCGACCCGATGCGGCGCAGCCTGGTCGTCATGCGAGGCGAATGGGACGAAGCGGCGCACACGATGACATTCGTTGGCGAAATGACGAGGTCGGGCGGCTCCTCAATGCGCTGGCGGGAAGTGACCGAAAGGCCTGAGGACGAGCTGCGGGTGTTTCGCTCGTTCGTCCCCTCGCCGCAGGGTGAGATCGAGGTGATGACCGTCCATTATCGGAAGCTCAAGTAGCGTGTCGCAGCAGACCGGTCTGGCCGCGGCAGAACTCGCGGCTGCCGAGCGGGGCGAAGCGCTCGAGCCGCTGGATTCAATCCTGCCTCCCGAGGGCGTCGCCGCCGCTCGACTGAGCGAGCTGCTCGGGCGCGTGAAGTCGCTTGCAGTCGGGCGGCTCGACGTCGCCGGTGTCCACGGCTGCGCTGGCCCCATACTGGCGGCTGCGATCGCCCGCCTAGGGCGCCGAGTCGTCTACGTGGCGAGCGACCTGGAGGTGGCGCGCCGGGTTGCGCAGGACGCGAGCTTTCTCGTGCGAGGCAGCCGGGACGAGGAAGCAGAGGAGACGGGCGAGGGCGAGGTCTTGGTATTTGCGGCGAGCGAATCGTCTCCCTATGCCGAGACGAGCCCCGATCGCCGAGCCGCGATGAGTCGCATGGCGACCCTGCTTCACCTGGCGCACGATCGTGCGTGGAGTCTCCTCATCGTCCCATCGAGCGCGCTTGCGCGAAAAGTCGTCCCTCGCTCGGAGCTCGCGAGTCGCCATCACCGAATCGTCGCCGAACAGGAGGTCAACCGCGACGCCCTCATCCATTCCCTCATGGAAGAGGGTTACCTGCGGGTGCCGATCGTCGAGGATCCCGGAAGCTTCGCGGTTCGCGGCGCCCTGCTCGACGTGTGGTCGCCCTCCAGCGACTCGCCTGTGCGCGTTGAGCTCTACGGCGACCTCGTACTTTCGATGAAGGCGTTCGACCCTTCAAGCCAAACGACGAGCAAGGACGCGCCCGAACTGAAGGAGCTGTGGCTCTCGCCCGCGCGCGAGGCAATCCTCGACAAGCGCAATGTCGCGCGAGCGCGCGAGCGCGTCACGCAGCTGTCCGAGATGATGGACTGGCCGACTTCCAAGACGCGCGCGCTCGTCGACGATGTCGTGAGCGGGCGCGCATTCTTCGGCGCCGAGGGGATGCTGCCTGCGTATTACGAACAGCTCGATCCGCTCATGTCGTATGTGACGGGCGACGTGGTGGTGATGCTCGACGACCCCCCGTCGATCACACGCATCTTGCGGGACGAACTTTTGCGCGCAGAGCGCGACGCTGCCGAGAAAGCCCGGGTCAGTCCCGCCTTTTTGCCGGAGACCTTCTATCAAAACGAAGATCGCGTTGCGCAAGACTTGGCAAAAAGAGCGGTCGTGACGCTGAATCGCACGCCCGTCGTGGGGGAAGCGCAGGCGGGGATGGCGGCGTTCGAGAGCCCCCAGGACTGGCTCGACCTGGGGTCGCGTGACCACGACGACCTGACGCGGGCAATGAGGGCGGCCCGTGCCTCCAAGGGCAAGAACGCGGGTTTGACACCACTCGTGCGCCGCATCGACAACTGGCGCCAGAACGGCCTCCGCGTCTTTTTGACCGCGCGAGCACAGACTCAAGCCGAGCGGTTGGTGAGTCTATTGCGGCACCAAGGGATTGAATGCAATGCGAGGCTCGCCACGTTCGAGCCGGCATGGCTCGATGAGCGCTCCGACGAAGTACAGGTCGTGGTGGGTCCGCTCGCACGGGGCGTCGTGTTACCGGGAGAGGGCATCGTTCTGGTCACCGAAGAGGAGATCTTCGGCGCCCGCGCCCATCGTCGGCGCGAGCGAGCCCGTGCGGTCGATGCAGCGCGCGTTTTCCTCGAGGACCTTCGCAACCTGGCGCCGGGCGACTACGTCGTCCATGCCGAGCACGGCATCGGCCGTTATCAGGGCCTGGTCCACAAGCAGGTGTCGGGGCTGACTGTCGATCTCATTACAATCGACTATGCGAGCGGAGACAAGCTGTACCTCCCCGTCTGGCGTCTGAACCAGCTCGAAAAGTACGCAGGCGGTGAGAACGCCCAGCCAAAGCTCGACCGCCTCGGGGGAGGGAGCTTTGCGCGCGCCAAAGCGCGCGTTGCCCGCGCAGTGCGAAAAATGGCCGACGAGCTCCTGCGCTTGTACGCCGAGCGAAAAGCCCGTCCGGGCGACGCCATCTCGGGAGCCGACGACGACTATCGCGCATTCGAGGCCACCTTCCCATTCGACGAAACCGCCGACCAAGCACGCGCGATCGACGACGTAAACAAGGACCTCGAATCACCGCGGCCCATGGACCGCCTCGTCTGCGGCGACGTGGGTTTCGGCAAGACGGAGGTTGCGTTGCGCGCGGCTTTTCGTGTGGCAATGAGCGGCAGGCAGGTGGCGCTCCTTTGTCCAACGACGGTTCTCGCCGCCCAGCACTTTCGAACGTTCGAGGCTCGCATGGCCGGCTACCCCGTCGTCGTCAAGGCGCTGTCTCGCTTTCAGTCGAGGAAAGAGCAGGAGGAGGCTGTCCTGGGGCTCAAGGAGGGAAGAGTCGACGTCGCGGTGGGAACGCACCGGCTGCTTTCAAAGGACGTCCACTACAAGAACCTGGGCCTGCTCGTCGTCGACGAGGAGCAGCGTTTCGGGGTTACACACAAGGAGCGCATCAAGCAGCTTCGGGCACAAGTCGACGTGCTCACATTGACGGCGACACCTATCCCGCGCACGCTGCAAATGGCCGTCACGGGTTTGCGCGATTTGTCGCTCATCGCGACGCCGCCGGTCGACCGACGTGCCGTGCGTACGATCGTCACGCGCTGGGACGAGCAGGTGGTGCGCGAGGCCATAGAACGTGAACTGTCGCGTGGGGGTCAATGCTTCTACGTCTACAATCGTGTTGTGCATCTCTACGAGAAGGCGCAGCGCCTTCAGGAGCTCGTCCCGACCGCGCGCATCGCCGTTGCGCACGGACAGATGAGCGAGGGCGCGCTCGAGGAGACCATGTTCGATTTCGTCGAGGGTCGCTTCGATGTGCTTGCGTCGACGGCGATCGTCGAGAGCGGTCTCGATATACCTCGTGCCAACACGATGATCATCGACCGCGCCGACCTCTTCGGACTGGCGGAGCTTTATCAGCTTCGCGGCCGCGTCGGGCGAAGCAAGGAGAGAGCTTATTGTTATTTGATCGTCCCACCGCAAAACGCCATGAGCGACGAGTCGCGATCGCGCATCGAAGCGCTCGAGCGGCACACCGAACTGGGAAGCGGTTTTCAGATCGCCTCGCTCGACCTCGAGCTGAGGGGAGCCGGAGACCTGCTCGGCGCCGAGCAATCTGGGAACGTTTCCAGCGTGGGCTTGGAGACGTTCTGCCGGATGCTGGACGAGGCCGTGCACGAATTGAGTGGTGAGGAGGTCGCTCACGAGGTCGATCCGGAGCTCAGCTTCGACACCGAGGCGCTGCTGCCCGAGGACTACATCAGCGACGTGGGCGTGCGCCTATCGCTCTACAAGCGCCTTGCGAGCGCCGCCGATGAGGGGCATGTCTCGGAAATCGCATCCGAGATGGAGGACCGCTTTGGGCCGCCGCCCGAGGCAGCGCGCCGTCTGGTCAAGCTCATGGAGCTCAAGACCGAACTGCGACGCCTTCGGGCGCTCGGGTGCGAGGCCAACGATCACTTGGTGACCTGCCACCTGCGGGGAGACACGCCGCTCGATCCCGCAAAAATAACCGACCTCATCAAGCGGTCCCGCGGAGCTTGGAGGCTGACCCCCGATATGCGCTTGTCTCGTCGCTTCGACCCGGGCGGGGACGCCCTGTCGAACGCCGAGAGGATGCTCGCCGAGCTGCAAGGCTGCATGAGAGATTGATTGCGCAGCAAGCGGGCCAACTAGCCAACGAAAGGTGCGCGCGTGTGTGCGGTCCAGTTTTGATCACACTGTTATTCTTTGCTTTGTTGCCTGAGCGGACAATGATGTCGCTCATGGCAAAGGCGAGCGAGGTGCGGGAGTTGGACGCCCGCGGCGCGGAGCAAAGGTCCCGCCGCAAGCGCGAGCGAATGCCTGAAGCGAACGACGCGTTTGCACGCGCATTCGCGGATGCCCTCCGCGACATACTTCGCGACGAGCGCCGCCGCGCCGCCTGGTATTGATGCGAGCCCCGCGAAAAGCGTGCGAGAATCGCGCGCCTCATGGGCTCGCTCAAGGGAAGAACGCTCTTTGTCACGGGGGCGAGTCGCGGCATCGGGAAGGCCATTGCCCTCCGTGCTGCGCGTGACGGCGCGAACGTAGTCATCGCCGCAAAAACCGGCGAACCCCACCCCAAGCTGCCGGGGACCATTCACACCGCCGCCAAGGAAATCGAGAAGGCCGGGGGCAAGGCTCTTGCGTGCCTGGTCGACGTGCGATTCGAAGACCAAATCCGTGCTGCCGTGGTCCGGACCGTCGCGACTTTCGGCGGGATTGACGTGCTGGTCAATAACGCGAGCGCGATAAGCCTGACCGGTACACTCGAAACCCCAATGAAGCGCTTCGACCTCATGCATCAGATCAACACACGCGGCACCTTCGCCTGCTCGCAGGCGTGCCTTCCGGCGCTTCTCAAGTCCGATAACCCTCATATCTTGAACATCGCGCCACCTCTCGACTTGCGCGAGAAGTGGTTCGCGCCCCACGTGGCGTACACCATGGCCAAGTTCGGAATGAGCTTGTGCGTCCTTGGGATGGCGGGCGAACTTCGCAATGCGGGCATCGCCGTCAACGCGCTCTGGCCGCGGACCGTCATCGCCACGGCGGCGGTCCAGAACCTGCTTGGCGGCGACGAAGTCATCCAAGGCAGTCGAACGCCCGAGATCGTGGCGGACGCCGCTCATGTCATCCTCACGCGGCCAAGCCGTGAGTGCACGGGCAACTACTTCATCGACGAGGACGTGCTGCGATCGGTGGGCGTCACCGATTTTCGGGGCTACCAGACGACCCCAGGAGCGGAGCTGATTGCGGACTTTTTCGTTTGAGCTCTGAGCGCCATGGAAAAAACGGAAGCCGTGCGATTGCGCCGGGAGATTCTGGCGGGCATCGAGCCGATGTTGCGCGAGGAACTCGTGGCAGACGCGTGGGGCCGCGTGCTCGTCGAAGTCGCGCGGTTACCCGAAGGACAACCCGTCGTGGTGGGGATCGACGTCGAGGAAATCATCGGGGACGAGGCTCGCGTCGATGAGGCATTCAGCGCGAGCGCCACGCGCGCGCTTCTGCCGACGCTGGCGAAGGTTACGGAAGCGCTGTGCGAACTCGAAGGGCTGGACTTGGACGACGTTCGTGGCGGCACGTTCGTGCACCTCGGCGAGGAGCTCGCTTGGCTTCCGGGCCTCGTGCGCGCACCGAGTCTACGATTGGACCGCGAACGGGACGCCCTCGTGGCGAGCATGCGGGCAAAAAACGAACGGTTGGCTTTGAGGTTCGGCAACGCCGATCGCGTCGAGCTCGAAGTCGAAACGGGGATCTTGCGATGGCTGTCAGACCCGCGCGGCCCCATCGGCACGGCTAGAGCCATCGTCATCGGCACGTTCGCGAACGCTCCGCGCACGTGGGCATGGGCAGGGAGCAATCCCAATCTGCCGGATGCGGCTCGGAAGGCATCGGCGGCGCTCATCGATGCGCTTCCCGATCGCGATCTTTGGGAGATCACCACGCCGACCTTTGCCAGCGATGAGTCGACCGCCTGGGTGCTGGCTGCGCTACTTTGCGAGCGCGCCGACGCGCTTGGAGTGCAGCGAATGGCGCGCGACGACGGGTCGCTCTTCGCCCTGGTCGCCGACGCCAGACCGGCTTGAAATCGAAAGCACCGGGCTTGTCACGCCTTTGACCTCGCGCGAGGCGAAATAGGAGCGGAGTACATCCCGAGCGAGGCCGTTCGCCTTGACACGCCACGACGGGCCGTTGACCACCAGCACCGCAATGGCCACCTGGGGCACATGTTGGATCGGCCGTACGGGCGCGAAGCCGGTGAACCACGTGAAGTAGCGGCGCGCCGGCGCATCGGCCAATGTTCCCGTCTTGCCCGCCACGGCGATGCCCGGCAGAAACGCGGTGCCACGCGCGTCGTGGAAGGCTCGAAAACTCGTGCCCTCGCTGATCGTGTGCTCCATCATGGCCGCTAGCTTTTCGGCGGTGTCCTGAGCAATGGCTCGACCGGAGTCGGATCCGTCTGGGGAGGACCAGAGCACATCCCCGGACTTCGCCAGGATTTTGTCCACGAGGCTGGGACGCACGCGCTCCCCTCCGCGCGCGACGATGGCGCTGATTTCGGCAGCCTCGAGGGGTGACAGGGTCGTGTTCCAAAAGCCCGCCGCCGTCCGCGCGAACTCGAGCGATTCGTTCGGTACGTTCACGGCGCTCGGCTGAACGGGTACGTCGAAGGGCAAGGGCTCGCCGTATCCGAACTTGCGCGCCATCGCATCGAGCTGCTCGGGAACCAGATGGTGTTCGGCGAGGCGCGCGAAAACGGTATTGACGCTGCGGCCAAGCGCGCCGGCAAGCGTCGTGCACCACTTGTCGCGTCGGGGGTCGTCGATGAGATCGCCCGCGAGAATGCGCTGTTCGCCGCCCGAGTAGCACTGCTTGGTTTCAGGACCGAGATGCGCGTCCTCGACGAGGGCGGCCGCCGTGACGATCTTGAACACGCTGGCCGAGGGCGCCGACGCCTCGGCGCAAAGGTCGCGCGCCGGCCCCCTTTCGACGTGGCTCGCATACACGAGCAGGCGCCCGGTTGCGACCTCCATGAGCACCACCGCGGCCTCAGGCAGGCGTCGAAGAGCCATAAGGGAGCCCGCTGTTCGCTGCAAATCCGCGTCCAGCGTGAGTCGCGCTGTTCCGCCGGCGGCGGGGGCGATCAAGCTCCCGTCGAGTGCAGCAATTCGTGTCAGCTCGAGCCGTGCGATGGGCGGGGTAGGATCCGCCAAGCGCGCCGGCGGCTCTGGTCGCTCGAGGTCGCCCCCCGCTGCGACCGAAACTGCAAGCGAGGGCGTCGGAACCGGGAGCGGACCGGGGTGGGTTGCCCGAGCGCGCAGCGCACGACCGGCAATGAGCGCTGCCAGCAGCATCGAAGCGCCGGCCGCAGAGAGCAGCCATCGCCGCATGGCAAGGGTTTTGAGCACGTCAGACCTTCCCGGGGCAACAAAGTCACGGGCAGAGGAGAGTCCACCTCGAGGATGCTCCCGGCGCGCACTCGGCATAAGGTTGTCCATCGATGCGGCGCTCAATGCGTTTCCGTGCTGCGGTCGGGACCTTCGCTGCGACAATTGCCGTAGCATCGGGTTCGGCGGTCGCTGACACAACGGGATCGGCCCCAGCGGGAGGAGGTCTTCCAGCCCTCGAGGTAAGAGTCGACCTGGCTGGCGGAGCCGTGCTCGCCAATGGCGCGCGGACCCCCATATCCCTTGAGCGCTCGCAGCTCCCCGACGAAAATGGCGTGATTGTCGAACCGATCGCCATCGGGCAGGGCAAGCACGTGGTGCACGTGCGCGTCCCCGCCAAGGGCGACGCCACTGGGGGCGCGTGGGAGGCCATCCTTTCGGCGGGCCGAGCTGCGCCGATCTTCTCCGGACGGACCGGGCTCTCGAGCGGCGACCCCGGAGAGCGAACTGGAAAAGCCGTGCAAATCGTCCCGCACGGGGCCACGAGCTTCATACTCGTCGGGGACATCCGAGAGGACCTTTCGATTTGCGGGC
>Ga0210409_10002182_pt1 | contig 23668 bp, 21 predicted proteins | sample IncBWH17MmetaG_FD_161649 | JGI IMG/M metagenome (GOLD analysis project Ga0210409, IMG submission 161649) | Forest soil microbial communities from Barre Woods Harvard Forest LTER site, Petersham, Massachusetts, United States - Inc-BW-H-17-M | ecosystem: Environmental > Terrestrial > Soil >...
GTCGACCAATGCGGAGCGCGCGAGAGCCAGGCGCGTGCACTGCCGCCGAGCCGCGCAGCGGCGAAAGCGGATCTTCATACGTTGCCAACTGGAACCCAACGTTCCGGCTCGGGTAGCGGCATGCTAGCGTGGGGAGATACCACTACCTTGCTGGCACCCCACGTGTCATTTACCTCATACCTCATGCACTCGCGGACCACGCGCCTCATCCTGCTGGCGGCTGCCGTCCTGATGGTTCCGGCGGCGGTGCGCGCCCAGTACTTCGGCCAGAACAAGGTGGCCTACCGGGATTTCGACTTCCGGGAGATGCACACCGCCCATTTCGACATCTACTACTACAAGGCGGAATCCACGGCCACCGCGGACGTGGCTCGCATGGCCGAGCGATGGTACGAGCGCCATTCGCAGACGCTGCGCGACACGTTCCCCAAGAAGCCGATCGTCCTGTTCTCCGACAACCCGGCGTTCTCGCAGCAAAATATCGCCTACATCCCACTCGGCGGCCCGGTCGGCGGCGTGACGGAGCCCATTCGGAATCGCGCGATCATTCCGATGAGCCCCGACTATCACCAGACCGATCACGTCCTCGGTCACGAGTTGGTGCATACGTTCCAGTTCGACATCGCCGAGAATATCCGCGGCCCGGGCGGCGGCGGGATCGGCGCCTTCGAGCGTATTCCGCTGTGGGTCACCGAGGGCATGGCCGAATATCTCTCGATCGGCCGTGACGACCCGAACTCGGCCATGTACCTGCGCGATGCCGTGCTCCGGAACGACATTCCGACCCTGCGCAAGCTCGGACGGGGCAACTACTTCATTTACCGTTGGGGCCAGATCTTCTGGGCCTATGTCGGCGGCAAGTACGGCGACGACGTGATCCCGCGACTCTTCCGCCAGTCCCTACGCACCGGATTCGAGCCGGCGGTGCGGAACGTCCTCGGGATGACCAGTGATTCGCTGAGCCGAGAGATCGCGGCGTCGATTCGCCGCGAGGTCACGCCGCAGCTCAATGGGTTGGTCCGACCCGAGAACGTGGGTGATCGCCCGCTACAGCCGATGAGTCGGCGGTTCGGCGACATCGACGTCGGGCCGGCGCTGAGTCCCGATGGCAAATACGTCTCGTTCTTCACCCAGCGCGGGTTGTTCCAGATCGATCTCTACGTCGCCGACGTCGAGACCGGCAGGATTGTGCACAAGCTGACCAGCATCAACTCCAACCCGCACTACGACGCCCTCAATTTCGGCGGCTCGGCCGGATCCTGGTCACCCGATGGTCAGCGGCTCGCCGTGGGCGTTTTCTCTAAGGGGAAGGAAGTCATCGGGATCTTCAACGTCCAGCATGGCGGCTTGGAACGGAAGATCGACATCCCGGGAGTGACGACCGCCGAAGACATCTCGTGGAGCGTCGACGACAAGCTCGTGTTCTCCGGCAATCACGGTGGCATCACCGACCTGTACGTCTATGACCTGAAGACCGGGCAGACGACGCAGCTCACGGACGACAAGTACGCGCAGATTCAGCCGGCGTGGTCGCCCGATGGCAAGTCCATCGCGTACGTGACGGACAGCGGCACGACGGATCTGAACAAGCTGTCGTGGGGGCCGCTGCACGTCGAGATCCGCGACATGACGACGGGGACGTCGCGCACGTTGCCGACATTCCCGAACGCGAAGGCGATCAACCCGCAGTGGACACCCGACGGCAAGGGGATCTATTTCGTCGCCGATCGGAACGGCATTCCCGACATCTATCGCGAGAACATCGAGACCGGCGAGATCGTTCAGATCACGCGGATCGCGACTGGCGTGACGGGCATCCTGCCGATGTCGGCGACGATGACGGTCGCCATGCGTAGCGGCCGGCTCATGTTCGACGTATTCGCGCGCGAAGGATACGAGCTGCACCGCCTGGATCCTGAGGCCGCGACCGGCACGCCGTTGATCGCCGGGCAAGGCGACACCACGTCGGTCGGCGTCCTGCCGCCCACGGACGTCCCTGGCGGTGGCGCGGTGACCGCGCGCATCGCCGACGCCGGAACCTCGTTGCCGCCCGAGCGCGAGTTCCCGACCGGACCGTATCACCCGGCATTCGGGCTCGAGTACTTGGGCTCGCCGGGCGTTGGCGTAGCGGTTGGCGGACCGTTCGGCACCGGTCTCGCTGGCGGCGTCTCGGCGTATTTCGGCGATCAGCTGGAAAACAACGTCCTCGCCGCCCAACTCGCCGGATCGGGCCAGATTCAGGACTTCGGTGGCGAGGTACTGTACATCAATCAATCCCACCGGCTGATCTACGGGGCGAGTATTGGGCACATCCCATATCTGACGGGTGGGACATTCGTGAGCGACACGACCTTGCCGGTCGCGGGCGGCGGGACCACGCAGTCGCAAGTCATTCACGAGGTGTTCGAACGGGCTTTCTACGAAACGGGCACGCTGTTCACGCAGTACCCGTTCTCGCAATACCGGCGTCTCGAGTTCAGCGCAGGCTACACATACCTCCACTATCAGATTACGCAGGACGAGTACTTCACCGATAATTTCGGCAATATCCAGAACGTGCTATACAACCAGGGATTCCCTGGCACGCCGCCTGGGCTCAGTTTGTGGCAGACGAGCTTGGCGTACGCGACCGACTACGCGACCTTCGGGTTCACGTCGCCGATCGCCGGCGCGCGGTATCGGTTCGAGGTCGATCCGACGTTCGGCAATCTGCTGTTCACGACGGCGCTCGCCGACTACCGGCGGTACATCTTCGCCAACCCGGTGACCGTCGCGTTCCGACTGATCCATTACGGACGGTATGGGCGCGATGCGGAAAACACGAACACGTTGTACCCGCTCTACGTCGGCGATCCGTATTTCATCCGCGGTTACGACTACAACACGATCAACATCAACGAGTGCCAGGGACCGACGGTCCAGGCCGGCGGCTGCCCGGTGCTCGATCGGTTGTTCGGCAGCAAGATTGCCGCGGCGAACTTCGAGGTCCGGTTCCCGCTGACCGGTGTCGCGCAGTACGGGCTGATCAACTTCCCGTATCTGCCGATCGACGTCGCGCCGTTCTTTGACGCCGGTGTGGCGTGGTACAATCACGATACGCCGACGTTCAAGTTCGTCGAGAACTCGAGCCAGCGCGTGCCGGTGTTCTCGACCGGCGTCAGTGCGCGCATCAACGTGCTCGGCTACATCGTTGCCGAGGTGTTCTGGGCGAAGCCGTTCCAGCGACCACAACAAAAATCCGGCATTTGGGGATTCCAGATTCTCCCCGGCTGGTAAGCGCCTCTTAGCTTTCCGGCATGCCTCGGTCGCTGCTGGGTCTCGCGATGATCGTCAGTGCGTCCGCGCCTAGCGCGGCGCAAACGCTCACGGTCCGGCTGGACACGACGGCGCACGAGATGGTGCTCGAGATGGCGCCGATCCATCTTCATGGGATGGTCGAGGCGCAACCGGGCACCATTGCGCTTCCGGTCGACGGATGGCTCCAGGGCTACGACTGTCAGTTGGTGGACGCGGCCGGAAAGCCGCTGTCCCACACCCTGATCCATCACGTGAACCTAATCGCGCCCGAGAAACGCGAGCTCTTCAGCCCGATCATGCTACGCATCGGCGCCCAGGGCTCCGAGACGCCGCCGGTCGAGCTCCCGAAGATGTTGGGACTTCGTGTCCATCGCGGCGACACGCTGCTCGTTACCGCAATGCTCCACAACGCTGGCGCGCGCGACATCGTCGGCGCGCGTCTCGTCATCCGGATGCCGTACAAGGAAACCAGCGCCGTCGTCGGGCCGGTTTCGATCTTTCCGATGTACCTCGACGTCATGCCACCGGCGGGCGCCAAGTCGTACGACTTGCCACCCGGGCACTCCGAGAAAAGCTGGGAAAGCCACCCGGCCGTCTCCGGTCGCATTCTCGCGCTCGGCGCGCACATGCACAAATACGGCACGGCCCTGCGGTTTGAGGACGTGACGGCCAACAAGGTGCTGTGGGAGGCGACGCCGATCGTCGATAAGACCGGCGAGCCGGTCGATATGCCGGTCAAGACGTTCTGGTGGCGGCTCGGCATTCCGGTTCACACCAATCATGTCTATCGGGTTACCGCCGTCTATGACAACCCGACGGGGAGGGCCATCCCACTCGGTGGAATGGGTGCGCTCGGTGGGGTCTTCATGCCGTCGAACTTCGACGCATGGCCCAAGGTCGATCGGACCGCGCCCGACTATGTCTTAGACCTCAAGGACACCATGTCAACCGAGGCTATGGGCGACATGGCGGGCATGTCGCACTAAGAACGTTCTGATGGGCGCTTCGCGCCGGCTCGCTTCGCTCGCCCCAAAAACTGAACCTCGCTTGGACATGGCTCTTTTAGGCGAGCGAAGCGAGCGGCGCGAAGCGCCCCTCAGAACCCTAATTCGCCGGCGTACACGGCGGCGTACGATCTACACCCGCCCTGCAAGTGAAGTCGTCCACGCCGGTATTCTTATTGATCGTATACGCCGCAATCTGATTGCGCGCCTGATCGTCCGTCATCGGCAACCGCCGCGCCGCATGCGCCTCGGCCACCCAAAATCGCACGCCGCAAATCGGCGTATCCCCACACACCAGATGCGCAGTCCTCCGAAGCTCCTCGTCCGACTTCGCAACCTTCGCCGCGACGACCACGAATCGAATATCGCCTGCGGTCCCGAGCAGCTTGACGTCCTCAGTTTGCCACTTGGAGAAAAGCAAGCAGAGAACGAGCACGAAGCGGGTCATCGCGTCAAAGCTACCGGCGCGACGGACGTCAGCCTGTGACCCGCGTCACGACAAGGTAGCTTTCGCATTATGCCGGTATGGATTGAGTGCCTCCTAGCCGTGGGGATCGTGAGCGCTATCCCGTTGGCGAGCGCGGTCGTCCTGGTCTTCGACCCGACGGTCGTCCGTCGCGCGATCCCGGTGCTCGCCCGCCTGGCCACCGGGGCGCTGATTGGTGCCGTGCTCTTCGACCTGATCCCGGACGCTCTTGCCGCCGGCCAACGCCCCGCGCGCGTGGCCGGCTCGGTCGCCCTCGGCCTCGTGGGGTTCGGCCTCATCGACCAGGCCTTCGATCGCCTCAGCGCCAGCCAGCGCATCGTTCGGCTCAACTTCACGGGCGACATCCTGCACAACGCGGTCGACGGCGTGCTCATCGCGGCGTCCTTTCTCGCGAACCCATCACTCGGCATCGTCGCGACCCTCGCCGTCTCGCTGCACGAGCTGCCGCGCGAGCTCGGAAGCCTCGGCATTTTCCTGCACGGCGGACTCCGACCCGCGCGCGCTTTCAGCCTCAACGCACTGACCGGCCTCGCGGCCCTCGCCGGTGCCGCGCTCACCCTCGCCTTTGGCCTTCGCGCGCGCGGGATCGCCACCGACATCGTCCCGATCGCCGCGGGAACGTTTCTCTACATTGCCGCCGCCTTGGTGCGCTCCACCCCACGACCACGCCTCATCGACGCGACGTGGATCGCGGCCGGCCTCGCGATCACCGCATTCGCCGGCACCTTGTGAGCTCCGGGGCAGCGCTGGCGCGCTGCCCCAGAGCTCAAGTCGATTGGCCGTCGCGCATTTCCGGAGAGTAGCACCGTTTCGCGTCGCCGCGTAAAGAAGTCGTTGAACTGAGATCGGCTCACTGGACGGTTTTGCGCATCAATGCCTCGATCTCGCTGGCCTCACGCGGCGCCGTCGAAGTCCGCTTGAGCCCACTCGATGTCAAGACGTAGTCGTCCTCGATGCGCACGCCAATGTTCTGATAGCGCTGAATCAATGACCGCACGCGCTGACCATAGTCGCGATTCCGCGGCGTGTCGGGCAGGATCGAGAGAATATCGGCCTTGACGTAGATGCCAGGCTCAATGGTGAGCGCGTCGCCAAGCGCGAACGTCTTCTCGCCGTAGTAGAACTGCGCGGGATCATGCACATCGAGCCCGAGCCCATGACTCGGTCCGTGCGGCGCGAATAGCCGCCACTGCGGACACGTATCGCCAGTCTGTCCGCAGAACCCCTTGGGCGCGTCGACGACCGCCGCCGCCGAGTCGATGAGATGCAGCCGGACGAGCCCGGCGATGAGGACGTTGCCGATCGAATCGCGCTCGGCCGCCGCGGTCTTCCCCGGCTTGACCTGGCGCTCACCGGCGGCCTGGGCCTCGCGGACGATCTGGTAAATCGCCCGCTGATCGGCCGTGAATGTCCCGCTGACCGGCACGGTTCGCGTAATGTCCGCGGCGTACCCCTGCACGCTCGCCGCGCAGTCCATGACGACGATTTCGCCGGCCTTCATGACGCGGTCGTCATGGTCATAGTGGAGCGTGGTGCCATTTGGACCGGAACCGACGATCGACGCATACGCGGGCACGCCATCGCCTCCGCTCCGCCGGAACGTGGATTCCATGACCGCCTGCACGTCCGCCTCGCTCTTGCCAGGCGCGATCTCGGCCAGCACCGCCTTGTGCCCGAGCGACGATACCTGCGCCGCCTTCTCGAGCAACGCCACCTCGGCGGGGCTCTTCCGCGCCCGCAACTCGTCCAAGATCTGCGTCGCGTCCTTGACGACGATCGCCGGATGCGCGGCGCGCAGCGCGCGTACGAGCTCGCTGCCGAAGCTCAGCGAGTCGTCGGCGATGAATTCATCCGACTCGGCGTCGCTCGCGACCCAGAGCGGCAGCCCGGTCGCGGCCAGCGAATCGAGGTCCGCGCGCAACCGATCGTTGCGGGCCGACGCCATGCCGGTCTCCCGCGTGATCGCCTCCGGCGACATGCGTTCGCCGGTGTAGAACTCTCGGCGCGCATTCGAAGGCTGAACATAGAGCGTCGCACTGGTATGACCGCCACGGCGAACCATGACGAGCGCGGCGTCTGGCGCCAAAAACCCGGTCAGATACCGGAACGGCGCGCGCTGCTTGAATGGCGGGTAATGGTCGACCGGCTCACGAGCGCCGGCGACGAAAAAGATACCACTGTCGATCCGCGCGGCAATGGAGTCGCGGCGGACGGCGTACTCAGCCTGGTTGATCTGGGCGCGGCCTATGGTGGGCGTCGCGACCAGACCTAAGGCGAAGAGGCATGAGAGTCGGGCGTTTGGCATGCGCAATTTTAGCCCGGCCGGTAACTTCCGAACAGTCATGCGGCGCGCGATCTGCCTTCTCGTGCTCACGGCCGTCCGGAGCGGCATATGCGTAGCGCAGGGACCACCTGACGCGCCATCAGTCGTGGCCGCAGACGGCTACGGCGGAGTCGTCGCCGCGCTCGAGCCCTTCATTCAGCGCGAGCTGGCCGAGAAGGGGATTCCGGCGCTGTCGATCGCGCTGGTCGACGATCAACGAATCGTCTGGGCGCGCGGGTTCGGAATCGCCAACCCCAAGGATTCGTCGAAAGCGACCGCCGCGACCATGTATCGGGTCGGGTCGGTCTCGAAGGTGTTCACGAATATCGGAGTAATGCGGCTCGTCGAGCGCGGGGTGCTCGATCTCGACGCGCCGATCGAGCGCTATCTGCCCGACTTCGCGCCGCACAACCCGTTCAAGGGTCCGCAGTCACCGGTCACGCTCCGCGAGCTGATGACGCATCGCGCGGGCCTCCCGCTGGACGCGCCCGTTGGCAGCTATGTGGACTCGACAACCCCGACGCTCGCGGCCACGATCGCCAGCCTGAACCAAGCGGCGCTCGCGTACCGGCCCGGATCGCATACCAAGTACTCGAACGCGGGTGCGGCAACGGCTGGCTACATCATCGAGCGCACGCAGGGCGCTCCATTCGCGCAGTGGATGGACCATGAGGTGCTGGCACCGCTCGGGTTGCGGCACAGCGGATTCACGCTCACGCCGGACATGGTCCCCCAACTCGCCGCCGGCACCATGTGGACTTACGAAGGCCGGCGATTCCCAGCGCCGACGTTCCCCATCGGTGAGTCTCCCGCCATCGGACTGTATTCGAGCGTGACGGATCTCTCGCGGTTCGTGAGCACATTGTTCGTGTGGGGCCGAGGACCGCACGGTCCGGTGATCGCGCCCGGGTCGCTGGCCGAGATGTGGCGGCCGCAGTACGACACGACGGTCGATGGCCTTCGCTACGGGCTCGGATTTGCCATCTCATCCCTGGACGGACATCGTCGGGTGGGACACGCCGGCTCTGTCTACGGGTTTGCGACGGACCTCGAGTTCTTGCCGGAGGACCGGCTGGGCGTCGTCGTGATCGCGACGCTCGATGGCACGATGCCGGTCGCGACGCGAATCGCCGATACCGCCCTCCGACTGATGCTGACGCACCGCGCCGGGAAACCGCTCGAGACGCCTCAGGATTATGCGGCCGTAACGCCCCAGACCGCGGCCCGCCTGGAAGGCTGGTACCACGCCGGCACCCGCGGCATCTACCTCGAGTCTCAGGAGGGGATACTCTACGCGCGCTCGGCGCGCGGTGGACAGCGCCTCGCGCTCCGCGCGACCGGGCACGACACGCTGATCACCGATGATCGACTGGGCTTCGGCGACCGCGTGCTCCCGCTCGGCTTTGCCCTCATTGTCGACCGCGACACGTTATGGCGGGCCGAGGTCCCGCAGCCGCTGCCTCTGACCAACCGTTGGGTCAGCTTGATCGGCGAGTACGGCTGGGACTACAACTCACTGATCATCCTCGAGCGCGGCGGCCGGCTCATGGCCCTCGTGGATTGGTTCCAGGAGTATCCGCTCACCGAGGTCGGGCCCGACACATACGCGTTCCCCGAGTGGGGACTGTACGACGGTGAGCACATTGCGTTCATCCGCGACTCGGCCGGCAAAGGGAGCACGGCGGTCGTGGGTGGCGTGAGCTACGGTCGACGCGCGCTCGGGCCGGACGATGGCTCGCAGTTCCATATCACGCCGGTCCGTCCGATCGAGGAGCTGCGGCGCGCCGCGTTGGCGGCGCAACCGCCGGCGGAGTCCGGCGCGTTCAATCCGACCGATCTCGTGGACGTGACGTCGCTCGACTCCACGATCAAGCTCGACATTCGCTACGCCACATCGAACAATTTCCTCGGCGTTCCCGTGTACACCGAGGCCAAGGCCTACTTGCAGCGCCCGGCCGCCGAGGCGCTGGTGCGCGTCAATCGCATACTGCGACGCCAAGGCTATGGGCTACTAATTCACGATGCGTACCGCCCGTGGCACGTGACGAAGTTGTTCTGGGATGCGACGCCGCCCGAGGGCAAGATCTTCGTCGCCGACCCGTCGCAGGGCTCGAATCACAATCGCGGGACCGCGGTCGATCTCACGCTGTTCGATACGACCAGCGGGAAAGAGGTGCGCATGCCCGGTGGGTACGACGAGATGTCGGATCGGAGCTACGCGTACTATCCGGGCGGCACCTCGCTCGAGCGGTGGCGGCGGGACTTTCTGCGCCGGCTCATGGAGCAGCAAGGTTACGAGGTGTACGAAGCCGAGTGGTGGCACTTCGACTTCGGCGACCCGAAGAAATATCGGATCGGCAACATCGACTTCGATCACTTGGTGACCGCTCGCCGGTGATCACGGTCCGTCATCTCTCCGGCGCCGACGAGCTCGACGCCTGCGTGCGCATGCAGCGCGAGACGTGGGGCTCCGACTGGGTCGTGCCGTATCCGATGCTCCTCGTGGCGCAGAAGACCGGTGGCATCCTGGCGGGCGCGTTCGATGACGACGACCCGGCGCTGCTGGGCTTCGTTTTCGGCATGGCGGGACTCGTCGGCGGCGAGATAGTGCATTGGTCCGACATGTTGGCCGTGCGTACCGACGCCCGGAATCGCGGGATTGGGCGCGCGCTCAAGACGTTCCAGCGCGACACCGTCCGTGCCATGGGGATCAACACCATGTACTGGACGTACGATCCGCAGGTGGCGCGCAACGCCCATCTCAACCTCAACGTGCTCGGCGCCCAAGTGACTGAATACGTGCCCGACATGTATGGCCCGGGCACGGATCGGTTCATCGTTCGCTGGTGTCTCGATGGCCAGGCCCCGCCGTCCTTCGGCGCGCCGGAGGGCCGTATCGAGATTCCCGCGACGCGCGCTGAGTTCGAGCGCGCATTCGCCGCCGGACTGCGCATATGCGGGTTCGATCGCACCCACTATCTGTTGGCACACCCATGAGAGTGCAACAAATCACCCTGCGCGAGCTCCGTTTGCCGCTCCGCGAGCCCTTCCGGATCTCCTCGGGCGTCGTCAGCGATCGCCGAATCTTTCTCCTCGAGCTGCACGACGCGGACGGCATCGTCGAATGGGCCGAGTGCGTCGCCGGGGAGCAGCCGAACTACACGTCCGAGACCGTCGAGACGGCGTGGATGGCGATCACGTCGTGGCTGGCTCCGCGCGTCTTCGGCGTCGACTTCGAGTCGCCCGCCGATGTTGGACCGGTCCTCGAACGTGATCTCCGGGGACACTCGATGGCCAAGGCGGCCGTCGAGATGGGATGCTGGGGCCTTGCCGCGCTTCGCGCTGGCAAGCCCTTGGCCGAGTTGCTCGGCGGCACGCGCGATCGGGTCGTCACCGGAATTTCGCTGGGCATCCAGGCGAACCCGGACGCCCTCGTCGCCCGCGCGAAGGACGCGCGATCGAAGGGCTACCGCAAGATCAAGATCAAGATCATGCCGGGCAAAGACGTCGAGTACGTCAATGCCGTCCGCCAAGCATTGGGACCTGAAATCAGTATCATGGCCGATGCCAACTCGGCCTATACTCTCAGTCAAGCAGACCACCTGGTCAAGCTCGACGCGTTCAATCTGCTCATGATCGAGCAACCACTCGGCCAAGATGATCTGGTGCGTCACGCAGCGCTGCAGCGTCGATTGCAGACGCCGATCTGCCTCGACGAGTCGATCACGAGCCTGGACCGGGCCGAGGACATGCTGACGCTGGGCTCCGGCCGGATCATCAACATCAAGCCGGGCCGCGTGGGCGGATTCACGGTGTCGAAGGCCATTCACGACACCTGCGAGCGCGCCAACATCCCCGTGTGGTGCGGCGGAATGCTGGAGAGCGGAGTAGGCCGCGCATACAACGTGGCGTTGGCGTCGCTGCCGAACTTCAAGCTACCGGGCGACCTGAGCCCGAGCTCGCGCTACTGGGAGCGCGACATCGTGACGCCGGAGTGGACGATGGACGCCGAGGGAATGGTGCGGGTGCCGCGGGATCGACCCGGCATCGGCGTCACCGTCGACGTCGACCGGGTCGAGAACCTCACGGTTCGCCGGCAGGTTATTGCTGCCTGACGTTCTTGCGGATCACCACCCGTCGATTGATCGCGCGTCCGGCCGCCGTGCGATTCGACGCGACGGGGTTGGACCGTCCACCGCTCGAGACCGAGATCCGATTCGGATCGACGCCTGACCGAACGAGGAAGTCGCGGACCGACGTGGCTCGGGCGAGGCCCAGTCGATTGTTGTACTCGTCCGACCCGATGCTGTCGGTGTACCCGACGATCATGATCGGGACCGTCGGAATCTGATTGAGCTCGACTGCGGCTCTCGCCAACACCGGTGTCGCACGCGAGCGCAAATCGGCGCGGCCGAACCCGAAGTTCACGTCTTGCACGACGAGCAGGATGCTCGTGTCGATGACGGTCCGTTGCACTGGCGCCGGCACTGGCTGCTGGATGCGAACTGTGTCGACGCGGGTGACGATCGTCGTGTCGTGCACCGGAGGCGGACTGATGACTTGACGGTACACGTGCGGCGCTGGCCGTCGGGCGCCGGGGAAGAACGAGATGCCGAGGAAAGCCCCGACGGTCGCCCGGTGGTGTTGGGCGACGTCCATGTTCGCTTCAGCTCGCAGCGCGGTCGCATAGCTCAGCTTGAATTTCAACCCGGCGGCGGGATGCCAGACCCAGAACCCTTTCGGTCGAATGTCCGTGAGCGCGGGATAGATGGCGGATGGCAAGTGGAACTGGAACCAGTTATACCCGATGCCGCCCGACACATACGGAACGACGGGCGCGTGCGTCCAGCCCTGGAGTACGAGCGAACCCGTGGCGAGCTGCGTCAGCGGGTGCGCGCGATCGTAGCTCACGATGTCGGGATTCCAGGTGTCGCTGTAGCCCACTTCCAGCGCCGCGATCGGCGCGAATTGGTAGCCGAGGGTCGCGGTCATCCCGCCGCCCCACAGGCCGCCGTAGCCGACGTCAGGCGTGTAGTGGCGCGCCGTCGGGTACAGGCCGATCTCGAGGGCATTCGTCCAGCTCGGATGCCGCGCGTCGTACGACGTATCGGGTAGCTGCGCGCCGAGTGTCGACCCGCATATCATCATCGCCGTGACAACAAATCGCTTCATAAGGCGCCGTGAAGGCAAGATCGGCGCCACTCGTACCATCCTGTTCGCCGCACTCATCGTGCTGGCGCCTACGGTCGGGGCCGACGCACAACGCGCCGGTCCGGATCTCGCGGTTGGTGGCGCGTTCGTGCTCGGCGCCGCGGTACTGTCGCCGCTCGATCAACGCGTGCACGATCTCATGAACCAACCGTCGCTGGCGTCGAACGTCGCGCTGCATCGCACGGCCAGCACGATCAATACGCTGGCGGTTCCCGGCACGGCGATTTTCGCTCTCGGTGCCTACGCGGGTGGGCAGCTCGGCCACGATCGGGGATTGGCCGAGATCGGATTTCATGGCGGCGAAGCGATTATTCTCGGCGAGGTGGTGACGGTGGCGCTCAAGGGTGTGCTTGGGCGCGCGCGTCCCGACGAGAGGCCGAGCAATCCCTACGATTTTCACCCTGGCGCCGGCTTTGCGCACGACGCGCGCCAATCATTGCCCTCGGCTCACGCGACCGCGGCGTTCGCGCTCGCCTCGGCCGCCAGCGTTGAGAGCGCGCGTTGGTGGCGTGGTTCATCGTGGATCGGGCCGGTTGCCTACGCGGGCGCGGGGACGATGGCGCTCGCGCGCGTAGTCTCGAACAAGCATTGGCTGAGCGACGTGCTCGCCGGCGCCGGCGTCGGCATGGCGGCCGGCCTTCTCGTCTCACACTTCAGCGCGGCGCACCCCCGCAATGCGCTCGACCGCGCGTTCCTCCCCTGACAACACTTCGCGATAGCTGACATCAAGCCGATCGAGCTCGTGATCCCATGAGAGCGCCTCGGCGGTGCGCCGCGCCCCTTCGCTCAATCGTTTGGTGCGCTCCGGATCCATCGCGAGCGCGGCCATCGCCGCGGCCATAGCGTCGGTATCGCGAGGCGGGTAGGCGACGCCATTCACGCCATCACGCAGATGGTCCGCTACGCCGCCGGCCGGCGTCGCGATGACCGGCAGTCCGGACGCCATGGCCTCTAACACCACGAGCCCTAGCGTCTCGGTCAACGACGCAAAGAGAAAGGCGTTGCTCGACGCGTAGAGCGCCGGCAAGTCTCGGTGCCGGTCGAGGTACCCGAGGAAGATCACACCCTCGGGTGCCGCTGCTCGCACGGCGGCCTCTTTTGGTCCGGCGCCGGCCACCACGAGTCTCGTCGAATCGGGCGGCAGCAGCTTGATCGCCTTCGCGTACGCTTCGACGATAGTTTCCGCGTTCTTCTCGGCCGCCAATCGCCCCACGTAGACAAACGTGAACCGATCGCCCAACTGCAAGCGTTCGCGGAGTGACGCGCTCCGGTATTTGGGCGAGTACGCGTTGATGTCGACGCCCCGGCCCCACACCTCGACGTCCCGCACGCCATTCTGCAGCAAATCTTCGCGCGAGGGCGCGGATGGTGTGTAGGTGCGGAGACTGCGGCGATGGAACCGGGCGAGATACCCCATGACCGGCTTTCGCAGCCAGCCAATGCCATACTCGGCGGTGTAGCGGCTGAAATCCGTGTGGTAGGACGACACGCGAGGGATGCCAAGCGTGGCGCCCACGAGCTGACCGACCCGCCCGATGACGAACTCCGTCTCGCTGTGGATCAGATCCGGGCGAAAGCGGCGCGCCAACCGGAGCACCGAGAAATACGCCGGGAGCGAGAGCCGCACGTCGCGATAGTAAGGGAAGGGCAGGCTCGGGATCGACAGCAGCTCATACTTCCCGTTGTGCACGTGCTCGGTGAAGACGTCGGTCTCCTCGGCCGGGTACTTCGGCGCGACGACCGCGCAGTCCCAGCCACGCGCAATGAGTCCAGCGGCGGAGAGCGCGGTGACGACGGATACGCCGTTCACCTGCGGCGGATATGTATCGGTGCAGAACAGTACTCGCATGGGAACCGTCATCGAAGCGTTACGCATCTGTCGCGCGCCATGGTGGTATCCGGTACCCCAAATCGCGAAGTTATGTAGCGGTTGAGAGTTGCGCGCCGAGACGCGCGGCAAGATATCCCACCCGCCATGGAGCCGCCATGACCGGTCCCTTAAGTATCCGCCGAGTTGTGCTAGTCGTACTCGACGGCCTCAGGCCGGACGCCATTGAACGCTATAGTCTTTCTCATGTCCGTGGCCTAGCCGCCGCGAGCGCGTCGACGATGGCCGGCAGCTCGGTCAGCCCCAGCGTCACGGCGGCCGCTATGGCCTCGATTCTGAGCGGCGCGCCGCCCCAGTACCACGGCCTGGAGAGCGATCGCTTCCATATTCCGCGATCGCGAGGACCTGTCCACCTCCTGCCGCGAGTTCTAGCCGATGCCGGATATCCGACATCGGCTTTTGTGCATTCAGTACCCCGCTTGTACGCGGGATTGTCCCGGCGAATCGCGCGCCACCTGGGTGTGGCCGAGGCGCACTTCAAGGGCGCCGGCGCGCTCGACATTCTCGAGGCCGCGAAACCAACGCTCCGGACCCAACGTCGTGGTTTGGTACTCATGCACTGGCCGGACGCGGATCGTGCCGGGCACGAACACGGGTGGATGTCACGAGAGTATGAGCGAGCTGCACGGGCCCTCGACGCCGGAATTGGTGCGCTCGTCACCGAGCTCGATCCCGCCAGGGATCCGGCGACGGTGCTCGTCGCGTTCGCCGACCACGGGGGTGGCGGGGCGGTGCCGAACGACCACGACAGTGACCATCCGCTGGATCGGACGATTCCCGTCATGTTGTCAGGAGCGAGCATCGAGCCATGTGAGCTCTCGACCCCCGTCACTTTACTCGATATTCCAGCCACGGCCCTGTGGGCACTGGGAGTGCCCCGGCCTGCTTCCTATACCGGACGGGTGCTTACCGAGGCGTTTACCGCGGCTGCGGCAGCCGCGTGACGCAATTTGCAAGACTTATAGAGGCGGCGTTACGTGTTTGTTGCCGGTGGCAGGTGTTGATGTCACGCAACACTACTAACCTATAGGCGTATGGCAACGTCCCTGCTTCAGCGCTTGGACGCGCGCGATCGTGCCCTCTTCGACCGGTGGACTATCGATCGGTCGACGGCGAGCCGTCGGGTGTGGATTATCCTGACGCACATGGGCGGCCTCTGGTGCAGCGTGGCGGCGGCGACCGTTCCGCTGCTTGCCGCGGGCGCCGTGCTCCGTGCGGCGGCGTTCCGGGCGTTCCTGGGACTGGCGATCTCGCACGTGGTGGTGCAGATCCTCAAGCGCAACGTGCTTCGTGTGCGGCCCACCGAAGAACTGGGGCACGAGTCCCTGGTTCGCGTGCCGGACGAGTTCTCGTTCCCGTCGGGTCACGCCACCGCGGCCATGGCTGTGGCATTAGCGTTCGCGATGGCGTTTCCAATGCTTGCGCTGCCGCTCGTCGCGCTTGCCACGCTAGTCGGGTTCTCGCGTGTGTGCTTGGGCGTTCACTACCCCAGCGACGTGCTGGTCGGGCAGACGATCGCGATTGTCACGGACCTCATCGTGTTCGCCGCTGTCCGATAGCTTCGCGGCAGCGCTGTGCGCTGTGCGAGGCTGAGGCGACTGGCCGTGGCGTGGCTGCCGGCCCCCGCACCGGTGCAGGGACCTGCGCTTTGAGGCGAAGCGAAGCGAGCGGCGCGAAGCGCCACTCAGAACCGAGCGCCACTCAGAACCGTGGTCGTTGCAAATCCTCGGCTCGCTCGTGATGAGAAGTGATGGCCTCCCCCCAACGCATCCCCGAGCCAAATTCGCCCGCGCCGTTTTCGCAGCTCAAGCGTGAGCGCCTCAGGTTCTCGAACTTCCGATTCGCGCGGACCCCTTCGGGATTGTGCACGGCTGAAGTCGAGCTCGAGTGGCTCGACGGCGTTACCGTGGTTGGGCGCGCGACCGGCCAGTCGAGTCCCATGGGTGATCTCCGGGTCGCGGCCGAAGCGGCTCTCCACGCCCTCGAGAATTTTGCCGGCGGGGCGTTGGCGTTCGAGTTGGCCGGTATCAAGGCGTTACGGGCGTTCGACGCCAACATCGTGATCGTTGCCGTGGGCCTTCGGAAGGGCGAAGGGCCTAATCGGCTCTTGGGGAGCTATCTTGCCGAGCAGGACCCGGTTCGGGCCGCGGTCGTCGCCGTGCTGAACGCGACGAACCGCATCCTCGGCAACTTTATTTCGACCAGATGAGCTCGGCTCCGCCGAGCTCTGTCCAACCGACCAGTCGAGCAGCGCTGCAAGCGCTGCATCGACGCGCGGCGGAGCCGCGCTCGCTGGAAAGGACCCGCACCCACCTACGGGGGGTACGCCAGGCCAAGATGCGCCGTATCGCCCTTCTAGTCGCCTTTACGGCCGTGGGGGCCTGTGGTGGGCACCACGCCCCCCCAGGAGCCCCGCCTGGCCCCGTCGCGTCCTCGGGGCCCCCCATGCCGTCCCCGACCACGGAGCCGGCCCAGGCACCCACGCCGCCGCCCGCCGACACGATGGTGCCCACGATCGAGATCGCCAAAGAATACACGTCTGTTTTCGGCGACTCGTCCAAGAGCCCCACTCTCGATACGGCAGCGACGCCGGCCGAGTCGGCCGCGGTGCATTGGGATATGGACGTGCGGTCGTACGAGACGCAGCGGCGGGTCGCGCATTTCGTCTCGATCTTCTCCGGCGCAGCGCGCGACCATTTCGAGGAGCGCGTCCAAGCCGGCACCCGCTATGAGCCGATGATCCGCGCGAAGCTGCACGCCGCCGGTCTGCCGGAGGACATGACGTATCTCGCGCTGATCGAGAGCGGTTATTCGCCGCACGCGTATTCATCGGCGGCCGCCGTCGGCATGTGGCAGCTGATGACCTCGACCGCGCGTGGCGCCGGGTTGCGCGTTGATTGGTGGATCGATGAGCGACGCGATCCCGTTCGCTCGACCGACGCGGCGATCAAGTTCTTGAAGTATCTCAAGGACCAATTCGGCTCGCCGTATCTCGCGGCCGCCGCGTACGATGGCGGTCCGGGTCGCATCGCGCGCGGATTGAGCCGCTACGCGAGCGATTTCGAGGGCCAGAGCCCCGACGATATTTTCTTCGCGCTCGCCGACAAGAAATATCTGCGCAGCGAGACCAAGGACTACGTGCCGCAGCTCATCGCGGCCGCGCTCGTCGCGAAGCAGCCCGCGCGCTACGGCTTGCACATCACGCCCGAGGAGCCGTACGCGTACGACTCCGTGCGCGTCGGACCGGCGACGCCGATCGCCGCCGTCGCGAAAGCGCTCAACGTCCCCACCAGCACGATCCTGGATCTCAATCCGTTCGTGCTGCGCGGCATGACGCCGCCGCGCGACTCGTTCATCGTTCGCGTGCCAACGGGGAACGCCGATGGCTTCGATTCCGCCTTCGCCTCACTCACCAAGGCGCAGCGCACGGGCGTCACTCACGTCACGGCGAAGAAGGGCGACACGTTCGCGACGATCGCGCATCACGCGGGTCTAACGAGCCGACAGCTCGCCGCCTACAACCCGAAGACGTCGCACACGAAGAGCGGTCGTATTCCCGCCGGGGAAGTCGTCATGGTGCCGAGCGACGCCGTCGTCGCGGCCTCGCTCGATGTGCCGGATCCCTCGATCGAGCGCTATGGCTCCTCAGGTCGCGGCAGCATCCACATCGTGAAAAAGGGCGAGTCGCTGGGCTTGATCGCGGTGCATTACCACACGACCGTCGCTCGGTTGATGCAGCTCAACGGCTTGCGCAAAAGCATCATCCTGCCGGGCCAAGCCCTAGTGGTTTCCGGCTCCGCGCGTCGCGCCAAACATCGCGCCTGATGGCAAAAGGGGCCGGCCTATCCTCTGGCCCGACCCCTTCTGCGCCCATCAATCAATCACGCCCTTGCCCTTATAGCCCTTCATGACGAGGTGCTCATACCCGTTCGACGGGTCGAGACCCAGCTGCCGTGATTCGTTCACGGCCGTCTCGCCACGATTGTAGATCAACAGCGCGAGCTTCATGTTGCCGTGATTCTCGCGCACCAGCGCGCGAAGATATCGAAGCCCGCAGCGCAGATTCGTCTCGCGATCATACAACGCATCGCGCGTCACACCCGGCACAAAGAAGCGGGCAGTCGCAGGCATGACCTGCGTGAGCCCCACCGCACCCACAGGGCTCAACGCGTGATCGTTAAACTGGCTCTCAACGCGCACGAGCCGGAACGCGAGCTCTGGTTCGATGCCTTCGGCCAACGCGACGTCATAGATCGACGACGCGAGATCAGCCGCCAGATGGTACTTCGTCGAGAACGCGAACACCGCCTGCATACGCTCGAGCTGCGCGGTGGCGAGATCCAACTTGCCCCGCGTCTCATCGAGCTGATCTCTCAGGTCGGAGGGCCCAACGACGAGCAACGGTGTGGGCTCCGCTCGCGCTTCGCTCGGACGATGACCTTCATAGGCTACGACGGCCACCCCGCAGGCGAGGACGGCGACGATCCCGTTCCTCCACCGCGCCCGACGACGCTCGATCTCTCCCCGACGCGCATACTCGCTCTTGTATTGTCGCAATTGACCCTCTTTTGATCGAAGGAAACGTGGATCAACCAGGCGCAACCGCTGTGCCACTCATGAGCGGACCCACGAACCGCCCGCGCCGCCGTGCTTTTCCTGGAGCATAACGTCCGAAATCACCAGGGTCTTATCTATGGCTTTCACCATGTCATACACGGTGATCAAGCTCACCGCGACGGCGGTCAACGCTTCCATCTCAACTCCTGTCTTTCCGACAGTCTTGGCGACGGCTTCAGCCTGGAGACCCGGAAGCGTTTCGTCCGGCAAAAGAGTGACCTGAAGGTCCGTCAATGGCAAGGGGTGACACAGCGGTATCAATTCTGCAGTACGCTTTCCTGCCATAATACCAGCAACACGTGATACCGCGAGAACGTCGCCTTTCGCGACAGTGTTTTTTTTGATCGCTGACAGCGTTTCGGCGCTCATGCGAATGGCACCTGTCGCGCGCGCGACACGAACCGTGTCGTTCTTGTGTGTAACATCGACCATCCGTGCGGCACCTTCGGGGTCGACGTGACTTAGATCACGTTTGCTCATGGTCTGAGTCCCATGAGTACTACGGCAGTAATCAGCTGGGGATTCACGTTGTTCTCGAGCAACTCTTTCGCGTGCTCGACGCGGCGGACCCCATCGATCGCTCTCTCGGCATCATGCGTTGCCCCGCGCGCAATCGCATCGCGCGCTCGTGCGTGCAACGCAACCGTAAGCGCATCCAATCTCTCCGCAAACGCTCCTCGCGCTCCGGCCGCACCTTGTCGCAACGCGACGCGATACAACTCACGCCCCTCGGCATCTAGCATTGCGCGCGCGCCTTCGGCGCTGGCGCGCACGTCGTGCGTCGCGAGCAGTATGCCAGGCGCTCCGGCGGCCGTACGCACGAGCGCGTCGACGTTGATGCCTGTGCCGAGACGGTGACGAACGGTCTCGTGAGCGACGAACGCGCGAAGCGCGGCGTCGTCCACTGGTGACACACGGATCGAGACGACACGAGAGCGAATGGTAGGCAGCAGTGCGTCAGGCGCGCTGGTCGTTAGGATGATGGTTGTATCCGCTGGAGGCTCCTCGAGCGCCTTGAGAAACGCATTCGCGGCTGCCTCGGCGCCCTCCTGCGGTACCATACGCTCGGCGTCGCCGATCACGATGACCTTGCGGTTGCCAACCGCGGGCGTGAGTGCCATGCGCCCGAGCAACGCGCGCACGGTCGACACGTAGATCGCGTCCGAACCGGACGGCGGCCCGTAGAGCCATCCCGCGTCGCGACGCTCGGCGATCGCCGATGACAGGTCGTCCCACACCGTGTCGGCCGACGCATCACTGTCTTTGAGCCGCGGCCGCGGGAACACCCACGCGAGGTCGGGATGCGTGAGCGCCCCAGTCCACGCGCACGCTTGGCATTTCCCACACGGCTTGCCGACCGCGGCTGTACAAAGGAGGCGCTGCCCGAGCCAAAGCGCGAGGCGCTGCTTGCCGATTCCCGGTCGCCCGACGAACGCGAGCGCCGAGGGCAGTCGCCCCGCGTCAACGCTCCCGGCGAGGCGCGCTTTCAGTCGCTCGTGCCCGAACAACGGGACTGGTGTCACGGGAGCGCCAGGCATTCAGGCAATATATGGCGCACCCTCATTCGACTCCTTTACATGCGCGCTAAGCGGACGACTCTCCGGCGATGAGCCTAAGCCGATCGACGTTCGTTAACTAGAGGGGCGTTTTTTTGCGCCCCTCTAGTTAACTTGATTGTGTGCCGCCGCTTCGCACCGTACAGCCACCCCAGCCACCTCCATCGTCGTCGCCCCCGCCGGCGCTGCATCTTCGCGCGCTGGACAACCTGCAGTTCATTCGCGACACGATGGAACGCGCAGGCTCGTTCACGGCGATCTCCGGACTGGGGATGATCGTGATCGGCGTGGTGGCGTTGATCGTCTCCGATGTCGCGGCGCACAGCACCACGCCACGCGACTGGCTGCTATCGTGGATCGCGGCCGCGGCGGTCAGTGCCGTGGTGTCGGCGCTCGCGATCGCGCGCAAGGCGCGCGGCGCGCACACGCCGGTCTTCAACGGCCCGGGGCGCAAGCTCGCGCTCAGCTTCACGCCGCCGATGTTCGTCGGCGCGCTGCTCACGGTCGTGCTGTATCGCGCGGGTCTGGTGAGCGCGCTCCCGGGACTCTGGTTACTGGTGTATGGTTCAGCAGTGATGACCGGCGGGACATATTCGGTTCGTATCGTTCCGGTCATGGGACTCTGTTTCGTCGCGCTCGGCGTCATCGCGTTGCTCGCCCCCGTGGCCTGGGGCGATTGGTTACTCGCATTGGGCTTCGGCGGTCTGCACCTGACGTTCGGGACGGCGATCGCATGGAGGCATGGTGGCTAAAGGGACGGGATCGGCGGTACCGAAGGACTTGGAGCCGGCCGGGCCGCAGCGGGGCGAACGCCGGGTCGGCGCGCGCGCCGCGGCGCGCGCGTCCTCGTCGCTCGATCGCATCATTCACGAGCGGTTGCGCCTCGGGATCGTGAGCGCCCTCGCCGTCAATCAAGTGTTGAGCTTCAACGAGTTGAAGCAACTGATGCAGGCGACGGATGGCAACTTGAGCGTGCACGCCCGCAAGCTCGAGGAGGCCGGCTACATCAGCTGCGAGAAGACGTTCAGCGGGCGGCTCCCGCACACGGAGTATCGTCTGACGGCGTCCGGTCGTCGGGCATTGGAGCGTTACCTGGACCACATGGAAGCGCTCATTCGCGCGACCCGCGAAAAATGATGCTGACTCGGCTAATCGTCTCTGAAATTTTTTTTGGGGCCTAGGCTTCATGGTACAAAGTGCTTCACCTGCTGGGATGCACGTAGCGATCATCATGGACGGCAACGGCCGATGGGCGCGCGCCCGCGGCCGGCCACGCGTCGCCGGCCACGTCGCCGGGGTCGAGACGGTGCGCAAGATCACGGAGCACGCGTCGTCCGTCGGCGTCGGCACGCTAACCCTCTACGCGTTCTCCGCTGATAACTGGCGCCGGCCGGCCACCGAAGTCGCCGCCCTCATGCGTCTCTTCAGTCGCACGCTGAAATCGGAAGTCGAGCGGTGCCTGACGAACGGCGTCCGCATGACGATCATTGGCCGGCGCGACCGCCTGCCCGAGACGCTGATCCAGACGATCGACCACGCCGAAGCGGCCACCAGACACGGGCGAACCCTGTGGCTGCGCATCGCGATCGACTACTCGTCGCGCGACGCGATCGTGCGCGCCGCCGCCCGCTATGCGGCGCTTCATCCGGGCAGCGCTCCGCCGGTCCCGGGCAACGCCGAATTTGCCGCCCTCCTCTCGGAAGTCCACCACTCGGCTCCGGTCCCGGACGTGGATCTGCTCATCCGTACCGGTGGCGAGCAGCGACTCTCGGATTTTCTCCTCTGGGAGTGCTCCTACGCCGAGCTCTATTTCACGGCGCGGATGTGGCCCGAGTTCGATACCGGCGAATTCGCGCACGCCGTAAATGAGTTCCGGCGTCGCGAGCGGCGGTTTGGTGGTCTCGTGGAGGCCGCCGCCGGTTGATCGCGCTCGCACTGCTCGCCCTCCAGATGCGTGGCGTGAGCGTCGCGCACGATGGCACCGTCTGGGCGAGCAGCCAACACGGCGTGGTAATCCACTCGACTGACCGCGGCGCCTCCTGGCAGACCGACACGATCGCGGCCGCCCGCACATTCGACCTGCGCGGCATAGCCGCCGTCGATCAACTCACCGCGCACGCGATGGTCGCCGACGCCGACACAGGTCGGATCTTCGTCACCACGGATGGCGGCCGCACCTGGAAGCTCGAGTACGACGACACTCGCCACGGAGTCTTCCTCGACGCCATTGCCCTTTGGACTCCGCGGGACCTGATCGTGCTCGGCGATCCGATCGGTGATGCGTTTACGGTTCTCGTGAGTCGCGATGCGGGGGCGCACTGGGCCGCGGTTCATCCGCCACCCGCTCTGCCAGGCGAGGCGGCGTTCGCGGCGAGCAATACGTGTCTCGTGACTGGCCCGGGTGGCGCCGCCTGGTTCGTGACCGGCGGCAGCCACACGACAGCCAGGGTCTTCCATACAGGCGATTATGGCATGCACTGGTCAGTGGCCAGCTTGCCACTTCTGGCAGGCAACACGAGCTCAGGCGCGTTCTCGATCGCGTTCCGCGACCATCACGGCGTCGTTGTCGGCGGCGACTACGCGGTCCCGGACTCCTCCCGTCCCAATGTCGCGCTGACGACCGATGGCGGTGCCACATGGTCGGGCGGCCCTGGATCAGGCGTCGTCCCATATCTGTCCGCCGTTGCCCCGCTTCGATCCGGTTGGATCGCGACGGGCACCCGAGGCACCTGGATCTCCCGGGACGACGGCCACAGCTGGACGCGCGCCGACACCGTCGCCTACAACGCGATCGCCGTCACGCCGACGCACGCCATTCTCCTCGGAACGAAAGTCGAACGAATTGCCGATCCAACGCGTTGAAGTAGGGGATTGTACAAACCTCTACCATGCGTAAAGCAGCCAACTCCAATATCACCCTGCGACTGATCGGAGGCGCGCCCGCAACGCGCGCACTACGCCTCCTGCGGTCCCATCAGACGCTGCCGGGCGATCGGGCGAACCGACCGGTCGTCATCGCGCTGGTGCTCCCGACGAACGAGGACGCTTCCGAGTCGATCACGACCGACGTCGGGCGTCTGGTGCGCTTCGGGGATGTCACGGTCGACCTGGCCGCCCGCGCCGTGTCTCGCAATGGCGAGCCGGTGACGCTCACCCCGCGTCAGTTCGATCTGCTGGCCGCCCTCGTCCGGTCAGGTGGCCGGGCGATGTCGCGCCGGGAGCTCATCGACGTCGCGTGGCCCGACGCGAACGGCAGCGGCGCGCGAACGATCGATACCCACATCT
>Ga0210409_10002183_pt1 | contig 23659 bp, 14 predicted proteins | sample IncBWH17MmetaG_FD_161649 | JGI IMG/M metagenome (GOLD analysis project Ga0210409, IMG submission 161649) | Forest soil microbial communities from Barre Woods Harvard Forest LTER site, Petersham, Massachusetts, United States - Inc-BW-H-17-M | ecosystem: Environmental > Terrestrial > Soil >...
GTCGCTCGATGTGCGTACGGATGAAGGTAGCGGTAGCGGTAACAAGCGGGTCCGGCAAGCCGCTGTTGGTCCCGTTAGGAGGGCCCGGAGGCGCAGCGGATGATCGCACTCGCGTCCAATAAAACGACAACTTTCCTTTGGTCCCGAACAAATGATCCCCCTTAATGGAGGGAACTGTAGTCACTCTGGCGGTCGGAAACACCGGCAGGTAGTTGTTGACCAGCGCCGTGGCATTGGGCCCTTTGGGCTGGGGATAAAGATTCTGGATCTTAACCGCCACCGGATCGAAGCGGCCCACTGGAATAGCGTTGTTGGGGAACGGGTCGCGTACGCTCAGACCGCTCACGGTGCGCGTGGAATTCGGATCGTAAACCATTCCTTCGAGCATCTGGCGCCCGAGCGGGTCGTTGCCGATCACTTTCGCGTTCGACAGGATCGCCGCGCTGAAATCGCCGCTCCGATAGCCTGCGGTAGGAATCGTCGCAAACTGCGTGGCAACGGTTTGCGCCTCGCGGTACTCCTCCCAACTGAAGAAGAAGAACGTCCGGTCCCGGCCGTTATAGACTTTGGGCAACCAGATCGGACCGCCCAGCGTGAAGCCGTAATCGTTTCGACGCTGGCGGGCGCGAGGGTTTCCCGTTCCGGCCGGGGCGCCCGTGAAAGGCGCGCCCGCGTTGAGGGATTCGTTGACAAAGTAGTCGTAACCGGTCCCGTGGAACTGATTGCTGCCGGATTTCATGGTGATGCTGAACAGCCCGCCGCCGACCTGCCCGAACTCCGCGGCATAGTTGCTGACCTGAATCGTCATCTCCTGAATCGCGTCCACGCTGGCTTGCGTCGCGCCGGTGATGTTGGGATTGTTGCCGTTGGTTGCGTCCATGCCCTCGATCTGGATGCCCTGCGTGTTGTTCGGGACTCCGTTGATGCGGATCTGGGAGTTGCCCGAATAAAACGTACCGGGAATCAACTCCAGCACAGCGTTAGGATTTCGAATGCCGGTGCTGCCCGCCTGGTTGGTTCCGATCCCCAGAATCGGAAGCGAGTCCATGGTGCTGGTGCTCACGTTATGGCTCAGGTCGCCGCTCTCGGTGTTCAGAAGAGCGGCGGCTTCGCTCACGGTGACCGATTCCGACGACGAGCCCACTTCGAGAATCACGTCGATGCGCAGAACCTGCGCCACCTGCACGGTCAGGCCCTGGCGCGTGTACTTCTTGAATCCCGGCACGGAGACGGAAACCTCATACGTGCCTGCGGGCAACTGGGCCAGCGTGTAGTTTCCGGTGGTCGACGTCGCGCCCTCGTACAAAGCGCCGTTGTCCACATTCCGGGCTTGAATCGGAGCGTTGGCAACCACCGCGCCCGCGGGGTCGGCGACAGTGCCGGTGATGGTTCCGCGATCGCTTTGAGCGAACGCAATCCAGAAAGTCAACAAGAGAGAAACAGCCAGCAGGATCTGTCGCACAAGGCCCCCCTGATTCCGCAGCGAAAGTCTTCCGGCAGTATAGGTAAGGGCCGGTAGGGAGTCAAGGCATTGGGGGAATCACCGCCCTCATCGCCCTGCATCAACGAAAAGAAGACATCGGTAAGAGCGCCGACGTGAGGAACGCTATCACAGTCAAGCAGTTGGGCTGGGCTCGCGGGGCGATCAGGCGGCGGATTTAGCCGCGACTCGACCATTCGGCCCGGTTTCCAGCGCTTCGCGAACAGCCTGGCGCAGGCGATCGGCGTTGAACGGGTTCATTAACACGAAAAATACAGCCCGACGGCTGCGCGTTCTGATGTCATCGTCGATAGAACTCGACATGTAGATAACCTTCAGGTTTGGGTAATCCAGTTTCAGAAGTTCCATCAGCTCCGAACCAGATCCCTCAGGCAGGCGCACTTCGGTCAACAACAAATCTATCGCCGGTTTATGGCGCGCCGCGGTCCGGACCGCTTCCTCGACACTAGAGGTTTGTACTATCCGATACCTATCCGAGAGAGCGCTGTACTCGCATTCTCTCAGCACCTGATCGGGTTCCGCGATGAGGATCGTGCCGGGAGGCCCCGCGAACACGCTTCCCAGAAACCTGGCCAGATACCCGCGCACGTCCTGGAGAACCTGGCTCCGCATACAAAATCTTGCTGCGCACTCAGAGGGCCAATTTCCCCGGCGCAAACGGATTTCAAAACAGCATCCTAACGCATTGTCTGGAAACCCCTTAAGGCTACTCAGCCGCCGTAGCGGGCAACGCACACCTCTTCAGGCACCCTGGCATCCCGTATAAAATTCTCCTCAGTAGGAAGAACTCCGCTGCAAAATGCGATGACTCAGGGGCGTCCGGGTTTTGACGTCGCGTACGGCTGGCCGGAGGGTACAACACACGGTCCGGCGGAGTCTTCGAATGCTCAATCAGGAGGGCGCAGGGCATTTTAAGCCTGCGACGAGCATGCAGCGGACGGACGTGGCGCAGTGAACCAACCCGGCCGCGAGGAGGCAATTTACAAAAGCTAAGAGTCGGGATCACCTATACTCGCTCTTGAGGTCTTTTGTATGGGCGAATCCCGACGTGTGTTTTGCCTAACGTTGTGCGCGGCTTTGGCGAGCGGCGCTGCCTCCTCTCAGATCCTCCTGGATGGCGAATGGCAGCCGCTTTATCACGAAGACCAGCCGGAGCGCATTCCTGGGCCTGACTTAGGCGACTATCTGGGCCTACCGATAAACGACGCTGGACGCCTCAGAGCGGAGAGCTGGAACGCTTCCAGGCTGACGCTACCGGAAGAACAGTGCCGCGTGCACGTTTCCCCATATATTTATCGAGGGCCCCTGGACCTGCGCATCTGGCAGGAGAAAGATCCCGATACGCAGCGCGTCATCGCGATCAAGAACTACATCAGTACCTGGTCGCAGTATCGAACCATCTGGATGGACAACCGGCCCCACCCTCCCGCCTACGCGCCTCACACGTGGATGGGCTTTTCGACAGGCAAGTGGGACGGCGACATTCTTACAGTTCAGACAACGCATCTGAAGACTGGCTGGGTGCGCCGAAACGGAGTCGCGATGAGCGATCAAGCGACCATGACAGAGCACTTCATACGTCACGGCGATTACCTTACTCATGTGATGGTCCTCCACGATCCGGCCTACCTGACCGAGCCTCTCATCAAGACCGAGGATTTCGTTGTGAACCTGCACGCGAGCGATGCCTCCTGGGTATACCACTGCCGTTCCGTGGTCGAAATCACAACACGGCCCAAGGGCGAGGTGCCCAACTACCTCCCCGGCGAGAACCCATTTATGGAGGAATTTCCGAAACGGTTCGGAGTGCAAGAGAATGCAGCGCTTGGGGGCGCTGAGACGATGTATCCCGAATACCGGTCGAAGATGACAAAACCGGCGCCCACAGCGGTTTCGAAGAATAGGGTTTTACCGGTTCCCTATCAGCCTACAGAGATTCAGATTCAGAAAATACAAGGCAATGTCTACCTGCTGGTCGGGGCCGGCGCGAATATTCTGGTCCAGGCGGCGGAGCAGGGCGTGTTGCTAGTCGATACCGGGAGTTCGGATCTGTCTGCAAAGATGCTGGAAGTAGTCCGCCGGCTCTCGCCGCACCCACCCCGCTGGATTCTCAACACCAGCTCGGACGCGGACCACGTAGGCGGGAACGCGGCGGTGGCGAACGTGCTCGGATCATCGCGAAAAATCGAGCTGGTGAATACCCCGTTCTCCACCGCTGTGCAAAACGTGGAAATCGTCGCGAGTGACGCGGCGCTCGGCCGCATGAGCTCCTTCCCGGCTGAAGGCTGGCCAACGGAAACCTTCGTCGGCGCAAGGGACGACGTCTTCTTCAACGGCGAAGCTATCGAGATGGACCACACACCCTCCGCGCATACCGATGGCGACAGCATCGTGTTCTTCCGCCGCTCCGATGTGATCGCCACCGGAGACTTGTTCGATACCGACCGTTACCCGCGGATTGATCTCGCCAGGGGTGGCAGTTTACAAGGCATCATCGACGGACTCAACCGTGTGATCGACCTCGCGATTCCCGCTGACACCGACGAGGGCGGCACCATGATTATTCCAGGTCATGGGAGGATCTGCGACCAGATCGACGTGGTGGAATATCGTGACATGCTGACCATCATTCGCGATCGTATTCAATCGATGATCAAGAAAGGCATGACACTCGAGCAAATTCATGCGGCGCGGCCGACACTCGATTACGACCCGCTTTACGGCTCGACGGAGGGGTCTTGGACGACGGATCAATTCGTAGAGGCCGCTTACAAGAGCTTGACTGGGGAGCGCAACGAGAAGTCCAAATGACGAAATGTCCCGCATAGGTTGCCGCTGGCCACATCCCGGCTTCTGATAAAATCAACTCGATCGCGTCAGCCCGCCGATTCGCAAGGAGAATGACGAATGAGCTTAACGTTAAGGGTCAACGGCAAATCTCACACGGTGGATGTCGAGCCTTCGACTCCGCTCCTTTATATACTTCGCAACGATCTTGGCTTGCAAGGTCCGCGATTCGGTTGCGGCCTGGGACAATGCGGCGCGTGCACAGTGATTGTCAATAGCGTAGCGATCCGGTCCTGCATCACTCCGGCTTCCGGCGTCAAGGGTGAGATCACCACGCTGGAAGGAATTGCGAAGGAAGGCAAGCTTCACCCGCTACAGCAGGCCTGGATCGATGAGCAGGTTCCGCAGTGCGGTTTTTGTCAAAACGGGCAGATCATGACTGCCAAGGCGCTGCTGGATAAGAACCCGAAACCCACGGACGCCCAAATCCGGCAAGCGATGAACGGCACTCTTTGCCGTTGCATGACGTACTACCGCATCCAGGCTGCGATCAAACGCGCGGTGAGGGTGGTCGCCGCGGACCACGCAGCCGCGGAGAAGGAGGTGGTCGCATGAGAACCTTCACCTTCACCAAAATTCCGAAACACGTGGAAGATGTGCTTCAGTCGGAAGGTTTGCATCAGAGTGACGTGCTGCGGAAGATGGGTGGGACGACCTCCCGCAGAGATCTCTTCAAGAATGCCGGCCTGCTCGTCGTGAGCTTCGCGGCCGCGGGCACAACTCGCATCACGCCGGAGTTGAACGCCCAAGGCCCCACGGCGTCCGCGGGTCCATACCCCGATGTCGACTTCCATCAACTCGATTCGTGGATCGTCATCCGCGCGGACAACTCCGCAACCTTCTATGTCGGGAAGACTGATTGCGGGCAGGGTACCGGGACATCCTTCCGGCAGATCATGTCCGATGAGCTGGACGTGGCCTACGACAAGACCACCTGCATTATGGGCAGCACGGACAACACGGTCGACCAAGGCGGTTCCGGCGGTTCCACGGCCATGGAAAGAGACAGTTTGCCCATGAAGCGAGTCGCTGCCGAGGCTCGCCGGGTTTTGCTGGAGATGGGTTCGGCTCGTCTCGGCGTGCCTGTCGACCAGCTCGCCGTAAGCGAGGGCGTGATTACCGTCAAGGGCGATCCGTCCAAGAGCGTCACCTATGGACAGCTGATCGGTGGAAAAAGATTCAACGTCACTCTGACGGGCAACAATGTCAACGCGACGACCGGGAAGGCAACGGTCAAGACGGTGCAGGAACTCAAGAACGTTGGTCTGTCTCCGCAGCGCTACGATATCCCTCCAAAAGTGGACGGCTCGCTGAAATGGGCTGTGGACGTGAGACTGCCAGGCATGGTGCACGCGCGGAACGTGAAGCCGCCAGTTGTCGGCGCGAAACTGGTCAGCATCGACGACGCTTCGGTGCGAGGCATGCCCGGATTCGTGAAAGTGGTCAGTAAGGGCAACTATGTAGCGGTGGTGTGCGAGCGCGAAGAGCAAGCGATCAACGCCGCCAGGATGCTCAAGGTGAACTGGGAGAAGCCGGCCACCTCGCCTTTCCCATCGTCCGAAAAGTTGTTTGGTTACATGCGCGACGTAACGCCGACCTCCAGCGCGAATCCGATTGTGGTGGGTAATCCGGATACAGCCTTCCCAACTGCGGTCAAGGTCATCCAGGCCGATTACGAGATTCCGTTCCAGGGGCACACAGCAATCAGTCCGGCACATGCCACCGCGGATCCTTCCAATGGACTGATGACGATCTATTCCAACGACATGAAGTCGTATGGGATGCGCCTAGGCGTCGCCGCGTTTTTGGGAATGCCGAAGGAAAAGGTGCGCGTGGTTTGGATGGAGGGCCCGCAAGGTTACGGCCGCACCGCTGCCGAAGATGCGGGGTGCGAGGCGGCGTATCTGGCGAACGAGATCGGCCGGCCGGTTCGCGTTCAGTGGATGCGCAACGAGGAGACCGCGTGGGACACGAAGGCCCCGGCATTTGCCGTCAGTATGAAAGGCGGACTGGATGCCGCGGGAAACCTGATCGCGCTCGATTACAACGCTCGAGCCGCCGACTATAACCACGTCGGGTACAACGAGGCTGACACGGTTTTGATCGCGCAACTCATGGGGATCAGACGCGCCAAACCTGCCGCGGGAAGCGCGGCTACTCCGGGGGAAGTTTATGCCATTCCCCATCGCCGTATGACCGCTCATGTGGTGAGTTTGCCGCTGGTCTGGGAGACGCCGCTTCGCACCGGAAATCTGCGGGATCCAAACGGGCCGCAATCGACGTTCGCCTCGGAATCATTTATCGACGAACTGGCCGCTGCGGCAAAGGCCGATCCGCTGGAATTCCGCATGAAGCTTCTTACGGCAAGCAGCGATGACGACCGCGGCTTCAGACGTGCCCGGTCCGTTGCCGTCCTGAAGGCCGCGGCCGAAACATACGGCTGGGATCGCCGGCCTTCGCCGAAAACGCGCGGCACTGGTGAAACTCTGACAGGCCGCGGCATCGCGTACTCGTTTCGCGGACAAACGATCGTCGCGGAGATCGCCGAGGTTGAGGTGAATCGCCGAACGGGCCATGTCTGGGTGAAGCGCCTGGTGTGCGCGCACGATTGCGGTCTGGTTATCAACCCGCAGTCCTTGCGTCACACCATTGAGTGCGCCATGCTTCACTCGATTAGCCGCACTCTCTACGAGGAAGTTCAGTTCGACACTGAAAAGGTCACGAGCGTGGATTGGAACTCCCATCCCACACTCACCCATGCCGATGCACCCGAAAAGATCGAGGTGGTTCTGGTGAACGGAGATCCGAATCCGAAGCGGTCCGACCTGCCTCCTTACGGAGCCGGCGAGGCGGCCTGCAAACCCATGCTGGCCGCGATCGCCAACGCAATCTTTGATGCGACCGGCGTGCGCCTCCGTCGAATTCCGTTCCGGGCACCGCGCGTGCTCACCGCACTCAAGGCTGCGCAGCTAGCGTAGGAGATTTCCCATTTCGATACGACGATTGGTGCGTTAGGCGTTGGTACTGGGGACCGGTCTCGTTCCTGGTTTTCCGGGCACGGGAACTCGGAATTATCGGCTCCAACGCGGCCGACAAGCAACTCGGGCGCGTCCTTGAGCTCTGCCGAAGCTTTGGCTTCTCAGTCGATCCGGAGTTCGTGCGCGTGAGGCCAAGAATCGATATGAGATCCAGGGCGCGACCTGATTGACATCACGGTGAGGAGGACTTTCGCGAAGGAACGCGCCAGCCCCGCATCCCGCAATGCGATCACGGGCTGTGAATCAAATTGCAGGCCGGCAGATATACATTCGACCAAGCCAGGCAGCGATTGTGTCGTGTAAAAAACTGCGATACACTCTTCGTGAATTGATGATGCCTCCGCCGCGCAAGACCTTTGCGGCGCTCCAGTGGGATTCGGTTCATGTCAACTCAGCCGACTGCATCGGCCAGGAGATTGTAGAGTGAGAGCGTGCTTTTTCAATTCGGCCGCGGCCCTGGGGATGGTACTGACATGCGGATCGGCAACCGCACTGGCGCAGCGGGGCTTTCTGGAAGGAACGCCCAAGCCTCCCGCGCCCATCCCCGAAGGCCCCACGCCGCGCACGCCCGACGGCAAGCCGAACTTCTCCGGAGTTTGGGACTCGCCGAATTTCGGAAGCCTCGGAGGGCCGTTGCCGTTGCAGCCGTGGGCGCAGAAGTTGGCCGACGAACGCAAGAAGAACGGCGAGATCGACGATCCGGAAGGCAAGTGTCTGCCCGGCGGAGTGCCTCGGATCTCACCCTACCCGATGAAGATGGTTCAAACTCCCGATCTAATTGTGATGCTGTTCGAAGGCAACGTCCATTCCTATCGCCAGTTCTTCCTGGATGGCCGCGGTCACGACAAGAATCTCGATTCGAGCTTCATGGGGGAGTCGATCGCGCATTGGGAGGGAGACACTCTGGTGGTGGATACGGTCAATTTCAACGACCGGACCTGGTTGAGCAGCGGCAGCGCTGCACCGCACACCGACAAATTGCACGTAATCGAGCGCTACCGGCGTCCCGACCTGGGGCACATCGAGGCTGAGATCACGCTGGATGATCCGGGCGCGTTTACCAAGCCGCACACCTTTAAGCGCACGCATACCCTGGACACAGGCTGGGAGATTCACGAGTACGTGTGTAACGATCTGGTGCTTGATTTAACCCGCAAATAGACCCCGTCGGATCGGCTATTGAAGATTTTATTGGGAGGTTATTCGAGTGAGAACTCAAACTAAGATTGGTTCCCTGATGGCTGCCGCGGTATTGCTCGCGGCAACGGCGCGTCCCACTTTGGCGCATCACGCCTTTGCGGCCGAATTCGACATGAACAAACCCTTCGACGTGACGGGAGTGGTCTCGAAAGTCGCCTGGCAGAATCCGCACGTTTACGTCTATGTTGACGCCAAGGACGAGCGTGGGAAGATGTTGACCTATGCTCTGGAGTGCAATAGCGTCAACACGCTCCTGCACAAGGGTTGGACCCGGGACGCCTTGAAGAAGGGAGACCAAGTCACGGTAAGCGCGTACGGAGCCAAGGACTCCCGGCCCTTATCCGATGGTTCGATCCACGCTAACGCCCGGTCGATCAAGTTCGCCGACGGCCATACTGTATCTGCCGGATCGTCAGCCGACGAACCGGCTCAGAAACGGTGAGGAGACCCATCTGGAGCGCGCGGAACGCGGCTGACACGCGAAGCGTTGCGCGAGGTCGCTTGTGTGGCCAAACCTGACACCATCCAGGCTTAGTATCGAAGCTCCGCCAGTCCATGCTAACCGTTAGATCGCCAGCCGCCGCGCGTGCTATGGTTACTTTTTCGGTTTCCGAGGACTTCAAGATGCACAACCGCAAAACCCGCCGCGATCTGCTCGCACTCGCCGGAGCAAGCCTCGTCCCCCCCCCGCTTCTTGCTCAACCACAGGAGAATGCGGCGACCGCTGCCCCCGACCTCGTCGTCTTCAACGCCCGAGTCACCACAATCGACTCCCGCCAGCCCCGCGCTGAGGCCTTCGCCATCAAGAACGGCCGCTTTCTCGCCGTCGGCTCCAGTGCCGACGTCCGCAACCTCCTGCGAAAAGGTACGCCCGCATGGGACGCCAAAGGCGCTGGCATCGTTCCCGGCTTCATCGACACGCACAACCACGCTCCTGGAGCCACCCTGCTTTACGAAGTCTTGGTCGGCAACCCCTTTGAAGTCGAATTCGTCACCGTCGAGAGCATCGTGGAGAAGCTACGCGCCCGAGCCGCGCAAACGCCGCCCGGCTATTGGGTCGAAGGCTACTTTTTCGATGACACCAAGGTGAAGGACAGCCGCCAGCTCACTCTGCACGACCTCGACCAGGTCTCCCAGGACCACCCCGTCGCCGTGCACCATCGTGGCGGCCATACCTCGTTCTATAACTCCAAAGCCTTCGAAATGGCGGACGTCAACCGCCAGACGCCGGACCCTCCCGGCGGCACCTTCGATAAAGATGCCACCGGAGCCCTCAACGGCCGCGTCACCGACACCGCCACACGAGCCTTCGCGCGCGCGGGTAAGCGTCAGACCCCCACCGCCTCCCTAGATCGCGATGTCTCCGGGCTCGCCCATATCTCGAAAATGTTCGCCCGCTACGGAGTAACTACCGTTCACCACGAAGGCGGCAGCCTCGCGGCCATGCAGAGAGTCCGAGCCAACGGCGACCTCAAGCACCGTATCAGCTACGAAGCCTCCGGAAAGGAACTCGACGCTCTCATCGCAGCCGGAATTCAGTCCGGATTCGGCGACGAATGGATCCGCTTCGGCGCAACTGCCGAACACACCGTTGACGGATCGTTCTCCGAACGCACCATGGCCCTGAGCGTGAATTACCCTGGCACCAACTATAACGGCAACGTCACCACCACGCAGGGCGACCTCGACGCCTGGGTCGAAAAGGCGCACCGCGCCGGCCTTCAGATCAACTGCCATGCCAACGGCGACGTCGCCATCGACATGTATCTCACCGCGTTCGAACGCGCTCAGAAACTCTATCCACGCGCCGATGCTCGCCCTAAAATCACCCACTGCACTCTTATTAATGACGACCTCGTCCGCCGCATAAAGGCCCTCGACGCCGTCCCGGCGCTCTTCACCACCTACGCATACTACAATTCGGATAAATTCAGTTTCTACGGCGAAGACCTGATGAAGCGCTGCATGGCGTTCCGAACTCTTCTCGACGCGGGCATCCACGCTGCCGCCGGGTCGGACTTCAGCCCTGGCCCATTCGACCCGCGCATGGCGATCCAAGGCATGGTCACGCGCACGGGCTGGGACGGTAAGACCTGGGGCGCCAACCAGAAGATCTCGCTCGACGAAGCCATACGCGTCAACACTCTCAACGGCGCCTATAATGCCCACGAGGAAAACGTCAAAGGCTCGATCACCGCGGGCAAGCTGGCTGATTATGTCGTCCTGGCCGAAGACCCGCACTTTGTGCCCGTCGACAGGATCAAGGACATCAAAATCGTTCGCACAGTGGTGGGCGGAAAGACAGTTTACGAAGGATAATACTAAACACGCAGTCCGTCATAGTTGTTTCGAGCGGCCCGTCAATTGATCAAAGTGAGGTTGAGGTTTATACCGGACTGCGCAGGGTTTTGGCGCTGCCGGGGCAGATTTTCCCGGGTGTGCGGGCAGGGGTCGCTGTGTCCCCATCCTTGCTAATGCTGCACGGAGAGAATCACGCCGCTCGGCGACTGGACTCCTCCCATGGACGCTTGCACGTACCAATCTCCATCGGCAAGCCCCGGGGGAACCTGGATCGCTACTTGATAGAGTCCTGTGAAACCGGGAGCCAACGCCGCGCCGTACACCGTGGCTGCAATGCCGTTAACGGTGACGAATGGTAAAGTGGCGGTGGAGTAGGTTTGGCCGCCGGGAATCTGAACACCCGTGGGCGCATTGGGAATGGTGGGGCCGAATCCGGTACCCCACAAGATGATCACGTCTCCAGGCTTGGCCGGCACGGTCGCTACGCCGGCGACACTCCCGCTCTTCGCCGCTGAACTGAAGTCCTGACGCGTGGCGACGGCTTGGTTGTTGCTGTTGGGCCACGTGAAAAACGCGGGCGCGTCTGTAACGGCGGTGGCGGCGAATGCCGTGCTGGTTCCCCCGCTGGTTGTCACAGCGACTTGGGTTGGGCCAAGCCCGACATCCGGCACGATCAGGTTGATCTGCGTCGGGCTTATGTAATAAAGGTACGCAGGTTTAGTCCCGATGTTGACGGTTACACCATCCAGTGCAGTGGGCAACTTTCCATTCACGATTGAATTGGCCCAGGTATCGACGACGGGCGCCAGATTGGCTCCCTGAATCGTTACAAACGAGCCGGGGACCATCCCAGGCTGGAAGCTGGCGCCATTCACGATCGCGGAAATCGTGGGCGGAAGAGTCGTCCCGGCGTAAACCTCGCGGAGGCGATTGCCCACGGTATCCGAGATATACACGCTCCCGACGGCGTCCACCGCAAGTCCGGCGGGACCATCGAGCTGAGCGCTGACGGCTGGACCTCCGTCTCCCGAAAACCCGGCGGTTCCATTTCCGGCGAAGGTGGTGATGATTCCCGAAGTGTTCACTTTAAAGACGCGGATGTTCTGCGAATCCGAAATATAAATGTTGCCAGCCGCGTCCGCTTTGACGGACCATGGGGAATTGAGCGATGAGCTGGTTGCGGAGGCCCCATCTTGCGGCACACCGGCCTGGCCGTTACCAGCCACAGTGGTGATAACTCCCGCCATGTTGACTTTGCGAACCCGGGCATTCATCGTGTCGGCAATGTAGATGTTGCCCGCGTTGTCCAAGCCCACGCCGCGCGGACCATTGAGAGTCGCATTGGTGGCCTGGAGACCGTCTCCTGAAAATCCCTTGCCCCCGTTGCCGGCGATGGTGGTGATGATTCCCGAAGTACTCACCTTGCGGACGCGGTTCGTGTTCACGTCCGTGAAATAGAGATTGCCGCCGCTGTCGATCGCCAGTCCGACGGGATTTACGAGTTGCGCGTTGACCCCAAGGCCTCCGTCTCCCGGATTGTTGGTTCCTCCGCCGGCTACTGTACTGATGGTCCCTGACGCGTCCACCTTGCGGACCCGCATGTTCCCGCTATCGGTGAAATAGAAATTACCTGCGTTGTCCGCGACCACGTCCCAGGGGTTCATGATAAGCGGCGCCGTGGCGGGACCACCATCGCCCAGACCCACCTGGACGCACGCAGTCGTGTTGTTGCCGCAGCCGGCTACAGTATTGATGATCCCAGCGGAGCTGATCTTTCGGATCCGATTGTTGCCCGAATCCGCGATGTAGACATTCCCGGCGTTGTCCACGGCCACGCCGGAAGGGCTATTTAAAGCAGCCTTGTTGGCGAGCCCGCCATCACCCGAGAACGTAGCGGTTCCCGTGCCCGCGACGCTGGTGATCACCTGGCCATGGGAAAACGCTGCCGCGTACAGCATGAAGAGTACTGCGCAGCGAATCGAATGTTTGTCCGCAACCCATCGTTGATCGATTTCCACGTTGCTCTTCGGGAGGCTGTCCTCCGTCACTCCATAGATTGCGATCAACGCCGCCACGTTACAGATGCCTCGTTGCTGGTGTCAGTTCGATGATTAAGCGGAAGCACCTAGGGGTAGTAGGTTGCGATCGAGAGCCAGCCGAGGGGCTGTGACGGCGGTGTCGCAGTGCCGCGGTCGTCGTCACGAGGATTCAGTAGTACAATTTGGCAGACGGCGGTCAGCTATGGAGGGAACCACCATGACATCCACAAATCCTCAAAACAGATGGCGAGCGGCGCTCTTTGCAGCCCTGTGTGCAGCAGTTGCAGCTCTGATCACGGTTGCGTTACCCGCAAAGCTGCATGCTCAGGCGCCTGCGGGGCCGCCCGCAGGTGGGGGGCGCGGCGCAGTTCCGCCGGCCGAGGCGCTATTCACGTCGGCCCAAGCAGTCGCGGGGAAGGCGTCGTACGCGCAGAACTGCGCCAAGTGCCACGGCGCGAGCGTCGATGACGGCAACTCTGCTCCTCCGCTCCGAGGCGCGGCTTTTCTCGGCAAATACGCCGGGAAACCTGCGGCCGATTTGTTCACTTATGTGAGCACCAAGATGCCGGCGAACTCTCCTGGAGGCCTCGCGCCCGGAAGCCTCGGCGGCGCCGAATACGCGCGGATCATTGCTTACGTTCTCCAGCAGAATGGTTTTGCGACCGGACGGAAAGAGTTCGCATCGGAGGTAGCGGCGCTCGCTTCGGTGACGATTCCTGCTCCTCCGGGAGGACGCGGCGGCGGGGGTGGCGGCTTATCGGAGGGCGTGAAGCTTCCTCCGGCGCCGAAGAAGGCCAACCCTCTCGATAAAATCGCTCCCGTAACGGACGCGTTGCTGCAGAACCCGCCCCCAGGGGAGTGGCTCACCTGGCGCCGCGGTTTCGATTATCAGGGATTCAGCCCGCTGAAGCAGATTGCGAAATCGAATGTGAACAATTTGCGCGTCGCGTGGACCTGGACGCTTTCCCCCGGAGCCAATGAAGCCACGCCCCTGGTTCATGACGGCGTGATGTTCCTGCACAGCCCCGGCGACAAACTCGAAGCGCTCGATGCCGCCACCGGCGATCTGCTTTGGCAGTATGCGCGAATCTTGCCCCCGGGCGTTAACGCCAGCAACAAGCGCATGATCTCCATCTACGGAAACAAAGTGTATATGGGGACTTCCGACATTCATGTGGTGGCGCTGGACGTGAAAACCGGCAGAGTGGCCTGGGACGAGCCGATGACCGAGGAACGGGGCTTCACCCTGACGGGCGGTCCGCTGGTGGCCAAAGGCAAGGTGATGATCGGAACCGGCGGCCGGGTCGGCGGCAAGAACTACATCGTCGCGCTCGACGCCGAGACCGGCAAGCTGGCGTGGCGCTTCAACACCATCGCGCAGCCCGGCGAGCCCGGCGGCGATACCTGGAATGATCACACCGCCGAGGAGCGCAACGGCGGCTCGGTCTGGATCGCGGGAAGCTACGACTCCGCGCTCAACCTGGCGTTCTTCGGCGTGGCGCAGACCTATGACACGGCCTTGCTGGCGAAGCCGGTCAGGCCGGGGGTCAAAACCGACGGCCTGTATACGGACTGTACCCTGGCCATCAATCCCGATACCGGCAAGCTCGTCTGGTATTACCAGCACCTGCCTAACGATCAGTGGGACCTCGACTGGGTGTTTGAACGCCAGATCGTGCGAATGCCTGTTAACGGGGTGGTTCGCCCGGTGATCATGACTTCGGGTAAGCAGGCGACCTATGACATTCTCGACGCGGAAACGGGAAAGTGGATCTACTCGAAGGACCTGGGCCTGCAAAACATCGTTTCGTCAATCGATCCCGTCACCGGCAAGAAGAACATCAATCCGGAAACGCTGCCCGCCAACGGGCGATATCCGATGGTCTGCCCGCATGTGGACGGCGCGAAGAGCTGGCTACCGGGCTCCTACAATCCCAACACCAAGATTTTGTACGTGCCGCTGGTGGAGGCGTGCATGGATATGGCGCCGGTGGCCAGCGGTGGCCGGGGCCTGTTGTCCACCGGTATTCGCCCGACGGTGCGGCCTCGTCCCGATTCGGACGGCAAGTACGGCCGGGTGGAAGCCGTCAACATGCTGACCCGCGAAGTGGTGTGGACCGAACGGCATCGCGCGCCGGTATCGAGCGGCGCACTGGATACAGCCGGTGGGGTGATCTTCAGCGGCTCGATCGACCGGTTCTTCCGCGCTTACGACGACCAGACCGGCAAACTGATATGGGAAACGCGGCTGAGTGATGTGCCGAGCGACGCCCCCATTTCGTACACGGCGAACGGCAAGCAGTACATCGCGATCGGCGTCGGCAACGGGGGTGCCCAAGCGACGGGGTTCACGGCGCTGGTGCCGGAAATCCAAAACGTCGACCGCGCTCCGGCGGTCTGGGTGTTCCAACTGCCCTGATCGGAGTTATTTCGCCGCGCGAATTCCAGCTATTTAGTGCACGGCATCGCTCCGAAGGTCCGCGCAAGGAGTATGCAGCGCCCTAGTCGGCGAGATCGCAAGGGAATCCCTCAAGATTATTCCTATGATGTCGTGTCACGTCAATTGCTGTCCACGCCCCGACGTTGGTGTGCTTTCCTACCGAGGTGGGCTAGCCCGGTTCGCCGGCGTCATGCTCTGGTTTGCCGACGAACCAGTCCAGTATGCTCCGCGAACGGCCATTTATCGGGATCGGCTTTCGCGACTGAGTTTCTCCAGCAAATCGGTTGGTGACGAGGTGTTGGTTGCCTTTCACCAGGCGAGTAAGACCCCTCACGAACTCAGGCTTTCATGAGCGCTTGGACGTACTCGGCCTTCAACGGAAGACGCCGGGCGATTTTCCCGGTAGCATCAAAAACCGCCGCGGCTATCGCGGGCGCTGCCAGGGCATTTGCGGCCTCCGATCCACCACCGTAGGTTCCAACTTCCGGCCGGTTCAACAAAACGACCTTGATCTCCGGAAGGTCGGCCATCTTCAGGATTGGATAGGTCCTCCAGTCGCGGCTGGTGATCCCGCTCTCGTCGAACTGCAACTCCTCCAGCAGAGCAATGCTGACGCCCATTACCGTCCCGCCTTCCACCTGCCGCTTCAACTGCATCGGGTTGACGACGATCCCAGGATCTACGGCAACGGTTACTTTCTCGACCACGATCGCGCCGGTAGAGGGAGTAACAGCGACGTGGCTCACACACGCCCAATAGGTCGCCGAGCGGAACATCACCGAGACGCCTTGTCCGTGCAGTGCAGCAGAGCCGGCAGCGGCGCCCTTGGCGCGCGGTGACGGGCGTGTCTCCCATCCCGACGCATCGCGAACCGCCTTCAGAACGCCGATCACGCGCTCCTCCTTGGCATGGTCCATGCGGAACTGAATCGCATCCGCTCCAGCCAGCGCCGCCGCTTCACTGATTGCCAGTTCGCGCGGGAAATTCTGCTGGAACTGTCCCGGCGTTCGCATGCTGTGATCGCGGAGCCCCACAGCGAGCGGCGAGGCCTTCTGCCCGACCTGAAATGTGCCGTGGCCGCGTTCCATCAACGTCACGACGCCGTCGTAAATCCACGGGTCCTGCGGATCGTTGACGGTAGAGCCAATGAAGACAGCCTTCTCGTTGGGAGCCGGCATCGTCGGCAGCCCGGCGAGTACCGCACCTATAGGCCGGTCATCCTGCATTGCGGGCATGTAATGGTCGATTTGATACGCCACCATTTTGCCATTGGCATCCAGTCCGATTTCGACATCCGAGAGCGCCGCGGGCGACTGCGTCGACCACTGGAAGTCCTCAGGCCGCATCCACTGCACGCGAACCGGCCGCCCCACGGCCTTTGACAGGATCACCGCTTCGTCTTCCGCGCCGGCGTTCCCGCCGTTCGACCTCCCATAGTGGCCCGGGCCCGCGAATGTCCGCACGACGATGTTATCGGGTGTGGTCGAGAGCATCTGCGCAATCTCCCCGCGAAGAGCCTGAGGGTTCTGATTGTGCGTGTAGATGTAAACCGTGCCATCTTTGCGGACATCGGCCAGCGCCAAAGTCGGCCCCATGGGCGCGTGTTTCATGTAGGGAAGCTGATAGGTTGCCGTGAGCTTCTTCGCGGCTCCAGCCATCGCTGGAGTTACGTCACCCTTGGATTTGTCGCTTTTTGTTACGCGCGTCGTCTTCCAATCGGCATCTCTCTTCAGATAATCGAACAGGCGCGTGTGGCCCGGCAGCCCTTTCCAGTCCTTCCACTTCGTGGCGCCAGCCACCTGTTGCGCGGCGCGGATGGCTTCCCACTCCGTCGGCGCAACCACTCCTACCAGATTGCCTTTCACTACCACCTGCGCATTTGGAAATTTGGTTTTGTCCAATGCGCCAACGGACACAAGCGTCGAGCCGAGGCTCTTCGGATGCACCATGCGCGCGTGCAGCATCTCCGGAAGACGTACATCGGCTGCCCAAGTTTCCTTTGCGGCGACTTTGGAGGCGGTAACAGAGTTCCGGAAGGACTTGCCGATCACGGTGTACTGGCTGACCGGCTTCATCGGCGGATTGCCGTCGACAGACAACCCCATGATACTGGTCAGGTCACCCTTCACTGGGATCGTGAGCTTCAACTGCTGCCCCTTCACCAGATCCCCATACGACATATTTTGGCCGCCACCGGACACGACGCCGTCCTTTACCGTGATTTCACTCTTCGGAACGCCGAGCCGCTGCGAAGCTAGATCCAGCAAGGCTTGATAGGTATAGGCAGCCGCCTTTCGGATGTTCGGCGTCCCGCTGCCCAGAAAATCGAAGGCGCCGCTGCCATCCGGTGTACGATCGGTATCACCTATGACCACCGTGGAGATGGCTTCAAACGACGCGTTCAGCTCTTCCGCCACAATCTGCCGGTACGCGGTGAACGTTGTGCTTTGCCCAAAGTCGCTTTTGCCCGTGCGAATCAAGATGCTGCTGTCTGGATGAATTTCAATCCACGACTCGGGCAGTGTCGCGTCGAGCGAGTTCCTTGTGGCCGCAGCCTTGGCCGAATTCTTCAAGCCGTCGGCGCCAACCATGCCGAAACCTACGAGCAGCGCCCCACCGGCTTTGACGCCGGTTTTGACGAAGCCGCGGCGCGTCAGCACAGCGCCGAATACGTTTACGTTGTCGTTCATCTGTGGCATCGCTTACCTCCCCTTTGCCATTTCCGCGGAGGCTCGCTGCACAGCCTCGATAATCGCGGTGTAGCTTCCGCAACGGCAGAGATGCGCCGAAGAGCCCGATGTCGTAAACGCCTCTTTGATCTCCGCGACCGTGGGCGTTGCGACGCGTTCCAGCAGTTCCGTCGCCTTGATCATCATGCCGTTTTGGCAGAACCCGCACAAAGGCGTCTGCTCCTCGATCCAGGCCTGTTGAACAGGATGAAGCGTTTTTTCCGCGTCCGCCGCTGACAGCCCCTTCTGTTTCGCCCACCGCGCGGGTAGCCCTTCGAGGGTCGTGACTTCCTTGCCGGCCGCAGCGGAAAGGGTGGTGATGCAGGAGCGGACTTCCTTACCGTCCATCAGAACCGAACAAGCCCCACACTGCGCGAGCCCGCAGCCGAACTGTGGCCCGGACAACTCGAGATCGTTTCGCAGAACATAGAGCAGCGGGGTGTCAGCAGGCGCCTGAACTTCGCGTCGAACTCCGTTAACGATGATCGTGGCCATAAGAACTCCTTGAGCAGGAACTGCCAGTTTTGGCTTCAGTCTATCAAAGAACGGGTCTGTTCCTGCCGGCCATGTGAGCCCGGGACGGACCGTCGATGCCCGGCCGTAGGCCGACTCGCACTAATCGCATCGAGGTTTTCAGAACGTGCCGCATGTCATTCCATTTTTATAAGGGTCGCGAATTACACTTTGAATCGGGGAAACAACTTTTCCGCGTTCCCGCGTTCCATGGCCTGCAATACTTCCTGCGAAAGTCCGGACGTTGGAAGCTCGTTCACCGTGGTCTCGATGGGCTCCGGTGAGAAGTCAGTTCCGAAAAGGAGCTGCGAGGTCTGGACAAACTTGGTCAAGGCGGCGAGTTGCATGGGGAAGGTGCCGTGCGCGCATTCATAATGGAGCTTCTGCAGTTCGGGCCACACCCCGTTGGGGATGTACTCCGCGTGCTTAGCGTCGTTGGGGAATCGATCTTTGATGCGGCCCGCCAGCACCGGCAGCGTTCCGCCCGAATGCGGAACAATGAACCGGACGTCGGGATAGCGGTGGAGAACTCCGTTCGCCAGCAGGCTGGAGACGCAGCGTGTGACATCGAAGTCGAACTCGTTCATGCTGAAGGGCACGCCGTCATTCAGATTCGTGCAGCACTTGGGCGCGAGCGGATGAATGAACACAATGGCCTTGCGGCGATTCAGCTCCTGATACATCGGCTCATAGTAGGGATCGCCCGGCCAGCGATTGCCGTTGTCGTTGGTGTAGATGCCGATGCCGTCGCACTTCAGCGTGTCGTAAGCATATTCGATCTCCTTTAAGCACCCTTCGAGATCGGGAAGCGGGACGCTGGCAAACAGCCCGAATTTCTTGGGGTGATCCTGCATGAGCTTGGCGCCGTACTCGTTACCCGCCCGCACCGCGGCCCGGCCCTTCTCGGTGCCGTCGTAAAGGATGTCGCCCATTTGCGTCATCGAAAGGATGGACGTCGCAATTCCGAACTTGTCCATCTGCTCCAGCGACAGCTCGGGCGTCCAGCCCGGACCGCCTTTTCCCTTGCCTTTGCCGCGCCCTCCGCCGCCTCCGCCGAGCCCGGGCGGTTGGTGGTGATGGTGGACATCGATGGCTCCCCCTTTGGCTGTAAGTTTGTTGACTTTCGCGCTCTGTGCGAACGCGCCCACGGCGGACGGGATCGCGATCGCTCCGGCGGCGGCGAGCGTTTTCAGAAGCTCCCTGCGGTCCAGGCCAGTTGACGTCATCTCGCGTTCTCCTTGGGATGTTTCAGTTCAGAGTCCAAATACCAGCACCGCGGGCTTGCCATGCGTGGCAAGGATGCGGTCTTCGAGGCCGGTCGCCATCGCGATGCGCTGCTTGCCGCCGGCCTGATATGTGATCATGCCGCCGCCGGTCGCCTGACCCGTCGCGATCTGGTGCAGCAGTTTTCCGCCGGCGGCATCGAAGGCCAGCAGATTGCCGTCCAGGTCCACCGTCACCAGAAGGCCGCTGGCGGTGATCACGATCCCGGAAATCATCGGCGCGGCGGCTTGGTAGCGCCAGCGGACAGCTCCCGTATCGGCGTCGACTGCCGTGACCCAGCCGGCTTTCCGGGGATCGTGCACGCCGAAGCCGTTGGCCGATCCGAGGAAGGTCTTGCCTTCTTCGAACTCCGGTACCGCCGCATCGAGTTTCAGCGTCGAGCACCAATCCATGCTGTTCACATAGACCAGGTTTGTCGCAGCGGAGAAAGCAGGCCCGTTCCACGACACGCCGCCCGCGACACCAGGGCAGAAGTGGGTGCCCTCAACGGTGACGGGAGCGTCGTTGTTGCTCATCGTAGTCACGGGCGTCTTCCAGGCGACTTTGCCCGAGCCGATGTCGATCGCGTGCAGGTATCCATCCTTGCCCGCGGCCATGGCGCGGCGGCGGCCCTGCTTGGTTGTGATCACGGCGGGTGTCGCGGCCTGATCCCAGTCGTGAACGTCGTGCGGCACGAGTTGATACCACGTGCGGAGTGAGCCCTTCTTGGCGTCGAGCACCACCACGGAACCGGTAAATAGGTTCGCGCCAGGTCGATAGGCGCCGGAGAAGTCAGGGCCGGGGTTGCCGGTGGGGACGTAGAGCAGGCCGGCGTCGGGATCGATGGTCAAGCTGGTCCAGACCGAGCCGCCTCCCACGTGGACTCCCTTGGGCCAGGTTTCCGCACCCGGCGAGTTGCCAGTCGGAACCAGGAGGAAAGTCCACAGGACGCGTCCGGTGGCGGCATCCAGACCGGCGACGATGCAGCCGCAGGCTCGCTCCGCGCCGAACGTCCCGATGAAGAGCATCCCGTTCCAGGCGATGGGCGCGGCCGAAATGGAGGCGGGGCGGCCGTCGGGCTCGGTGAGTTTCGTGGACCAGACCTGCTGTCCATCGGCGGCGCTGTAGGCGATCACCGAACCATCGGGGAATCCGCGAAACACTCGATTGCCCGCGAACGCCACGCCACGCACGGTGCCTCCCGACCGGGGCATTTCGTGCTGAACACGCCAGCGCAAGGCGCAGGTGGCTGCATCGACGGCGTAAGTGTAGTCGGAGGTGGTGAAGTACAGCGTTCCGTTCACTGCGACTAGTCCGCTTTCGAATTCCGCGTCCTCGGGCAAGGTGTAGGAGCAAACCTGGCGCAAGTTGGAAATATTCTGAGGCGTGATCTCGGAGAGCTGGGAGAAACGCGTGGAGGCGTAGTCGCGATTGTACAGCGGCCAGTCGGCCGCCGGCTGCTGAGCTGTGAGCGCCGCACAAGCGGCCAGCAGCAGAATCGAGGTCGCCGATCGGGTCAACATGGCGGGAGTATACCACGGGATTCCGCAATGCAGCTGAGCAAGGCTGAGCAAGGCTGGTCTGAGCAAGGCTGGGCTTGACCGAGGCTGGTCAAGGGTGTAAAATTCTGAGACCATTTGGTGGCAGCGGGTTAAAACCCAATTGGTGTGCTTTAAGGGGTGTGGCATGAGATTCGCAACGTTAGCGGTAGCTTTTGTTTCCTTCGCCTATGTCGCCTTTGGGCAGACGGGCGGCACGATCACTGGTGTGATTTCGGACCCGGCAGGCGCGGTGTTGGCGAACGCCCCGGTCGAAGCTAAGAACACGGAAACCGGCGTCGTGGCGCCGGCCGCGACCAGTGCCACCGGCAATTACACGCTCGGCGACCTTCCCGCCGGTACGTATGAAATCGGCGTGGCCGTGCCCGGATTCAAGAGGTACGTCCGGACCGGGGTCACGGTCCAACAACTGCAAACCACACGCGTCGACGTGACACTCGAGGTGGGTTCAGCCGGGGAATCGGTCACGGTTAACGACGTCGCGCCGCTCCTGCAAACGGAGTCCGGGGATATAAGCCACAACGTCACTACCCAGCAACAGGACGAGCTTCCGATGGGCCAGATCGGCGCCATCCGCGTTACCACAGAGGCCGTACTAACCCTTCCCGGCGTGAACGGTACCCTCACCTCGATTAGTATCAATGGCTCGCCGGCCGGCAGCGAACGGATCCGGATCGACGGCATGGATGCGACCTACACCTTGGGCAACGTCTATTACTCGTTCGGAGCGCCGAGCGTGGATTCGGTCCAGGAGGTCGCGGCACAAACCAGTAACTATGCGGCCGAATACGGTCAGTCGACCGGCGCCGTTTTAAGCTACACCATGAGATCGGGTACCAACCAATTCCACGGATCTCTATACGATTATTTTGTGAACGAAGACCTGAACGCCCACGGCGCGTACTCCCACACCCAACCCAAAACTCGATTGAACGACTTCGGCGGCACCGTCGGGGGGCCCGTCCGGATTCCCAAGGTCTACAACGGCAAAGATAAGACCTTTTTCTTCTTCAGCTACGAGTCCCTTCCCCAGACCTCCGTCAACGCCAGCAACCTGCAAACTGTTCCCACGGCACAATATCAGGTCGGGAATTTTAGCGCCGCCGAGGCGGCGACCGCTAATAAGAGTTTGGGAACCGATCCGCTGGGCCGGGCGATCATTCAAAACTCCATTTACGATCCGGCCACGCAGCGGCCGGTATCTGCGACCAATTCACTCATTATCCGCGATCCGTTCCCCAACAACACCATTCCGTCGACGCGGCTCGATCCGGTCGCTTTGAAAGTTCAAGCTTTGATCCCGCAACCGCAGGGACCGTTCGCGACTCAGTTGATCAACAACTTCCTCAACCCATATCAGACCAAAAGACAGGACTATATTCCTTCGATTAAGATCGATCACTCGCTGAGTCCCACGATTAAGCTGAGCGGCGCCTGGGGATGGGTGCACATAGCTACCCCTGGACCGCCCACCAATACCACAGCGGAAGGCTTTCCTACCCTGATTTCAGTTCTCTCCACAACGAATTGGAACACCGTCAACTATCGCCTGAACTACGACCAGACCATCACACCGACTCTGCTCCTGCATTTGGGGGGGGCGTACGTGTCCAGCAAGCTCGACATGCCCTCCCCGGTCACGGGTTACAATGTGACCACGGGAATCGGATTAACGGGGCCATTTACTCCTTTGGCTTTCCCGGCGTTCACAGGGCTGGCGGGGGCTAACAGCACCGGCGGAATAAACTACATAGGGCCGGCGCCCGGTATCGGTCTCGGCTTTAACGGCACGCAGAACACGAACGAAATAAAGACCAACCTGGTGGTCAACCTTACCTGGGTCAAGAACAACCACACCTTCAAATACGGCGGGGAAGCGGACATTGAAGGATACCCCAATTACAACATCATCAGCACCAACGGTTTGTTTGGCTTCAGCGCGGCGGAAACAGGTCTCCCCTATTTGAACGCGGCCGGCCCCCCGGGAACGAGCGGCACCATCGGACTTCCCTATGCCAGTTTCCTACTGGGTCTGGTCGATAACTACCAGGTCGACTCACCGGCGGCCGCCAGGCTCGGGAAACACCAATTGGGATTTTTCGCTCAGGACAGTTGGAAGGTCACGCGCAAGCTTACGCTCGATCTCGGGCTGCGCTACGATTACTCCACCTCTTCGAAAGAGCAGTATGGCCGTTATGGGTTTTTCGACCCCTCGGTGGCCAATAAGCA
>Ga0210409_10002184_pt1 | contig 23650 bp, 20 predicted proteins | sample IncBWH17MmetaG_FD_161649 | JGI IMG/M metagenome (GOLD analysis project Ga0210409, IMG submission 161649) | Forest soil microbial communities from Barre Woods Harvard Forest LTER site, Petersham, Massachusetts, United States - Inc-BW-H-17-M | ecosystem: Environmental > Terrestrial > Soil >...
TTACTGGCCGGCTCTCTGACGGATACCGCGAGCGGATCCGTTACGCGGCGAGTTTCGCGGACTTTTTCGAGCGGGATCACAGGCGGATATTCGCGAAATCAGGGAGAAGCGATCGGCTTGGGGGCGGCGACTAATCAAACATTCGATTACTGGTTTGGCGGCGCGAATCTCAGCCATCCGATCGGGCGCACGCTCGCACTCTCGCTGTCGTATCAATTCCAATATCAAACGTCCAATACCCCGGTTTGTGTCGGGCCGACATGCGGAATGAGCGTGACTCGAAATACGATTTCTTTCGGATTGGGATGGCACGAGCGGCCACTGTTATTTTAACGATGGAAACGAAGCATTGATGACCGGAGGATGGGAGATGCGATGCAGACGGAAGAGAGGTTGGCATGACGGAGCGTGAATTAACTCCGGCAGATTATCTGGCGATGCTCCGCCGGCGATGGATTCTGATTACGGTCCTCGGCGTCATTGGGGCGCCGCTGGCGTATGGCGTTGCGCTTATGTTGCCGAGCAGGTACGAATCCAAGACGCTCGTGCTCGTAGACCAACAGACCGTGCCCACGGACTTTGTGAGGCCCGTCGACACGACAAACATCGGCCAGCGGCTTTCGAGCATGCAGCAACAGATTCTAAGCCGCACGCGACTGGAGCCGATGATTCGTCAATTCGGGCTGTATGCGAACGACGCCGACCAAGCCTCGATGGACACGTTAGTTGCGCGTCTGCAGAAGGCCATTGAAATAACTCCAGTGCAGCCGATGGCGCAGACGCAATCGTCCAGTTTGCCGGGATTCTTCATCAACGTGACACTGGACGATCCCCGGAAGGCGCAGCAGGTTTGCACCGCCATCACCTCGATGTTCATCGAGCAAAGCATTTCGCTGCATCAACAACGATCGCAGGACACGACTCAGTTCCTGTCGCAGCAACTGGCGGACGCGAAAGCGCAGCTGGATCAGCAGGACGCGAAGCTGGCTGCGTTCAAGTCGCACTATATCGGCTCGCTCCCGGATGAAGAACAGACGAACTTGAACCTGCTTACCGGATTGACGACGCAACTCGACGCAGCGACTCAGGCGCTGGCCCGCGCCCAACAGGACAAGACTTTCGCAGAATCGATGCTGGCCCAACAGCTCGCGGCCTGGCAGGAGGCTCAGACTGGCCGCAACCCGGACACGCTGGAGCAGCAGCTAGCGATTCTCCAAACCCAGCTATCCAGCCTCGAGGCTAGGTATACGGAAGACTATCCGGATGTGATCAAGACGAAGAATGACATTGCCGCTCTCCAGAAGAAAGTGGCGGAGAACGAAGGCGCGAAGGGCGTCACGGATCCCTCCAAGGCTCCGAGGTCTTCCGGCGAGCCCGCACAGATCACCCAGTTGAGAGGGCAGATCCACGCGCTCGAGCAGACGATCGCCGAGAAAACGAAGGATCAGGAACTGATCAAGCAGCAAATAAAGCTATATCAACAGCGCGTTCAATCGAGCCCGGTAGTCGAGGAGCAATACAAAGAATTGACGCGCGGCTATCAAACCGCTCTCGACTCATACAATGACCTGCAGAAAAAGCGGGATCAATCCGCGATGGCGACGGAACTGGACCGCCAGCAGGAAGGCGAACAGTTCCGCGTCCTGGACCCCGCCAATTTGCCCGATCGGCCGACCTTTCCCAACCGTCCGCTTTTTGCGTTAGCGGGCTTGGCGGGCGGATTTGGGTTGGGCCTCGGTCTGGCGTTCCTATTGGAGATGCGCGACACGTCGATGCGAACTGAACGGGACGTCGAATTCGTTCTTCGACTGCCCGTTCTTGCCATGGTTCCTGAAATTATGCCCTTGTCGGTTAAGTCGTCGAAGCAGAATGCGGTTCCCCCGCGGGACGCGAATTCGGCGCTAGGAATCGGCGCAGGAGCTTAGAGAGAACATGTACCAGCGATTCTTTGGACTCAAAGAGAGTCCGTTCAACGTCAATCCTGACCCGCGCTACCTGTATCTGACCAGGCAGATTCAGGAGGCGCTCGCGGGCCTGACGTATGGAATTCAAAACCGGAAAGGCTTCATTTTGCTGACCGGCGAGGTTGGCACGGGAAAGACGACTCTGCTCAATCGTTTACTCGATTGGCTGCACGGGCAGAGGATGGCTACGGCGTACATTTTCAATTCACGGCTGGAAGTGGACCATCTGTTCGACTACATGATGGCCGATTTCGAGATTCCCTGTGAGTCGCGGGAAAAGAGTCAGGTGCTTTTGCGCCTCAACCAATGGTTGCTGGAGCGTTATCGCGCGGGAAAAACGGCAGTCCTGATCGTAGACGAGGCGCAGAATCTGGATCCCGAGGTGCTGGAGGAAATTCGACTGCTGACGAACCTAGAGACCTCCACGGAGAAACTACTGCAGATCGTGCTCACGGGACAGCCGGAACTCGAGGAAAAGCTGAAAATGCCGTCGCTGCGCCAACTGCGACAGCGAATTACGTTGCGTTGCCACACGGCGCCTCTAACGTTAGAAGAAACATACGGTTATATCGCCGAACGGTTGCGCATTGCCGGGGCGAGTGGCGAGCCGATTTTTTCGAAAGAAGCCATACAAACCGTGCACATCTATTCGCACGGCATCCCGCGCGTGGTGAATCTTCTTTGCGAGCATTCTATGATCAATGCCTACGTGGACAGCCTCCGGCCGGTTCCGGCGCACATGGTGGAGGAAGTGGCGCGGGAGTTTCAGCTCGACGAGATCGCACCGATCGCGGCAGCGGGGTTTCCTACCGGCGCGCAGCAGAGCGCGAGCACGCAGGCACTGCTGGAAAACCTGGACGAGTTGCTGGGGCGTTTGCGCCAGGTGAACGTTGCGCCTTCCCGTGAAAGGAAATCATGAGTCGGATCCACGAAGCGCTGAAGAAGGCAGAGCAAGAGCGAGCGATCACGCAAGGATCGGCGCCTGATGTCGCGGCCATGCCGCCAGAACCGGTAGTGGCCTCGGAGAGATGGTCTGGCAGCACGTTGGAAGCGCCGGCGAACGTGATGGCACCAGCGAACGTCGCTCTGCCAGGTGATTTTCTGCGATTCGACGACTTGCGCGAGCACTGCGCGCATCCGACATGGCACTTTGATCCAAACGTAAATGTATTCTCCAATCCAAGCTTGAGCGTGCACGGCGCGGAACAGTTTCGGACGCTGCGTTCCCGGCTATACCAGCTTCGAGGAACGCAATCGCTGCGGACACTCTTGGTGACGAGCGCGATCCCGGGCGAGGGAAAGACATTTGTGACTTCCAATCTGGCGCAGGCGATTGTCCGCCAGCCGGATCGGCGAGCGCTGATTATCGATGGCGACCTACGCTGCGCGCGACTGCATCTGCCGCTGGGCGCGCCAACCTCGCCGGGACTTACAGACTATCTGCGCGGAGAAGCAGACGAAATGGCCGTAATCCAGCATGGCCAAGAAGGAAATCTCTGCTTCATCGCCGGAGGAAGTCAGGTTACGGATCCCAGCGAACTGCTCTCGAACGGCCGGTTGCACAAATTGCTGGATCGCGTGACGCCCGTGTTCGATTGGGTGATTATCGACTCGCCGCCGTGCGTTCCGGTCGCAGATGCCAGCATTCTGGCCAATTTGTGCGATGGAGTGTTGTTGGTCGTGCGTGCGGGCTCAACACCTTCAGCCGTTGCTCAGCGGGCGCGCCAGGAACTGCAAGGGAAGAACGTCGTCGGCGTCGTGCTCAATGCGGTGGACGAAGCCGGAATGTACGGATCGAGTTACTACCAAGGCTATGGATACGGCTACGGTGAAACCAGAGCCTCACAAAACTAGCAAGTCAGCCACGTCTTCATCCCTTTTGCACCTCGGAACGACGCTATCTCGAGCTCTGCAATTCCGCCGGTATGATTCTCAGGTTGAGACAAATTTCAGCAAGTCTGCCTAGTCTACCGGCGGCTGACAGGGGCGCGAGGAGTTGCACGCCAACGCCCTTCCTGTAACCGTCTATAAAAAAAGCAGATATGTCCTATTCATTGGCACCAACGCGTGCCTATGCGGCTGGCAACGAGGTAAGGAACAGCGTTGGCAAATGATGGTAAGAGTTTTCACTCCTAAGTCGCCTATATGCGCAGACTCGTGGACCGAACAAGATCAAAACACCAGGACAGATCCATAAGGTCCTTATTTTCAAACACTTGGTTAAGTTGCACGCCAGGTGCAGTTCGTCCAGATCGAGGGTCGGTCTGGCACGCTGGTTGCGACATTGTCAGCAGCTCTAGAGCAGGTTTATGGCGGTAGCCTAGACACTGGCAACGTACGAGCGCCAGGAGGCGAAAGCTGAAGGGAGCTGTTGATCCGAAATGAGTCCCGCACCGGATGGCCAACAGTGGTTTGCTCTCCAGGTAAGGACGCGTTGGGAAGGCTCCACCGCCGTGTTGCTCTCGGGCAAAGGTTATCAGACTTTTCTTCCCACGTATAGGACGAGGAAACGATGGAAGGGTAAGGTGCGCGAGGTGGACTCCGCGCTATTCCCGGGCTATGTGTTTTGCAACTTTGACGCGCAGAAGCGCTTGCCGATCCTGGTCACGCCCGGCGTGATTTCAGTGGTTGGCCAGGGCCGGATCCCGATGCCAGTGGATGATGGTGAGATAGCCACGATCCAAACGGTTGTTTCATCGGGGCTGCGCGCGGAACCGTGGCCCTATCTCGAGCTAGGCCAGAGAATCCGAATCGAACAGGACGCGCTCCAGGGTCTGGAAGGTATTTTGGTTAATTTCAAGGGTAACCATCGCATCGTGGTATCGGTATCGCTTCTACGGCGCTCTGTAGCTTTGGAAATTGACCGCATGTGCGTCAGCCCCGTTGGACCTGCTCGAGTGGGGGCTTGCGAGGCGATCGCGGCGCATCCGTTGTTGCAGGGTGTCGTCGCTTAGATCTCAGATTGATTTAGCTTGTCTCGGATGAGGGACCGCAAGACAGAAATTAAAATGGCCAACAGCGACCCAAAGATTTTTCTTGGAGATGTAAGACCTCCGCAACGAAGTGGACGCAAGGCGTTGTCGCACATGGGCGCTGTGCCACCTCGGCGAGACGAGATTCTCGGTGAAGATACGTTGCACGCGATGCTGACGCTGGAACGCAGGCGCGCAGAGCGGTCGCGCAAGCCTTTCGTTCTGATGCTGCTGGACTCGCGCGAAGTGCCGAAGAATGGTAGCGGCTCGAGATTCACTGAACAGCTTTCCTCCGTTGTTTGCGACGCGACCCGTGAGACCGATCTAATTGGCTGGTATGAAGAGGGCGCGATCCTGGCTGTCATCTTCACGGAGATTAGCGTAGAGGGAAAGAATCCGATTACCGAGGTATTGCATTCCAAGGTCGTAGCAGCGTTGCGAGAGAATCTCGATCACCGGCTGGCGCCAAAATTGGTCGTGACGGTCCATCTCTTCCCAGAGAACTGGAATACGGAACATCCAGATCGAGTGGCCGACATTAAGCTCTACCCCGAGTTTTCGAAAGGCACGGGTAAGAAGCGGCTACCCATGATCGTGAAACGCGTGATCGACGTAATCGGTAGCGGCACTTTGTTGCTTATTCTTTCACCGATACTGGCGGCCGTCGCTCTAGCAATTAAACTAACGTCCAAGGGCCCCGTTATTTTCGAACAGGAGCGCCTCGGACAGTTCGGGAAACGATTCGGATGCCTGAAGTTTCGAACGATGTACACGAATAATGACCCGAAGATACATCGTGAATTCGTTCAACGCTTCATCGCTGGTAACGAGCAGAAGCGGGTGGAGAGCGAAACCGAGTCGGTTGTTTACAAGATCACGAACGACCCTCGCATCACGCCGATCGGCAAGTTCCTACGCAAGACCAGCCTCGATGAGTTTCCGCAGTTCTGGAATGTTCTGCGCGGCGAAATGTCACTTGTGGGCCCGCGCCCTCCGGTACCGTATGAGTTTGAAGTGTACGATTTTTGGCACCGGCGCAGAGTGCTCGAGGTGAAGCCAGGTGTCACCGGATTGTGGCAGGTGAGCGGACGAAGCCGAACTTGCTTTGACGACATGGTTCGATTGGATCTCCGGTATTCCCAGTCCTGGTCACTGTGGCTCGATCTTAAGATCCTGGTTGCCACGCCACGTGCGGTCTTCACGAGTGAAGGCGCGTTCTAATTTTCGCTCGAACCTCGATCTCCGCTGCTTCTTTATCTAAGAATTCGCAAGTACCTCGTTTTCTGATTTATCAGCACTCCGTAAACGCATCGTCTAAGTCGATGAATCAGCCTGAGGCAGGCGAGCGTGAGGGAACGATTCGATCGAGCTAGACTTCAAGTGTATTAAGGTACGAACAGACACTTCTCCGCAGACTGCAGAGGAAAAATGATCCGAGTCGGTGTGATTGGCTACGGTTATTGGGGTCCCAATATCGTCCGGAACTTGCACGGATTGGACTCAACACGCGTGGAGATGGTGTGTGACATGAGCCCCAAGGCTCTGGCGCGCGTGAGGAAGGCCTATCCGGGCATCTCCACGTGTTCCGATCCGACGGAAATACTGACTTCGCCTGCCATCGACGCGGTGGCGGTGATCACTCCGGTTTGGACTCACTACGAATTGGCGAAGAAGGCGCTGGAAAATGGGAAGCACGTTTTCGTTGAGAAGCCGTTTACCTCGACCGCAGAGCAGGCCGAAGAATTAATTGAACTCGCGGCGAGGAAAAATCTGAAGATTATGGTGGACCACACATTCTTGTTCACGGGAGCGGTGCGAAAGATTCGCGAATTAACCGAAAGCGGCGCACTGGGTGACCTCTATTACTACGATTCACTGCGCGTCAACCTGGGGTTGTTCCAGCACGACGTCAGCGTCATCTGGGATCTTGCGCCACATGATCTGGCGATCATGGATCACCTCATCAAAGGCGAGCCCGAGGCTGTGGTAGCGACCGGTGAACGCCACCTGAACGGAGTCGAAGACGTAGCGTTCATGACCATCTATTACCCGGGAAACGTGATCGCGCACATTAATGTGAATTGGCTCTCCCCGGTGAAAATTCGTATGACCATGATTGGCGGCCAAAAGAAGATGCTGGTCTGGAACGATCTTGTGGCAGACGAAAAACTGCGCGTGTACGACAAAGGCGTTCAAATTACTTCCGGTGATGGAATTCGAGACCTGCTGGTCAGTTATCGGACGGGCGACATGTGGGCGCCGCAGGTGCAGCAACTGGAAGCGCTGCACGTGGAACTCGATTACTTCGCGGATTGCATCCTGAACGACAAGACGCCCTTCAATGACGGGCATGCCGGTTTGCGCATCGTACGCATGCTGGAAGCTGCCGACGTGTCGATCCAAAAGAGAGGAGAATTGGTTCGCCTGTGAACGAATTCTGCGCAATTTCGCCGGACGTGAAGCTGGGACAAGGCGTCAAGCTTTCCAAGTTCATCAATCTGTATGGCTGTCAGATCGGCGATGAAACGAAAATCGGCGCGTTTGTTGAAATTCAAAAGAATTCCAGCGTGGGACGCCGCTGCAAAGTTTCGAGTCACACGTTCGTATGTGAGGGCGTGACGATTGAAGACAACGTATTCATCGGCCACGGCGTGACATTCATCAACGATTCCTATCCGCGTGCGACGACGCCTGACGGCGAGATACAAACCGAAAAGGATTGGCGCGTAGAGACCACGGTGGTCAAACGCGGGGCTTCCATCGGATCGGGATCCACGATTCTTTCCAAGATCGTGATCGGCGAAAACGCGATAGTCGGCGCGGGTAGCGTGGTGACCCGCGACGTGCCTGCCAACACGATTGTTGCCGGCAATCCGGCAAAGGTTCTGCGCTCAATTGAAAATCCAACAAAGGTGAACGGATGACGAACAACGCAAAGATTCCTTTTGTCGATTTGGTGGCTCTGCATCGCGAACTCGAGACGGAATTACTGGAAGTGTGCAAGAAGGCCATTCAATCGGCCGGCTTCATCGGAGGGCCGGAGGTCGAGGGATTCGAGCGCGAGTTTGCCCAGTTTTGTGATGCGAAACATTGCGTGGGGGTCAACAGTGGCACCGATGCGCTCCGTTTTGCTTTGACAGCGGCAGGAGTTCAGCCAGGGGATATCGTGCTGACCGTGTCGCACACTTTTATCGCGACGACCGAGGCGATTTCTCAGGCGGGCGCTCAACCGGAATTTATCGATATCGACCGGCGGACTTACAACATGGATCCGGAAATGCTCCGCCACTATCTGGACACGAAATGCGCATTCGATAGAGCGACGGGCCGATACGTTCATAAGACTCTGGCAAAGCCCGTGACTGCGGTGGTTCCGGTTCATCTCTACGGGCAGATGGCGGATATGGACGCCATTTTGAAGATTGCGGAGAAGTACGAACTGATCGTCGTTGAAGACGCTTGCCAGGCACACGGCGCGGAGTATTTTTCAAAGAAGCAGAATCGCTGGTTGAAGGCGGGTTCGGTTGGCCGCGCGGCGGCGTTCAGTTTTTATCCCGGAAAGAATTTAGGCGCTTGCGGAGAAGGCGGCGCGATTACCACGAATGATCCGGAAATTGCACGCAAGTCGGCGATGATTCGAGATCACGGCCAGTCCAAGAAGTACTATCACGACGTCGAGGGCTACAATGGGCGGCTCGATTCGATGCAAGCGGGTATGCTGCGCGTCAAATTGAAGCATCTTTCGAAGTGGAACGAGCAGCGTCGCGAGAGTGCGCGAGTCTATGATGAGCTGTTCAAGGCGATGGCAGGCAGCGTGGTGTTGCCGTACCAGCCGAGCGCATCAAAGTCCGTATATCACCTGTATGTGGTGCGCACACCGTTCCGCGATGAACTGCAGAAACATTTGAATGAAGCCGGCATCGGAACCGGAATTCACTATCCCATCCCGGTTCACGTCCAGAAAGCCTATGCCTCCTTGGGCTGGAAAAAGGGCGACCTTCCCGAGTCGGAAGAAGCCGCGGATCAAATTCTCTCACTCCCCATGTTTGCCGGATTGACAACGGATCAACAAAAGCGCGTAGCAGATAGCATCTGTCAGTTCGCAACTTCCTACGCCGTCCGTTAAATTCAGTGATTCCACGAACCGTGGAATTTCCCGCACCGACAAGACACTAATGCGAGAAATACCTCCCGGACTAGAAGCGTCGGGCCGGACGCTCTCTGACCATATGTCTGTTCAGGAGCAATTCAACGTTGACAGCAACGTGGCGCCACCGGTCGATGTTCGCGAGTTAAATTCGCTCGCAATTCGGTCACTCGCTTCACTTTTTAACGAAAAGGAGCAGCTCTTTTCCGAGCGCGTCACTTTGGTCGGCGATGGCTTGTGCTCGGATGCAGCGTCACGAAAGAGCACCATGGTCGCGCTCTTGGGACTGCATCGCCTAGCGGAATCCGGGGGCGCCCAACCGTTTGACCTTGCCTCGATTCGAGAAGTCATCCTGCGAGATACGAGCTGGATAAGGAACGCGGAGGATCTGGGATTACTGACCTGGTTTGCGGCCGTTTGTGCGCCCGATCAGCTGAAAAAAATATTCAGGAAGTTTGATTTTGAGACAGCACTCACGTTCTATCCAGACGGCCGCCAGGCCCGCACAACTGGACTCGCTTGGTTCCTGGCCGGCGTTGCGCACGCCAGGCTCGCTCGCCCCGGGACACTGCCCGACCTCACCGATGTAGCCGTAGACGCTTATCACATGCTTAAGGACAACCAGAGCGAAAATGGCTTGTTTGGACACGCCGCGTTGCAAGGATTTCCTCGAAAGACTTTTTACAAACGGCTGGGAACATTCTCCGATCAGATTTGTTCGATCTACGCGCTCTCGAAATTCGCATTGGCATTTCAAATTGAGGAGCCACTCGGTTCGGCCTTGGAGTGCGCGAACTCGGTTTGCGCGCTGCAAGGAGAAATGGGGGAATGGTGGTACCTCTACGACAAACGTACCGGCCGTGTCGTGAATCGCTACCCTGTGGTATCTCTCCATCAGAATGGGACAGCGCCTGCGAGCCTCCAGGCCTTGGGAGTGGCTACTGGCCAAAGCTTTCAAAAATTCATTTACAAAGGATTGGCGTGGGTTGCCGGATCGAATGAACTTGGAGAAGACCTCCGGAATTTGGGCCGCGGATTGATCTGGGACCGCATAGAGTCGAAGAGGCATATAGCCAACTATTGGGAGGCGACGCTAAGCTCATTGAACATTTTCGGTAGGCGTCGGCCAGAAGGCCTCAAAATTCGTTACGAGGTGCGACCCGATCATTTCGGTTGGCTGCTTTATGCCTTTGGCAGTCTGGGACTGCCGAATTCTACGAAAGTTGCACGAGCAAGGGCTGCGACGGCTGACTAGAGCGACGGAAAGATCCTGACAGGTATAGCCGCCGGACTAAGCCGGGTCGCGTATGTTGTCGCTCGAAACGCCCGATTCAATTGGCCCCAAGATGTGCGTGCGGTGTGAAGCCGACTGGCTGTTTGAGCTCTCGAACCTGTCCTTGCAGCGATAAAACGCCGATACAATCGGCCTGGAAATTCCAATTACAAAGACAGCACTAGTTACGGGCTCCGAGGGATTCATCGGTTCGCATATGGTCAAGTTCCTGCACGCCCGGGGATGGAATGTAATCGGAACCTATCTTTTGGGCGGATGCGATTCCGACCAGGAATTGCCCAATGTACGTTTCACGAAATGCGATCTACGGAATGGCCAACGCATTGCGCATCTTCTGGATGAGTACCGGCCGACGCACATCTTCCACTTCGGGGCGCAGAGCTTGCCGACGGTGTCGTGGGCGGATCCTTTCGGGACCTTCGAGTCGAATATTATGGGCTCATTGCACCTGTTCGAGGCAGTGCGCCACCTAAAGAAGCGTCCGGTGATAGTTTCGGCGTGCTCGAGTGCCGAATACGGTAATGTACCCCCATCGGCCATACCGGTCGTGGAAGAGCAGCCGCTTCGACCGCTGCATCCTTACGGGATCAGTAAGGTGTGCCTGGACCTGCTGGCGCGCGAGTACTGCCTGGACTACAAAATTTCTGCGGTTAACGTGAGGCTTTTCAATACCACCGGTCCAGGCAAGACGAATGATGCACCTTCGGATTTCGTCAGGCAGTTGGTAGCCATCAAGAAAGGCTTGCAAGCGCCCGTGATTGAAGTCGGAAACCTAAGGACTCACCGGTCGTTCCTGGACGTGAGTGATACGGTCCGCGGTTTTTATCTCGCTGCGAAAAAAGGAAAACGCGGAGAGTCTTATAATCTTTGCGCGGCCCGAACTCTTAAGATCAGCGATCTGTTGAACACAGCCATCCGTTTGTCCGGCGTGCAGGCAGAGATCCGGCCTGTGCCGCGCCTGATGCGCCCATCGGACGAGAAAATTATCTTTGGCAGCACGCGGAAGATTCGCCGCGATACCGGTTGGAAACCATTGCATACGATTGAGCAGACGCTGAGCTCAATGTTGGAGTATTGGAACGCAGTGATGTGAGCACCTGTGGGGCTTCGCACCACGCACTCTGATCATCTGAAGTGAATTGCACAACTACGTTGAGCCCTAAAACAAACGCGAATCTGCGATTGGACAGAGTGGGAGAAGACATACCTGCGATTCTTCTCGTCGGCGGGATGGGAACGCGCTTGCAACCGGTCCTGCCGTCCACGCCCAAGCCACTGGCTCGCGTGGGAGACGCGCCATTTCTTGAGCTTCTGGTGCGACAACTGCGATCCCAGGGCTTTCGCCGATTGGTGATGTGCACCGGGCATCTCGCAGATCAGATCGAAAAAGAATTCGGCGATGGTCATAGATGGGGCGTTGCAATCAGCTACTCCGAGGAATCGCGCCCGCTAGGAACGGCAGGGGCGGTGAAACTCGCGGAACGCTATTTTGCGCAGGCTGCGGACTTTCTGGTCATGAATGGTGACTCATTTCTGGAACTCGATTTCCGCCGGTTGGTACGCTTTCATCGGGAGCATGGCGGAATGATGAGTTTGGCAACGCGCCGAGTTCCGGACGCGACGAGGTACGGAACCGTTCAAATGGATGCAAACAACCGAGTAGTTGGCTTTGGTGAAAAGATTGCGGTACCGGTTCCTGGCACCATAAACGGGGGCGTGTACGTGTTCAATCGCGCGAGTTTGCAGCATTTTCCAGACGGACCGGCGAGCCTTGAAAAGGATGTAATTCCGCGCATACTCCAATACGGTGTGTACGCGTTCGAACAGCATGGGATGTTCATCGATATTGGAACACCGGAAGACTACGCACGCGCTCAAGAACTTTGCGACAGTCTCCGCCAGGCAACGCTCTCCGAATGACAGTGTAGGCCGCACGATCACCGCTTCCGGCGGCCTGGATTCCAATGCAAAATCTTCAGAAAAAGAGAAGCTCGATGACCAGAGCAGTGTTTTTGGACCGTGACGGCGTCATCAATCGGAAACCGCTAGAAGGCGAATATGTGACTTGCTGGGAAGATTTCCATATTCTGCCGGGAGTGGTCGAAGGCATCGCTCTACTGAAGCAAGCCGGTTTTTGCATTCTGGTGGTGACCAACCAGCGCTGTATCGTGAAAGGGCTTATGTCGGTAGCAGATCTGGAGAATATACATCAGCGAATGTCCGATCTACTGGAACGGGCCGGCGCTGCGGTCGATGGAGTTTATTATTGTCCGCACGAACAGGAGCCGCCGTGCAATTGCCGGAAACCGGCGCCGGGCATGCTGCTCGAGGCAGCGAGCTCCCGCGGCATCGATTTGTCAGCATCGTGGATGATCGGCGATTCCGATATCGACGTTGAAGCAGGAATCAATGCTGGATGCAAAACAGCTCGACTCTTGACGTCAAGCGAGGCTGTCGACGAGCCCGGACGTTCGCGCGGCACAGCGCCCCGAGCCGACATTGTGGCGGCGTCGCTTCTTGACGTTATCGGCGAAATACTTCGTGCCGAGGAACCCGCTGCCGGGTCGTTGGCGAGAGACCGCGCGACCACGTAGAACCGACCCGGGCTTGGCCGATAATGTCCGGGAACATCGACGGTTCATCTGAAAAAAGGAAGCTAAGCGCATGATCATAACCCGCACACCGCTCCGCGTATCTTTCTTCGGCGGCGGCACAGATTATCCGATTTGGTACCGCGAATTCGGCGGGGCCGTGCTTTCGACTGCGATAGACAAGTGCTGCTACCTTACCGTGCGGCGGTTGCCGCCTTTCTTCGATTACCACAGCCGTATCTCCTATTCGAAAGTCGAGAACGTCAACCAAAATAGCGCGATCGAACATGCGTCTGTCCGCGGCTGCTTGCAGTATATGGGGATCGAGGAGGGAGTCGAGATTCATCACGTGGCTGACCTTCCGGCTCGTACCGGCCTGGGTACGAGTTCAGCTTTTACGGTGGGACTCTTACAGGGTCTTTATGCACTCAGAGACCAGATGCGCGATAAACATGCACTCGCTTCGGATGCGATTCATGTGGAGCGGGACGTGCTCAAGGAGGCGGTTGGGGCACAGGACCAGATCAGCGCTGCCTTTGGAGGCTTCAATCGAATCAATTTCAATGCTGATGACAGTTTTGAGGTCAAGCAGGTAATTATTTCGCGGGAGAGATTGGCGCTGCTCCAGCAACACTTTGCACTATATTTTACTGGATTTGCCCGGACGGCTTCCGAGGTTGCCAAAGAGCAAGTACGAGTGACCCCAAACCGAAAGCGTGAGCTTGAATCGATGTTCCAAATGGTGGACGAAGCCGAGGCAATCGTCTCGAATCCGAATCGTTCGTTGGACGAGTTTGGGCATTTGCTCCACGAGACCTGGCAGATAAAACGAACCCTGACAAAGAACATCACAAACACGAGTCTCGATGAGATTTATGAGGCCGGGCGCAGCGCCGGGGCGCTTGGAGGCAAACTTCTCGGAGCAGGCGGCGGTGGTTTTATGCTGTTCTTCGTGCCGCCCGAGCGACGAAAAGAATTGCGAACGCGACTCAAGAATTTACTGTGTATTCCATTCGGATTCTCGAATAGAGGCAGTCACGTCGTGGTATACGAACCAGAGGAAGTCTACGACAAGTCGCTTACCGATGAACGGTCCGAGGTGTATGCCCAGCAACCGTCCTCCGATGCGCACTAACTCAATCTTTTCCGAAGCACAGGAAGGCACGATGGCACCCGAACATTCCCTTCCGCGGTATGTCTTGGTCACTCCTACTCGAAACGAAGAGGCGTTTATCGAAGAAACGATCGAGTCCGTGGCCCGTCAGACTTGCCTGCCGCTTAAATGGGTGATCGTAAACGATGGATCGACAGACTCGACAAGAAGCCGTATCGAGCCTTTTCTTTCGAAGCACAACTGGATCGAGCTTGTGAATCTGCCCGTGCGTCAGGAGCGAAATTTTGCTGCGAAGGTACGCGCCTTCGACGCTGGCCAACAGAAAGTAAAGCACCTCGATTACGAGCTTATTGGCAACTTGGATTCCGATGTAATTTTGGACGCGGATCACTTTGAATTTCTGTTGAACAAGTTTAATGACGATCCGCGACTTGGGGTTGCCGGGACGGTCTTCCGAGAAGAAAGCGGATACAATTCGGAAACTGACAGTCTCGAAGGCCAGCTCCATGTTTCCGGCCAGTGCCAGTTGTTTCGACGCGAGTGCTTTGCGGATATTGGCGGTTACTTCGCCAACAAGGCCGGAGGCATTGACTGGATCGCGGTTACGACCGCTCGAATGATGGGCTGGAAGACACGATCCTTTCGCGAGAAATCTTTTCTCCACCAGAGGCGCTTGGGTACCGCGGAGCGTAGTGCGTTCAAGGCCGCGTTTTCCTATGGCGAGAAGGATTACTACCTCGGGGGGCATCCGGTGTGGGAGCTCTTCCGCGTTTGCTATCGGATGATGAAGCCTCCCTATATCGTGGAAGGCCTCGCGCTCGGACTAGGGTATGGCTGGGCGGCGGTGCGAAGAGCAAAGCGGCCCATTACCAGGGAGCTTATGAAGTTTCACCGCCGAGAACAGATGCGGAAGCTGAGAGTCATTTTGAAATCTGCCGCAACGTTCAGGCCGATTGACAAGTTCAGTCTTCTTTCGGAATAAGTTTACTTTACTCTCCGGAATGACAAGACTCCTCGGTGCGGGTCTTGAGGAATTAATTCTCCGGTCGAAAATCACAGGCTAGCAGATCCTATGTGCGGAATTTGCGGACAATTTAATTTCGGAAATCAGGCGCCAGTTCGACGTTCGGACATCGAGACGATGACCAGATCCATCGTCCATCGAGGTCCGGACGACGAGGGCTATTTCATTTCTGGACCGCTTGGCTTCGGATTCCGCCGGCTCTCGATCATCGATCTTTCCAGCGGACATCAACCCATGTCGGATCAGGAAGAGTCGGTTTGGGTGATCTTCAACGGGGAGATCTACAACTTCCCCGAACTTAGGCGCGAACTACAAAGCCATGGCCACGTCTTTCGCACCAACTCGGACACCGAAGTCATCATTCACGGGTACAAACAATGGGGAGATGAAGTACTCAACCGCTTGAACGGCATGTTTGGCTTGGCGATCTGGGACGATCGGCGGCGACGGCTGGTTCTGGCGCGGGATCCATTCGGGATCAAGTTAATTTATTACCGCATTGACGGAGATACGCTGTATTTCGGCTCAGAAATGCGCCCCATTCGCGCGGTCGCGCCCGGAAAAGGGGAAATCGATGCGACCTCGCTGAATCTTTTCCTGCGTTACCGTTTTACGCTTGCGCCTTACACGATTCTCAAAGGGGTGAAGAAACTTGCGCCGGGCACGAAGCTGACCGTGCAGCATGGTGTTTGCGAGGTCAGCCGGTGGTACCGGTTCAAACCCGAGCCATTCGCACCAAGCAAGTCGCCGAGCGAGGCCAAAGAAGAGCTGCTGTCCCTTTATAAGGCCGCCGTCAAACGCCAACTGATCAGCGACGTGCCGGTAGGTTTGCTCTTGAGCGGCGGGATCGATTCCGGACTCTTGCTTGCTCTGATGAATCTGAACGGGAACTCCTGGCCGACTTACACCGTCGGGTACGGAACTTCGTTCGCCGACGACGAACTTGCCGATGCGGCAGAAACCGCCCGCGTGCTGGGATCGAAGCATTCAAGCGTCACAATTACACGAGCAATATTCGAAGAAGTGCTGCCCAAGATCGTCGCAATATTGGAAGAACCCATTGCTGCCTCCTCTATTGTGCCGATGTACTTCGTCTGCCAACGCGCCCGCCAGGACGTCAAAGTAGCGCTTGTCGGGCAGGGGCCGGATGAATTGTTTGGCGGTTACCGCCGCCACTTGGGTGTGCGTTATGGGGCGTTGTGGTCGGGTTTGCCGGGTTGGATGCGTGCGCCGATCTCTTCGGCGGTCGCCGCCCTGCCGAGAAATGAGACTCTCAAGCGAGGCGTTCATTCTCTGGCGATTCCGGATCGCATGCGCAGATATCAATCTGTTCTCTCACTCCTGCCGGAGAACCAAGTCGAAGGGCTGTTCCAAGAGGGGCTCCTTTCCCCCGACGCTGGGGACGCTATCCTCACTGCGTGGCAGGACATGGGTGAACTTATGAGTGAAACCGATGAATTGGGTGGGCTTCAGTTCCTGGAGGTGCGCTCCACGCTTCCGGACGAATTGCTTATGTATGCCGATAAGCTATCGATGGCGCATGGTCTGGAACTGCGGGTGCCATTCGTTGACAAAGAGATCGTTGAATATGTGGAGCGTTTGCCGGCCAGCCTAAAGGTGAGAAATGGCTCCCGCAAGTGGCTGCATCGGCAAGTCTGCCGCACGTTTCTACCGGAATCGATTGTAAAGCGGCCGAAACGGGGTTTTGCGAGCAACGTGGTGGATAATTGGTTCCGGGGAGCGATCGACAGCAAGATGGCCGATACGTTTCTCGATGGTGGTTCCAGGATCTATCAATACCTTCGCCCGCAAGCTGTGCGTGAACTGTTCGAGCAGCATTCGGCGGGGCGAAACGACAATCATAAGGTTCTTTTCAGCCTCGTGGTATTTGAAGAATGGCTGCGGACCCATGAGGAGCCGGTAGCAAGCCTAAGTTGATAAATCGCGATTATGACTAGTCTGCCAGAGATTCCGCAGGGGAACTGAAGCTGGCGTGTGATGTTTCGAGCTGGCGCCGAGCAGCTCGATTTTACCCTCAGGATCGTCCGATACCCATATTTTGGTCGCCGCAAGTGGTTCGTGGTCCATGCCTTTGATGATTCTATCGAAGTGACTATCGACGTTGACGTCGAACCAGTGTTTTGTTTGAAGCTGAGTAATGACGCAGCGGTCCAAGCTGACCTTCCACTGGATGAAAGGCCCGGCGGAGGAAGAATTTGAAATGCGAGCTCCTAGGGTATGGAAGAGAGAACCGTTCATGGCGGAACAGCCTGTGGCTGATAGAAAGGGGCGGATTCATGAAAGTGTGCGGTAAGGACATCAACGTCAGAGGGCGATTAATTCGGATCGCCGAAATTGACGGGGACAAGTACAACTTTCCGGACGATCCTGAGTTGATCCTCGCTGATCTAAGGAAATGCGGAGAACGGATCGACCTGTTCACATTCCTCCAAAAACTGCCGGAGACGGCCCCGAAATATTCCTACCCGGTAGAGTGGGACAATCTAGCAGTTCTACCAGTATCCACCTTCGATCACTGGTGGAACCAGCAGATTCGATCGTTTCCTCGGAACCGCGCTCGCCAGGCCGAGAAAAAGGGGGTTGTGCTCCGCGAAGTAACGTGCGATGAAGCGCTCATCCAAGGGATCTGCGCAATCTATAATGAAACTCCTGTTCGTCAGGGGAAACGGTTTCCCCACTATGGGATGACCGTCGAACGGGCGCGCGGTTACGCGGGCACATTTCTGGACCGCAGCATCTATGTCGGGGCGTTTCTTGGCGACACAATGATTGGGTTCATCAAGCTGGTAATGGATGAGACCCGTACTCATGCATGCTTAGTGCACATTCTTTCGATGGTTCAGCACAAGGACAAAGCTCCCACCAATGCGTTGATTGCTCACGCCGTCAAAATCTGTGCGGGTCGCGGGATTTCTTATCTTGTGTATGAGAATTTCTCTTATGGCAAGAAACAAGGCGACAGCCTAAGCCACTTCAAAGAAGTGAATGGCTTTCAGCAGATGGATCTGCCAAGGTACTACATTCCTCTAACAACGTTAGGGCGAATTGCGTTTCGCTTTGGGTTGCATCATCGACTTAAGGACCGCCTCCCAGAATCCTTGGTTGCAAAGCTGCGCGAGATGCGCAGTGCCTGGTACCAGCGCAAATTCCAATTGAAGCCAGAATCGCTCTAGGAGACAGAATTGCCCGGAATCGTTGGTCTTGTCACGAAACGTCCAGCAGCAGACGCGGAGCGCGAGCTGCGCGCAATGCTGCAATCGCTCTGCCACGAATCGTTTTATGCGAGCGGCACGTGGATTGACGCGGCGAATGGCATTTACGTCGGTTGGGTAGCGCGGCAGGGATCATTTGCCGACGGGATGCCACTGCGCAACGAAAGTGGCGAGGTCACTCTGGTTTTTTCGGGCGAGGAATTTCCGGAGCCGGGCACCGCTTCTGCGCTGAAGGCACGCGGGCACGAGGTCGCGCCAGGCGGGGCGTCAAGTTTGGTTCATCGCTACGAAGAGGAGAGTGATTTTCCAAAGGGATTGAATGGCCGGTTTCACGGCTTGCTCGCGGACCGCAGGCGCGGGAAAGCAATGCTTTTCAACGACCGGTACGGGCTGCAACGGCTTTATTACCACGAAGCGCCGGATACTTTTTACTTCGCGGCCGAAGCAAAGGCTATCTTGAAGGTTCGGCCGGAGCTGCGCAATATGGATCTGCGCGGTCTAGGAGAATTCATCGTTTGTGGCTGTGTGCTTGAGAATCGAAGCTTATTCTCGGGCATTCACGTCCTCCCGCCTGGTTCGGCCTGGTTGTTGAGTGGAGGAGCGCTCGAGAAGAAAGCAGCTTATTTCGAACCAGGGGAATGGGAGGGATTGGAGCCGCTCAAGCCGGAAGCATACTATGCGCATCTGCGTGATGTCTTCGTGCGCAATTTGCCGCGTTACTTCAATGGGCGCGAGCGCGTGGGTGTTTCGCTCACCGGCGGCTTGGATACGAGAATCATCATGGCTTGGCGCAAGGCCCAACCGAATTCCTTGCCTTGCTATACGTTCGGCAGCATGTATCGAGACAACCAGGATGTAATCCTGGCGCGTCGAGTGGCCGAGATTTGCGGGCAGAAACACGAAGTCATCACCACCGGCCAGGAGTTTCTTTCGCGGTTCGCACATTACGCGGAGCGGACCATTTATCTCACAGATGCATGCGTGGACCTCAGTCGTTCTCCGGATTTGTACGTCAACGAGAAAGCCCGGGACATTGCCCCCGTGCGAATGGTCGGAACCTACGGAAGTGAAATGCTTCTGCACGCGGTCATGTTTAAGGCGGTAGATCCGGCTGCCGACTTATTCCAAGAGGCGCTCCTTCCCCAGATCCAAAGGGCAAGAGAGACTTACGACGCCAGCCGCCGCGGCCATCCGGTCACATTTATCGCGTTCCGCCAATCGCCCTGGCACCACTTTGGCGTGCTCGGTTTGGAACAGACTCAAGTCGCTGTGCGCACGCCGTATCTTGACAACGAGTTGGTCCAATCCATATACCAATCGCCGGGCCCAGTCGCGATCAACGAGGAAGGAAGGCTGCGGCTCATTCGCGAGGGGAATCCGGAGCTTGCCAATCTGCGCACGGATCGCGGCATCGGGGGGCTCAACAGCGCCTTTACTCGCGGCTTACTTGAGTTCTCGTTTAAGGCTGAATACGCCTATGACTACGGGATGCCACAGTGGGTTGCGCAGGTGGACCACATGTTTGCTCCTCTTCACCTAGAGCGTCTCTGGTTAGGGCGTCACAAGGTGTTTCATTTCCGTCCTTGGTACCGGGACGAACTTGCGAATTACGTCCGTGAAATGCTTTTCGACCAACGTTCACTAACACGTCCTTATATAAACGCGAAGGCCGTCCAAAAGATCGTGCAAGGGCATCTTAAGGGCAATCACAACTACACGACCGAAATCCATCGGCTACTAACTCTGGAATTGACCCACCGTCTCTTTATAGATTCGAATTGAGCTGCGGCCCTCGACCAAGATCGATTCGGGAAGAGCGAGCCAAGGCTGAAAAATGCCAACGATTGACGTTTCGAGAAATCTTGTCATGAAGCGCTCGGAGTCGAGGGACTCTGGCGCTGCGGCAACAAAGTCCTGGAGAATTGCATGAGTTTACAGGTGAAGACCGATCCTCAATTTTCCGGGGTGGCATCAAGCGCGCCCTTCCTGGGGACGGAGAAAATTCTGAAAGCTGTTCTCCACTTTACTGAATGGCTCAATCAGTATGGAGAAACCTCCTACGACTTTCAGAGCTATTACGCAAGCGATCTGGGGAAAAGCGCCAAGGCTCTGTATTACAGGAAGCCCCTGTTGGGGGTCTTGGCGGTGGCTCCAATGGTGTTCTCGGAGGCATTTGTGCCAAGCGCCAGGAGCCTGTTTTGGAAACGGCAACGATTCCCGATAGCTGATGCGCACTATGCGATGGGATTTGCATTTCTGTCGCGTCTCTTGAAACAGGACAATTACTATGCGAAAGCGGTTCACTTTCTTGAGGCGCTCAAAGAGACTCGATGTGTCGGCCAACGTCATTACTGCTGGGGATATCCCTTCGACTGGGAGACCATGCGAGGCACGATTGAGGAAGGAACGCCGCTTATAACGACCGTACCGTATGTGTACGAAGCCTTCAAACAGATTTGGGAAATTGACAAATCCGATGAATGGCTTCAGATCATGAACTCCGTAGCGCAGCACGCGTTCTTGGACTATAAAGATTTCCAGACTTCCTCGAGCGCGTCCACTTGTTCTTACACGCCCGACCCCAAGCAGTCCGTAGGAGTGGTTAATGCAAACGCCTACCGCGCTTTTCTGCTGATGAGTGCGGCGCAGGATTTTGCGAATGAGAATTATCGGAACGCTGCGGAAAGAAATCTGAATTTCGTCCTGGAATCTCAAAATGCCGATGGTTCCTGGTATTACGCGAAGGATGGAAAGAGAAACTTCATTGATCACTTTCATACCTGCTTCGTCCTGAAAGCGCTGACAAAGATCGAGGCACTGACGGGCGATTCCGGTTGTACCGAAGCTATAGAACGTGGAGTTGAGTACTACGTAACGAACCTGTTCGACGAAAGCGGTTTGCCGAAGCCGTTTTCCAGCCGCCCTCGCCTGACGGTATATCGGCGAGAGCTTTACGACTATGCGGAGTGTATAAACTTAGCCGTTTTGTTGAATGGGCGCTTTCGAAGATTGGACGAAATCTTGCCGATCGTTTTGAACGATGTCCTGACGGTATGGCAAAAGCCGGACGGTTCGTTTCGTAGCCGTCGTCTTCTTCTGGGCTGGGATGACACGCCTATGCATCGCTGGGCGCAATCGCAGTTGTTTAGAAGTCTCTGTCTCCTCCTGTATCGCAGTGGCGATAATTGCAAGCCTGAGGGCCCTAGAGAATCCCACTAAACTGCATGCAAGCCAGATTGTGTTTTGGGTCTGATTCAGACTAGCAAGGCAGTTCGTTGATTCACGCGGCCCCCATTTTGATAACGCAGACTCGCCTTAGCGAGTGCAGAACCCACCGGGAGAAGGAGAGCGTCTTGAAAGTCAGCATATTCGGCCTAGGTTATGTCGGTACGGTGTGTGCAGGATGCTTAGCGAAGGAAGGCCACGAAATCATTGGCGTAGATCCCGTGCGGGCAAAGGTGGAGTTAATCAATGCCGGTAAGTCTCCGATCATCGAAGCGGACATTGAGGAAATCATCAAGGAGGCAGTTCGGACGGGCCGGCTCCGTGCCACAGACGACTCTGTCCAGGCAATCCAGGATACGGAGTTGTCTTTTGTTTGCGTAGGCACACCAAGCCAAATCAACGGCAATCTTGACTTGACTCATGTCAGACACGTTTGCGAACAAGTGGGCCGTGCTCTCAAAAATAAATCAGCGCGACATACGGTAGTGATCCGCAGCACGATCCTGCCCGGGACAATGCGCCGGATGGTCATCCCGGTTCTGGAGGAAAGTTCGGGGAAAAAGGCCGGAACTGATTTTGGGGTTTGCAACAATCCCGAGTTCCTCCGCGAAGGTTCCGCAGTGGCCGATTTCAGTTTTCCCGCCAAAACGGTTATCGGCGAAGTGGACCGCGCCAGCGGGGACACATTGGCTGTGCTATACGCGAAACTAGACGCGCCCTTAATTCGGACGGACATTGAAACCGGCGAGATGGTCAAATACATTGACAACAGTTGGCACGCCCTCAAAATCGGCTTCGCGAATGAGATTGGTAATCTATGTAAATCGTTCTCCGTAGATGCGCACAAGGCTATGGAGATTTTCTGTCAGGACCAGAAACTCAATATCTCACCAGCCTACCTTATGCCCGGTTTTGCGTTTGGAGGCTCGTGCCTGCCCAAGGACCTTCGGGCGCTGGCCTATTCGGCCAAGTTACACGACCTGGAATTGCCGATTCTAAACGCAATACTGCCGAGCAACGAATTACAGGTCGCCAGAGGACTTCAGCTGATTGTGGGAAAGGGCCGCAAGCGCGTCGGGATTTTGGGTTTCAGTTTTAAAGCGGGGACAGACGATCTACGGGAGAGCCCGATGATTGAAATAATCGAACGGCTCACCGGGAAAGGCTACGATGTGCGTATCTATGACAAGAACGTGCAAGTGGCCAAATTGGTTGGAGCGAACCGGGATTTCATCCTAAATCGGATCCCGCATATTTCGAGACTCATGGTTGACAATATCGAGGCGGTTCTCAATCACGCTGAGACGATTGTGATCGGCAACAAAGCCAAGGAGTTTGAATCCGTCCCTCAGCAACTTCAGAAGGGCCAGTGTCTTGTGGATTTCGTGCGGATATCGAATTACAGGAGCAATGATGGCGAGTATAACGGCATTTGCTGGTAGCAGGCCCGAAGCCCAGCAAACCGCTGAATTAGTGGAAGTGCAGGAACCTAAGCACAGTGCCGCGAGCTCGACGGCTAAATCTGAGTTGACGAGTCCTTCGTCTGCGAAGAGGCGAGTGCTGATTATCGTGGAGAATCAGGCGGTGCCGCTTGATCCGCGTGTTTGGCGAGAGGCACGCTCGCTCAGCGACAACGGGTATGAAGTGACGGTTCTGTGCCCTCGACGGAAAGGTTGTTCCCGCGGATACGAGGTTCTCGATCGCGTCCGGATTTACCGGCACCCCATGCCCGTGGAGGGATCAACTCCCTTAGGCTATCTCTGCGAATATGCATGTGCTTTTGTTCTGGAGTTTTTGTACGCGTCCTGGATCTATCTGCGGCACGGTTTTGACGTCATTCAGGGATGCAATCCGCCGGACAACATTTTCCTGATTGCGCTGCCATTCAAGTTGCTGGGGATCAAATATATCTTTGATCACCACGATGCCAACCCGGAGCTGTACGTTTCAAAATACGGAAGGGTGGACGGGGTGTACAGAATCCTGCTCTCATTGGAGAAATTGTGCTATCGACACAGTGATGTGGTGATGGCCACGAACGAAAGCTACAGGAACATGGCCATAAGCAGAGGGAGCATTCGACCGG
>Ga0210409_10002185_pt1 | contig 23642 bp, 17 predicted proteins | sample IncBWH17MmetaG_FD_161649 | JGI IMG/M metagenome (GOLD analysis project Ga0210409, IMG submission 161649) | Forest soil microbial communities from Barre Woods Harvard Forest LTER site, Petersham, Massachusetts, United States - Inc-BW-H-17-M | ecosystem: Environmental > Terrestrial > Soil >...
ACAGGAACGCGCGCTTCTGCTCGTCGGCTTCCGTCAGGATGTGGTGCTTGTGGTAGAAATTGTTGAACTCCTGGGCTAATTGAAACGCGTACTTAGCGACAAAAGCAGGCTCTTGCGCGGCGATGGCCGCTTCCACGGCACGGTCCAGTGAGCCCAGACTTAACAACAATTCCCACAACCCGTTTCCTTCCGGCCCTCCGAGTAACGCGGCCACAGTCTCCTGTGTGACCGCAACGTTTGTCGCGCCGGCTTCTACGCCTTTGCGACGTATTCCACGAATCCGGACGACCGCATACTGGCAGTACGGCCCCGTCTCGCCTTCAAAACTCAGCGCATCCTTGAAATCGAACGCGATGATCGCGTTGCGCGTAAATTTCAGGAGGAAAAACCGCAGCGCCCCAACGGCAATTGCTTGTGACGTCTGATTCTGCTCCGCCTCGCTCATCTGCGGATGGCGCTGTTGTACTTCTGCGAGCGTTGCCGCTTCCAGTTTGTCGAGCAGGTCATCGGCCTTGACGCCAAATCCTTTGCGACCGCTGACCTCGACGTAGGGCTTCTTCGCCTCTTCTGGCGTCAGCTCATATCCCATCTCTGCGGCGCAGCGCGGGGTCAGCGCAACAATCTCATACGACAGATGAATTGACCTCGCAGCGGCTTGCGCGTGTCCGAGACGGCGCAATCCCTCCGCAACCACATCCTGCAGATACGACTGCCGAGCATCAATCACGTTGTAAACGATCGACGCCGGCTCGCCAAAATGCGGGGCCTCGGGGTCGTCCTTTCCACTCGTCGTTGCCCACACCGTTTCGCCTTCGGGTACGTTCGGCCATTTCCGGTAATGAAAATCCTTTCCAAGCAATCCAAATTTCCAGAGCTGATACGCGATATCTTTTCCGACATAGGTCACCGTGCCATTCGACCGCACAATAACCTTGTCCTGTGCGTTTTCGTCTTCCTCATTTTTCTCCGTATCCTCCGCGGCCCCGGCGTCCTCAGTGTTATTTCCGAGTTTTTCCTCTTTCCACGGCATGATCCAGCAGCCTGCCATTTTTCCGCTCGTTGCCAGTTGAATCGCGCCGGAGGCCTTCAGTTTCTCAAACGCGGCATCCCAAAACTTCAAATGCAGGATTTCACTTTCGCGCGCCAGCAATTCGTACGCAATGCCCAGCCGCGCCATGGTCCGCAGATGCAGGCTGACAATTGCGTCCGCGACCACCTGGGCGACTTCGGCTTCTTCGCCGCGGTCTTCTTCAATGGCTCTTAGAGTTCGCGTACGCAGAGTTGCCGCCCGCGCCTTGTCCTCTTCAAAAAAGTGCGTGGCCTTTGCATAGAGATCCCAGCAGTAATAGTCGAAGCGCGGCTCCATGGCGAACATCTTGACACTCACGGGAGTGCGGCGCTCCATATCCAGGAAACCGATCACGACGTCCGCCACTTGCACGCCGGTATTGTCGATGTAGTTCTGGACCTGCACGGCATGCCCCGCATGTCGCAACACTCGCGCCATTGTGTCGCCCAGCACGGCGTTTCTTACATGGCCGATGTGCGCGGCCTTATTGGGGTTGATACTTGTGTGCTCGACAATAATCTTTCCACGCGTTTCCTGCTCTTGCTTTTTCTGATCTTCGCGGCCCTGCTCTTTCCAGGCCTGTCCCCAGAAAGCAGCGCGATCGAAGTACGCATTTAGATACCCCGCACCGGCAACTTCGACTCGTGCAATGCCGTCGACTTTGCCGAGACCATTCGCAATTTCTTGTGCGATCTGCCGAGGCGCGCGCTTCAGCCTCTTCGCCAACTCGAAGCAAACCGGAGATGCGGCTTCGCCCATTTCGATCTTGGGCGGGCGATCGAGAACGACATCCATGGAAACGGCATAGTGCTCCTGGATATAACGAGTAAGGGCCTCGCGTAGGCGATTTCTGAGAGTTAGATACACGTGTCCTCGACAGCGGAGATGGGTGAGTATAAGTGGCAGTGAGGAGCCGGGTCAAAAGGTAACGGAAAGAAAAGCCGGGGAAAAGCGAGATGTACCCCCACCCCCGGCGCTTTTTTGTAAGAGTGGCAAACAAACGGTTTACACGGGTAGTTCCCGTAAGAGCGATAAATGATAGGGTTAAAGTGGCGTGTTTTGTTGATGTTAGTGGGGGCCTCGTAAGAATGGCAAACAAAGGACTTGCGGAGGAAGGAATCGACTTGGATTGCTGCGGCGGGACTCTTGAGGACCACGTCGCGCCAGGACATTTTAGAGTGGCACGGCCGACCATCCCAAGTAAAGCATCATCATGGCAAATGCGTACTATTTGTCAAGTGATTAATGGTAAGTCTTTATTTTATATTGAGATAGCTGCGCCGGAGAAGCTTTCAGCTTGAGAAACGAGGCGTCCAAGTTTGGTGACAGAGGAGTAAGCACGACGATGCGTCGTGGTCTCGCCCCCAAATCTTTGCGTCAGACGAGTTTGACACACTTTGTTTGCGCCGATAGTATCAATCAGCGATTGGCGTGCGATTATTTTGGCAGAAAATCTATCGCGACCATTGACGGCAATTCATGAAACTTGCCTATTTTGATTGCTTTAGCGGGATTAGCGGGGATATGACGCTTGGCGCGCTGGTGGATGCGGGCTGCGCAGTGGAACAACTGCGGGCGCAGCTGCGTGGGTTGCAGGTCCCAGGATGGGAACTGACGGCGGAGAAGGTTTGGAAGAATGGGATGGCTGCGACCTACGTAAAGGTTGTGACAGAGGATCAGTCGAAGCACCGGTCATTGAGCGCGATTTTGGAGATTTTGGAGAAATCGCAGCTAGGGTCTGGAGTGCGTGAGCGGGCTGGGGCTATTTTTCGGAAGTTGGGGGAGGCGGAGGCGCGAGTCCACGACGCGCCTTTGGAAAAGATGCATTTTCATGAAGTTGGGGCCGTGGACGCGATCGTGGACATTGTTGGGGCTTGTGTTGGGTTTCAAGCGTTGGGAATCGAGAAGTTTGCTTGTTCGCCTCTGAATGTGGGCGGTGGGACGGCGAAGATGGCGCATGGGGTTTTGCCAGTGCCTGCGCCTGCTACAGCGAATTTGTTGCAGGGGAAGCCGACTTATTCCAATGGCGTGCAGAAAGAGCTGGTGACTCCTACCGGGGCGGCGATTGTGGCCACGCTTTGCGATTCGTTTGGGCCGCAGCCAGCGATGAGCGTGTCGGCGATTGGATATGGGGCCGGGACGGCGGATCTGGAGGGGCAGCCGAATGTGGTGCGGATTATGGTTGGCGAGGCGGCTGAGAAAAGCGTTGCAGGGTTTGACGAAGAAATTGCCGTTGTCGAAGCCAATCTGGATGATATGAATCCGCAGATTTATGGGTACTTTTTGGAGAAGGCGTTGGAGGCGGGGGCGCTGGATGTTTACACTACGCCGGTGCAGATGAAGAAGAATCGGCCGGGGGCTTTGTTGACGGTTTTGTGCAGGCCGCAGGATACGAATCCGCTGATGACTTTGATTTTTGCTGAGACGACTACGTTTGGGGTTAGGACTTATCGGGCGCAGCGGCGGGTTTTGCCTAGGGAATGGGTGAACGTGGGGACGGAGTTTGGAGAGGTACGGATCAAGGTGTCGCGGGTGAATGGGCGGATACTTCATGTTGCGCCGGAGTTTGAGGATTGCCGGAAATTGGCGGTGGAGAAGAATGTGCCTTTGCAGCGGGTGATTGCGGAGGCGATGCGGAAGTACGAGAAAATCTAAGAAAAAAGATTTACACAGAGAGCACAGAGGACACAGAGAGTACGGAACGGAGCAGAATGGCCGCGGGAAAACCAAAATATTATTTGACGACGCCGATCTACTACACGAACGGGTTGCCGCATATCGGGCACACGTATTCGACGATCGTGTGCGACACCATTCGGCGGTACAAGCGGATGCGCGGGTATGACGTGGTGATGACCACGGGAACCGACGAGCATGGCGTGAACGTGGAGCGGTCCGCAAAGAGGGCGGGGATTCCGGAGTCGGAGTTTGTGGCGAAGATGGCGGCGCAGTGGAAGGCCCTTTGGGATGAGCTTGGTGTGCAGGGCGACGAGTTTATACGCACTACCGATTTGAAGCATGCGCATACGGTGCAGTGGCTCTTTAAATTGTTCCGGGAGAATGGCTACGTTTATCCGGGGCATTACACGGGGCAGTACTGCATTTTTGACAATGCGTATGTGGATGTGAAGCCCGGGGAGAATTGTCCGGACTGCGGGCGGCCTACGGAAACCGTTACCGAAGAAAATTACTTTTTTAAGCTTTCAGCGTTCCAGAAACCGCTGCTCGACTTTTACGCGAAGCATCCGAACTTTATTCAGCCGGAGGCGAGGCGGAATGAGGTTTTGAGTTTTGTCGAGGGCGGGCTGCGGGATTTGAGTATTACGCGGACGACCCTTCGCTGGGGAATTCCCGTGCCGGGCGAGGAGTCGCACGTTTTTTATGTGTGGTTCGATGCGTTGACGGCGTATTTGAGCGCGGTGGGCGGGCCGCAATATGAGAAGTCTGGATATTGGCCGGCGGATTTGCATTTGGTAGGGAAGGAAATTATTCGCTTTCACGCGGTCTATTGGCCTGCGTTCTTGATGGCCGCGGGCTTGCCGATCCCGAAGCAGGTTTGGGCGCACGGTTGGCTTTTGATGGACAGCGCAAAAATGAGCAAGTCGCTGGGGAATGTTGTGCGGCCGCGGCCGATTGTGCATGTTTTGGGGATGGATGCGCTTCGCTATTATTTGCTGCGGGAGACGGTGTTTGGGCAGGACGGGAATTTTAGTTATGACGCGCTGGTGCAGCGGTACAACAGTGATTTGGCGAATGGGTTGGGGAATTTGGCCAGCCGCACGGCGGCAATGATTGAGAAGTATTTCGCCGGACAAGTTCCTCAGCCGCCGAATGCAACAGAGCAAGCTAAACAAGTCCAATTCGTTGCGGTAAGGACGCAAGAAAACGTAATCAAATCTCTAGATGGCTTTGATTTCGCCGGAGCACTAAGGCATATCTGGGAATTGATTGCGGTTGTCGACGAGTACTTGGCTGAGTCGCAACCATGGAAACTGGCCGAATCGTCGGCGCCTACTGACCGACTGAAACTGTCGATGGTGCTTTGGACTGCAGCTCAAGCGTTGAGATTCGTTTGTATCTTGTCAGTTCCGATCCTTCCGGCTACCAGTCAGAAACTCTGGCAAATCCTTGGACAAACGGGGCAGGTTTCAGAAGAGAGCATTGAACCTCTAAATTGGGGCCTTTTGAAATCGGGCGTACAGTTGGGAAAAGTGCAGGCTTTGTTTCCACGAATTGAAAAAGCAGAAGCGATTGAGAGGATGGAAGCCATGGAAAAAGAAGCACAGAACGCGCCTTCACCTGTCGCGGCGACGACGCCCGCAGCTGCGCCTGCTAATGCGGGGGCGGCCGCTGCTCCGGCTACTGCGCCTGCAGTGGCGGAGAAAATCGGGATCGAGGATTTCGCGAAAGTCGAGATGCGCGTGGGGCAGATCAAGACGGCGGAGCGGATTGTGGGCGCGGATAAGTTGCTCAAGCTGACCGTGGATATCGGCACGGAGATTAGGCAGATTTGCGCCGGGATTGCGCAGTTTTATGAGCCGGAGAAATTGATTGGCCGGAAAGTGGCTGTGGTGGTGAATCTTGCTCCGCGGAAGCTGCGTGGCGTGGAGTCCAACGGCATGATTGTTGCGGCGTCAGTTGGTCCTGAGGGGCGACCGGTGTTGGCGGGGTTTCCGGATGAGGACGTGGAGATTGGGGCGCGGTTGAAATAAAGAAGTAATGACGTAAGGGAGTAAAGAAAAAGCAGATGCCGTTGCACCTGGGTTGGGATATTTGTGGAGTGGCGGCAAGGCGCGAGAGCTGAAGAGCACAGCCAGGAGTGGCTGTGCCACAAAAACCATGGAGCTGATCGACTCACATGCGCATATTGATGATCCTCGATTTGATGAGGATAGAGAGGCGATGTTTGAGAGGGCGCTCGCGGCCGGCGTAACTACTTTGCTGGCGATTGGGACCGGGCCTGGGCCTCACAAACTGGATGCAGCTTTGCCGTTTGCCGAAGGGCATGAATGGATTTACACGACAGTTGGGATTCACCCGCACGAGGCGAAGCACGTTACGCAGACCCATCTCGATGAACTGGCACGGTTGGCGAAACATCCTAAGGTGATTGCCTGGGGCGAGATTGGGTTGGATTATTTTTACGATCATTCGCCGCGGGATGTGCAGGAACGCGTGTTTCGGGATCAGATGGCGCTGGCTGTGGCGGCGAAGTTGCCGATTATTATTCATTGCCGAGACGCTTGGGCGGATTGTTTGCGATTGATTGAGGAAGTTTGGCGGCCTACGGGGCTTGGCGGGATTTTGCACTGTTTTACCAGCACGCTGGAAGATGCGCTGCGCGGGATCGAGATGGGATTCCTGATTTCTTTTGCGGGGAATTCGACCTATCCGAAGACGCAGAATTTGCGGGACGTTGCGAAAGCTTTGCCGCTTGAGAATATTTTGATTGAGACGGACGCGCCGTACCTTGCGCCGCAGCCTTACCGGGGAAAGCGCAACGAACCTGCGTACGTGGCGGAAGTAGCGCGTATACTCGCGAGTGTGAGAGACTTACCCGCGGAAGAGTTCGCCGAAAGGACAGCAGGGAATTTTCGGCGATTTTTCCACCTTTCCCAGCCGTCCATGTCCGCGGCTGCGGAGTCCCAAAGATGATTGCAGGCCAAGGGAGGAAGGCTATCGCGCTTCTTACTGCAAAAGAGATTTTTGATCTCGTGCGAGATGATTTGGTTTTGGTTGAGGAAGAACTCGCGCGACAGAGCGCGGGCGCCTTCGAGCCGGTTTCCGAAATTACGAGTTATTTGCTTGGCGGTGGAGGGAAGCGGCTGCGACCGGCGCTTTTGTTGCTTTGCAATGCCTCTACTGGGCGGCGAAGCCCTGGAGCGATTCGGTTGGCTGCGGTCGTGGAGTTGCTTCACAGCGCTACTTTGATTCACGACGATGTGATTGATAGCGCGGACACGCGGCGAGGGCGTCCTTCGGCGAATTCGCGTTGGGGGAATCATCGCAGTGTTCTCACGGGAGATTGGCTGTACATGCAGTCGTTTCAGATGGCGCTGGAGGAAAGAAATTTTCGCATACTTGATGTGCTGATCGATCTCACTCAGAAGATGGTCGAGGGCGAGTTGATTCAGCTGGCGAAGATTGGGCGGATCGACGTTACGGAAGAGGATGCACTGCGGCTCGCTACCTATAAGACGGCGTGTCTGTTTAGCGGGTGCGCGCGATTGGGCGCCGTGCTTGGTGGGTTGGAAGGCGCAGAGGAAGAGGCGCTGGCGGATTATGGGCGGTATGCGGGGTTGGCGTTTCAGTTGGTGGACGACCTTTTGGATTTTACGGCTTCGGCGAAGCAGCTTGGAAAGCCGGTGCTGAGCGATTTGAAAGAGGGAAAAGTTACCTTACCATTAATCTATGCTATGGATAACGGGCACCGGGATGCACGCGGGTTGGTGGCGCGGGTGCTCGAGGAAAAAGAGTTTAATTCGGTTCGGGCGGAGACGATTGTTTCGTTGGTGCATGATTCGGGGGCGTTGGATCGGGCTAGGAATCTAGCGCACGAATATGCGCGGCGGGCGAAGGCTTGTTTGGAGGGGCGCGTGGACTCGGAGTATGCACGGGCATTGATGACGTTGCCGGATTTTATTCTTGAGCGCGAGAACTAGCGGACAACACTTTAGCGGATAGGGCTTGCGAAGACAGGCACGGCATGCCGTGCCGCTACAACGGAAATGCTGCCTTTCAAGCTGGTCTACCACAAAGGTTACGATCTCAATCTGGGCGAGCATGTTTTTCCTTCACAGAAATTTCTTCTAATTGCTCAGACGCTTTTGCGCGAAGGAATCGCGGGGAGTGAGGATTTCCTTACGCCAGATTTCGCGCCGGACGAGGATATTCTGCGGGTGCATACCTCCGAGTGGGTGCACAAGCTCAAGACAGGTACTTTGACTGCGAGCGAGATTATGAAATTGGAGATTCCTTATTCACGGGAGGCAGTGGAGGCTTGCTGGCTGGCGGCTGGCGGGTCGATTCTGGCTGGGCAATCGGCTTTGCGTGACGGGTTTGGGTGCAATTTGGGTGGTGGCTTTCATCATGCTTATCCGGGGCATGGCGAGGGATTCTGTGCGATTCATGATGTTGCGGTGGCGGTTCGAAGGATGCAATGCGACGACGCGATTCGAAAGGCTATGGTTGTCGATACGGATGTGCATCAGGGAAATGGGACGGCGGCGATTTTTGCGGACGACGAGTCCGTTTTCACGCTTTCGATCCATCAGGAGAACAATTATCCGGCGTACAAGCCTCCATCGGATGTGGATTTGGAGATGGCGGACCGGGTGGAGGATGACGAATACCTTGGCGTGTTGATTCCGGCGGTGCGGGCCGCGCTGGACGAGTTTCGGCCGGAGATAGTTTTTTATGTTGGCGGGGCTGATCCGTTTTGTGAGGATCAACTCGGTGGGTTGTCGCTTACCAAGAGCGGGTTGAAGACTCGCGACCGAATGGTGTTTGAAGAAGCGCGGCGGCGCGGGATTCCTGTCGCAACAACTTTAGCGGGGGGATATGCGCAGCGTGTGGAAGACACGATTCGAATTCATGTGAATACGATTCTGGCTGCCCATGAAGTGGCCCTCGCTTTTCCTTCAGCTTCGGCGGCGGAGCAAGATTAGAATTGCGCTCGCAATCAGAGTTCATTTCATTCAACGAATTGTGAGGTATTTCAAGATGCGTCTCGGACTGCGGACTGTGTTCACCTTTGGATTTCTCGGAGCTAGCCTCGTGACTGGCCACGTCGCGGCGCGAAAGACCTTGGCGCAGGGTACGGCGGACTCGGCGAAGAAGTTGAAGGTGTACATTTCGGTGGACATGGAGGGCGTGGCCGGGACGGTCACTGCGGATCAGCTTCTCCCTAGCGGATTTGAATATGAGCGTTTTCGGCGCTTTATGACCGAGGAAACGCTAGCGGCGGTACGGGCGGCGAATGAAGCCGGTGCCGGCGAGATCGTCGTTAGCGACTCGCATGGAAACGGTGAGAATCTTTTGATCGAGGAGTTTCCGAAAAATGTCAGGATTGTGCGCGCGTGGCCACGGCATGGCGGAATGATGGCTGGGCTGGATGCGAGCTTCAGCGCGGCCATTTTTATCGGTTATCACGCGTCCACGACGAATCCGAAAGGCGTTCGCGCGCACACGTTTTCGAGCGCGCACTATGCTCGAGTGGCCTTGAATGGCAGTGCAGTGACCGAGGGGGAGTACAACGCTGCTTACGCGGGCGCGAAGGGAGTTCCGGTTATTTTCGTTTCTGGCGATGACGCTGCGGTGGAAGAGATTAAATCACGGCTTGGAAACATCGAAAGCGTCGAGACGAAGAAGTCGCTTGGTTTCCATTCCGCGGAGACGCTGACGCCGGCGGCTTCTTGCGACAAAATATATGCTGGTGTAAAAACTGCGTTGAACCGGCTACACGACTTCAAGCCTTATGTGATTAAGACTCCGGTAACGCTGGAAATTACGTTCAAGAACTACACGCCGGCGGAGCTGCTGAGTTATTTGAGGTCGGTGCAGCGCGTGGATTCGCATACCATCCGGTTCGTGGGCAAGGACATGGATGAAGTCGACGATTTCGAGGAATTCGTAGGGAACTATAACGCCGATTTGGCGCCTTGAACAGAGTTCTGCGCGTGTTCTTTTTGCGCCGCCAGCGCATTGCGCACCGCGTTGCTTAATTCTGCTTCCACATCATCCGGATCGAATCCTTCCGCGCGATAGGCAATCTTTCCCTGACGATCCAGAATGACAACGGTGGGGAAAGAGTTGACAGAGAGGAGCGTATCCAGCCCATCCGCAAAAACTACCGTAGTGCGTGGTTTTTCTTCCTGCAGGTAGGGCGGCACGAGAGTTTCGTCTTCATCGCAATCCGCAGCAAGAAAAACGATGTCAGCGACTCCCTGGAACTGCGCGGCCACGCGCTCGAAGTGGGGTTCCATCTCGCGGCACGGCCCGCACCAGGTAGCCCAAAAATTCAGGACGACGATTTTCCCCTTCTGATCGGCGAGCGCATAGGGAGAGCCGTCCTGAGCCTTGCGCAACGTGAAATCGTAGGGCTCTTTCGCGTTGGCGTTTCTTCTTGGTTTCGGGCTTTCCGAGGACGCGACAACTTCATCGTAGGCGTGCAGGATGTAGTCGCCGAGGCCCTGGTCGGAGCCATGTGCGAGGCGCCAGACGTTGCCAAGTTTATTGCGTATCTCGCGCCGATTGGCGGCCGCGGATGAAGCGTCCGCGAGCGCAAAGGCTCTGGCGTATTCGCGGATGGCGCCGGGCAAGTCCTTATTTAATTCCGCGATTTCACCGAGTTTCTCACCCGCCGCGGCACTCGGGGACAACGCCATGCTCGCGCGAAAGTCTTTTTCGGCAGCGATGTTTTCGTGGAGCTTGAAAGCGAGCCTTCCGCGAAGCACTAGAATGTTCACCCTGTCGCGTTTCTGCTCGGTTTCCCATTGTTCCTTGGAAACTTTAGGAGATTTTTCTCCGGCGGAACTGCGGTCGATAAAGTCTAGCACACGCGTGGAGTAGTTGAGGGCGCGGCGGAGGGCCGCTTCGTCGCCATTGCGCTCGAGCAGTTGGATCGCGAGCAGCGTCATGGACATATCTTCCGGAGAAATGGCGACGAGGCGCTCGGCATAAGCGGTAGCACGCGGGGAGTCTCGCAATTGCAGGCTGGCCTCGACGAGCGCGCGATAGATCTGCGCCCGCTGCCGCGACTCCGGATAGTCCTTGAGGAATGCTTCGAGGTTGCGGACGAGCGAGGCGCGATCGTTGCCGGCGTGATCGATCGCCTGTTGCAACTCTTCGGTTTCAGATGGCGGTTTTGCGGCAGGAGGCTGCCTGGGCGCGATGGGCTTCATCACCGGGGCGGGCGGGGCCTGACTTTCGTTTTGCTGCGCGGAGACAGGACGATTCGCGATACACACGGACAGAATCGCGAGAGGTACGAGCATAAGCGCGAGGAGTTTTCGCGTGCTGTTCATTAACTAGAATTCTAGTCTGTTTGACGGAAAATTGCCGAAGGCGTTGCTATTGAGCCGCAGCCCCCCCGGGCCGATCGCGAGATGCTTATTGCGGTCCAAGCACCTCAATCGCGCCGGAAACGGTGTGAATTTCGACACGGCCGCCGCCGTCACCCATGTGGGCGCGAAGCGAATGCTTGCCTTGCTCTTCAATCATGATGGGAACTTGTGCGCTAATTTGACCTGATACGGCGCTGGCGGAAAGATGAAAGCTAGCAGTGGAAGGCACCGCGATATCCACGGGACCAGAGGCGGTCTTCAAATCCCAATAGCTGTTTCCGCTAGGATTGCCCTGGACAGTCACGCGACCTGCTGAGGCGTGGGCTTTCACGTCGCCATTTGCGTCTCGCACGTTCACCGAGCCACTGGAACTGTTGGCCTCCACGCGGCCACCTGGATTTTTTACTTCAACATTTCCTGAAACGGAATGAGCCACCACGTCTCCCTTGGCGTTGGAGACGGTCACGCTCCCAGAGACGCTCGTGGCGCGAACGTCATCTCCGCAATTCTCGGCGGTGACTGCTCCGCTTACCGAGGATAGCCTGACCTCCCGTCCAACATCCTGGCCGCTTACGCTTCCGGAGACGGACTCGGCCTGCACGGGGCCGCGCACGCCGCGAACGGACTGCCCTCCAGAAACACTCGCGGAATTGACCGCGGTCTCCCGAGGGACTTCGATGGAATAGGTGATGGCGACGTTTCGCAAACGAGAGGATTCCTTGCCTATACGGAGGGTGTCTCCTTTGAGTTCGATGGGCGGGCTGGCAATGAGGTCGTCCAGGCGTTTCTGCGGGTTCCCCAATCCAAATCCGGAGACGCGCACATCTCCGTGCACGTGGACTTTGCCGTCAGCGCTGCCGACGATGGCCACGTCGCCCGCGACATTGCTCAGCTCCAGACGGACGGGCCCTGAAACATCCAGGGAGCGGTCGAAGCTGCCAGAGACGGATGGGCCCATCTGGCAGCCAGCCAGCGCCACAACGATGGTAAGCAACGCGATGGGTGCTGCTAGCCTGTAGTGTCGCGTCATTCTTCCTCCAGCGCCCACTGCGGCGCTTTCTAGCCCTTCCCTGGTAGAAGATACGCAAAGTCCAGCGAAAATGTTCCGGTTGCTCAGTCGCCGGACCTTGGCCTACCGCGCTAGGCTCTCGTTCAGCGAACCCTGCCGGTAGCCTTCGAGATCGAGCGCGACATAGGTAAAGCCTGCTGTTTTGAGCCGGGATGAGATGGAAGCAGCCATCTCTGGCGACATGGCGCGAGGCATTTCGTCCGGGGCTATTTCTATGCGCGCAAGTTTGTCGTGGAGGCGGACGCGAAATTGCCGGAAGCCTAGTTCGCGGAGGGCCGCTTCGGCGCGCTCCACAAGGGCAAGCCGCTCCGGAGTCACTTCTGTGCCGTAGGGAAGGCGCGAGGCAAGGCACGCGGAGGCAGGTCGGTCCCAAGTGGGTAGCCCTGCGCGCTGGGAGAGCAAGCGAATTTCAGTTTTATGCAGTCCGGCGTCGAGAAGGGGCGCCAGGACGCGATGTTCCGAAGCGGCGCGGTGGCCAGGGCGGAAATCCAGTGTGTCATCTGCGTTGACGCCGTAAGCCACGACTGCGAAGCCGCGTTCTTGCGCCATCACATCCAGCACGGTGAACAATTCGTTTTTGCAGAAATAGCAGCGATCGGACGCGTTTGCGCGGTACTTGGGATTTTCCATTTCGTGCGTTTCGATAAATTCATGGCGCACGCCTAGCTGCCGGACAAATTCCTCGACCACGGCGCGGTCATGCGCGGAATAGCTAGGCGAGAGCGCAGTCACCGACAAGGCACACTCACCGATGGCGCGATGGGCGGCCCACGCAAGATAGGCGGAGTCGGCGCCTCCGGATAGAGCGACGATTACGGAAGGGACCTCAGCCAATTGCTTCAACAGCGACAACTCCTTTTCTTCGGCCGAGAGTTGCGCCTGTTCCGCGATGTGGATACGCACGAGAGTATTCATTTCCATCGAGAGTATACCCCACCAGACAGCCAATTTTGTTGGCCAGCTTCGGCCGGATGAACGGTTATTTGAAATCGAGCAAGACGTCGACGGTATGTTTGTCAGCGTCCGTGCGCAGCCAGTGCCCGACGGTTTCATAATGAACGGGCAGCTCGCCGAAGATCTCTGCCGGACGGGTCTGCAACTTAGTAAGAAACTTTTCGAAAAGAGATTTGTCAAAGAAGGTGCCCGGCGCGGTGGGCCACATTTGATGAATACGGCCCTCGGCCGCGAGCGATAGTCCTGTGAGAACCATCGTGTTGTAGTGGTACTGCGCGCCATCCGCTACAGATACAGCATAGGAAACGGTGTGCGTCTGATCGTCGTAGGAAGCGACCGGATCAATCTTCACATCAAGATAGCCCTGGTGTCCGTACTCTTCCCGGGCACGGTCCCAGCCTGCTTCGATTTGCAGGCCGTCGGCGACGTCTCCCGGCTTTAATCCGATTTCATTGGAAAGTGTGATGGACGAGAGAGCGGAGTTTCCGGACCACTGGGATCCCTTCCAGTGATAGATGGCGCCGGTGATGACAGGGACGAAAACGGGGATTTGGTCGGGCAGTTTTTGATTGGGATTGCCTGTCAAGCGCACCTCGGGCGGGCCAAGCTTTACGCGCAAATAGCCTTGCTTGAGATAGAACGGACGCAATTGTTCGGAAAGAAAGAGGTCGATCATCATTCGCGAAAAGGGCTTTCCTTGTACGTCGGCAAGTTGCTGCTGCACGACATGGGAAGAAGCAATGGAGGGATCGCCGAATTCCACGCTGGCGATGAAGAACGCGGCACCCTCGACGTGAAATACCTGGACGTTGCCTTCCGCCAGAGGATTGGCCAGCAACTCGTGTTCAACCGTTACATTTAGCTGGTGTGAGGCCAGCAAATCTTTGACGGCATCCGTCGCCTGATCCAGGACTGCGCCGGCTTCGGGAAGAGTGCCGTCAAAGAAGGGGGCTTTTTTGCGGATGGCGTCAGCGAGCTCGCCGTCGGAAAACCAGGGAACGTTGTCGAAGTAAACGGGAACGCGTGGGGCCTCTTCCAATTGGAACGTTACGGTCAGGCCGTCGGCGCGTGTCTGGAAGCTGTAGTTCACTTTGGCAAACATACCAGTTTGCAATAAGCGGTCCGCCGCTGCCTGCAATTCCGATTTACCGACCTGGGAGCCTTTTTCGAGTTGAGAGAGAGCGATGATTTGGGTGTCGGAAAGAGTTTTCAGGCCCTCTGTGCGAATCTCGTGGAGATTTGCAGTTGCTGGTGCGGGTGTTTGCGCTTGTGCCGAATGCAAGAGAAGGAGCGTCGCAAAAACGGAACCCCCCAAGAAGAACCGGAAGAAGCGAAGCATATATTCATTTTAGCGGAAAAAGGGACGTGGGCCTACCTACGGGGGATGTTGAAGCAATGATTTACCGTGAAGAGCGGCCAGCGGCCAGTTTTCGGTTATTCGACCGTCACGGATTTCGCCAGGTTTCGCGGCTGGTCGACATCGCAACCACGCCGCACCGCGATGTGGTAAGCGAGAAGCTGCAGCGGAATGATCTCGAGTAGGGGCGAGAGAATTTCGGGCGCTGGGGGAAGCTCGATGATGTGGTCGGAGGCTTCGCGGGCAAGATGGTCTTTTTCTGTTGCGATGGAAATGACGATGCCGTCTCGGGCTTTCACTTCTTTGATATTGGAGACGCTTTTTTCGTAGCGCGTAACGGACTCGGGGTCAGTGTCGTCGCGTGTGGCAAGGACGACGACGGGAAGATTTTCATCGATGAGCGCGTTGGGGCCGTGTTTCATTTCGCCGGCGGGATAGCCTTCGGCGTGGATGTAAGAGATTTCCTTGAGCTTGAGCGCGCCTTCGAGGGCAATTGGATAGTGAATACCTCGGCCGAGATAGAGGAAATCCGTGTAGCGGAAAAACTGCCGGGCCAGGTTTTCGTAAAAGCCGGATTCGTCGGCTTGTAAAATCGTCTCCATCTTGTGAGGGATGCGCGTGAATTCCTGCATGAGCTTTACGGCGGCAGCCGGAGCGAGCTTTCCGCGAATTTGTCCGAGGTAAGAAGCGAGGAGGAGGAGCGCGGCCAGTTGCGCGCTGAAAGCCTTAGTTGAGGCCACACCGATTTCCGGACCGGCGTGCGTGATAACCGTTCCCGCGGCTTCGCGGGTGATCATCGAGCCCATGACGTTGCAGATGGCGAGGGTGGGCGAGCCTTTGAGTTTCGCCTCGCGCTGCGCTGCCAAAGTGTCCGCGGTTTCGCCGGATTGGCTGATGCACACGGTCAGAGTCTTCGAATCCACGATGGGATCGCGGTAGCGGAATTCGCTGCCGTAGTCGACTTCGACTTGCAGGCGGGCTAGCCGCTCGATCATGAATTTTCCGGCAAGGGCGGAGTGCCAGCTTGTTCCGCAGGCGACAATGCGCACTTGTTGGAATTCGCGGAATTGTTGCTCGGAGATTTGCATCTCGTCGAGGAAAACTTTTCCCGTGTCTTGCGAGATGCGGCCGAGCAGGGTATCGCGCACGGCGCGGGGCTGCTCGAAAATCTCCTTTTGCATGAAATGCTTGTAGCCGCCCTTTTCGGCCATGATGGGATCCCATGCGACGTGGTGAGCGGGGCGCTCGACCGGACGCCCGTCGTGGTCCATCACTCGTACGCCTTTTTGCGTGAGGACGGCGATATCGCCATCCGCGAGAAAAAAGATTTGGCGAGTGTGTTCGAGAAGCGCGGGGATATCGCTCGCGACAAAATATTCGCCGTCACCCAGGCCGATGACGGAAGGCGGACCGATGCGCGCCGCGACGATTTTGTGCGGATCGCGGGCCGACAGAAAAACCAAGGAGTAGATGCCGCGTAACTCTTTGAGAGACTTGCGAACAGCGTCTTCCAGCGGCGCGCCGCCTTGCGAGTTTTTTTCGACGAGATGAGCGACGACTTCCGTGTCCGTCTCGGTGACGAATTTGTGGCCTTCGCGCTGGAGCTGTTCTTTCAGCTCGAGATAGTTTTCGATGATTCCGTTGTGGACGACGACAATTTGGCCGGTGCAGTCGCGGTGCGGATGCGCGTTCTCTTCCGTGGGGCGGCCGTGCGTAGCCCAGCGGGTGTGCCCTATGCCGTAAGTACCTTCGATGGGCGATTTCTGAATGACTTCCTCGAGATTGCGGAGTTTGCCCGGGGCGCGGCGAATTTCGAGTTTTCCTTCTTTGGCGACGACCGCGATGCCCGCGGAATCGTAGCCGCGGTACTCCAGTTTTCGCAGACCCTCGATGATGACCGGCACGACTTTTTTCGGTCCGATGTAGCCGACAATTCCGCACATGCGCGGGATCTCCTGGGAATGCTATTTGGTTAGACTAGCACGGAGTGGCGATGGGCCAGAGGGTTCCTCGCGAGGATGTGGCGAAACGCGTCAAGTTGCATCAGGGCCGAAGCGGGGAATCCGGCGCCGACTGCAGTTCGTAGGAGAGCAGCTTTTCATTGGGATCGAAGTGAAAGGTGACGCGCGCAGTGGCGGGCTGAAGAGTGTCGGTGTCCACATGGCGCACTATGGCCACCAGAGTGCTTTTGTCGGAAGAATGCTCGATGCTATAGCCGCGCGAACTGAGGAAGAATTCGACGCGCGATTTCGGCGTGCCCGGAGGCAGCTGGGTGTTGAGCATCTGGTCGATCTTTTGCAGGCGGGAATCGGAAGTGTGGGCGTTCTTCCGGCATCCGTAGCCGAGTAGCGACGAGAAAAGGACAGCACAGGCAAGCAGCAGGAACGGCCGAGGATCGGACGACGGCGACGCGGGATTGTGAGCACGAATCATGGCGCGGCGCGGTTACTCAACGATTTCAAAGCGGGATTCTTCAATAACCGGGTTGGTGAGCACTTCTTTCGAGATGTGCTCAACCTGCTTCAGGGCTTCGTCCCGGGTCAAGCCTTCGACATTGAGGACGAAGAACTTGCCTTGGCGAACGTCTTTGACCGAGGCGTAGCCCAGCCCGGTGAGCGCATGCTGGATGGTTTGTCCCTGAGGATCGAGTACCGTGCGCTTCGGCATCACCCAAACGTGTGCTTTCATAGCGTAAGTATAACATTGCGCGCGGCCTGGGAGAGCGTTCGACGGAAGAGTAGGACCGGGCTGCGGTAGCGGAGTAGCGCGGAGTCAAGAATAGCGGGCCTTTCTGAGGGAGAGCTTGTCGGCCTCTGAGAGGAAGGCGTGTTCGAAGCTCATATCCGCGAGTTGGGCGAGTTCGGTTTCGTTCATACCCATTTGAGCGGCGTTTTCGTATTCGGCTTGCAGCGTGGTATGAAACATTGCGGGGTCATCGGTTGAGAGGACGATGGGGATGCCGTGGCGCGAAAGTTGCGGCAACGGATGGTCAGTGATGCGTGCTTCGGAGAGACGCAACTGCTTGGCTAGCGCGCCGGTGCGGAGATTGCTCTGCGGGCAAATCTCGAGCGGAATGCGGCGGTCGACGAGCAAGTCCATGAGCGCGGGATCTTGGGCTGCAGCAATGCCATGGCCGATGCGCTCGACGTGCAACAATTCGACGGCTTCGCGGATTTTTTCAGGGCCACCGACCTCTCCGGCGTGCATCAGCAGATGAAGGTCACAGTTCGCCGCTTGTTCATACACGGGACGAAATTCCTGCGTGGCGACGCTCATTTCGTCGCCACCGATGCCAAACGCCACAATCGATTTGGACTGGCAGCGTTTTGCCGCGTTTACGACCTCCGTGGCCGCGTCGGCGCCGAACTGCCGCGCGGCATCGAAAACCCAGTTTATCCGGAGCCCCTTTTTCTCAAACGGTTCGGTGGCCCGCAAGATCGCTTCGAAATTGGCCTCCGGCTGTTGTTTGCGGAGCAGCATCACCCCAATCGAAAGAGTGACTTCGGCGTAGACCACGCCTTGGGTCAGCAGATGCTCGCTTAAATCACGCGCAATGAGACCATAGTCGCGGGGCTCGCGTAGGAAAGACGTAACCCACTTGAAGGCGTCTATAAAACCGATGAAATCGCGATAGGTGTAGCGGCGGCGAACTTCGTCTTCTGTCAGGAGGATGTTGTGCTGGGCTGTCAGCGCGCACACTGTTGCCGGTTGAATCGAACCTTCAAGATGAAGATGCAATTCTGCCTTGGGTAGGGAAGCGATGCGCGCCGGAAGGAGTGACGAATTCATCCTTGGGATGTCAGTGAGGTAGCTGCGGCCGGCCAGCGTTGATCCACGCCGTCAGCCAATAAGATCCGACATCGGTGGACGCTTCGGAGAGTTGGCGAATCAACATGGCCGCGGCCTGGTTGTAGAAGCGATCGTAGTATTCGTCGTTGTAAGCATACGACTTTCCCGCGATATAGGCATTGCGATCCGCGAGGAGAATCGTTTCGAGCCAACTGTGCGAGGCGAGGCAGACTTCAAAGGCGTGATCCGTCGGATCGTTGATGAAGGAGGCGTCGCTTGGTCGCATAGGAAAGAAGGAAGAATAACGATCGATAAGGACCGTCCCAAATCGTTCGTTGACACCTGCCTGCGCGGTCAGCTTGCCGTCAAAATCTTCCGTAGTGCTGAAGGGGTCGTGGGCTTCGGCAACATAGTTCGCAAGTATCGCGGCGTCGAGTTTGGCGTCGTCCCAGCGGCCGGTTTTCATGTCCTCCGTAAGCTTCTGGCTATAGACGCCGATCTGCCAGGGCAGGACACCATTGGCCTCCAGCTTTGATTTTCCGTATTTGGCCACCGCTGCTTTGTAGCTGTGCGGGAGGGCATCGAAGGGGAAGCGTCCGTACTTGTCGAGGTAAAGATGGTTGTTGCGCTTCTCGGTGGGAGTTTTTGCGACAGCATCGAGCGGATCAATGACGTGTTGGAGAAGAACACCGCGGTAGGATTCGAAGAAGCCACGAATGTCTTGAGGCAAAGTGTCGATGGCTTGGTTGACGACCAGCTTGTGGGCGTTACGTCCCCAAGCTCCGGCGGGCCGCGGAAACAGCGCGGAAATAGCCGCGCAAGCAATCAGAAGACCTGCTTGAATCTCGGTTTTTCTAAGGAATCCTGGACGCATCTTCGATTCCTTTACCCTTACCCCGCGTTTGCGGCCCGGAGCGTACTGCGCTTCCGGCCGAAGTTGTAGTAAATCACCAGGCCGATGGCCATCCAGACAAAAAAGCGAATCCAGTTCGTAATCGGCAGCCCGGCCATGAGCAGAATACACGTGAGAATGGTGACGATAGGCGCCAGCGGGCCGCCAGGCGCACGGAAGGCGCGGTGGCGGTCCGGCTCCCGGTAACGGAGGATTAGCACGCCGGCGGCGACCAACGCGAAGGCAAAGAGCGTGCCGATGTTGGAGAGATCGGCGAGCGTGCCGATATCCAGCAATCCCGCCGGTATTCCAACGACGAAGCCTGCCATCCAGGTGGAAAAATCTGGCGTGCAGAACTTCGGATGCACGCGTGAGAAGATTCGCGGAAGGAGACCGTCGCGAGACATGGCAAACCACACGCGGGCTTGGCCGAGCTGGAAGACCAAGAGCGATGAGATCATGCCCATCAGAGCGCCGATTAAGACCACCAGACGTACGCCACCAAAGTGCAACTTCTTCATGGTGTTGACGACAGGAGCGGCGTCATCGAGGAGAGTTTGGTAGGGAACAAGACCTGTCAGCACAACCACTACGCCAATGTAGAGGAGCGTACAAATGATGAGAGTAGCGATGATTCCAATGGGCAAATCGCGTTGCGGATTTTTGCATTCCTCAGCCGCGGTGGAGACGGAATCGAATCCAATGTACGTGAAGAAAACGATGGAGCCGCCGGTCAAGATTCCCGGCCAGCCGTTTGGCGCGAAGGGATGCCAATTTGCGGGATGAATGAATCGCATCGCAAAAGTGATGAAAACCAGAATTGCCACGATTTTCAAAAACACCATTATGTTGTTGGCTTTTGCGGACTCGCGAATTCCGCGCACCAGCAGCACAGTGAGCAGCATAACGATGATGAATGCAGGCCAATTGAAGCCGAAATGCCAGCCCGGTCCGTAGAGTGTGTTCCCTTGCAAGTCGGACAGGCCGCTTGGAAGATACGCCGGGACGATCCAGCGCGGGTTCGGATGGATGCCAAACCAATCGAGCAAGTCCACCATGTGCGCGGAAAAACCGACGCTGACAGCCATGTTGCTGACGGCATATTCCAGAATGAGGTCCCAGCCGATAATCCATGCAACGAGTTCGCCCATCGTCGCGTATGTGTATGTGTAGGCGCTGCCGGCAATGGGAATCATGGCCGCGAGTTCTGCGTAACAGACGGAGGCGAATCCGCAGACGATGGCGACAAGAACAAAGGAAAGCGCAATCGCGGGTCCAGCACCGGGCCGGCCAAACGACGGCGAGTGGTAAATCAGGTATTCCAGCAGGGGTGCATTTAGTATGGAGCTGGCCTGCATCTTTTGGCCGGCAATCGCGGTGCCTATGACCGTAAAAATTCCTGAGCCGATCACCGCGCCAATGCCGAGCGAGGTCAGGCTCAGCCATCCGAGGGATTTCTTTAATCGAACTTCCTGGTTTTCTGAGTCCGACAGAAGTTGGTCGATACTCTTGCAGCGCAGGAGATGTGATCCCACCCATGCTCTCCGATCGCGTCCGGGCAAGCCGGAGGCCTGGAATTACCGAGTACGCCGTTCAGGGAAGATTGTCTGGCTCAATTTACCCTGAGATGCTGCGTTTCGCAACCAAGTGTGATGCGTAGTTTACGGCAAGCTTTCCAAGAGTTTAGGCCGGCTCAAGTTGAGCGTAGCGCTCGATGAATTTTTTTGTGCCGCGGCCCGGAAAACTTACGGAGACGCGGCGGTCTTCCTCGTCGCCTTCCACGCCGACGACGGTGCCTACGCCATAGCTCGGGTGGCGAACCTTACGGCCAAGCATGGGGTCTGCATTGGCACCGCGTTTTACGGCTGGCCTGCCAAACGAGCTTGTAGTGCGTATTGATTTGGGCGCTGCTATCGCGGGCTCCGGTTTGCCGCGCACGCGCCGCAGAAACTCGTCTGCCGAGTAGGAATACTCTGGATCAGGTTCGTAACGGCGCTTTTCGCCGATTTCCGCCATCGAGCCGCGAACCGTTTCCACAAGTTCGCTTGGAATCTCGGCGAGGAAGCGCGAAGGCAGGGAAGCGCGCAACTGTTGCTCGTTGCCAAAAATGCGGCGGTAGACGGCCCGCGTGAGTGTCAGCGAGGTGCGAGCCCGCGTCATGCCGACGTAAACCAGGCGCCGTTCCTCTTCAATCCCTTTTTCTTCATTCAACGAGCGGCCATGCGGGCAGATGCCTTCCTCCATGCCCGTCAGGAAAACATGATCAAACTCCAGCCCCTTGGTGCTGTGCAGCGTGATGAGCGTCACACCGGGCTTGCCTTCGAACGAATCCGCATCGCTGACGAGTGCCGCGGCATCCAGAAAATCTGTGAACGATTCGCCCGCATCCATACTCTCAGCTACCGCCCGCGTTAGTTCCTCCAGATTCTCTAGCCGCGCGACATCCTCGGGAGTGTTGCGGTCTTTCAGCATGTCCATGTAACCGCTTTCTTCGAGGACAGTGCGCAGAAACTCGGCGGGTTCCTTGTTATCCAGGGCTTCTTGCAGTTTGGCGATCAACTCTTGAAACGATCGCAGGGGTGTCACCGCGCGACCGCCGGCTGCCAGGGACACGAATTTTTCAATGGCGGCCCAAAGTGGAGATCCATCCACGCTCGCCGTTTCTCGCAAAGAATCGACTGTGGTCTTCCCGATGCCGCGCGGCGGCACATTTAGTACTCGCAACAGCGAAATATCATCTTCGGGGTGCATCGCCAGCCGCACATACGCCAGTGCATCTTTGACTTCGGCGCGATTGTAAAAACTGAATCCTCCGACAAGTTTGTAGCGAAGTCCGCGGCGGCGGAAGACCTCTTCGAAAGCGCGCGACTGGAAGTTTGTCCGGTATTCGACGGCGCAGGTCTGTGCGGAGTCATCATTCAAAACACGTTCGAGTTCTCCTGCGACAAATTCCGCTTCGGCTTGAGCATCGCGCGCTTCGAAATAGCGGAGGTTTGCGCCCGCGCCTTTCGTCGCGCTAAGAGACTTGCCTAATCTTTCCGGATTGTTCGCGACGACTGCGCCGGCCGCATCCAAGATATTCTGAGTGGAGCGATAGTTTCGCTCTAGCTTAACAACGCGTGCGCCGGGGAAGTCGCGCGAAAAGCTCAGCAAGATCGAGACGTCCGCACCGCGCCAGCGGTAGATCGACTGGTCTTCATCGCCAACGACGCACAAATTGTGTTTCGGCCCCGTCAACAGCCGCAGCAGGTCGTACTGCACGCGATTGGTGTCCTGATATTCATCCACGTGGATGTATTGAAAGCGGGCCTGCCACTTTTCCCGGGCTGCTGGCACTTCTCGAAGCAAGCGAACCGAACGAAGAAGGAGATCGTCAAAGTCGAGGGCACTGCTCTGATGCAGGAGCTTCTCGTAGGCCGCAAAAATATCAGCGACGCGCCGGCCATCCTGGCCGATGGCCTCGGCGCGTATCATCTCCGGCGTCTGGCCATGGTTTTTCGCATAGCTGATGCGGCTGAGGATATTCCTTGGCGTGAGGCTGTCGTCATCAATCGCCAGTTTGTTCATGGCGAGCTTCACAGCGGCGAGCTGGTCGTCATCATCATAAATTGCGAAATCTCGCGGCAAACCGGCGCTGGGCGCTTCCCGCCGCAGAAGGCGTGCGCACAGGGAATGAAACGTCGAGAGCCAGGGCTGCGCGGGCGGGACTCCTGAGCGAAGAAGCAGATCGGACACACGCGTGCGCATCTCTTCCGCGGCCTTGTTTGTAAACGTGACGGCGAGGATCGCTTCGGCCGGCACGCCTTTGGAAATCAAGTTGGCCATGCGGAACGTGATGGCCCGCGTCTTGCCCGTTCCTGCCCCGGCAAGGATGAGCACGGGCCCTTCTATTGTTTCTGCAGCGAGGCGCTGTTCCGGATTCAGTTCGTCGAGGAGAATCAACATTTACCTGCAGTGGTCGAAAATATTCTGCCTTGTGATGGTAGCCGACTGAGCGAACGCGCGCAAATTACCGGATTTTTCTCCAGCATTCGGGAAGAAAGTGACCGCTAGCAAGTGCAGTCGACGTTCAGAAATCGGTCTACCGGCTGAGGTCAATTTCGAAGTACAGCAACGGGTGATTCTTCTCGAGCGAGCGGACATCCGGAATATAGAGGTGGGCCGTTTTGAGCAGATCGAACTGTCCCTGCATGTCGAAGTAAAGCAATCCTTGCACGGAATGGTGGGGCGCGACGATGCTGCTGGTAATCCCGGCATCGGCTGCAGCCTTTTGCATTTCCGTCCAGTGTTTGTCGCGGCCCACCTTTGGACCAGTAGGAATAGGAATGGGGGACCGATGCGTTGCCGTGGGATCTTTTATTTTTGCGCCCGTCACAACGTCGGCAACGTCGTCCGCCGTAAGAGAGTCAAGCGCTTGGCGGTTGTCCTCCGACACCGTGACATTCAAG
>Ga0210409_10002186_pt1 | contig 23633 bp, 24 predicted proteins | sample IncBWH17MmetaG_FD_161649 | JGI IMG/M metagenome (GOLD analysis project Ga0210409, IMG submission 161649) | Forest soil microbial communities from Barre Woods Harvard Forest LTER site, Petersham, Massachusetts, United States - Inc-BW-H-17-M | ecosystem: Environmental > Terrestrial > Soil >...
CGACGCTCGACCTCAACGCGCTGACCGCGATCGGGGTGAAGATTGTCGGCCGCCTCTCCGGCATCACCGAGAACGGCAAGACGCAGTTTGCCGGATCGCTGCGCAACATGTGTGCCCTCTCCGATCTCAAAATGGGCAGACTTCTGGATCTGATCGATGAATGGGCGCGCGCCAACGGTCTCTACCACCCCGGCGAACAGCCGCAGCGCCTGCCGCCGACCCGCGTCGAGGATGCGCCCCCGCTCGGGATGGACCTCGCCGCAGGCGCGATCAAGACCATCATCTGGGCCACGGGCTATCGTCCCGATTATTCCTGGCTCGAAGTGCCGGTGCTCGGCCGCAAGGGCATGATCCGCCATGACGGCGGGGTTGTCGCCGTGCCCGGCATGTATCTGATGGGTGCCGTGTTCCTCCGCCGGCGCAAGTCGACCCTCATCGACGGCGCCGGCGACGATGCCCGCGACTTGAGCGCGCATCTCGCGTCCTATCTCGACGGCGGCCTGGCGCGGCTCACCGCGTGAGCGATACGCGCGCCGCCGACCCGCTACTCCGCCTTCGCTGATCGGCTGTTGCCGCACCGAGGGCGGCGCCGAAGCTTATTGGCCCGGACGTGTTGGGGCCCCGGACTCTCTTCAGCCAACATTGGACCCCATAGTGGAGAAGGCTGTCCGCATTTGCGACGCCAAGTTTGGCGACCTTAAGCCCCGCGAAGGCGACAACTTGCGTACCGTCGCAGCACGCGGCGGCTACCGTCGGAACCTCACGCGTGAAAATTGGAAAATGCGATGAGAAAACTGGTGATCGGCGCACTAACAACAATTGCGATAGGCATTTTTCAATCGGTCGTAGTGGCGAGCATTCTTCCCAAGGACACTGCGGCGCGGATCGAGGCAATTCCGGTTCAGACTCTAACTATCTCGGATCAACAATTTCTCAAGGGCGACCGCTCCGGCAGGCCCACGACCATCGCCGGCGCGTTGAGGATTGCGCGAGGCTCCGGCCAACTTCCAGTGGTTGTGCTCATGCACGGCTCAGGTGGCTTTGAAGCAAATACCGATCTGTGGGCCGGCAGTTTGAATCGTTGGGCATATCCACATTTGCACTTGATTCATTTAGCGGACGGGGAATCGTCAGCACTGTCGTTGATCAGTCACTACTCGGACGATTGAACATGATACTCGACTTATATCGCAGCCTTGCGGTGTTGGCCGGGCATCCCCGGATAGATCCCAACCGAATTGCCGTCATGGGATTCTCACGCGGCGGCCAGGCGGCTCTTTATGGGACCCTCAAAAGATTTCATAAGCTGTGGAACCCCACCGGGATCGATCCGGCGGCCTATATTGCGCTTTATCCGCCTTGCAACACGACTTACATCGGCGACACCGACGTCACCGACCATCCGATCCAAATCTTCCACGGAACGTTAGATGACTACGTTGAGGCTGCTCCCTGCCGAGCCTATGTCAAGCGTCTCAAACAGACGGCTGCGCAGATTCAATTGACCGAGTACCCCGATGCGTGGCATCTTCGATTGTCCCTGGCTTCAGCCTACTCCCATTGTCGCGTGGAATGGACAGACAACGCATTGCGTGTTGAAGGAAGAACCGCTCGGGACAATCATCAATACGGCGACACACAGGCCATTCACATATGAAGACGATTGCGTTGGACGCAATCCGCACCTGGCCTATTCCGCAAATGCTACTCACGCCACGGAAGAGGCTGTTAAGGGGTTGCTGAGACGCGTCTTTAGATTGGACTAGCGGCTTTCCGGCCGCCACGACGATTGCGAAAAGGACCTATTGGAGGAAGGGCAACAGTTGCTGATACATTGATTTATGTCGACAAGCGTTTTCAGCTTGCTCCACAAGAAGATTTGCTTTCGCAACAGTCTTTTCTACGAACGTTTTAACGTCCTTGTTCGTGCAATCCCAAACTTTCTCTTTGACACTATCCATCTTTGCATGGAAGCGATCGAGGATTGCCTTGATTGTATTGGGTGTTATACACCCGACCGCAATTTTAGTCATTCGCTCTTCGAGCGAAGTGGGTTGCTTACAGAAGTTCGCCAACACAACTGCCACCGCCCAATTTTCGACCTGGGTCCGAAGCCTGCTTTGTTGGGAGTTGCTCAGCTCACTCAGGTCGAACATTTCAGCGGCTTGGCTCAAGCTTGCTTGACTGGCAACAATGACCAGCGACAGAAACGCCAAAAGACTCTGTTTCCCCAGCACTCGCATGAGAACCAAACTCCGAGCACCCCGTCTCCAAGTTCTATTGCCGATGACCCCACCCTGTCTGGCAGTTGCGCGGTTGCGGAACTCCAACCTATGCTATTCCCGTTGGGAGTATCAAGAGGGGCGAGGCTATGGCTGACCAACCAAAGTCCGAGGAGCGGGAAAATCAGAAGGAGAGGCATTTAGTCATCTTGGTACACGGAATTAATACCTTCGCGGATTGGATGCCGGCGATGGCAGACACACTGGAGAGTGCTGGCTTCCTGGTCTCGCCTACCAGTTTTGGCGATATGCGTGTTTCCAGGTTCTTGCTTCCTATCGGAAGGCCCCGGCAACAAGCAATCCAGCGCGTACTTACCAACATCAGAACGGCCAAGGAACTGCATAAGCCCGACAGGATTTCTGTGATCACGCACAGCTTCGGCACCTATGTCGTTGCCAGAATCTTGCAGCGGGAGCCATGGCCTTGGCACCGAATCATATTCTGCGGCAGCGTCCTACCGGAAAAATTCCCACTGGATGAGGTGAGAGATCGATTTACGGCTCCGCTGCTGAATGAAGTCGGGACCAGGGACATTTGGCCGGCAATGGCGGCATGGGTAACTTGGGGGTATGGATCGGTCGGATCATATGGGTTCAATCATCCAACCGTTCGAACCAGGTGGCATGAGGGTTTTCGGCACAGCGATTTTTTGACGCCGGATTTTTGTAATAAGTATTGGGTCCCATTCCTTCGAGATGGTACCATCATCAGAGGCTCAGACAAGCCAAGTCGTTTGCCTTGGACTATCCGGGCAATAACAAAAATACCAGCTGCGCTGGATTGTGCTGTTTTTATTCTTGGCGCTTCTAGGACTTGGCGTATGGTACATTCTGTACGGCAGGGCAATTACGATTGATCTTCAAGCGTTCGATGGTCCGCCGAAATTTTCAGTTTCAATTCACTACAACACTACCATGCAGAGCGTGCTGAATAGTGTGCATAATAAAATCATCGAAAGAGACAAAACCGTCGGCACTCGCAAGTATCAAAAGGACTGGATTCTCGTTGATGCAAAAGAACATCCGGTAACCAACATTGGCACAGAATATGCGAAGTGTCTAAGCAACGATAGCGATGACCGCCTGGCTACCGAAATCGTGACGGAGGTCGGCGAAGGCAGGGGCAAAGTCCCAATCTTCATGCCGGGGTCGAAGTTTACGGCGCTGAGCTGCGTTCCGACGCACAAGCAGTCTATTAGATGTCCGCCGATCGATTGCAAAAAGCGAACAGGCGAGTTGCCATAAGGCAGTCGCCTGCTTTCATCTCACACGAACAGATTGGTAGTCCGGATGGATGAGACTTCGCGCTGAAGTGCTCTGCAAGTTTACGTCTTTGCGCCGCCGTCGAACTTGTTGCTCTTCGGAAAGCCCTTCGGCGCCAGGCGGCCGGCATCGCCGCGGTTGCCGCGCCAGTCGGCGAGCTCCTTGAGCGAGAGCGTGTAGACGCGGCCGGCGGTGTCGGTCCAGGTCAAGCCCTTCTCCGCCTCGAATACCCTGATGTCCGACAGTCCGCCGTCCTTGTGCCGCTGCAGGCGCACGCCGCGGCCGCGTGTCATCTCCGGCACCTGATCGAGCGGGAACACCACCATCTTGCGGTTCTCGCCGATGGCCGCGACGAGTTCGCCCTCGGCCGGCGCAATGATGCGCGCTTCGTCAGGGAGCGCGACGTTGAGGATCTGCTTGCCCTTGCGGGTATTGGCGAGGCACTCGTCCTCAGCGACGACGAATCCCCTGCCCTGTATGCTCGCCACGATCAGCTTGCGTCCGCCCTGGTGGCGGAACACCGTTACCACGTCCGCCTCCTGTTCGAGCTCGATGAACAGGCGGATCGGCTCGCCATGGCCGCGACCGCCCGGCAGCTTTGCCGCCTCAATAGTGTAGCAGCGGCCGTTGGTAGCGAAGATGAGGAGCTTCGACGTCGTCTCGGCGAAGAACGCGAGATTGAGCCTGTCGTCGGTCTTGAAGGCGAGACTGGAAAGGTCGGCGACCTGGCCGCGCAGCGCCCGGATCCAGCCCTTGTCGGACACCACGACCGTGATCGGCTCGCGCTCGACCAACGCTTCCTCGATCGCCGCCTCGTCGTGCGCGGGCGCTTCGGCAAACCCGGTGCGGCGCTTGCCGAGCGGCGTCTTCGGGCCGAACTTGTCGCGCACCTCGCGGACCTCGCGGGCGATGACCTTCCACTGCTCCTTCTCCGAGCGCAGCAGGTCCTCGATGCCGCGCTTTTCGGCGCGCAGCGTCTTCTCCTCCTCGCGGATCTCGATCTCCTCGAGCCGGCGCAGATTGCGCAGCCGCATGTTGAGGATGGCGTCGGCCTGCACGTCGGAGAGCTTGAACGTGCGCATCAGCACCGGCTTCGGCTCGTCCTCCTTGCGGACGATCTTGATCACCTTGTCGATGTTGAGATAGGCGACGAGATAGCCGCCCAAGACTTCGAGCCGATGCTCGATCTGGCCGAGCCGGTAGCGCGAACGGCGCAGCAGTACGTCGCGGCGGTGGGTGAGCCATTCGTTCAGCGCTTCGGCAAGCCCGACCACTTTCGGAATCCGGCCGCGCAGGAGCACGTTCATGTTGAGCTGCACCCGGCTTTCCAGCTCGGTGAGCTTGAACAGGCTCTCCATCATCAGCGCCGGATCGACGCTGCGCGAGCGCGGCTCGAAGATGAGGCGCACATCCTCGGCGGACTCGTCGCGCATGTCGGCGACGAGCGGCAGCTTTTTCTCGTTGATCAGCTCGGCGATGCGCTCGACGAGCCGCATCTTCTGCACCTGCCAGGGGATTTCGGTGACTACGATCTGATAGGTGCCGCGCCCGGTGTCCTCGGTCTTCCAGCGTGCGCGCAGGCGGAAGGAGCCGCGTCCGGTCGTGTAGGCTTCGGCGATCGCCTCCGGCGGATCGACGATGATGCCGCCGGTCGGGAAATCGGGGCCGGGTACGAATTTCAGCAGCGTGCGACTCCGTGCGTTCGGCTGCTCGATGAGGTGCAGCGCCGCGTCGCAGAGTTCGGCGATGTTGTGCGGCGGAACCGCCGTCGCCATGCCGACCGCGATGCCCTGGGCGCCGTTGGCGAGCAGATTGGGAAGGGCCGCCGGCAAGACGACCGGCTCCTGCATCACGTTGTCGTAGCTCGGGCGGAAGTCGACCGCGTCCTCGTCGATGCCGTCGAGCAGAAGCCGCGCCGCCTCGGTCAGCCGCGCCTCGGTGTAGCGGTAGGCGGCCGGATTGTCGCCGTCGACGTTGCCGAAATTGCCCTGGCCGTCGACCAGCGGGTAGCGCGAGGAAAAATCCTGGGCGAGACGCACCAGCGCGTCATAGATCGCCTGATCGCCGTGCGGGTGGAAGTTGCCCATCACGTCGCCGACGATCTTTGCCGATTTCTTGAACGCGGCGCCGGGATCGAGACGCAGGAGCCGCATGCCGTAGAGGATGCGGCGATGCACCGGCTTGAGCCCGTCGCGCGCGTCAGGGAGCGCGCGGTGCATGATGGTGGAGAGCGCGTAGGCGAGATAGCGCTCCTCCAGCGCCTCGCGCAGCGCGATCTCCTGCACTTCTCCTGGCGCGGGGGGAATCAGTTTCTCATTCATGGCGCAACGGGGTAGCGCGGTTGGCCGCTGCGAACAAGAACGGCGGCGACGAAGCGGGCGCGGGCGTCCGGCAGCGGCAGGCCGCGCGGCGCGAAAGCGTGACGCTCGAGAAAGAAGCCGGCGAGCGCGAAGGCGTCGGCGAGATCGGCGGCGGAAGCAGCCTCGACGTCGTCCTGCAGGAAGCGCGGCAGCCGCATGAGCTTGTCGCGATAAGGCTCGCCGACGGCGCGCGAGACGGCGCGGCCCGAGCGCGGCGACACGTAGATGAGATCGGCGCTCGCGCCGGTGACCGCGCAGGAAGCGAGATCGAGCCCGAAACCGAGCTCGCCGAGGAAGGCCAGCTCGAAGCGCGCGATCATCGGCGCGACCGCGGCCGGATCACCGAGCACGTCGAGGATCGCTTCGAGCGCGCCATGGATGCCCGCATGCGGCTCGCGTTCCGCGAGCAGACGGCACAAGGCCGCGAGATGCGTGACCCCGTGGACGGCATGCGCCGCGGCAAGAAAGCCGGCGGCGCGCAGATTGATTCCTTCGACCAGATAGTGGCCCAGGTGGTCGTCGAGCCTGGCCCGCCAAGTGGCGCGCAGCGAATTCCCCGGTTGCAGCACGGCGCGCAGCCGCGCGCCACTGCCGCCGCGTACCAGACCGAGATGGCGACCGCGCCCGTGCGTCATCAATTCGAGAATGACGCTCGTCTCGCCGTGGCGCTTGACGCCGAGCACGATGCCTTCGTCGATCCATTCCATGGGGGATATGTATGCACGCTGGCCGTCATTCCGGGACGCGGCCGCAGGCCGCGGACCCGGAATCCATAGTCACGGATTGTGGTTATGGATTCCGGGTTCGCCGCCGCGCGGCGCCCCGGAATGACGACTCGGAAGGATCTTACTCCCGCGGAAACTCCAGGCCCATCTCGCGGTAGCGTTCCGGGTCGTCGCCCCACCCTTCCCGCACCTTGACGAAGAGAAAGAGGTGCACCGGCTGCTCGATCGCAACGGCGATGTCGGCGCGCGCCGCCGCCCCGATCGCCTTGATCGTCTGGCCGCCCTTGCCGAGCACGATCTTGCGCTGGCTCTCGCGCTCGACATAGATCGTCTGCTCGATACGCAGGGAGCCGTCCTTGAGCTCCTTCCAGACTTCGGTCTCGACCGTCGACTGGTACGGCAGTTCCTGGTGCAGCCGCAGATAGAGCTTCTCGCGGGTGATCTCGGCGGCGAGCTGGCGCAGCGGCGCATCCGCAATCTGGTCAGCGGGATAAAGCCACGGCCCCGCCGGCACGTGAGCGCCGAGCCAGCGTTTGAGGTCCGCAACGCCGTCGCCGGTGAGCGCGGAGATCATGAAGATCGCGGCAAAGGCCGCGCGCTCATTGAGCATTTGCGTCAACGCCAGCAGCGCAGGCTTGGCGACGACATCGACCTTGTTGAGTACGAGAAGCTTCGCCGCGCGGACCTCGGCGAGGCCGCGGATGACCCCTTCGTCCTCATCCTCGACGCCCTTGCGGCTGTCGACGACGAGGGCGGCGATGTCCGCATCTCGCGCGCCGCCCCAGGCGGTGCCCACCATGGCGCGGTCGAGCCGGCGCCGCGGCGCGAAAATGCCCGGCGTGTCGACCAGGATGAGCTGCGCCGGGCCGTCGACGGCGATGCCGCGAATGAGTGTGCGGGTGGTCTGCGCCTTCGGCGTGACGATCGAGACCTTGGTGCCGACGAGGGCGTTGACCAGCGTCGATTTTCCCGCATTGGGCGCCCCGATGAGCGCCGCGAAGCCGCAGCGGGATTCACTTGCGGCCGGCTCAGCCATCGAGCCGTTGGGGCTTGACGCCTTCGCGCTTCATCATGGCCGCCGCGGCGGCCTGCTCGGCGGCGCGTTTCGAGCGGCCGGACCCTTCCGCCGGCGCGAGATGGGGAAGCTGCACGGCGACGCGAAACTGCGGGTCGTGGTCCGGGCCGGAGCGCGCGATCTCGCGATAGGCCGGCGTCGGCAGGCCACGGCCCTGCGCCCATTCCTGCAGGACCGTTTTCGGATCACGCGCCGGCTCGGCCTTCGTCTTCATGCGCACCTGCCACAGGCGTCCGATCAGCGCCTCGGCGGCGGCGAAGCCGCCGTCGAGATAGACCGCGCCGATCAGAGCCTCGCAGACGTCGGCAAGGATCGCCGGCCGCGTGCGCGCGCCGGCATTGGCTTCCGAGGCGCCGAGCCGAATCGCCGCGCCGAGGTCGATCGCACGCGCGATCTCGGCGCAGGTCTCCTTGCGCACGAGATCGGCCAAGCGGCGCGACAGCTCGCCCTCGTCGGCGCGCGGAAAAGCGCGAAACAGCATGTCGGAAATGACGAGGCCGAGCACGTGGTCGCCAAGAAACTCGAGCCGCTGGTAGCTGCCGACGCGGTTGCGCGCGCCCTTGAGCGCGGAGATGTGCGAGAGCGCGCTGTCGAGCAACGACGCGTCGGCGAACCGATAGCCGATGCGCTCCTCGAGCGAACCGTCGCCGCGCCGGCGGCGCGGGCGCGCATCCTTCTGTCCGCCGGCCGGCGCGGTTGGGACTGACGGAGCGGGCGCGCTGGCGACTTCCTCGGCAGACGGCCCTTGCGGCGGCGCTGCGGTCGAAGTGGCTTTCCGCCGCCGCTTCATCTCACGAGGGTGAACAGGCGGTTCCAGCGGACGGTCCATGGCCAGCGCCACACTTCCCAGGCGTGAGCACCGTCCTTGATCGAGAAGAAGATGATCTGCGCCTTGCCGATGATGTTCTGGTACGGCACGTAGCCGACTTGGCTGAGCACCCGGCTGTCGGTCGAGTTGTCGCGGTTGTCGCCCATCATGAAATAGTCGCCCGACGGCACGGTGTAGACCGCGGTGTTGTCATAGAAGCCGTTGTCGGTGAGATCGAGCGTAGTGTAGGTCACGCCGTTCGGCAGGGTTTCGCGGAAGCGCTTGACCCGCTGCACGGCGCCCTCTTCGCTGGTCACATAGTCGTCGATGCGCTGGCGCTTCACCGGCTCGCCGTTGATGTTGAGGATTCCGTCGATCATCTGGATGCGGTCGCCAGGGAGGCCGATGACGCGCTTGATGTAGTCGATCGAGTCGTCCTTGGGCAGGCGGAACACCACCACATCGCCGCGATCGACCTGCTGGCCGAGGATGCGGCCCGAGAACACCGGCGGCGAGAACGGCAGCGAGTAATGCGTATAGCCGTACGAATATTTGGAGACGAACAGGTAGTCGCCGACAAGCAGCGTCGGAATCATCGAGCCGGAAGGGATATTGAACGGTTGGAACAGGAACGTGCGGATGACCAGGGCGATGATGAGAGCATGAATGACCACACGTACGGTCTCGGCGAATCCACCTTCTTTCCGTTTGGTCCCGGTCTGCACGCTCATCGGCCTGTCGTCCCGTTGTGGCACTTATCGCCCCGCCGCGACCTTGTAGCCTCTGACACCCACGCACGCAATTGCACGCGAGACCTGGCCGCAGGACCGGCCGTCGCGTTTACCTAGGAGCGTCATGAGCTTAGCTCCAGCGCGGAGGCATGATGAATTTTCATTGCCGAGTGCGCACAACCTTCCGGCAAAGATGGCCGGGCCCGCACCTCACGGGTGGGCCACGGCAATCGCCGAAATGACCACAAAGGCGTGGGCCATGGGGCCTTCGTCGGTGATCGTGAGGTCGATGCGCGCCTCGTAGCCCGCGGGCGTGATCGCCTCGAGGCGGCGCTTGGCGCCGCCGGTGAGTTCGAGCGTCGGCCGCCCCGACGGCAGGTTGACGACGCCCATGTCGCGCCACCAGACCCCGGCACGGAAACCCGTGCCCAGCGCCTTGGCGCACGCTTCCTTGGCGGCGAAGCGCTTGGCGTAAGTCTCGACGCGATTCCGCCGCTTTTCCGCCTTCGCCCGCTCGGTCGGGGTGAAGATGCGGTCAATGAAGCGCTCGCCATGGCGATCGATCACCTTGGCGATGCGGCGCACGTCGGTGATGTCGGAGCCGATGCCGATGATCATCGCCGGCCATCATCGATTCTAGCCCGGCCGCGGTCCATCGCCGCGCGCATCCGTCGCACCGCCTCGGCGAGGCCGTCGAAGACCGCTTCGCCGATCAGGAAATGGCCGATGTTGAGCTCGACTATTTCGGGAAGCGCCGCGATCCGCTCCGCCGTGATGAAATCGAGGCCGTGGCCGGCATGAACTTCGAGGCCGGCGCTCTTGGCGAGAGCGGCCCCCCGCACGATGCGTTCGAATTCGGCGGCGCCGGCCGCGGCGTCGCCAGCGGTAATAGCGTCGCACCACGCTCCAGTATGAATCTCGATGACCGGCGCACCGATCGCGGCCGCCGCCTCGATCTGCGCCGGCTCGGCGGCAATGAACAGCGACACGCGAATGCCAGCATCGGCCAGCCTGGCGACGGCGCCGCGCAAGGCCTCACGCTGGCCGGCGGCATCGAGCCCGCCTTCGGTCGTGCGCTCCTGCCGCCGCTCGGGAACCACGCACGCGGCGTGCGGGCGCACCCGGCGCGCGATCTCGATCATTTCCGGCGTCGCCGCCATTTCGAGATTGAGCGGCTTGCTGATGCGCGCCTTGAGCCGCGCGATGTCGTCGTCGACGATGTGACGGCGATCCTCGCGCAGGTGCGCGGTGATGCCGTCGGCGCCGGCGGCGATCGCGATCTCCGCCGCCTTCAACGGATCGGGGTGCCGGCCGCCGCGTGCGTTGCGCACGGTCGCAACGTGATCGATGTTGACGCCGAGGCGGATGGGGTGATGCGCAGGCACAGGCATAGTGGATGAATGGAGCGATGGGAGAGCCGGCGGCTTCGCGCCGGTATCACCCGTTTACCCGCTCGGCGTTGGCTACGACCTTCTTCGCCCGCAGCTGCGAGATGATCGAGGTGAGGTGCTTGAGGTTGTAGACTTCCAGGTCGATGGCGATCTCGGTGAAGTCCGGCGACTGCCGGGTCATGCGGATATTGTCGATGTTGCCGTCGTGCTCGGCGATGACTTGCGCGATCTGCGCGAGCGAGCCCGGCTCGTTCACCGATTGCACCGCAAGCCTGGCCGGGAAACGCTGCGGCAGCTCGTCGTCCACGTCCCAGCGCACGTCGAGCCAGCGGTCCGGCTCATCCTCGAAGGCGGTCAGCGCCGGCGAGTGGATCGGGTAGATGGTGATGCCTTCGCCCGGCGTCATGATGCCGACGATGCGGTCGCCGGGAACGGCCCCGCCATTGGGAGCGAAGCGCACCGGCAAGTCGGTGTTGATGCCGCGGATCGGGATGGCGGCGCCGTTCTCGCTCTTCTCCGGCAGCTTGAACTTGACCGCCTTGGCGCGCTTGAGGCCGAACCAGCCGCTTTCCGGCTTGGGCGCGAGCGGCGTCACCCTCTCGTCCTTGTAGTCGGGATGCATCGCCCGCACGACGTCGGACGCCTTCATCTCGCCGCGGCCGACCGCCGACATCACGTCGTCGATCGAAGCGCGCGCGAGCCGGTGCAAGGCGCCCTGCAGCTTCTCGTCGGCGTAGGCGATCTTGGCGCGCTGGCAGAGCCGTTCGAGCATGCGCCGGCCGAGACCGGAATATTGGCTGCGCACCGCCACCCGCGTCGCGCGCCGGATCGCGGCCCGCGCCTTGCCGGTGGCGACGATCGATTCCCAGACCGCCGGCGGCGCGGCCTGCGCCTTCGACGTGATGATATGCACCTCGTCGCCGTTCTGCAGCGCCGAAACGAGCGGCGCGATCTGGCCATTGATCTTGGCGCCGATCGCCATGTTGCCGACGTCGGTGTGCACCGCATAGGCGAAATCGATCGGCGTCGCCCCGCGCGGCAGCGCGATCAGCTTGCCCTTCGGCGTGAAGCAGAACACCTGATCCTGAAACAGCTCCAGCTTGGTGTGCTCCAGAAACTCCTCGGGATTGGAGCCCTCGGCGAGCAGCTCGATGGTGCGGCGGAGCCATGCATAGGCCTTCGACTCGCGGGACAGAAGCTCGGTCGGGGAGCCGAGACCGTCCTTGTAGAGCGCATGCGCGGCGATGCCGTATTCGGCGATCTGGTGCATCTCTCGGGTGCGGATCTGCAACTCGACGCGCTGCTTGCCCGGCCCGATCACGGTCGAATGGATCGAGCGGTAGTCGTTCTGCTTGGGCGTCGAGATGTAGTCCTTGAAGCGGCCAGGAACGACCGGCCAGGTCATGTGCACGATGCCGAGCGCCTGGTAGCACTCGGCGACGCCCGCGACCACGACGCGGAAGCCGAATATGTCGGAGAGCTGCTCGAAGCCGACGGCCTTGCGTTCCATCTTGCGCCAGATCGAATAGGCGCGCTTGCGCCGGCCGGAGACCTCGGCGGCGATGCCGCTGTCGGCGAGCTTCCTGGCCAGTTGCTGCTCGATCTCCGTGATCCAGCCGCTCGACCGCACGGCGAGCGCATCGAGCCGCTCGCTGATCACGCTGTAGGCGTCGGGGTTGAGCTCGCGGAAGGAGAGGTCCTCCAGCTCCTCGCGCATCTCATGCATGCCCATCCGGCCCGCGAGCGGCGCGTAGATGTCGAGCGTCTCCTGCGCCGTGCGGCGGCGCGCCTCCGGCGGCCGATGCGCGATGGTACGCATGTTGTGCAGCCGGTCGGCGAGCTTGATCAGCAAGACCCGTACGTCGTCGGCGATGGCGAGCAGGAGCTTGCGCAGATTCTCGGCCTGCTTCGCCTCCTTGGTGACCAGGTCGAGCTTCTTCAGCTTGGTCAGCCCTTCGACCAGAACGCCGATGTCGCGGCCGAAGAGGCGGTCGATCTCGGCGCGGGTCGCGTCGGTGTCCTCGATCGTGTCGTGCAGCAGCGCCGCGGCGATGGTCGCGTCGTCGAGCTTGAGCTCGGTGAGAATCGCGGCGACCTGCAGCGGGTGGGAGAAGTAAGGGTCGCCGGAGGCCCGCATCTGCTCACCATGCGCCCGCATGGCATAGACATAGGCGCGGTTGAGCAGGTCTTCGTTGGCGGCGGGATTGTACTGCTTGACCTTGTCGATCAGGTCGTATTGCCGCATCAACAGCGGCTTGCGCGGCTTTGGCGCCGCTTCCGCATCGAGCGGCACCAGGGTCGGGCCGTGCGCCACCGCTACCCGGGGCCGGGCTTGGTTCTGCATTCGCGGCAGGTCGACCGGCGAGCGCGCCATAAAATCCTCGGCTCCGCCGCGAAAATCGGCGAGAGCTGACCATAAAGATATCATGACGGACGGTCCGCGCCACAAGCCGTGTCGGAACGGCTTCCCGGCGCCACCATCGCCGGGCTTGGCAAACGCTCCGTTAACGTCCCCCGCCTTTGCGCGCCTCTGCCTCGCGGATGAGCGCGCGCAGCCCCGCCGGCGTGATCGGCACGGTGTCGATGCGCACGCCGAGCGGTCGCAGCGCGTCCTCGATCGCGGCGACGACCGCCGGCGGCGCCACCATCCGGCCGCCCTCGCCGGCGCCCTTGACCCCGTATTCGGTATAGGGCGAGGGCGTCACCAGATGGCCGATGCGGATAGCGGGCGGCAACTCGGCCACCCGCGGCATCAGATAGTCCTGAAACGACGTGGTCAGGAGCTGTCCGTCGCGGTCGTACTCGAAGTGCTCGAGAAGCGCCGTGCCAATCCCTTGCGCGGTCCCCCCGCGCACGTGGCCGTCGACCGTCATCGGGTTGATCATGGTGCCGCAATCGTGCACGGCGACATAGTCGAGGAAGCTCACCTGTCCGGTCTTGGCGTCGACCTCGACCACCGGCATGTGGCACATGTGGCCCATGATCGGATAGAAGATGCCGAAGTCGGAATTGTTCTTGGGCAGCGTCGCCAGCGGGTGGTCGTAGGTGTAGCTCGCTTCAAGTCCGCTGGTCAGCTCCGGGTCGTCGGGCAACGACAGGCGGAAGAAGTGCGCCTGCATCGCCACCTCGCCGATCGCCACTTCGAGCCCGGGCGCGCCCTTGACGCCGACCTTGCCGCTGCGGAATTCGAGATCGTGGGGGCCGGCTTCGAGCATGTGGCCGGCCACGCGCCTGAGTTTTTCCTTGATGATCGAGGCGGCGCCGGTGATCGCCCCGGTGACCATGACGGTGTAGCGGCTGCCGCCCGGCCCCGTTCCCGGGAGGCCGTGATCGGTGTCGGAATAGGCGACGCTGATGTCGGCGGGATCCATGCTCAGCTGCTCGGCGAGCACCATGGTGGCCACCGTCTCGGGACTGTTGCCCCAGCACGGAGCATGCAGCGAGATCACCGCCTTGCCGGTCGGGTCGATCTTGACCGAGGCGCTTTCCGGCGAGCTGGTCAGCGCGAAGCCCGGCTCACGGTTGAGCATCCAGAATTCGGTCGCGCTGAACACGCCCTTTTCCTGGCAGCTGGCGACGCCGATGCCGACGTATCGCCCTTGGGTGCGCGCCGCCTGCTGCTTCTCGCGCCAGCTTTTGTAGTCGAGCATCTCCAGCGCCATATCGAGCGCGCCGGGATAGTTGCCGCTGTCGTAGAGATTGCCGGTCGGGATCTGATAGGGAAACTCGTCCGGCCCGATGAAATTGTCGCGGCGGAACCCGATCGGATCGAGGCCGAGCTCCTCGACCGCGGCGTCCACGATCCGCTCGATCATGAAGTTCGTCACCTCGGAGCCGAAGCCGCGGCAGGCGCCCTGCTGGCACTTGTTGGTGAAGACGGCATAGATCTCGGCGCCCACGGCGCGGATCTTGTAGGGGCCGACGGTCTGCGAGAAACCGTTGCCGTGCGTCCCCAGGCCGTACTGGAAGTAGGCGCCGTAGTCGTCCACCACCTTGTAGCGCAGCGCGGTCATCCGGTGGCTGGCGTCAAGCGCAAGCTCGACGTCGTAGATGCGGTCCGATCCGTGATTGTCGCTCGCGGTGATGTTGTCGATGCGGTCCTCGATGTATTTGACCGGGCGGCCGGCAACGCGCGAGCCGAGCGCGGCGAGCACCGACACCTTGTGCAGAAAAAGCTTGCTGCCGAAGCTGCCGCCGGCGTCGACCGGGACGATGTTGACCAGATGGCTCGGAACCTTGAGCGCGGCGGCGATGGTGAAGCCGATGTAGTTGTACATCGAGCCGTTGACGTAGATCGTGAACTTGCCCGAGCCCTCGTCGAAAGCCGCGACCGCGCCTGCGGTCTCGATCGGCTGCCCGCCGGAACGCGACCAGCGCAGGCGGCGCTTGATCACGTGGGCGGCGCCGGCGAATTCCTGCTCGACCGGGCCGAAGAGATAGTTGCGGTGCTCGGCGACATTGTTCGGGCCGCGCTCGGGATGAAGCACCGCGTCGCCGCGGGAATTGATCGCCTCCATCATGTCGGAGACGGCCGGCAGCGGCTCGTAGACGACGTTGATGAGGGCGATGGCGTCCTCGGCGATGTACCTGGAATCGGCGATGACCAACGCCACCGGCTCGCCGACGTGGCGCACCTTGCCGAGCGCGATGCAGCGCTGTTCGACCGGCGGGTTGGCAAAGCAGGGCAGCGGTCCGGTCTCGCGCGCCGCCTCCTCGCCGGTGATCACCGCGACGACGCCAGGGAGCGCCTCGGCCGCGCTCTTGTCGATCGAGCGGATGCGCGCGTGGGCGTGCGGGCTGCGCAGCGCCGCGGCGTGGGCGATGTTCGGCAGCGTGATGTCGTCGATGAAGCGCCCGCGTCCGGCGAGGAAACGGGGGTCTTCCTTGCGCAGCATGCGCGTGCCGATGATGCTGAACCGCTGATCCGGCCGCTCCTTCTGCCGGCCGGGCGGGGGCGAATGGATTTTGCCGACCTCCGCCATCAGCGCACCGCCGTTTCGCCGCGCATCAGCTCGACCGCGCGCACGACCGAGTTGACGATGTCCTCATAGCCGGTGCAGCGGCAGATATTGTCGTTGAGGCGAAGCCTGATCGTTTCCCGGTCGGGATGGGGATTTTCGCGCAACAGCTCGGTCATCAGCATCAGCATTCCCGGCGTGCAGTAACCACATTGCAGGCCGTGCATTTCCCAGAACGCGCGCTGCAGCAGGTTGAGATTGTTGGCGCGGCCGAGCGACTCGACGGTCTCGATGCGGCGGCCGTCGGCCTGCACCGCCAGCATGCAGCAGGCGCGGGTCGCGAGCCCATCAAGCAGGACCGTGCAGGCGCCGCACACGCCGTTTTCACAGCCGACATGCGTGCCGGTCAGGCCGATCTCGTGGCGGATGAAGTCGGAGAGAAGCAGCCGCGGCTCGACCCGCCGCTGGAACGCCCGGCCGTTGACGGTCACGTTGATCTGCAGCGTGTCCATTGCCTGTTGGTCGCCCTCTTGCGCAATTCAGCCGTCGACGGCATGGCCGGCGCGCGCGCAGGCCGTGCGCAGCATGCGGCGGGTCAGGGTCGCGGCGACGTCGCGCCGGTAGGCCTCGTCGGCGTGCAGGTCGCCGGGCGGCGTGATGGCGCCGGCGGCCGCCTCGGCCGCCGCCTCGATCACGGAGGCCGAAGCCGGCTTGCCCTCGATCGCGGCTTCCGCGGCGGCGACCCGGTAGACGCTGTCGCCGGCGTTGCGAAAGCCGATGCGGACCTCCCGGCAGGCCCCGTAGCGGATGGTCAGGAGGCAGGCGGCGGCGATCAGCGCCCGGTCGCCCAGGCGCTGGCTCACCTCGAGGAAGCAGTAGCCATGGCCGCTCGGCATCCGCGGCACCCGCACCTCCACGAGCATCTCGTCGGCGGCGAGATCGGTCGCGAACGGCGCCTTGAAAAACCTTTGTGCGGCAATGGTACGCGAGCCGCGCGCACTGCGCGCCAGCATCGTGCCGCCGAGCAGGGTGACGACGAGCGGCATCTCGAAGGTGGGATCGTTGTGGCACAGATTGCCGCCGAGCGTGCCGCGGTTGCGGATCGAATGATTGGCGACGTGCCGGTAGGCTTCGACCATGATCGGGCAGTTCGCAGCGATGGCGCTCGACCGCAGGATCGTGTTGTGCGTCGTCAGCGCGCCGATGCGCAGCTGGCCGAACTCTTCGACGAGGTACTGCAGCTCCGCGAGCCGGCTCACGTCGATGAGGCGGCCCGGTTTGATGAGCCGCAGGTTGAGCATCGGGATGAGGCTGTAGCCTCCCGCCAGAAGCTTGGCCTTGCTGCCGTGCCGCGTCAGGGAATCGAGCGCAGCGCGCAGGCTGTCCGGCCTCTCATACTCGAATACGGGAGGCTTCATCCGCCTTCCCCTCCCCGCCTCGAATTTCAAAGCGCGCTCGCTCAAAATCCGCAGTGTTCTCGTTGATTTCCGCCCGGACTGTGATCGATGGCCCCCGCCCTGACAAGAGCCGACGGGGAGGACCTCGATGGAGCGCGGCGCCAACCTATGGCGCGCGCGACTGTCGAGCGAGGCGAAGAGTATAGGGCACCGCCGGCGCATCGCTGTTGAGCGCCCGCGTGCCTTGTGGTCGAGTCGCGATGAGGCGACAAGCAGTTCGCCTTCACCGGTTTTGCCCGTGACGCAGGAGACGATCGATGCCGTTCTCGTTGCCCGAACTTCCCTATTCCTACGATGCGCTCGCCCCCTACATGTCGCGCGAGACGCTCGAATTCCATCACGACAAGCATCACCTCGCCTACGTGAACAACGGCAACAACCTGATGAAGGGCACGGAGTTCGAAGGTAGGCCGCTCGAGGAGGTGGTCAAAAGCTCGTTCTACGCCAATCCCGGTCTCTTCAACAACGCCGGGCAGCACTACAACCACGTCCATTTCTGGAAATGGATGAAGCCCGGAGGCGGCGGCGACAGGATGCCGGGTAATCTGGAGAAACAGATCGTCGCCGATCTCGGATCGGTGGCGAAAATGAAGGAGGCGTTCATCCAGGCGGGCGTCACCCAGTTCGGCTCAGGCTGGTGCTGGCTCGCAGTCCGCTACGGGCGGATCGAGGTGATGAAGACCGCAAACGGCGAGAACCCGCTCGTTCATGGTGCGCGGCCGATCCTCGGCTGCGACGTCTGGGAGCACTCCTACTATATCGACTACCGCAACCGGCGCCCCGACTATCTCAAGGGGTTCGTCGATCATCTCGTCAATTGGGAGTATGTCGCGGAAATGTTTTCGGCCGCGAGCAAATGAGCAGGCGTCGACACCGAGGTGAGTCGCGATCGCCCGTTTCAGCGCGGCGAATACCGGAGGTCAGCTTTGTAAGAAGTCTCCCGGATTTCCCGCGCTCATCCGGGCTACGAGTACCAGCGCCCTAATCTTCCTCGTCGCCGGCATCGGCGTCCGGCTCGGGCTGGCTCTCTGGTGGCGTGAGGCCTTCGAGGCCCTTGAGCAGCTCTTCCTCGCTCATGCGGTCGGTGGTGACTTCCGTGTCGTCGGCATCGACCCCGGTGCCCGGTGCGCCGATCAAGGGAACCCCGTCGGGCTCCGGCTCGTCGACCTCGACGTATTTCTGCAGCGAATGAACGAGCTCTTCCTTGAGGTCTTCGGGCGAGATCGCCTTCTCCGCGATCTCGCGCAACGCCACGACCGGGTTCTTGTCGTTGTCGCGTTCGACGGTGATCTGGGTCCCGGACGAAATCATGCGCGCGCGGTGGCTCGCGAGCAGAACCAGATCGAAGCGGTTTTCAACCTTGTCGATGCAATCTTCGACGGTAACGCGGGCCATTGGCGAGCTCCTGGCGAGGTTCCTTGCAATTCCAAGGGCAACCCCCGGCCGCGCGTTAAGTATCCTCGAAGGGGCGCAAGCGCAAGGGCGTTGCCGGCGCCGTTTTCCAAGTTTTGATATTTAACTTGGCGTCCGCACGCGGCTCTGTTACCCACACGCCGGGAACCAAGCCGCGGCTTTCCGAATCAATAATTTGGGAAACGCCGCGACGGCGTGCCGCAGCGATTTCGCCGCCCGGCGCTTGTAGAGCCCGCTTTGGCGAGAGTACTTCGGCCGCTGGGCGTTCGCCGCGGCGACAAACCTGTTTTAGTTAAACGCCGGAACCGTCGATCCGATTGCGGCTGCTCCGGGTTTCATGACGAGAGACAGATCGCGAGAGCTACCATGTCGGCACAGATCGAGAAGATTGCGCTCTTCATTGACGGCGCCAACCTTTACGCCACCGCCAAATCGCTCGGCTTCGACATCGACTACAAGCGCCTGCTGCGCGAATTCCAGTCGCGCGGCTACCTCGTGCGTGCGTTCTATTACACCGCTGTGATCGAGGACCAGGAATACTCGTCGATCCGGCCGCTGATCGATTGGCTCGACTACAACGGCTATACCGTCGTCACCAAGGCGACCAAGGAGTTCGTCGACCAGACCGGGCGGCGCAAGGTCAAGGGCAACATGGACATCGAGCTCGCCGTCGACGCCATGGAAATCGCGCCCTTCGTCGACCAGATGGTGCTGTTCTCCGGCGACGGCGACTTTCGCTCGCTGGTCGAAGCGGTGCAGCGGCGCGGCGTGCGCGTCATCGTCGTCTCCACCATCTCGACCCAGCCGCCGATGGTGGCCGACGAGCTCCGCCGCCAGGCCGACCAGTTCGTCGACATCATGGAGCTGCAAGCCAAGATCGGCCGCGATCCTTCCGAACGCCCGATGCGCGAGCCGCGCGAAGGCAGGGAGCCGCGCGAGCCGCGCCATACGCCGCAATTCCTCCAGCGCAGTGCCGCCACCCAGCGCGTCGGGGTCGAAGTCGAAGACGAATTCGACGAAGATTGATCCGGCCGATGGCTGCGATGACGCGCCCGAGCGGCAAGCCCGGTCGCGATTGTCCGCGCTGCCCCCGTCTTGTCGCCTTTCGCGAGGCCTGGCGCGAACGCGAGCCCGACTGGTTCAACGCACCCGTCCCCTCCTTCGGCCCTGTCGACGCGCGCCTGCTGATCGTCGGCCTCGCTCCCGGGCTGCGCGGCGCCAACCGCACCGGTCGGCCGTTCACCGGAGACTATGCCGGCGATCTCCTCTACGCGACGCTCGAGGAATTCGGCTTCGCCCGCGGGAGCTACGAAGCGCGCCCCGACGACGGGCTTACCCTGATCGACTGCCGCATCACCAATGCGGTGCGCTGCGTGCCGCCGGAGAACAAGCCGACTCCGGACGAAATCGCAACCTGCCGCAGCTTTCTCGCGGCGACCATCAAGGAAATGAGCAGGCTTCGCGCCATTGTCGCACTCGGGCGCGTCGCCCACGACACATTCATCGCAGCGCAGGAGGCGCGGCGCGCCGACTATCCCTTCTCCCACGGCTGCGCGCAGACGATCGGCGCGATCACGCTGTTCGACAGCTACCACTGCTCGCGCTTGAACACGAACACCGGCGTGCTCACGCCGCAAATGTTCCGCGAGGTGTTCGCGCGCGTGCGCCGGCACCTCGATGTGGGATGACGCCCCCCGCGGTCTATTCAGGCGCTCAGTGGAAAATCGCGGCCTCGTAGTCGCCGCCGCCCATTTCGCTGCGCGGGAAGATGCCGTGCTGCTCGATCCATTCGAACGACTGCTCGAAGGTCTCCTTCGAGTAGGGCTCGAACACCAGCCGCTCGCCCGGGCCCCAGCGGCGCGTATCCATCTGGTCGTGGAAGCGCACCGGGAATTCCCGCCTGTAGTAGTGGGTGTAAAGCTCGGGCCGCAAGTCGATGTCGCGTTGCGCCCGGCGCAGCGCCCGGAAATATTTGCGCACGTCTTCGGGATCGGGCGTGCCGGTGATCATCGAGGCCATCATGAAGGTGATATCGATGATTTTGCGGAAACCGAGCTGCTCGGCGAAATAGTACGGCCCGCTGAACAATGACGCCGCCGGCAGCTTGCAGTCGATCAGCATTTCCATGCGGCTGAACAGCAGTCCGTCGTTGAACGACAGCTTGATCTCCTCGGGCGTGAGATATTGCTCGAGCCCCTGGATGGTCGCGTAGTGGCTTCCCGACTGGTAGCCGACCGAGATCGGCACGCCGGCGAGATCGGCCGGCGTCCGCACCGGCGAATCCGGCGGCACGAAGATGCCGCATGGGGAAACCGAATAGCACTCGGCGTAGAGCTTGCCGTAGCCGTTCGAGGCGGCGACATTCATGGTCCAGTGGCAGGCGCCGCTGACGTTGCAGGCGCGGCCGGCTTCCAGCGTCTGGTAGGCGCCGACCTTGTTGCCGAGCTGATGGCCGCTGCCGCTGGTCGAATCCATGGTCTCGCGGAACTCGTAGTCGAGACCCTCGGCGGCGAAATACCCTTTCTCCTCAGCGACCCATTCCTGCAGCCGGAAATGCGGGGCGACGACGAATTTTGTCATGGGAATCCTCTTGGCGTTTCCTCTTGGCGTTTCCTCTTGGCGTTTCCTCTTGGCGTTTCCTCTTGGCGTTTCCTCTTGGCGTTTCCTCTCGGCTCGGTCTGTGGGCACCGGTAGCCGCTACCTAGCGATGCTCGCGCAACCACGCAACGACCTCGGCGGCATTCTGGTCCGGCGGAAACACCGGATAGAACGCCTTGCCGATGATGCCGTCGTCGACGACAAGCGCCATGCGCTTGAGCAGCGTCATGCCGGCAACGGTGAACGTGGGGAGCTTCATGGCGCGGGTGAATGCAAGCCCGGCATCGGAGAGGATCGCGAACGGCAGGTGCAGGCGCTCGGCGGCCTCGCGCTGATAGTCGGTGTCCTGCGTCGAGAGCCCGAACAGGTGGGAAACGCCGAGCCCATTGAGCTCGGCGAAGTGGTCGCGAAAGCCGCAGGATTGGGGGGTGCAGCCGCGCGCGCCGGGAATATCGTTCCACCCCGGCGGCAGATCGACGCCGGGCACGCCGGTGCGCGGATAGAGGTAGAGCACAGTGCGGCCGGCAAGCCGCGCCAGATTGACCGCGCCGCCGCTCGTCGCCGGCAGCGCGAGGTCGGGGAGCTTCATGCCGGGAAGGTGCCGCGCGCCCCCGTCGTCCTGCGGCACCGGGATGTCGGGCGGCAGGAACGTCGGATCGTGGGTACCGGGGGCCTCGCTCATCGGTGCGCTCCAAATCCTCGCTGGCACGTGACCGATCTTGTCTGAAACCCTGCGACCGCCTGAACCGGGTCATGCGTAGGAGATGAACTCCATGAGCGAGCCGTCGGGATCGCGGAAATAGACGCTGGTGCCCGATCCCCTGGCGCCGAACCGCTGCATCGGGCCCGCCTCGATCGCCACGCTGCAGCGCTTGAGGTGCGCAATGGCGTCAGCGATCGGGCCAAGCCATTCGAAGCACAGATCGCTGTTGCCCGGCGCGACCGGCAGGCGCGCCACCTCGGCTGGCGTGACGCCTGGGCCATGGACGTTGAGCTGCCTGTCGCCGAACCGGTAGGCGTAGCCGAATGGCCGTTCGATCAGTTCGGCGCCCAGCACCCTGGTGTAGAAGGCGTTCGAACGTTCCCACTCGGTGACGTGAATGACGCAGTGATCGAGCTTGACCGGGACCATTCGTCCTACCCCTTCTGCCGCAACAGGCGGCCGCGCTCGCGCTCCCAGGAGCGCTTCTTCTCGGTCTCGCGCTTGTCGTAGAGTTTCTTGCCGCGCGCCAGAGCGAGCTCGATCTTGGCGCGGCCCCTCTCGTTGAAATAGAGCTTGAGCGGCACCAGCGTCATGCCCTCGCGCTCGACCGCGCCGATGAGCTTGTTGATCTGGCTCCGGTGGAGCAAAAGCTTGCGCGGGCGCTTGGGGGCGTGGTTGAAGCGGTTGGCCTGCTGGTATTCGGGAATGTTGGAGTTGATGAGCCAGATCTCGCCGCCGCGGGTGTCGGCATAGGATTCGCCGATCGTCGCCTTGCCCTGGCGCAGCGATTTCACTTCCGTGCCGGTGAGTGCGACCCCGGCTTCGAGCGTCTCGTCGATGAAGTAGTTGAAGCGGGCCTTGCGGTTGTCGGCGACGACCCGCAGCTTCCGTTCCGCCTTCGCCGTGGCTCCTGCCGCCATCAGCGGTTCTTCAGGAGGTCGCGGATCTCAGTGAGGAGCTGCTCCTGCCTGGTGACCGGCGGCGCCTTGGGCGGCTCCGTGGCCACCAGCCGGTTGACGACGCGCATGAGCCGGAACAGCACCCAGGCGACGATGATGAAGTTAAGCATGATGGTGAGGAAACTGCCCCAAGCCATCACCGCGCCTTGCTTCTTGGCATCCGCGAGATCCGCCGCCGTCACCTTGGAGGACAGCGGCAGGAAATAGTTGGAGAAGTCGAGCCCGCCGGTGACGGCGCCGATGAGCGGCATGATAATGTCGCCGACGAGGGACTGCACGATGCTGTTGAAGGCGACGCCGATGATGACGCCGACGGCGAGATCGAGGACGTTGCCGCGCAAGGCGAACTTCTTGAATTCCTCGAGCATCGACGGCTCCGGAGTTCTGTCGTTCGAGTTCCGCTCATCGCCCCGCGCGCGGGGACCGAGCCTGCTCCGCTCGCTCCCGCTCGCGCGGGAATGAGTGGAGCGTAACGCCCTTAATTGATCAGCCCGGCGTGCACCATGGCCTCGCGCACCGCCACCCGCGTCCTTTCCGCGAGCGGCACCATGGGCAGCCGCAATGTGTCGGCGCACTTGCCGAGCAGCGACAACGCATATTTCGCCGGCGCCGGGTTGGTCTCGATGAACAGCGCCGTGTGCAGCGGCATCAGCTTGTCCTGGAGCGTGAGCGCACCGGCATAGTCACCTTTGAGGCACGAGGCCTGGAACTCGGCGCACAGCCGCGGCGCCACGTTCGCGGTGACGGAGATGCAGCCGTGGCCGCCATGGGCCATAAAACCGAGCGCGGTCGCATCCTCGCCGGAGAGCTGGTTGAAGCCCTCGCCCATGGCCGCCCGCTGCTGCGAGACGCGCACCACATTGGCCGTCGCGTCCTTCACGCCGGCAATGTTCTTCAGCTCGAACAGGCG
>Ga0210409_10002188_pt1 | contig 23609 bp, 17 predicted proteins | sample IncBWH17MmetaG_FD_161649 | JGI IMG/M metagenome (GOLD analysis project Ga0210409, IMG submission 161649) | Forest soil microbial communities from Barre Woods Harvard Forest LTER site, Petersham, Massachusetts, United States - Inc-BW-H-17-M | ecosystem: Environmental > Terrestrial > Soil >...
CAACGACGCCGCCATCACCTTTAGCGGGACCTTCGGCGCTTTTGAGTTGAACACCATGCTGCCGGTAACGGCCTATAACCTCTTGCAGGCGATCGATTTATTGGCTGCAGCCTGCCGCGTTTTCACGACGCGATGCGTTTCCGGCCTCGAAGCTGACCGGGAAAAATGCGAATCCAATGTGGAGAAAAGCCTGGCGATGTGCACCGCTTTAGCCCCCGAGATTGGCTATGACAAAGCCGCGCGCATCGCCAAAAAGGCTTATGAGTCCGGGCGAACGATTCGCGAGGTCGCGCTCGAGATTTCAGGTCTGGATAAGCAGCAACTCGATCGGCTCCTGGATGCCCGCAGCCAAACCGAGCCAGGTTGACGCGTTAAAACGTTGAAACGTGAAGCATTAAAATGTGAAGAGGATTTGCGCAATTGCCGAAGATGTTCTGGCATTCCCTTATCTTTCTGCCTCCATCTTTCTGCCGTTTCTTCGGCCTGCGGTTTACGCTTTTCTTTCATCTCTTCGGTTGTTCTCCCCGGACTTGACTGGCTGGTTGTGCCAGGCGAGGCCGTAAAGAACGGCCAGGACGACGACAAGAACTATTGCTGTGAACATTTGGTCCTTAATTTGGTTTTAGAGCATGCTCGCTTGGGTTGGGTGAAGCTTTGCTAAATAGTTGTTGGTTATTCCAACCACCGCCAAGAGCTTTGATGAGTTGGACGGTGGCAACGAGGCGCTGGCCGGCTAATTGAGCGTTGGCCCTCTCTGCCTGGAGGGCGTCGCGTTCGGCGTCAATGACTTCGATGTAGGCCACAATTCCGGAGCGGTAACGTTGCGTGGCTAAATCGGCCGACCTACTGGCTTGGGCCACGGCCCGCCGTTGAGCCGTAGATTGGTCGGCCAAGTGCCTAATTCCTGACAGGCTGTTTTCCACATCGCCGAAAGCAACCAGCACTTGTTGCCGATATCGCGCCACAGCCTCCTCGAAAGCGGCCTGCGCGCGGTGGTAGTTTGCCCGGTTCCGGCCACCGGCGAAAATCGGCAAAGAAACGCTCGGACCAATCGACCACACGTGGCTGTCCCAGTTGAAAAGGTTATCGAGTTCACCGCTGAGATACCCGCCGGAAGCCGTCAGGCTGACGACCGGAAAGAAGGCCGCTTTAGCGACGCCAATGCGTGCATTGGCTGAAGCCAGGAGTCGCTCTGCTTGAGCGACGTCTGGTCGCCGTTCGAGCAGATCGGCCGGCAGTCCAGCAGGGATCTGCGGAGGAACCGGATCCCAATTGGGTGTGGTGTTAACGGGAACGCGAAACACGGCCGGATTACTGCCGGCCAGAATAGCCAGGGCATTCTCCAGTTCCGTCCTGCGCCGCGCCAAGGCGGCGGCATCAGCCTCCGTTGTGGCTAACTCCGTTTCGGCGCGGGCGATGTCGAGTTCATTGCCGATACCGCCCTCAAAGCGGCTGCGGACAAGCTTCACCTGTTCCTTGCGCAAGTCGATCGTGCCGGCCACCGTGCCGATTTCCGCATCCAAGGCACGCAAGCCGAAATAATTCTGCGCCACGTCGCTTTGGAGGGTGAGGAGAACACTGTAGTAATCAGCAAGGGAAGCTTGCGCCTCCGCCCGAGCGCTTTCAAAGGTCCGCCGGACGCGTCCCCACAAATCAACCTCGTAACTAAAATCAAGCGGCACACTGAAGTTGTTGGCAGTCATGTTGCCGAAACTCGGCACCTGGTTTGGCGAAAAGCGCTGCCGCGTCCAAGAAGGGTCCAGGCTCAGGCTGGGCAATAGCTCTCCGCGAGCCACCCGCGCGCTGGCTCGGGCCTGGCTCACCCTCGCCATGGCGGCCCTTAGGTTCTGATTCTCGCCGGCGGCTTCCGTTTCAAGTTGATTCAAGCCCCGGTCGCCAAAGACCTCCCACCAATTGCCCCTGGGCACCTGGTCCAGTGGCCTGCCTTCTTTCCACGCGCCGAGTTCCGCCGCTTTATAATTAGGCGGTGAAGTGTAGGTCGGAGACTTATAATCGGGACCGACGGTGAGCAATCCGGCGTTGGCAGACGGGGAAACCAGGAACGGGCTTAGCGCCACGATGATTGCTTGAGTTAGCTGCACCGGACCGAGCGGCGCCAGTCGCGAGCGTTTTGACAATCCTTTCATTGGTGTCTCCTCCAGTGTACCTGTTAGCTCTGAACCGAGGCAGCGCCGCCTTCCACCAGGCCGTTCAGCGGGCGGTGAGATTCGGCAACAGGCTTTGAGTCTTTCTTTCGGCCAAGCTTCATGAGCGTGACGTAGAAGACCGGCGTCAAAAAGAGCCCGAACAAAGTCACGCCAATCATCCCGGCGAACACGGCAACACCCATTGCTTGCCGCATTTCGGCCCCGGCCCCGTGAGATTTCACCAACGGGAACACTCCCGCGATGAAGGCAATCGAGGTCATCAGGATCGGGCGAAGCCGCAACCGGCAGGCCTCAATGGCCGCTTCCATGGGCGATTTGCCCTGGTCCTGGTGATGTTTGGCAAATTCGACGATCAGAATGGCGTTCTTGCAGGCCAGCCCGATGAGCACGATAAACCCGATCTGGGTGAAGATGTTATTATCGCTGCCTTTAAGCCAGACCCCGGTGATGGCGAACAGCAAACACATTGGCAGGATAAGAATGATTGCCAGCGGCAAGCGGAGACTTTCGTACTGGGCGGCCAGGACGAGAAAGACCAGCAGAACGCACAGAGGATAAACATAGATGGCCGAGTTGCCGGCCAAGATTCGTTGATAGGTTAGATCCGTCCACTCAAAGGCCAAGCCGCGCGGCAGGCTTGATTGCGCAAGACCGGCAATCAGGGCCTCGGATTGACCGGAACTGAAGCCTGGCGCCGGTCCACCATTGATCTCGGCGGCGGGGTAACCATTGTAGCGCATCGCGCGATCGGGCCCGTAGGCTTCCTTAACTTTGAGCAGCGCGCCCAGCGGAACCATTTGGCCCTGCGCATTGCGGGTCTTTAGCCGGGTGATATCCTCGGTATGCTGACGGAACCGCGCATCTGCCTGGGCAATGACTTCATAAGTGCGGCCAAAGCGGTTGAAATCGTTCACATAAAGCGAGCCGAGATAAATCTGGAGCGTGTCAAAGAGGTTCTGCAGCGGCACGCCTTGCTGCTTCGCTTTGGCCCGGTCAATCTCGGCATCCACTTGAGGCACGTTTACCGTGAAGGTGGAGAAAACCCCGGCCAAACCCGGTGTTTGGTAAGCTTTGCCGATGATCCCTTGAACGGCCTGGAACAGGCCGTCATATCCCAAATCCGAGCGATCTTCGACGAACAGCTTGAATCCGCCAATCGTACCGAGGCCATTGACGGGGGGTGGCATGACGGTAAGCACAAAGGCATCCTGGACTGCGGCGAACTGGCGGTTCAAGGCGTCCGCGATGGCCTGTCCGCTCAGGTTGGGAGACCGGCGCTCCTCGAACGGTTTCAAGCAGAAGAACACGATCCCGGCATTCGGCGAGACGGTAAAACCATTGATGCTCAACCCGGGAAACGCCACGGCGGACTCCACGCCGGCCTGTTTGAGCCCGATATCGGACATCCGCCGGATTACCTCGTCAGTGCGTCCGAGGGAGGCGGCATCCGGCAGTTGGGCAAAGGCAACCAGGTACTGTTTGTCCTGGGTTGGAACGAAGCCGGTCGGCACTTTGTTGAAGCTCCAGCCGGTGAGAATGACCAGTCCTCCGTACACCACCAGGGCCACGGCGCTCTTGCGAATCACGCTGCCTACTCCCTGCGCGTACCGGCTGCCTGACCACGCAAAGGCGCGATTGAATGGGCGAAAAAGCCAGCCCAAAGCCTTTTCCATGAGGCGGCCGAACCAATCTTTCGGCGCGTGATGATCCTTGAGCAAGACGGCGCAAAGCGCCGGTGAAAGTGTGAGCGAGTTAAACGCCGAAATGACCGTGGAGATGGCAATCGTGATGGCGAACTGCTTGTAAAACTGCCCCGTCAGCCCGCTGATGAATGCCGTCGGAATGAACACGGCGCAAAGCACCAGGGCTGTGGCGATGATGGGACCCGTGACTTCGCTCATCGCGCGCCTGGATGCCTCCAGTGGCGATAATCCCAACGCGATATTCCGCTCCACGTTCTCGACGACCACAATGGCGTCGTCAACGACAATGCCGATCGCCAACACCAGGCCGAAAAGCGAAAGGTTATTGATCGAGAATCCAAGCGCCAGCATGACCGCAAAAGTCCCGACCAAAGAAACAGGCACGGCGGCCAGCGGGATAATCGACGCGCGCCAGGTCTGAAGGAAAAGAACGACCACTACGACGACGAGCAGAATCGCTTCCACCAAGGTGTGAACCACCGCCTCGATCGAATGACTCACGAACACCGTCGGATCATAGACCACGGCATAATCGATCCCCTCCGGAAAGTTCTTCTTCAATTGCTCCATCGTGCTGCGAACGTTTTTGGAGAGTTGCAGCGCATTGGCGCCGGGCGTTTGGAAAATCGGAAGCGCAACCGCCGTGCGGTTGTCCAAAAGCGAGCGGAGGGAATAACCGGACGCGCCTAATTCCAGACGTGCGACATCTTTCAGGAGGACCTTGTCACCGTTCGGACCGGTTTTAACGATGATCTGACCAAACTCTTCGGTCGAAAGCAAACGGCCCTTGGCATTGACCTGCAGCTCGAATGGGACCGGTTGGCCGACCGGCGGCTGACCGACAGCACCGGCTGCGATCTGAACGTTCTGCTCGCGAATGGCGTTGACCACGTCACTGGCCGTGAGATTGCGGGCGGCGATCTTGTCGGGGTCCAGCCAGACGCGCATGGCGTAATCTCCCGAGCCGAACAGTCCCACGTCTCCGGCGCCCGGGATGCGTGCCAGGACGTCGTGGACCTGCAAAGTGGCGTAGTTGCGCAGGTAAACCTCGTCGTAGCGGCCATTCGGCGAAAACAGGTGCACTACCATGGTCAGGTCGGGCGATTGCTTGGTAGTGGTCACCCCCAGCCGGCGCACGTCCTCGGGCAGTTTCGGCAGGACCTGGGCCACTCGGTTCTGCACCTGCACCTGGGCTTTATCGACATCGGTGCCCAGTTTGAAGGTAACCGTCAATGTCATGACCCCGTCCGGAGTGGATTGGGAAAACATGTAAAGTGAATCCTCCACGCCGTTGATGGATTGCTCGAGAGGTGAGGCGACTGTTTCGGCAATCGTTTTGGGGTTCGCGCCGGGGTAGGTCGCCTTGACGACGATGGTTGGCGGAACCACCTCGGGGTATTCGCTAATGGGCAGCCGCCACATGGAAAGCAGGCCGAGCAGGAAAATCACGGTCGAGAGCACACCTGCGAAAATGGGGCGGCGGATGAAGAAGTTGGAAAAGTTCATACTAAAAACGGCGGTTAAAGATGATTAACCACGGATGAACACTGATAAACACGGATTAGGAATCGCTTCGAAGGGCTCATCGTCTGGGTGAGCACCGTTGCTGAGGCAAGTCCTTCCTTATCAGTGTTCATCCATGTCCATCCGTGGTCTAATGCTGTTTTCAGGTTCATACGTTAAATGAGTTGAATATGTGTGGTGCGCGATGAATTGTGCTCAGTTGGCGCGTTCTTTAGGTCCGAGCAGATTAGCGCTTCGCTAGAGGGCGTTGTTCGGCGCGGGCCATTTCGGATTGGGGAGCTACCGCCATTCCGGGGCGCACACGCTGCAGCCCGTTCACGACGATTTCCTCGTTTGCTTGCAGACCCGAGCGCACGACGCGCCTGCCGTCGAAGGACGGGCCGAGCTCCACCTGGCGGTAGGCCACGGTGTTCGTAGCGGTCAAGGTGAGCACAAACTTCTGCGCCTGGTCAGTCCCAATCGCTCGCTCCTCCACCAACAATGCGGGATGGCGCTCGCTGAGCGGAACGCGGATCCGGGCAAACAGGCCCGGCACAATGTGCCCGTCGGCATTTGGAAAAACGGCGCGCAAGAGAATGCTGCCGGTGTCGGCATTAAGCCGATTATCAAAGGACTCAATGCAGCCCTGGTGAGGGAATCCCTCTTCGTCAGCGAGCTGCAGTTCCACCGGGATTTTTCCGTCGCCGTTCGGCTCGACTTTTTTCTCTCGCGCCAGAGCGTTGAACCGTAGCAGCGAGTTTTCGTCCATATCGGCGTAGACGTATACCGGGTCCACCGAAACCAGAGTGGTCAGCACCGTCGCAGCACCGGCAACACCGTTGACATAGTTGCCGGCTGTCTGCAAAGCCCGGCTCACGCGGCCGTCGATCGGGGCCCGGACCTGGGTGTATTCCAGATCAAGCCTGGCCGAATCGAGAGCTGCTTGTGCGGCGAGCAAGGCGCTCTTGGCCTCCTGGAACCGGGATTGGCGCGCATCCGATTCTTCCAAGGAGATAGCGTTATTGGTCAGCAGTTGGGGGGTGCGGGCTGCCTCGCGACGGGCGTTTTCCAAACGCACTTTGGCCTGTTCGAATTCAGCTTGCCGTTGCTCGAAGGCTGCCTGGTGCCAACGCGGGTCAATTTGAAAGAGCAAGTCCCCCTTTTTCACCAACTGCCCCGATTGGAATTTCACTTCCTGAATATAGCCCGAGACGCGGGGCCTGATCTCCACCGACTCGACAGGCTCGATGCGACCCGTGAATTCATCGCGTTCGACAATTTCTTTCTGCTCGACGGGGGCCACGGTGACCGCGGGTAAAGCAGGCTTGGTCTGCACCGAATTGCGCCCGCAACCGGCGGTGCCGGCGACGAGCGCGGCTGTCAACAGAGCGAAAAAGAGAGCTTTGGATTTGAGTATCATAGGATTTAAGCTGTTAAGACCTCTACGTCCTGACGGAGACCGTCATGCGGCTAGCCTCTGGTACGCCGAGCGGCGCACCGCTTGTTGATGACGATTCCACACTGCGACTGAGTCGACCTTCTCCCGGGCAAGCGTCGGGAATACCAAGAGTGGAAAACCGGTTTCATGAGCCAGCGCTTCCGCTTCGTTCAAGGCGAGCTGAAACATTCGGTTGTTTGTATAAGCGCCCTGGCGGAACTCCGCGAGGAGCGCCCTTTTAATGCTCTGGATTTTGGCGACCAGCTTCTTGCAAGAAGCGGAGCAGGCGGAAACAAAGGGGTAGACGTTAGTGGAACTTTGGCTTTGGTTCGTCTTCGTAGTCATAATCAATATTCAATGTACTAGTTATCTATTTAGTCAAATATCTGGCCAAAAAAACTCTTAAGCGGCCACCGTTCCTGGCTTTCTTAAGCCAAGAATTGCAAAGGCTCCCGGCGCTGCTTCCCGAAGCACCTCGACGTCGTTCTGAATTCGGGCCTGGGTGAGCAAACCCTCATAATACGCATGGATCATGCGTGCTTTGCTCGCCGGATCGGGAGCATCAATCAAACCTGTAGCGTGGGCATCGCGAATGGCAGACTCGAGATACTTGAGTTTGTACCCAAGAATCTCCTGGATTTTACGTTGCAGGGACGGTTCCAGCGTGCAAACCTCGGCTCCAAGCGAAAAGAGAGGACAACCCAGGACCTGGCCGTATTTGTCTCTCATTTGGCTCTGAAATCGGTAGCCAAAATCGAAATAATTCTCGAGCCGCTGCAGCGGTGGAACTGTGGGAGAGAACAGCGAATCGCACTCGGCGCGCACGGTCAGCCACTGAGCATCGATAGCCGCCAAGGCCACGTCGGCCTTTGAATCAAAATAATAATAGAAACTGCCTTTGCGGACATCGGCCTTCTCACAGATGTGGTCGATAGTTGTGCTGCCGTAGGAACCGGTCCAAATCAGTTCCAGAACTGCATCCATCAGCTTGCTTCGGTTATCACTTACGCGGCCCATATCGGTTAATCATTTTACATTGTGAGGAGCTCTTCTCCTCGCAGTAAAGATAGTATTGCGCAATTAGACTAAACAGTCAACTACTTTCTTTTTACATATCCTGGGAGCGCCGGCGTCTCGCCGGCGATTTCACATTTGGAAAGCAAACAGGCCGGTGAGACTCGGCGCTGGACCGCCAGGTGGCTGAGGAAACTACCCGCTTCCAGTGCTCCCATTTCTCGCAGTAGGTCTCCTCAGTGCGGATCGAATAATGTTTGAAGCGATGACCTCGCTGACCTGGTCCAGGAGTTTGAGTTTGGGATTGGGAATGAAGCCCCTCTAGCCGCGAGTACGCCTTTGCTTTTCCAATATTAAACCTCACAGCCACCATAAACGCTTATTGACAAGTGGTTTGCAAGTCATTACCCTGATGTCGTGACGCAATTAAATACGTCCAATATGACGCCGATTACCTATGAGCCATCGTACATCACCATCAGGCCAATACCGGTAGGCTTCGCCGGTTAACGCCGAGTTGAACCGGCGAAGCCTACCGGTATTGGCATAGGTTTTGTAGTCGGCTAGGAGGTTTGCGGGATGGATAATTTAGACACAACGTTATCGGGAGCCAAAGGCCCGCCACCGGAGAACCAGTCGCTGATGCGTACACGGCGACTGGCCCGAGGGCTATGCTCAGAGTCCCGGTCGCCGTGACGCATAGCTCTCTCGTTCGGCAATTGCGCCTGTGGACAGCATTGAGGGAATTAGGTAGAGTTAGTTGCATGAAGGCGCGAATCAGGGAACTATTGCACGCGAGTCCGTTTCAGCCATTTATCATCCGGCTGGCCGATGGGCGGGACTATCGGATTGATCACCCTGATTATGTGCTTGCAGCGGCCACTGACGTTCCGCAAATCACCATCGAGGAGCCCGATGGAACACAGCATTTCTTATCGGCTTTGCTGGTCACCGGTATCGAGCGCGTTGGGAACGGGGCCCCAGCGGCGAAGAACGAGTAGAATTGCCGAACCCCCGCGTGCAGGTGACGCCGGGTTTCGCCTCACTGTTGCTCGGAGATGGCGCCCCTGACGCAGATCGTTCGCCTAAAACTCGAGCGGAGCGAGCCAAACTGAAGTCCTGTAAGGACGATAAGATAATAGCCCAGGGCAAGCGAGGAACGAGCGCCGCCCTGGGTGAGAGGCAAAAAATGATCTCCTCTCTTTTTTCCAATCTGGTTTGGCGCGCCTGGGGCGCGCCAAACCAGATTGGAAAAAAGAGAGATTGGGTGTGGGTGGCGTTACACCCAGGGCGGCGGCCTCGGCGGCCTTGCCCTGAGCTATTATCATGCCGCCCCTCGCGGGGCTCCGGAGGCCACTTGAACGGCGGGCGACTCAGAAGATTTGGTCGTCGCTGTGCGAACCCTCGGCTTCAGGCAAGGCCGGGTTTAGCCTGGCTGTTTCTCCTGAGCCCTCGGCCCGGCCTGCCTGAGCCGCATTGTTCGAGGCTAGCGCGTTCCAAAAGCATTCCTTCACGGAGAGAGCAAGCCCTTCTGAATGGCGAATTTGGTAAGGCCGGCGATGGTTTGGATGTTGAGCTTGCGCTTGATGCTTCCCCGATGAGTTTCGACTGTTCGCACGCTGACCCGCAGGCGCGAGGCGATCTCTTTGTTGCTGCAGCCGGCAGCAATACCGGCCAGCACTTGGCGTTCGCGCGGGCTAAGCCGCGGACCGCCCGCGACCTGTTCAAGGGCTGTTTGCGCAAAATTCAGGCTGAACAATGTTCCGCCAGCAGCGACCGTCTGGACTGCGCGAGCAAACTCGCGCGCCGGAGCTGTTTTGGCAATGAACCCCCGGGCACCGGACTGGATGATGCGCAGCCTGTATTGGTCAGGATCGTGCACTGATAGCAGGACCACTTTGATGTCGCGGTTTTCCTTGTTGAGGATCTCGGCGACGGCCAAGCCGTCTAGCTTTGGCAATTCGATATCGATCAGCATGACCTGGGGGGATAACTGCTTGGCTTTAGCCAGCGCCTCCTGACCATCTGCAGCTTCACCCGCAACGACCACATGCGAATTACCGGCCAAACAGCTGCGCAGACCACGCCTCACGACCGGGTGGTCATCGACGATGAGGACCTTCACCGGTTTGGAGGCGGACCTGGCGGAGCCAGGATTTGGCCTGGAGCCTGATTGACGGACTTGTCGCACGACGAACCTTTGTTAGGGGCACTGAAAGCCAAGGCGCGAGCTATCGTGTTGTCCTGGCTTCCATGGTAACCCAAGCTTCATCGACTATGCCGTTCAGCGGCTGGGTGATTCAACACGATAGAGTACGGGCAATCATCAGTAGTTGAACGGACCGATTCGGCGACACGGCCATAACAGGGAGGGGACAGTGCGCTGCGCCGTCCGCGCCGCGTTCAGCGGCGCACATAGGCACTGTGACTCGCGTGACAACGAGCGTTCGTTCCGCCCGCTGAATGCGGACGGGGACATCGCCGCGCGATTGTCCCTACCAAGCCATTGTGAATCACTCCCTGCGAGAGGCATTGCAAACAGACGCGCTGTTTGGAATGATTGCCCGGACCACGCATGAATTGCATCTCGAAGACATCACAATGGATCCGGGTACCTTTACTCTTCATCTGTTTCTGCGGGGCAGCCCAGGAAGGGTCCCAGAATGGGATCTCAACCCGGCAGGCCGGTTCAGGCGGTTCGGCCAAACGGGACTACTGGGCGGTCGAAGATCCCGAGGCGAGAGAGAAATTGCCCCTATACAAAATCATTCCTGCCGCGCGGCCGGATGAATTGACCCCGGCCAATGGCTATCCCAAGCACGAGACCTTTCTGACCTGGCACCGGTCACATGGTGATAACGGGGGGAGGCGGTATTCGGCGCTGGACCAGATCAACCGCCAGAATGTGACAAACCTGGAACAGGTGTGGATTTATCACTCAAGGGACGGCAGCAATAATCTGCAATGCAACCCAATCATCGTGCGCGACCTAATGATCGCCCCCACGGCCGGAAGATTTGTGGTCGGCATCGATGCCGCGAATGGGACGGAGACCTGGCGTTTCAAACCGGAAGGGCGCCCGGCGTTTCGCGGATTGATCTACTGGCCCGGGGCCGGCCGGGCGAAGGAGCGGGTGATGTTCTGCGCCGGCAAATATCTCTATGCGCTGGATCCCACGACCGGCGAGGTGATTCCGACATTTGGCCGGGGCGGGCATGCGCTGCTGCCGGGCCGGACACAAGGCGATTTTGGCGCGGCCGCAGCCGGCCCCGCCATCTTCAAAAGGATCATTGTGGTGCCCGGTTTTGAAAAGGATGTGTGGGGCTTTGATGTCGTCACGGGAATACATTTGTGGACATTTCACACCGTGCCCCATCCCGGGGAATTCGGTTATGAGACTTGGGATCACACGGAGGAGTACGGCGCCAACTGCTGGACGGGTATGGCGCTGGATGAAGTGCGAGGCATCGCCTACATTTCCACGGGGGGACCAAAGCCAAACTTCATCGGTGTGAGCCACCTCGGTGATGACCTGTTTTCGAACTGCCTGATCGCATTGGACGCTAAGACGGGAAAGAGACTCTGGCATTTTCAGGAAATCCCGCACGACCTCTGGGACCGGGATATTTCCGCTCCCCCGAACCTGGCGACGATCGTTCGTGACGGCAAGCGGGTGGACGTGGTGGCGGTGACGACGAAAAATTCCGACACGCTGTTGCTGGACCGGGTGACGGGCAAGCCGATTTTCCCGTTTCGCATGCGCCGCGCTCCGACCAGTGATTTGCCGGGGGAAGTCACGGCACCGTACCAACCGGACCCGGAGCTGCCCGAGCGTTTCGGGAAAATGGAGTTCACCGCCAAGGATCTGACCGACCGCACGCCGGAAGCCGCGGAACTTGCCGCCACGCAGTTCAAGAGCGTCACCACCGGGTTCTTTCGTCCGGCGAGTCTAGGGCGACCCAACTTGTATTGGGGAATGGACGGCGGCGCGGAATGGTCGGGTGCCTGCGTCGATCCGGAGACCGGCCGGCTCTATGTAAGCGCGAATAACTTGGGCTGGATGATCTCCATTTTTCGCGATGACGATCCGCCTGAGAATTTATCCGGGCCAAAGTCGCGGGGCCGGATCATCTACGAGACTGCGTGCGCACAATGCCACGGTTTGAATAAAATGGGCATCGGCGTGGCCCCACCACTGCGAGGATTGCGGTTTCGGTTGTCGGACTCGGAGATCATGCGACAGGTCCGCACGGGCACAAATGGCATGACCGCCTTTCCCAATATGAGTGAGGGCGAGCTGACCGCCCTGACGGACTATTTGCTGTTGCGCGACCGAGCCACTCCGCCGTCGAACGTGAAATCCGAGCGCCCCCGATATAGTTTCACGGGATATCCCAGGTTTCTGGACAACGAGGGCTATCCAGCCAGCAAACCTCCATGGGGCACCCTCAATTGCCTCGACCTCAACACCGGCAGGCTGGTTTGGAAGGTTCCCCTTGGCGAATACCCTGCGCTGGCGGCGCAGGGCGTCCCCAAGACCGGCACCGAAAACTATGGCGGGGCTATCGTCACCGCGGGGGGCTTACTCTTCTGTTCCGGAACGCGCGATGCGAAAATCCGCGCGTTCGATAAACTAACCGGAGCAGAATTATGGTCGGCCAAACTCCCGTGGGTAGGGAGTGCCCCGCCGGCGACCTATGCGATTCGCGGCCGGCAATTCGTGGTGATTGCCTCGACCGGAAACAAGCTCGGCAAACAAAACGAGTATGGCGACGCCTATGTGGCCTTCGCTTTGCCGAAGAAGAAGTGAGCGAGGCAATAGAAGCCCCTCTCCCCAACCCTCTCCCCGCTCGTCCCTCGCGGAGAGAGGGGGAAGACAGCGGCGCCCGCCGCTGGTGCGAAGTTCGTGGTGTAGTCCATGTTACGCACTCCTCTATAGCGCAAAGAATTCGTTTTTTAGGCCCCAAAGCCGGCGCATTTCGGCTTCATCGAGCCTGCCAGATACGTCGCCACGCCGAGAATACTTTAAAGCCCGTTCAACACATCGATCAACTGGCGCAACCGGCCGTAGTCGCGCCGATTGAATCCGAAGGCAATACGCGGAAGTTTCAGGTTATCATCGTCGGCTATCTCGTCCGGGGTTGGTTCGATGCGCTGGATGGCGGACCCGACAATCAAGTCGGCGAAATCTTCGTTCAAGGCAATCAAGGCGGAATCCGCGAGGACGTGTTTGAGCCGGATAACGAACAGTTCCTTGACGAACCGGCTGGAATGGAAATTGCGGTAGAAGCGGGTAATCATTTTCACCGCCTGGTCAGTATCGTCAGTAATCTGGTAGAGGTTGAGGTCGTCTGGAGAAATCAATTGATCGCGCAGCAGGTGTTCGCGCACATGTTTATCCCAGGTCTTCCAGTAGGTTCCGCCAGGGCGATCCACCAGGACCAATGGCATCAGTTGGCTCTTGCCCGTTTGCATCAGCGTGAGCGCTTCGTAGCCCTCATCCATCGTGCCGAAGCCCCCGGGGAACAGCGCGATGGCGTCCGAGTGCCGAATGAAAATGAGCTTGCGTGTGAAGAAGTATTTGAAGGTAACGAGCTTTTTATCCTCGCGAATCACAGGGTTGGCGGCTTGTTCCCAAGGCAACCGAATGTTCGCGCCGAAACTTTTTTCCGGTCCGGCACCTTCGTGCCCGGCCTGCATGATGCCGCCCCCCGCCCCGGTGATGACCATAAACCCGGCCGCCGCGATCTTGCGGCCAAACTCCAGAGCTTGCTGGTACTCCATGCGCGAGGGTTGGGTGCGAGAGGAGCCGAAAATGGTGACCTTGCGCACCTGGGAATACGGGGCAAACAGCTTAAACGCGTAACGCAACTCTCGCAGGGCGGTTTGGATCACGCGGACGTCGCCGCTGTGGCGGACATCGGTCAGCAACTTCAGAGCGTTCTCGATGATATCGGCGACATTCTGCTCATTGAATCCTCCCCCTTTGTACTTAATCAATTCTTCGATTTTCCGCCTCAATTCCGGGTCGGAGGTTGCCTTTACCGTTTTCCTCATCCCGGGAAGGATACGGCAAGAGACCTCGAACGCAACGGCGGAAAGGGGCCTTGGCGGACGAGGTCAGGGCCACTGACAAAGTCTTCTGGTGGGGCGAGGCTCCCGCCGAGCCCTAACATTTAATTGATCAGGGCTCGGCAGGAGCCTCGCCCCACCAGCCTTATCAGGTGGCGTCGCGTTAATACCGCTTCAGAAATGACTCAGGATTTCGATGCGTCCGAGCTTCGTCAGGTCAGCTGGCACGTTCTTGGCAATTTTGGCGCGGACTTGAGGATCGAGTTCCTCCAGCAGGGGATGGTTGATTTCCCTGCTCGCGGCCAGGAAGCAGCGATCGATATCCTGGCTGCGGGCGAGAGCGTTGAGGCGCTGGGCGAGTTGCCGGACAAAGCGTTTACGCGACTCCAATTGGATGTTGTGACGCTCGCCATCGGACATGGCCCCCACGGCCCGACCGCCAGTGGCGCGCGGGAAGCGGCCGGACAGGTCGGAGACCTTGTCAACGATTCGTCCATGCGCCTCCTCATTGTGGAAATGCTCCAACAACTCCAATCGGGGCGTGGAGTTGAGTTTATTGTTATTTTCGAGTTTGAACGCTTTGAAACCTCCGAGATCCGCCACCACGAGCAATGTGTTCATGATTTTCTGCAGGATTAGATTTTCCGCAGGTTGGGTTCCATGGGGAACCCCCCTGTCTAAGGTTAGCATAGATCTCGGGAAGCGGAAGCAAGCATGGACATTTACCGCTTTTCAGGGGAAAATGGTTTGTTTTTCGTGGAACATGCGATTAAATCACCCGCGAGCGTGGAACGGGGCTTATTACATGCCATGTTGCGAACACCCAACCGCCGCATCGGCTTGGTGGGACTCTTCGTTATTTGGCTGGATCAATTGACCAAACTGCTGGTTCTGCGGTCTTTAGGCTATGCCCAGGAAAAAGTCATCATTGACGGTTTTTTCAAATTGGTTCATTGGGCGAACACGGGGGCGGCCTGGAGCCTGTTTCGCGGTAATAACACGCTGCTGGCTGTAGTAGCATTGCTGGCTTTAGTGGTCCTCTATCTGAGCCGCAACCACTTTGATTCGCGAACCGTCCTGGGCCAAATCGCTTTCGGACTCATCTTTGGCGGCATTATTGGCAATCTCATCGATCGGATCTTTCGCGGTCATGTTATCGACTTTTTGTATTTTTACCTCCAGGGACGGACCGGAGAAATTGGCTTTCCAGCATTCAACGTTGCAGATAGTGCGATTTGTACGGGTGTAGGGCTGATTTTCCTGATTACCTGGAGAAACGAGCGTCAGCCGGCGGCGGCGGAGTCGGCAGCCGGGGAATGAAGGAGACTGAGCGATGGGGCCCTCGGAGGCTGGTGCAAGTTAGTTCCGTTTCACGTCTATTCGCGTATATTGGCGGTTGAACTCGCGGGCAACGGTCTGAGGCGCCGCCTCGCTTGAAAACTGAATGCCGGCCAGGATCCAAGTCGTTACGATCGAACGCTCCCTTCCCGGGGAGAGGTTGGACGCCTGGCTGCGTTTGAAGGTTCCCGGGTTATCGCGTGGCGCGATCCAGCGCTTGATCGAGCAAGGCAACATCCGGGTCAATGGCCACGTCGTGAAACCGACCCACACCCCGCGCGCCGGTGAACGCATCGAAGTGGAGGTGCCGGAGCCGACGCCCGCCACGGTGCTGCCCCAAGAGATTCCCCTCGAGATTCTTTACGAGGACAGAAGCTTGCTTGTGCTTAACAAACCTCCCGGCCTGGTGGTGCACCCCGCTTCGGGACATGAAACCAGTACGTTAGTGAATGCTCTGCTTCACCATTGCCAGGGACAGCTTAGCGGCATCGGCGGCGTGGCGCGGCCGGGCATTGTGCACCGGCTGGATAAGGATACCAGCGGTTGCATGGTCGTTGCGAAAAATGATGACACCCACCTGGCGCTTTCCGCTCAATTTGCCAGCCGCAAAGTGGAGAAGGTCTATCATGCGATCGTGTGCGGGGAGATGGCGCGGGACCAGGGCGAAATCAGGGCGGCCATCGCCCGCCATTCTTCGCATCGCAAATGCATGGCCGTCGACGAGGAGTTTGGCCGCGAGGCGCACACCAGCTATCGGGTGCTCGAACGATTGCACGGAGCCACCCTCGCGCAGGCGCTGCTCCATACGGGGCGCACTCACCAGATTCGCGTTCACTTCAAGTTTTTAGGCTATCCCCTGGTGGGTGACGCCACTTACGGGCATCGCCAGAATCTACACCTCGAGGAGTTGACTGGTTATCACGCGCCCCGCCAAATGCTTCATGCCTATCACCTGGCTTTCATCCACCCACGGACGGCCAAACGTCTGGTCTTCGAGGCGCCTCAGCCTGAGGATTTTGAGGACGCCCTGGCCGCACTGCGTCCTCGCCCCCGGTAAGCCCTCGGGCCTGGCTACGGTCTTGTCCCCATTGAGACGACACTCTGCTCGCTTAGGTTTTACTTATCGTTTGGGGAAGGAAGTCGATTCCGAGTAGGTGTCGGCTTTGTTCAGGGAAAACGGTAACTAAGTAAGAAAGGCAGGTTATGAGAAATCAATTACTCAGCACAGTCGTCGCATGTGCCGCGTGCTTGGCGTGGGGAGCACAGGCTCAGACATCGTCGGACCCCTCCAGCAGCACCGATCCGAACATAAGAACAGCCCCTGGCTCGTCCAGCACCTACCAGGGCGCCGCAGGGAGTAGCCGGTACATGAGTCCCACCGGACGCATGGCTCAAGAGGCTGTGCGGGGCAGCCAACTTACAGGCGCCCCAGTCAGCAATTCCACGGGCAACACGATCGGCACGATCAGCGACATTATAGTCAATCCAGCCACGGGCCGGCTTGAGTTCGCCGTAGTCTCCTTGAGCAGCGCTGCCGGTTCAGCCACGAGTGGTACGAGTCCGGGCTCCCCCACCACTCAACTGGGAACCACCGCTTCTGCGTCCGGCACCTCGGGTAAACAAGTTGCGGTGCCTTGGATGCTCTTGAGACCTTCGCCCACTGCCGGTATTGCCAATGCGACGGGCGCAAGTTCCACTACCCAGCAGCCCAGCTTCGTCTTCGCGGGCGACGCGAGCAAACTGGAATCCGCTCCCAACTTCGATGCTAACACGGATCTCAGCCAACCGAGCTGGCGTCAAAGTGTGTTCTCCTACTTCGGATTGGCGGGCAGAGGCTTTGGGGCAACCGGCGCAGCGGGAACCCCTGGCGGCACCAGCAACGGTTCGGGCAGCGAGAATCAGGGTGGTTCTTTAGGCAAGCCATAGACTAAGAGTGGCTGGGCGCGCGGCGATCGAAAAGAAAGTAGCGCCTGCAAAGCTTTGAGTAGCGGAGCATCAGGGTGAGGGAATAGGGCATTCCGAGCTCCGCTGCTCGGCTTTGGGGGTAGCCCGCCCAGCCTTAGACTTCCGGATACGTTGGAAAATAGCTGAGCCTGGGATGTTGGAGAGATGGAGAAGTGGAGCGATTGAAAACCCGACACTCCATTTCTCCATCTCTCCGTTTTGGCGTCATGGGGGCGGCGGCGGCGGCGAAGCAGGGACAGCCTCGAGTTGGACTGCCGGGTCCTGACCGATCACAACCTTTCCCGAGAGTCGGAGCGTCTGCAGGGAAGACGGCGGCGGAGTGGCTGCCAGTTTATCGGAAGCTTCATTGGCTTGGACGATCCCTCCTGAGACCGTCCCTAGAAGGTTGGTGTCACCGTTGAGCGTCCCGGAAAAAATCACCTGTTGGTTCGAGCTGCGATTTGTGCCGACGACCTGGAAGAAGTAATGAACAGGCGGTTGCCCATTTGCTATGGAATCGCGCGCCCCGGCAGTTCTGGCCAAGGTTGGGGCCGCACGCTGGGTCACGCCCAGCCTTGTTTGATCGGCCGCCGCTGCCGCGGGGGACAGTCCGTTGCTTGCTTGAATGGGTCCGGCATAGACCGAACCGTCGCTGTCAATGACTCGAAGTTGTCGCCCCGCTTGCTCCAAGCGGAAGGATACGAGGATTTGATTGGCGGATGGTCCCGCCCCGCGAATCGCAGCAGCTTGAGGCGCGGCTGGCGCCTTTTGATTTTGAGCCAGGGTCTGAAAGCTGCGGGCATTTGCGTTTCCAACGGGCTGTTGGGAAGCTGCAAAATATCCGTACTGAACCACACCTGTGTTGGGCGCGGCATCGCGCAAGACGCCTCCCAGGTTGGAGACCCGCCGCTCAGCCTCGGCAGTTGCTTCAAGGGGAACGGCCGAAGCGTTCGGCGCGCCCGACAGCAGAGCCGATTTGGCCGCGCCGACGGTCGCCAGTTCAGGAACCGGGGCCGTCGCGGGAGCCGTGTGGGCCGATTGCAGTCCGCGATGCAAGTGATAGTTTTGGGGAGTGGGAGCACTTGCAGCGGCAGCCAACGTCGCCACGTTCTCCTGGCTGAGGCCGGGCTCCTGAACCACCGGTCCATTTTGAGCCGGTGTTGGCGGCTGCGCCGGCGCAGCCGGGCGATCGAGTGTTTTAGAAAGATCTTTAGCCAGCTCCGATTGCTGGGTTGACGCGGTCTCCTGCTTCTTGCGAGCGTTATTATCTGCCAGCAATTGGGTGGCATCCTCCTCCCGATTTTCGGCGTCGTTTCTCTTAAGCCGGACCTGTTCAGAAGAGGCGGCAGTCGCAGTGGGACCTGTTGCAGACTGGCTCTGGCGCGGCTCATTTTTGACAAGCAACCGAAGGGGTGTCCTGGCGGCAGGAGTTTGCAATGAAACCCAAGTTACGATTGCGATGGACGCCACTGCGCCCAGAGCAACAAGCGGCCTGAGCCAGCCGTGGCCGAGAAGCCACCCAAACCAGGCTGACGTGGATGCAGGTTTGCTGCGCCAGCGGCGGGCCGCCTCCTGCTGCAGCAAACGCCGCGTCGCCGGGTGCGGTTCCCAGGCTTCACCCGCTTGCTCGCGCTTTTTCTTCGCGCAAGCTCGGAGCAGCTTCTCGATTGGCCGTTCAGGCCGTTCAGGTTCGGGCGCCATATCCACTTATAGATTAGACGGGAAAACCGCCGAGTTCTCCCCCATGAATATTTTACGAGCGATCGCCTCGAGCCGGTCCAGGCACTTGCTCAGGCGCGAACTGACGGTTTTCGGGTTCAACTCGAGCGCGTGGCTGATTTCCTCGTAGCTTAAGTCCGCGAAATAGCGCAGTTCGATAATCTCCCGGCAGGGTAGCTCCAGGCGTTCCAAGGCCTGGTGAACCAGGCCGGCCTGCTCGTTGCTCAGGAGAACAAGGTCTGGTGGGGGCAAAGAACTGGGCGGATCCAGGGCCAGCCCGGTGGCCGGGTCTTCGGCTTGCAACGAAAGTGGTGTGCGGCCGCCCCCGCGTTTGGCGGCGTGCTGTCGCTCCCGAAAATCGCCTGCTTTATTGGCGGCAATCCTGAACACCCAGGTCTGAAACTGGCAACCCCCCTGGAATGACTCGATGTTCTTGATCACCGAAAGGAAAACTTCCTGGCAAATTTCATCCACGTCTTCTCGCGAAAAATCCCGCCCGAGTTGAAAGACAAAACGCCCAGTCGCCGCGTAATGTCGATCGAACAATTCATCCCAGGCCGCCGCGTCGCCGCGCCGACAGCGCGCGATCAGGTTCAATTCAGCTTCGGGACCCATGCCTATAAAAGTAGTTCATCGGCGGCTAAACCTTCAACAGCCGCCGCGCGTTTTGATGAAAAAGTTTGCGGCGGATGTTTTGGCTGGAGAGCAGGCGCAGCAGGACCGAAATCACGCGGGATTTCATTTCAATGATCTAGCGGCCCTCCTTTGGTAATTCAATCTAAAGATGGCGCGACAAGCTCTCGGCGTAGGCGACTGCCAAAGTCGGCGAGCCGAGGTTTCTGACAGGGCTTGGTGGGGCGAGGCTCCGGCCGAGCCCTAACTAACTTTTCGAAATCGTTGCGTTCGATGAAAAATCTGCGCGTCTGAAGAATTGATCAGGGCTCGGCAGGAGCCTCGCCCCACCGGGCGCGGCCTCGACAACTTTGTCACTGGCCCTGGCTCTCTGCGACAAATCTCCCGTGAAAAGGCTTGAACCGCGCTGAGGCGCTGGCGGAGACTGGTACCGATCCAATATGAATCACGTGCCAGGTGCCCGATTGCTGTGTTTCGCTTTGCTCTGCTCCGTCGCGGGCGGGGCCGAGCCGATTATAAGCTCCAACGACCTGCCCAGATTTTCTCCAGTGCCTCCGGAGGCGGCGCTACAAACGTTCCAGGTGAAAAAGGGTTTCCACCTGGAGCTGGTGGCTGCTGAACCCAAAATCGCCAGCCCGGTTGCTCTTAGCTTCGATGAGAATGGACGAATGTTCGTCGTGGAGATGATCGATTACTCGGAGCGCCGGGATGAAGTCCCACACCTCGGGCGCATCCGCATGCTCGAAGATCTCGATGGAGACGGCGTTTATGAGAAGAGCACGATCTACGCAACCAACCTGCCGTGGCCGACGGGCGTGTTCTGCTACGACGGCGGGGTGTTCGTGGCCGCCACGCCAGACATTCTCTATCTCAAGGATACGAAAGGTGATGGTCGGGCGGACGTTCGCGAAAAAGTGTTTACCGGCTTTGCCGAAGGGGTGGATCGCATCAATGTGCAGGAATTGCTCAACAGCTTTATTTGGGGCCTGGATAATCGGATTCACGGCGCTACCAGCGGCGAGGGCGGACGGATCCAATCCTTGCGGCATCCGGATGCCAAACTCATCGACTTGCATGGCCGTGACTTCGCGATCGACCCACGCAGCCTGACCATGATGCCGGAGGCCGGCGGCGGCCAGCACGGCCTGAGTTTCGACGACATCGGCCGGCGCTTCACGTGCAACAATAGCGACAACATCCGGCTGTTCATGTACGACGACATCTACGGGACGCGAAATCCGTTCTATTCCATGCCGGCGCCGCTGGTCAGCATCGCCGTGGATGGACCGGCGGCCGAGGTCTATCGGATTAGTCCGGATGAGCCTTGGCGGGTTCTCCGCACACGCTGGCGAGTGGGGGGCCTGGTGCCAGGGCCCATTGAAGGCGGGGGCCGGCCTTCCGGTTATTTCACCGCGGCAACCGGCGTGACCATTTATCGGGGCAATGCATACCCTGAGGAATTTCGCGGGACCGCGTTCGTGGCGGACTGCGCGGGTAACCTGATCCATCGCAAGGTCTTGGTCCCCGACGGGGTTGAACTCAAAGCCCAACGAGTTGTCGACGAACAAAAAGTCGAATTCATCGCTTCCCGGGACACCTGGTTCCGGCCAGTGCAGTTTGCCAACGCGCCCGACGGCACTCTTTATTTCATCGATATGTATCGGGAAATCATCGAGCACCCGTGGTCGCTGCCGGAGAATATAAAAAAGCTGCTGGATCTCAACAGTGGCGACAATCGGGGGAGGATCTACCGCATTGCCCCGGACGGGTTCAAACCGCCGCCGGCTCCCCGCCTGGGAAGAGCCTCCACCGCCGAGTTGGTTGGCACACTCGAAAATCGCAACGGCTGGCATCGCGACACCGCCTCGCGGCTGCTGTATGAACGACAGGATCCGGCCGCGGTGCCTTTGCTGGTAAAAATGCTTTCCAGTTCTGGCTTTCCCTTGGCCCGTCTGCACGCCCTCTATGCCTTGCAGGGACTGGCCGCGCTGACCGCAGAGCAGGTTTTGAAAGCCTTGGAAGACCCGGATGCAGCGGTCCGCCAGCACGCTGTAAAGCTTTCCGAGTCATTCCTTCATCAACGCCCTCCCCCACGGCTAACGGCCAAACTCGCGGACATGGTCGGTGACCCCTCGATTCAAGTCCGTTATCAGCTGGCCTTCTCCCTGGGTGAAGTGGAGGGACAGGTGAGAATCGGCGCGCTCGCCGCGCTGGCACGCCGGGATGTGGAAAGCTCCTGGATCAGTGCGGCCATTCTTTGCTCGCTCGCCCAGGGTGCGGGGGAAGTTTTTGCCATTCTATCGGCCAATGACGCATTCAGCGGGACGAAGCAGGGCCAGAATTTCCTAAGCCAACTCGTGGTGATGATTGGCTCTCGAAACGACAACGCGGAGGTGGCTCGAGTGTTAAAGTTCATCGACAAAGCCGGCGATCCCGCTCTCCATTTCGGGTTGGTCCGCGCCCTGGGCGATGGCTTGAAACGCGCCGGGGTGCCGCTGGATCCTTTCGGGAAACAACTCGGCGCGGTGTTCGCCTCCGCCACCACCCTGGCGGCCGACACGCGCGCGCCCGAAGAGACCCGCACGGCTGCCATCCAATTGCTCGGTCTCACCGGGTTTGAGGACTCGGGCAGGTTGTTGCTTTCGCTGCTGGACCAAACCCAGCCTCAATCCGTTCAGCTGGCCGCGGCGTCCTCGCTCAATCGATTCAGCGATCCGCGGCTTGGTCCAGAGCTGACGGAGGTTTGGGCCAAGCTGAGCCCGCGTTTGCGCAGCGATGTAGTTTCAGTCTTATTAGCGCGCCCCGACCGGGCGCTTGCCTTGTTGAAAGCCATCCAAGCAGGTGCGATCCGGCCCGGGGCCCTAACCACCGCGCAAGGCAAGTTTCTCCGCACTCACCGGGATGTGACCGTCCAGAAAATGGCCGCTGAAACCCTGGACGTGACCGCCTCAACTGCCCGCCAAAGCGTCATCGCTACGTTTATGTCCGCCCTGAACCTGCAAGGCCAACCTGCCGCCGGAAAAAAGATTTACCAGGAGCGTTGCATTTCCTGCCACCTATTGGGCGGCGAAGGTCATGCTGTCGGCCCTGACCTGGCCACCGTAAAAAACACCGGCAAAGAAAAGCTATTGGTGAACATCCTGGATCCCAATCGAGAGGTCGCGCCCCAGTACGTCAGTTACGTGGTGGAAACGCGGGAGGGTGACAGCTTCGTGGGCCTCATCGCGAACGAAACCTCCAACACCCTCACGGTGCGGCAAGCCTATGGGAAGGAAGACGTCATACCGCGCGCCCGGATTGTGTCGACGCGCAGCCAGGCGCAGTCCCTCATGCCAGAGGGACTCGAAGCCGGCCTGACGTCGCAAGATTTAGCCAACCTGCTGGAATACATCGGAACGGCGGTCCCTGGCGGTAAATCCGGAACAAACCCCTAGCGAAGCGGCGCCTCGGAGCTTTGCCGGGGAATTCAACCGCGAATCGACGCGAATGGACGCGAATGAGGCACAAATCTTTTAACCTGAAAACGGCACATTAGACCACGGATAGACAAAGATAAGGAACAACTTGCATATGTTTTAAAGCCGGGCCTGAGCTGTGCGACTCCGAGGGCGTGTGGATTCAGATACTACGTGACGCCTTGCGTCCGGTTCAGGCCGCTCGGCCGGCGCTTTTTCAAGGGCGAATGCTTTTAAGCAGCTTCTTGGCGGCGCTGAGTCGTGGGATAAACGGTCTTCGGCTAACGTTTTGATCACTGGGTTTGTGGACGAGCCGCGCGAACCCACAAGATCCAGGGCGTCAACGGGGCCCTGACGTGGAGTGCGACTGTAGGGTAGGTAAGGCGGGCAAAGGGGTGACCGGCGCACCGCGCTTCATATGTCAGGGTGAGCTTATGTGCTCCAGGGGCGTTCCACGAGCGAAAGATGGAGTATTCCAACGACTCCCCGGGAAGCAATGTGATCGAGTTGTGCTCCGAGTATCGTTGGTCCCGCTCTCGGTCGGCCTGGACGGATCGAACAACTTCGATCCCTCTCTCTCCGCAGTTCGTCGCCATGACGCGAACTTTGACGACCTCCCCGA
>Ga0210409_10002189_pt1 | contig 23600 bp, 15 predicted proteins | sample IncBWH17MmetaG_FD_161649 | JGI IMG/M metagenome (GOLD analysis project Ga0210409, IMG submission 161649) | Forest soil microbial communities from Barre Woods Harvard Forest LTER site, Petersham, Massachusetts, United States - Inc-BW-H-17-M | ecosystem: Environmental > Terrestrial > Soil >...
GAACTTGACCTTTTTCCATTCCATCAGGTCGCGTTCGGCTTCGTCGGCTCGGCGCTCGGCGCGGCTGGATTCCTCGGCGATCTCGTGAAGCTCTTCGAGAGGGATCGGGCCAGTGACGGGTTCGAGTGACTCTCGATGCGCAGCGTGGTCACGACGTTTGGACCATGGCGAGGGTGCATCTGTTGCTGCATCTTTCCCAGGCGAGGGCGCCCGCGCCACAAGATCGGCCACATGATCGTTCGGCGAGTTGCGTAATACTTCCTTAAGGATGCGGTGGACGATCAGGTCGGGATAGCGGCGGATGGGCGAGGTGAAGTGGGTGTAAGTGGGCGCTGCCAGCGCGAAGTGTCCCAGGTTCTCTTCTGAATAGCGGGCTTGCTTCAAGGAACGCAACATCAGGTAGGAGAGGATTCGTTCCTCCGGCTTGCCCGCGATCTTTTCAGTCAACTTCTGATACATGCGCGGAGTAATGTGAACCTCTTTCGGGATTTCGATTTCGCGCGAACGTTTGCCGGTTCCGCGGATTTCACGGCGCTCGGACTTGAACTGTACGCGCTGAATCGGTAGCGCGCCTACTCCCAGCGAATATCCGAAGGCCGCGGCAATAACTTCGAAATCGTAGACGCGCTTGGCATCTGGTTTTTCGTGAATGCGGTAAATCGAGGCGACGCGCTTGTTCTCCAGATATCCGGCTACGCATTCGTTCGCCGAGAGCATGAATTCTTCAATCAGGCGATGCGCCATGTTGCGCTCCGAACGGGTGATACTTTTCATCAATCCGAACTCGTCGAATTCGACCACAGGCTCTGGCAAGTCGAAGTCGACGGAACCGCGCCGCTCGCGCTTGCGATTCAGGATCAGCGCGAGGTCACGCATCATTTCGAATGTCGGAACCAGATTCGAGTAACGCTCTCGCGTGGTGGCATCGCCTTCGAGCACGGCATTCACGTCGGTATAGGTCATGCGCTCGGCCGAACGGATCATCCCTTCGCTCAACTCGTAGCCGAGAATCTCGCCCCGGTGGTCGATCTTCATGACGCAGGAAAGCACCAGCCGGTCAAGGTACGGGCGCAGGCTGCAGATATCGGTGGAAAGCTCAAGCGGCAACATGGGCACTGCGCGATCGGGGAAGTAGACGCTGGTGCCGCGCAGCCGCGCCTCCTGATCGAGGGCGGAGTAGGGCGTGACGTAATGGGCCACGTCCGCGATATGCACCTGGAGTTCGTAGTTGCCGTCTTCGGTTTGCCGTACGGCGACGGCGTCGTCGAAGTCGCGCGCGGTTTGACCGTCGATCGTGACGATTGGGAGAGCGCGGAAGTCGCGTCTCTTTTGAGTCTCGGGGGCTGGAATTATAGGTTCGATGGTTTGTGCCTGGTCGAGGACTTCCGGCGGAAAGCGATGCGGCAAGTGAAATTTGCGAATGATGACTTCGACGTCGACGCCGAAATCGTTTTCGTAGCCCAGGATCTCAACCACTCTTCCCCGCGGATTCTGCGTGGCCGAGGGCCAGTCGGTGATTTCAACATCGACGACTACGCCTTCGAGATCGTCCCATTCTGTGCGCCGAGCGGCTTCGTTGCCCAGAACGCGGTCTACGGATTTCCGAGGGCGGGACGCCGTCGGGACAGCCGGCAAGAGGCCGGTGTTACCAGGAACTTCCATGCCTGGTGGAATTACGATTTCCTGGGAAATCTTCTGGTCGATCGGCGTGACACGGTTGCCGCGATTGCCGTAGTGAAAAATTCCGACGACCGTGCTGTGAGCGCGGACGACCGGACGAACGATGCGGCCCTCAGCGCGGCCGTCAGGGCGAATCGTGCCGACCTCTACCAGCACGCGGTCTCCGTGCATTGCCGAGCCTACCGCGGGTGGCGGAATGAAGATATCTCCGGCGAGTAGCGCCTTGAGGTGCGGGTCGAGGGTAGCGGCGTCGGGAGTGACAAAACCGTAGCCATCGCGATGCATGCTCAGCTTTCCGACCAGAACGTTCTTGCTGGCAGCGGCCTTCGGAATCGCGTAGCGCTCCGAATCGATTTGAACCAGTTGGCCACTCTTCACCAGGCTCTGCAAGCGTTCGGAGAGTTCCTGACGAGCGGCGCCATGCAGTCCCAGTTCCCGCACCAGTTGTTTGAAGCCAGCGGTGCTTTTAGGCTGGCGTTCGATCTTCTTCAGAATGGCGGAATCGGAGAGTCTATCCAAGATCAGGCGGCTTCTTTGACTCGAATCATAATACGCGATCGCATCGTTGCATTACTGTCATTGCACCCGCCTCGACCGTATAAGAAGCTCCATTCGGCGGGAGGAATTACATTGCATCCGACTTCATGCCCGGTGCACAAGTAGGTTACGAAAGGGTCTAAAAGCGCAGAAAGCACAGAATTTCCACAAGACTTGATCTGGCAGCGGGAGTAGAATCTGTTTGGTCACCAAAATGCGGGCTTGACCCTTCAATCTTCTCGTGAGGAAAGGATTTTTTTGACATGTGGAAACCGACAAATCAGCCTTCTACAACACCTTCGCGGCCAGGTGAGCCAGAACGTCCCGCTATGCCTACTCCGGTGACGTCTGCGCCAAGCGAGCCAAGTGCGGCGGCTCGTCCGGCAGTTGCGGCCAGCACGGCGGATCAGGCGACGATCGGTAAATCGCTGGTGATCAAAGGCGAGGTGACCGGTTCGGAATCGCTTTATATTGATGGCCGTGTGGAAGGTTCCATCAACCTCGCTGGTAATCGTGTTACGGTCGGTCGCAATGGTGTGGTAGCCGCGAACATCAATGCCCGTGAGATTGTGGTCCTGGGAAAAGTGCGCGGCAACCTGACTGCCAGCGATCGGGTAGACATACGTAGCGACGGTTCGCTTACCGGCGACGTGGTTGCAGCACGCATCTCGATCGAAGATGGCGCATTCTTCAAGGGCGGCATCGATATTCGCAAGGGCGGCCAGAAGCCGAATGGCGAGGAAGTGAAAGCGCCGGCAGCCGCTGTTGAAGCGGTCGCAGCCCGAGCCTAAGCAGACTCCATCGACGCAGGTCTTGGCCGCGGATTAGCGCCGAGACCTGACGCGGAAATCTGTCTAGGGCACAATTCCCTTAGTTAGCTCTTCTGCCTGTCTTTCCGCCACGCGCGGGAGAGCTGTTCCTTTACGACGCTGCAGATCGCCGGGCAATTGAGACCGTGTCAGCCATAGTCCTGCTGCAACAGCTCCAACCCACGTAATGCAGATTAGAGCCAGGGCCTCGACGTCGGCGATCCGACTGCCGCTGACCACAATTGCGCCTGCGACGCGGTAACTTAACAGACCCGCTGCGGTCGCGGTGATGGTGGCTTTCCCCAACTCTCCCCATTGCAATTCATCCCACGGAACCAGCTTGCGCTGATGCAACAGAATCGCCATAGCGAGGCAGTTGGCTGCAATTCCCAGGTCGGAAGCCAGCGCAAGTCCCACAGATGAGAAGGAATGGTACAGAGCCCGATACATGGGCAGCGATGCGATCGTGATCAGGCTGCTGGCAACCATGGGTGTGAGCGTGTTGCCCGCGGCGTAGAAAGCCCGCGCGTAAAGTCCTTGCGCCGACCAGAACACCAACGAGAGCGAGAACCAAAAAAAGTACGTAGCGGTGGCTTGAGAATCAGAGAAAACGAAGTGTCCATGCGGCAGGCGGTATACCAGGTCGATCATCGGGAGTGCTGCTGCCATCATCAAACTTGAGGCGAGCAATGCAGCGGCAGCGGTACGATAGACCGATCCATTTACCGTGTCAGCAAACTCCTGCATCCGTTTTTCGCCAAACAAACGCGCGAAGAATGGCAGCGAAGCTTGACCGACAGCTTGTCCGAGGATCGCAATCGGCACGGCCAGCAACCGCTTGGCGTAGTTGATGTGGCTGATTGCGCCGGGAGAATCTGAAGCGAAATAACGCAGAATCCAATCGTCGGCGCTGACCAGCGAGACTCCGATCATCAGAGGGATCGACATTCGAACCCATTCCCGAAAGGCGGAGTTGCGCACATCGAACGAGATGCGGTAACCAGCTCCTACGCGGGCGGCTCCGATTGCATTGATTAGAAATGGTCCGACGAAAGTGCCGGCCAGCGCTCCGTAAGCGAGTGAAGCGATTCCGAACGAATGCGAAAGCGTTACGCCTCCGAGAATGATGAATCCGTTGTAGACCAACGGCCCGAGCGCCGGAAACAGAAAGAGACGGCGAGAAGACAACACCGCGGAAACCACTCCGCCGACGTAGAACAAGATTTGGGCAGGCAGCAGAATGCGGGTGAGGTGAACGCAAAGATCAAGTTGCTCTGGCTTGAAGTTGTGGAACATGAGCCGCGTGATCTGAGGTGCAAAGATCTCCGCCAGAACGACACCAATCCCCAAAACCAGCGTCATCACGGTAATGATGACGGAGAAGGTTTTTTGGGCGTCGTCCTCTCTTTTTTCTGCAAGGAATCGCGTGTAGATGGAAACGAACGTAATGGAAATCGTGCCGCCGGCGACCAGGTAGGCGAGGAAATCGGGAATCTGAAAAGCGGCGATGTAAGCATCGGTTGTCGGACCGGCGCCAAACGCCCACGCCGTATAAGCCTCGCGCAAATAGCCGACGATGCGCGAGAGTACCATCGCCGTCATCAACAGCACGGTCGCCGAAAATGCAGTGTGTTGATGAGATGGTCGGAAGAGGCGCAGCCAGCGAGCCGAAACACTCATCGGATTGTCAGGACCGTTTGCCGGAGTTACCATCCAAGGCCGATTCTACACGGCGGCTACTGCTCTCTTATTAGGCCGCGTGGTTCGTCTCGCGATGCGCACGTGGGTATTGATGTTTTGACACCTGCGGGCCAGCCGCCGGATAATCCGAGGCGTGCCGGATTCCGCTGCAATCGATGCTTCTTCGTATTCCGCCGTTCTGCGGCGTTCCTTCCGCAAGAGTTTTCCTCCTGCTGTGCGCGGCGAAGGTGTTTATCTTTGGGACGCGCACGGCAAGCAATATCTCGACTTCTCCGGCTCTGCCGCGGTGAATTCCATCGGACATGGGGTGGCGGAGATCGCAGCAGCGATGGCGTCTCAGGCCAAACAACTGGAGTTTGTCCACAGCAGCCAGTTCACAACCCCAGTGGCGGAAGAGTATGCGGCGGAGTTGCTCGCGTTCGCCGGAAAGAATTTCGAGGGCGGCTGTGTCTACTTCACCTGCGGTGGCTCGGAGTCGATCGAAACCGCACTGAAGCTTTCACGGCAGTATCAAGTAGAGATCGGACAAACCAAGCGGCATCAGGTGATCAGCCGCGGGCAGAGCTATCACGGGTCTACCCTCGGGGCATTGTCGGTTTCCGGAAACAAGCGGCGGCGTGAGATCTATCTTCCGATGGTCCGGGAATTTGCGCATGTGGGATTTCCGTATTGTTATCGCTGCGCGTTTGATTGCACCGACGGCTGCCGCAACTGCGGTCAAGAGTACGCGGCGGAGTTGGAGCGGGCGATCGAGGTCGCAAACGGAGAAGTGGCTGCATTCATCGTCGAACCAGTGAGCGGGGCAACCCTGGGTGCCGTCGTGCCGCCACCGGGTTACTTGCAGAGTGTGGCGGAGATCTGCCGGCGGCATGGAGTTCTGTTGATCGCGGACGAAGTAATGACCGGCATGGGACGTACGGGGAGAAATTTCGCGGTCGAGCATTGGGACATCGCGCCGGACATTTTGGTCACGGCCAAGGGACTGTCAAGCGGTTATGCGCCGCTGGGTGCGGTCCTGGTTTCGAAGAGGGTGGCCCGGGCGATTGCCGACGGATCGGGAGCCTTTCTGCACGGTTTCACGTACAACTCACACCCGATTTCGCTAGCTGCCGGTAGGGCCGTCCTTGTACGTCTCCAAAAGGAAGAACTCGTACGGGCAGCAGATTCTGAGAGTCGAGGCTCGACGGCCGCGACCCTGCGCTTTGAGCTCGAAGAATTACGCGATGCGGACGCGGTTGGCGATGTGCGCGGGATTGGATTGTTATGGGGTGTGGAGTTCGTGGCGGACAAAGCCACGAAGCGGCCATTTGCCCCGGAACTGAATTTCGCTGGTCGCGTGGCTCAGGCGGCAGTGAATCGAGGCCTGCTGGTTTATCCCATGCAAGGATGCGTGGATGGAGTGTCAGGCGACCATCTGCTGATTGCCCCTCCCGCTGTGATCACCGCCGAGCAAATCGATTGGGCCGCAAAGCAGTTGAGAGAAGCGATTGAAGAACCACGTACGACTTGAGCGATGTTCGATGGAGCGACGGGCGTTTCGCCCGTCCGGTCTCGCCGAAGACACGGGCGGGGACGCCGTGCTCCATTGAAGCTTAGATTAATCCACGTGATTGTGGGCCTGACGTTCGACGGACCAGACCTCTTCCGGCTTTTGCTCGAACGGATAAACGTGCACCATCCAGCCGAAGATCTGCGGCATGAACTTGCCTCCGGCGGCATCGCAGGCTTCCTTAGTCGTAATTGAACCGTGCAGCCCAAACTGCGCATTGGGTCCGCCCATCTCACTTCTTTTGTCATCTGGAGGCACGCACAAGTTTACGTGGGCGTGCCACTGGGCGATGCTGAGCGGAATGCGAGAGTCGAGTTCCTCTTCGTCAGTTCCTTTGGGCGCGGTATACATCACGCCGATCAGCTTGTAGCCGTCACCCTGTTTCTCATAAAGCAGTGAAGTCGGATGATCGGGATTGAAGCGCTTACTCGCTTCGAAAGCGTACCAGTAGTTTGTAAAGTGGTACTGCTTTTGGGGCCGGTTAGGCATAAAAATCTTGTAGCCATCGGCCAAGGCAACTTTGTAGTCCACATATTTCTCCGCGACCTTGCGAGCAGCTACGACCACCTGGTCGGCTTTTTCCTGATCGCCCGGCTTCAGATCGCGCAGAGCGGTCATCTTCATGTGCGGACCCATATCCATGTGCCGGCCTTCCATGGACTGCATGGCGTGAGCGCTGCCGTCGTTGCCCATCCCCGGCATATCGCGCATTTCGGACGGGCTCATTTTGGACATGTCGCTCTGGCCTTGCTGCTGGCCCCAAAGCGGAGTAAACGCGAACACCGCGATCGCAGCAACGGTCAAGATTGGTTTGCACATACGAATCCCCCCACTATGTATTAACCCTGAACGAAGTGGGTTGTTTCTGCAACAGGAGAGCGTTACTGAGAGTTACGGGAGTAATTTGGTTTGATCGGACTATCTTAGGAGGCGAGTCCGGTTGGCTTTGCCTCTGCCAACCCGACGGAGAGCAACACACTGGTTGCTGCCTCACTTCCTGACCGGACGCAATCGGGTACTCCGATTCCGCGGTACCCGTTGCCCGCGAGCGCCAAGCTGGGAAGGTCGTGCAGCAGGCTTTCGATCCGCTGCAACCGCTCCAGGTGACCGACTCCGTATTGCGCCATCGCACCGTTCCAGCGGTAAACCCGAGTGAATAGCGGATCGGCCTTCAGCTTGATGATTTGGCCTAGCTCTTCACGAACAATACGGAGGATTTCTTCATCCGGAGCCTGGAGAACGTGTTCGTTGCGCACCCCGCCAATGAAGCACCGGAGCAGAGCTCTATCCTCCGGAGCGCGGTGGGGAAACTTATTATGCACAAAGGTGGCCGCGAGCATGTGCCGGCCCTCGCTGCGAGGCACAAGAAATCCGAAGCCTGGGGGCAGTGACGAACGCACGCTCCGATCGTAGCCGAGGTTTATAGTGACTGACGAAGTGTACTGGATGCCTCGGAGTTCAGAAGCAAGCCCGGCGCTGGCCACCCCCAGCAAATCCGCAGCCCCTTGCGCGGGTATGGCCATAATCACCGCGTCGAATTCATCCGAAGCATAGCCTGCGGAAATCACCCAGCCTCCATTCTGCGGTTGAACACGTTGCACTGGGGTGCTGGAGTGAAGCGTAGATGCAGGCAGCCGGGAAACTACCGCATCCACCAACTGCTGCATGCCATCTTTCAGAGAAGTGAACAGCGGCTTGGCCGGGCCCTTGGCATCATGCGCCATTTTGTTGCGTGCGGCCAACATGGCACGGCCGAGGCTGCCATGGGTCGCTTCCATTTCGGCAAAGCGCGGCAGAACGGCGCGCACGCTGAGTTGGCCGGCCTCACCGCCATACACGCCGGAGAGCAGCGGGTCAGCGAGACGATCCACCATTTCGCTCCCGTAGTGCCGCTCGACAAATGAAGCGACAGTTTCGTCGGCCTCGGCTTTTCGTGGAGGATGAAACCATTCGCGAGCCATCCGCATTTTGGTGCGCGCGGAAAACAACGGCGACATCGCCGTCGGCGCGATCTTGGTCGGAACCATGAACATCAGGCCGTCGGGCATCACGACTAACCTGCCCTTCACCAGAATGTAGGTTTTGCGATCGGCATCGTTGGAGCCGATGAGTTGGTCACCCAGTCCGACTTCGCGGCTCAGGTCGCTGGCCCAGGGCTTTTCTGTGAGAAATGAATCGGGGCCGGCTTCGAGTAGACAGCCATCCACCCACTCGGTGACCAGCACTCCGCCGAGACGCGGGCTGGACTCGAACAGAGCGTATTCCAGCGAAGCCCCAGCCTGGCGCCGCTTTTCCAGCGCGAAGGCAGCTGACAATCCCGAGATTCCGCCGCCGATGATGGCTATGCGCTTCATTAACTGGCTAGCAGAGATTGCGAGAGCCGCGTTCTGGCGACATCGGCCAGGGCTGCCACCAGCAACGACGAATCATTTAGCGACTCGGCGCGCCACAACCGCATGCCTTGCATCGCCGCGAATTGCTTGAAGCCGATGTCGATGTCGTAAAGAACCTCAACGTGGTCACACAAGAATCCGATGGGTTGAACGAAAACGTCGCGATGGCCCTTCTTTTTCAGACTGAGGATGGTGTCTTCCACGCGCGGTCCCAACCACGCTCCGCCTGACATGCTCTGGCTTTGAAATGCGAACGTCCAGTCTCCCGAAGCCAGCGAGGCCTCGCGAGCTACCAGCGACGCAGTTTCTTTTGCTTGACTCTCGTACGGATCGCCGTCTGCAATGGTGCGCTCGGGCACGCTATGCGCGGTAAAGATAATCGGGATTTCTTGCGTCTGTGCCTCGCGACGGGCGCGATCCAATCCTGCTCGCAGCCTTTCGGCAAAAGCTCTGATCAATAGCGGATGATCGTGCCAGGACTCGACGAAATCGACGGCAAAGGCCGTTCCCTGATTGCTGGCGAGATCAGAGCGGTAAAGACCCACGCTGGTCCGCGAATTCTGCGGCGCCAGGCAGATTGCAACAGCGTGCTCGATACCATCGGAAACCATGGCGCGAACTGCATCGGCGATGAACGGATTCCAATTACGCATGCCAACGTACACTGGCATGCCTAATTCACCCGCCAGAAGTTCTGCTTGCTTCAGCGTCAGTTCGGTTAGCGGAGAGCGGCCAATCAGACCATAACGATGCTTCACTTCTTCCACAACTGGCTGCGGAAGCGGCCTCCCACCGGTTACCCGCAGGAGAAAGTCTGGCACTTGCCCCACCGAGTCCGGGCTGCCATGAGCAAGCAACAGGACGGCGTTTTTTCTTGAGTCAGCCAATCTCTAGTCCCCTGACTGCGACGCAGGGATGACCCTCGTCGAGTGTTCCTGCACAAATTTTGCCAGTGCTTTCACATTCTCAACCGGAGTTTCCGGCAAAATGCCGTGACCCAGATTGAAAATGTGTCCGGGACGTCCGGCCGCCCGACGCAAAATGTCTTGGGCACGCGACTTCAGTTCCTTCCATTCCGCGAACAGCAGAACCGGATCGAGATTACCCTGCGTGGCACAATCGAAACCAAGGCTGCGCCAGCCGTCATCGAGCGGAATGCGCCAGTCGAGCCCAATGACTTCGGCGCCGGTCTCTCGCATCGAGGGCAGAAGGGTAGAGCTGTCCGTCCCGAAATAAATGATGGGCGCGCCGGTTTTTTGTAGCGTTTTCACCAGTTCGGTAGTGCGCGGCAGCACGTAACGCCGATAATCTTCGACGCTGAGGCAGCCGACCCAGCTATCAAAAATCTGGATGACGTCGGCCCCAGCATGCACTTGCTGGGACGCGTATTCGGAGACGACTGCGACCAACTTTCGCATCAACTCATCCCAAACCGCAGACGAGGAGTACATCATTTTCTTGGCGTGGACGTAGTTGCGCGAGCCGCCGCCTTCGATCATGTAACTGGCAAGAGTGAAGGGCGCGCCACAAAAGCCGATCACCGGCAGACGCTCGCCAAAATGCTTGCACACGAGACGGACCGCCTCGGAAACGTATCCTAGATCCGCCGCGCGGTCGGTACGCAGGCGGTTGATGTCTTCTTTCGTCCGCACCGGCTTCTCGATTACCGGGCCTTCTCCGGCTGAAAAATGGAAAGGCAATCCCATAACTTCCAGCGGCAGCAGCAGGTCGGCAAAAATAATGGCAGCATCTACCCCGAGCGCCTCAGCGGCGGTGATGGTCACCTCGGCCGCGACTGCCGGCTTCTTGCAAATCTCGACCAGCGAATATTGTTTGCGGACGGCGCGGTATTCGGGCATGTAGCGGCCGGCTTGCCGCATAAACCAGACCGGTGTGCGGTCCACCGGTTGCAGCTTGCAAGCCTTGACGAATCGGGATTCAGGGGCAGACATGCGATCTTCCAATGTAGCATTTTCGAGGCGTGCTCTGTGGCGTAGGCCGGGACGCGCTCATAAGCGTTCACTGCTTGGCCGGGCTTGTCCAACAGTTGGGACAACTTGCCCTACCGAGTAGGGCGCACCAAAAGAGATAACCTCATTTCCTCCGTGAATCGGCCTATGATTCTTAAGAACATCAGTAGGAGGTAGGGCACATGGCAGCGAATCAGGTGGTTCTTTACTTCGACAAGCAGGAGGATGCTCTGCTTTTCACCTTGGCTGCCAGTTCGGTCATGTCAGCGGAAGGCCCAGTGCACGGCAGTGACGCTGTGGTCAAGGTTGCAGAGGAAATTTGCAAAGCCAGTCGAATCACCACCGAAGGTGTTCTGAATAATAGCGAGCTAGTCTGACCGTGCTAGTCTGACCAGGGTTGCGGCGTGCGATCCCAGCGGTGTTTCTTCAGAGTCTGAAGCAGTTCGTCGTCGAGCGGCCCCGCATCACTCATCGCAATGTTTTGCCGGACGTGATCCGGCTTCCTCATCCCCACAATCGTCGTGCTTACCGTCGGGTCCGACAAAATAAACCGCAGTGCCGCATCTGGCAGACTCATGTTCTTTGGGATCGCCGGTTTGAGTTTCTCCACGCGCGCCAGCGTTTGCTTGAGATTGTCCGGGCTGAAGTATTTGGAGCGCCAGTCGCTCGCGGGAAACTTGGTTTCCGCCGTCATTTTGCCACCCAGGCTGCCTTCGTCGAGTGGCACTCTGGCGATGACGCCAATATTTAATTCCCGGCATGCCGGAAAAAGTTTGTCTTCCGGCGATTGATCGAAAATGTTGTAAATCACCTGTACGACATCCACCAATCCAGTCCGCATGGCCTTGATGCCATTCTCCGGCTGCCACCGATTCAGACTCAATCCGAAGAAGCGGATCCATCCATCACGCTTGAGCTTCTCGACCGTGTCGCGAAATTCGGCTTCGTCCGCCCAGCTATCGTCCCAAACGTGAAATTGCAGAAGGTCGATGGAGTCGGTTCCAAGCTTCTCCCGAATGAGCTTGGCATATTTGAACACGTGATCGGCGGGGAAGACGTCGCGATATTTGTCTTTCGGAGAAGCAGGCCACTTGTCGTTAAGCGGCGGGATTTTGGATGCGGCATACAAGCGCTTGCCGCGATTGGCGGATAAGATTTTGCCCAGCAAAGCGTCACTCTTGCCTTCGCCATAGGCCCAGGCAGTATCAAAAAAATCGCAGCCGAGGTCCAAGGCCAACTGAAGAGCCTCGAGCGATTGGTGGTCATCGGAGCCGCTCCAACCGCTCATCCCCCAGAGTCCGTGTGCGATTTCGCTGACCTCGAAACCGGTGCGGCCAAGCCTTCGATACTTCATGAATCCTCCTCCGCGAGATGAAAAGATCCCGCTGCCGGGATTTGACATTCCCGCTCGGAGCTTCTTAACATATACGTTCAGCCTTGAACTGTTCAACAGTTGTACGGTTCGGGCGGTGCAAACCGTAAATCCTTGCGACAAACCTCTTATGATTACAGTTAAAGAGCTTACCAAGAGATACGCTCGTAATACTGCCGTCGACCACATCTCATTTGAAGTTGGGAAAGGCCAGATCGTAGGTTTTCTCGGGCCGAACGGGGCCGGGAAAACCACAACCATGCGCATGCTGACGGGCTTTCTATCGCCCACCTCGGGCAGCGCAACCGTTGCCGGCTACGATGTCTTGGAGCGGCCGCTCGAAGTCAAAAAGCGCATCGGCTACCTGCCCGAAACGCCGCCGCTTTATCCAGAGATGGAGACGGGTGAATATTTGACCTTCGTAGGCAAGCTCAAAGGGCTCTCGGGCGCGGAATTGCGCAGGCGAGTCGATTATGTCTGCGATCGCTGTGCTGTCGCCGATGTAAAGAACAAACTCCTGGGCAAACTTTCCAAAGGCTATCGCCAGCGCGTCGGACTGGCTCAGGCGATCATTCACAATCCGGACGTGCTGATTCTTGATGAGCCCACAGCCGGTCTCGATCCGAAGCAGATCAACGAGACTCGGGATCTGATCAAGAGCCTCGGCGGCGATCACACTATCATTCTCAGCACGCACATTCTGCCGGAGGTTGAGCAGACTTGTGAGCAAGTGCTCATCATCAACAAGGGCAAGCTAGTAGCGACGGATTCGGTACACAACCTGCAAAATCGCGCTCGCGGCGCAGAATCCGTCCTGGTCGAAGTCAGCGGACGCAATGGCACCCTCGATTTTGCAGCTGTACAGCGGCGGCTCGAACAGATTGCTGGCGTCGGCCGCGTCGTGGCTAAGCAGAACCAGCAGAACCGCAGCAGCTTCGAGGTCGAAAGCGGAAAGGGCTTTGTCCGTGGCGATCTGGCCCGCGCGGTAGTCGAGTCCGGTTGGGATCTGAACGAACTGCGGCCCACCGCCATGAGTCTCGAAGAGATATTCCTGCAGCTCACCGGCGCGGAAAAAGCTGCACCAGAAGAAGGCGCAGTCAAGGAGGCACAGTAAATGCGAAATATTTTGATCATCTGCCGTAAGGAGCTGCGCAGCTATTTCGCGTCGCCCATTGCATACCTGCTGCTGACGATGTTTGCCCTGATCTTCGGCTACTTTTTCTGGAGTTCGTTAGGCGAATTCGTTTACGTCGCCATGGAATCGCAGATGCGGGGCCAGGCGTACCCAATGAACGTAAACGAGATGATCGTAAGGCCGCTGCTCTTCAATGTCGGTGTGGTTGGCCTATTCTTCATCCCCATGATTACGATGCGCCTGTTTGCGGAAGAGAAGCGCAGCGGCACGATTGAGCTGCTCGCAACTTCGCCGATCCGCGATAGCGAAATCATCCTGGGCAAGTGGCTCGCGGCCGTCGGTCTTTACGCTTGTATTCTGCTGGTGACCGCAGTGAACTTTGCGTTTCTTTTCAAGTACGGCAAGCCTGATTGGAAACCGTTGGCCATCGGCTACCTCGGATTGTTGCTCCAGGCCGGCGCATTGCTGGCGATTGGTACGTTCATCTCGACGTTGACCAAGAACCAGATCATTGCCGGCGCGGCGACCTTCGGAGTGTGCCTGCTCCTCTGGGTCTTGGGCTGGGTCGCTGGATACGAGACCGCTGTCTGGGCACAAGTGCTCGCTTACATGTCGATCATCACGCATTTCGAATCTTTTGCCAAAGGCGTGCTCGACACGAAGGATGCCATCTTTTATGTGACGGTGATTTTCCTGGGGCTGTTCTTTACGGCCCGTTCCATGGAATCTCTCCGCTGGAGGTCGTAGGTGAATACACAGTTGCTGAAAGCCAGACAGACGAAGTACGCAGCGTACGCGGCCGTCTACGTCCTGGTCGTCATAACCGCGGTTGTGATCGTGAACGTACTTGCGAACCGTTACACCAAGTCCTATGACGCCACATCGAACAAGCGCTATAGCTTGTCCGAGCAGACCGCTAAGATCGTGAAGGGCCTAAAAGAGAATGCGACCGTTCTCTATTTCGACCAGGGGACGCGGTTTCAACACGCGAAAGACTTGCTCGGGGAATACGCATCGCTTTCCCCAAAAGTCCACGTTGACTACATCGACCCTGACAAGAAACCCCAGGAGGCTCGTGAAGCAGGCATAAAGAATTACGGAACCGCAATTGTGCAAATTCGCGACAAGAAGGAAGAAGCCAAGAGCATGACGGAAGAGGGCATCACCGGCGCGTTCATCCGTGTGCTGAAGAATAAGACGCGCACGGTGTGCTTCGTCGCCGGGAGCGGCGAGCATCAGATCGACGACTCCGACCGGAACGGTTATTCCAATTTCAAAGAACTCGTGGCCAAGGACAACTATGAAGCGAAGTCGATCGATCTGCTGCAGAAAGCCCAGGTCCCGGACGATTGCACGACCCTGGTAGTCGGGGGACCAACCCGCGACTATCAGCAACCCGAAGTCGACGCCATCAAGAAATACGTCGAAGATGGTGGCCGCGCTTTATTCATGCTCGATCCGCCGCTGAAGATCGGACGCTCCGAGATCGCGGACAACGATGCGTTTACGAACCTGCTGCAAAGCTGGGGCGTGACCATGGACAAGAACCTGATCCTGGACCTCAATCCGATCGGCCAATTAGCCGGACTCGGGCCGCAGGTAGCCCTTGTCACCAGCTACGACTCGCAACCGATCGTGAATGGTATGAAGGGCACGGCAACCGGATTCCCGCTCTCGCGTTCGATGGAGATCAAGAACGGCGACAAGACCACGGTACAAAAGATGTTTGACTCGTCGAGCACAAGCCTGGCTACGAACAACCTGAGTTCTCCGGCAATCGATCCGAGCGACCCGAAGAATAAAAAGGGACCGCTGACGATTGCTGCAGCTGGCACCTATAACACCGGGAAGCAGGACTCGCAGGGCCGGTTCGTTGTAGTGGGCAGTTCTTCATGGGCGGCCAATTCTTTCCTCAAGTTCAACGGCAATAGCGATTTGGCTTTGAACACGATCGACTGGTTGGCTTCGGACGAGGATCTGATCTCGATCCGTCCCAAACAAGAGGAAGACCGTCGCATCACCATGACTCGCGCCCAGCTGAACCTAGTTCGAATCACGAGCCAGTTCCTGCTGCCCCTGGTTGTAGTGTTTGCCGGCGTGTCGGTGTGGTGGCGGAGGCGGTAGATGAAACTGCGTGGTCTGATCGTCGCCGCCGTCGTCTTAGCGGGGCTCACCGGAACGCTGTACTGGTCGAACCACCGCAAGCCGTCGGATACTACCGAAGCTTCCGCCGACGTGGCGCCTAAGATTCTTGCCGTCAAAGAAGCCGACATTTCCAGGTTCGACCTGAAGAAGGATGGCGCCGAGCAAGTCGGCGGCGAGCGCAATAGCGCGGGCCAGTGGCGCATTACTTCTCCGTCGCCTCTACCCGCCGATCAGAGTGCGGTTTCCAGCTTGCTTGGTACTTTTTCGTCGCTTAACGCGGAGCGTTTGGTCGAAGAGAAAGCCGTCAATCTCGTCCCATATGGTCTGGATGCGCCGAAGCTTGAAGTCGACTTGTCTGAAAAAGGCAACAAGACTCAGAAGCTTTTGCTGGGCGACGAGACCCCCGCGGGCAACGGAATTTACGCCAAGCTCGACGGCGATCCGCGTGTCTTCACCATCCCCAAGTATGACAAGACCAGCATCGACAAGAGCGCGAACGATCTGCGGGACAAACGGCTGTTAACGGTCGATTCCGACAAGATTAGCCAGGTCGACCTGATCGCGAAGAAGCAGGAAACAGCTTTCGGCCGCAACAAGGATGAATGGCAGATCGTGAAGCCCAGACCGTTGCGTGCGGACGGGACGGCAGTGGATGAGCTCGTCCGCGCTCTCACCGATGCGAAGATGGAACTCGGCGCATCGGACGATCCCAAAAAGGATGCCTCACTCTTCTCCGCAGCCGTACCGGTCGCGACCGCCAAGGTGACGGCTGAGTCGGGAACGCAGGAACTGCAGGTCCGAAAGAACAAGGACGACTACTACGCCAAGTCAAGCGTTGTAGAAGGCGTCTATAAAGTTCCGAGCGCACTTGGTCAGGCGCTCGACAAGAACCTGGACGACTTCCGCAACAAAAAGTTGTTCGACCTCGGCTCCGACGATCCCAACAAAATCGAAATTCGCGACGCCACCAAATCCTATTTCCTAACCAGGAGCAGAGAAGACTGGTGGTCCGGGAGCGCGAAAAAAATGGACGCCGCCACCGTTCAGGATCTTATCGACAAACTCCGCGATCTCTCGGCCAGCAAGTTTGTCGACTCTGGATTCACAACAACGCTGATTGACCTAACCGTCACATCAAATGATGGCAAGAGGGTAGAGAAGGTCGCGATTTCGAAAGCCGGCGACGACTACATCGCGAAACGAGAGAACGATCCGACACTCTACCAACTCGACTCCAAGGCAGTGGACGACCTCAGAAAATCTGCCGAAGACGTAAAGCCCGCAGCCGCGCCCGCCAAATAGTACGCCAACGGCTTTCCTCCGCGGCTAGCTCAATGGGGCAACGAGGGCAAGGAAGCGATGAATTCACGGCGCCGGGAGTGCGGCTTTTTTCTGAATTCCTTCGCCTTCAACGATTGTGTAAATGAAATCTGCCGGGACATCGCGCAGGACTTCAACTTTGCCGCTTGGCCATTTGATTTCGATCTCGTCCATTTTGGCTTCGGTGCCGAGGCCGAAGTGCAGTCGCGGATCGTTCTGCGAAAGATAGCTGCCTCCGGCCCGAACCTCGTTGAATTGCGCTAACCTTCCCGACTTCACCGTCACCCGCGAGCCGATTGCCATCTTGTTGCTCTTTGTGCCTACTAACTTAAAGAGCACGCGATGATTCTTGTTTCCTCCCCGATTCAGCAGCAGGGTTGGCGGTTCTCCCGTATTCATTACTACGATGTCAATATTTCCATCGTTATTGAGGTCGCCAAAAGCCGCGCCTCGGCGTGATGCATCCGGGATTCCAGCAAGTACGCCGGAAACGTCCTCGAAGGTGCCGTCGCGGTTGTTGCGGAACAGCAACATGGGCTCGCGATAGCGGGGAGCGCCAGGGACTTGGTCCATCTGCGGATACACATGTCCGTTCGCAACGAACAGGTCCGGCCATCCTTCGTTGTCCATGTCAAAAAATCCGGTACCCCAACCCACCGGGTTGTAAGTGGGCTTGGCGAGTTTTGCGGGATAGCTGACTTCGGAAAATCCCTGCTTTCCCAGATTGTGATACAGGCTGCCGGGCTGTTCGGTAAACGTGGTGACAAACACCGAGAGGCGGCCCTCATGCAAATAGTCGCTCCAGTCCACGCCCATGTTGCCGCGCTCAGAGCCATCACCGCTGACCGCCGCTCCTGAGAGCATGCCGACTTCTTCAAACGTTCCATTGTGCTTGTTGTGGTAGAGATAATTGGGTCCGGAATCGTTGGCGACGTATAAATCGGGCCAGCCGTCGTTGTCGTAATCGGCCCAAATTACGCCGAGGCCGTAGTACTTGTTGGGGTCGTCGACGCCTGCTTTCTTGGAAACTTCTTCAAAGGTGCCATCGCCGCGATTGTGAAAGAGCAAGTCGGATTCACCGAGCATGCCCCACGGACCGCACTGCACCGGGATTCCCTTGAAGCTGCAGTTCTTCTCATTCTTTCCGAAGTCGGGGAGTTTATTCACGTCAAAGTGCACGTAGCGCGAGACGAACAAGTCCACATGGCCGTCGCGATCGTAGTCGGCCCAGGCGGCGCCAGTGCTGAATCCTCCCGCGGCCACTCCTGCCTTATCGGTGACATCTTCGAATTTGCAGTTGCCCAGGTTGTGATACAGAGCGTTTCCTCCGTAGCCAGTTACATAGATGTCAGGCAGACCGTCGTTGTCGTAATCGGCGACGGCCACACCCATGCCCCACCCTTTACGCGTCAAGCCGGACGACTTGGTGATGTCGGTGAATTTGAAGCCATCGTCCTGGTGATAAAGCGTGATCATAGGATCGCCGCCCTGCTTGTAGCGGTCGACCGTGGATCCGTTCACCGTGATGATGTCGAGTCTGCCATCATTGTCGCAATCGATCAGGCCAACACCGCCGCTCATCGATTCCACGATGTAGCGCTTTTCTGGAGACGAAATATGGGGGACGATCAAGCCAACTTGCTTAGCGGCGTCTTTGAACTGAGGCAGTGGAGTTTTCGCGGGATTGGTTTGCGCAAAGGCGAAGACCGAGAAAAACAGACACAAGCAGAGAAGTGTTCGCATGATGAACCGGAAGCGACGATTATAAATCCAACGTGGAGGCCGAGTGCCCAGCCCTCCATCATTCATTCATTTGTCGGTCTAATCGGCGGGCGCTGGCGCGGGTTCTGGGACGTGTGCTTTGCCGCGTTCGCGCCAACCTTCGATGATCAGGTATAGAACCGGGATGAAGAAGAGATTGAGAACGGTTGACATGATCATTCCTCCGAACACCGTGGTTCGACCGAGTGGCGTCCTTCCTGGCCGGCGCCGTGGGCCACCATTAGCGGCACTACCCCCAGGATGAACGCGAACGAAGTCATGAGGATGGGGCGCAGACGAATCCTGGCTGCTTCGACTGTGGCTTCCACCAGCGGCAATCCGCGTTCCCGCAACTGTTCGGCGAATTCCACGATCAGAATCGCATTCTTGCTCGACAATCCAATCAGCATCACTAGTCCAATTTGGCAGTAGACATCGTTTTGCAGGCCTCGCAGCGCTTGTGCGCCGAGCGCTCCCAACAGCGCCATCGGTACCGCGAGCAGCACAATGAAGGGCAGCACGAAGCTTTCATATTGGGCGGAGAGCGTCAGATAGACGACCAACACTCCCAGGCCAAACAATATGATCGTTGTCCTGCCAGACGCCAATTCTTCGAGCGACAACCCAGTCCATTCATAGGTGAAGCCCTGGGGCAAAACTTTCTTGCTCAAGTCGTCCATGGCAGCGATGGCCTGGCCGGAACTGAAACCTGGACCCGGCGAGCCGTCAATTTCCGCCCAGCGAAACAGGTTGTAGTGGCTGATGACCTGCGGCGTCGTGGTCTGTGTGACCGTGGCCAGGTTCTCGAGCGGAATCATCGCGCCTGTATCCGAGCGCACATAATACTGCTTCAAATCTTTGGCCTGCGAACGAAATTGCTTGTCGGCCTGGACGTAAACGCGATAAGAACGATTGTTGAAATCGAAATCGTTGACGTACGCGGAGCCCATGTATACGCTCAGGGTGTCCGTGATCTGCTGCAGCGGCACGTGCAGGCTCTTGGCTTTTTCACGGTCGATGGTGACCAGGAACTGCGGATCGCTTGCGGTGTAACTGCTGAACAAGCCCGTGAGATCTTTGCGCGCGTTGCCTTGGCGCACCATCTCCTGGGTGACATTGGCTAACTCTTCCACGGTGTGCGAACCCTGGTCTTGCACTTCAAACTGGAAGCCACCGAATTGGCCCAGGCCCTGGACGGCAGGTGGCAGGAAGCAAAGTATCAGCGCTCCGGCGATTCCGGACACTGAGCCGCGCAAGCGGTTGACCACGGCGTCGGCGGAATGCTGGGCGCCTTTGCGTTGCGAGTAGCCGGTAAGACCCGCATAAATGATTCCGCGGTTGGGCGCTCCGTTGCCGGTGATGGCGAAAATGTTTTCAACTTCCGGCATCTGGCGCATGCTTGCGCTCACCTGATCCTCGATGTCCCTGACGTAATCCGCCGATGCGCCGGGCGGGGCCTGGATGACGACCGGGAAATAACCCTGATCTTCGTCAGGGACGAAGCCCGTGGGCACGCGCTGGAAAATCACGAAGGTGAGCCCCAGTCCCGCGAGAAACAGCACGACTGTGGCCAGGCGGAAGCGGAGGAAAGCGCGCAGGGAGCGCTGATATCCCTCAGTGATGGCGCCGATCACTCGATCAATCTGGCGGAAAAACCATCCTTTTTTGCCGTGCTCGCGTCCGAGCAAAATCGCGGAGAGCGACGGCGTTAGGGTGAGGGCATTGAACGCGGAAATGGATATCGAGAACGCGATGGTGAGCGCGAATTGCCGGAACAAAATGCCGGTGGTGCCAGGAAAAAACGCGACCGGCACAAACACGGCCACGAGCACTAAGGATGTGGCGATAACTGCGCCAGCCACTTCTCCCATTGCGGCCGAGGCTGCTTTGTGCGCGTCGCGCTCACCTTCCTGGAGGTGACGTTCGATGTTTTCGATAACGACGATCGCGTCGTCTACTACCAACCCGGTGGCTAACGTGATGCCGAACAAAGTCAGCGTGTTAATCGAGAATCCCAGGATTTTGACGAAGGCGAAGGTCCCAATCAGCGACACCGGAATCGTGACTGATGGAATGATCGTGCTGCGCCAATCTTCAAGAAATACGAAGATCACCAGAATGACGAGCACGATGGCTTCGACCAGGGTGACGAGAACGTCTCGGATCGATTCCCCCACGGCTTCCGTGGTGTCGAATGCATTTTCGTATTTCATTCCGGGCGGGAAGTGTTTCGAGAGCCGATCCAACTCGGCCAGCGCCCGGCGATCTACGTCCAGCGCATTTGCGGTGGAGAGTTGCAGAATTGCAATGCCTACTGCGTCATGCCCGTTGTAGATCAGATCGGAGCTGTAGTCCTCCGCTCCCAGTTCTGCCCGACCGACATCCTTGAGCCGGACCAAAGTTCCATCGGCATTCGCTTTGAGAATGATGTTTTCAAATTGCGTGGGCTCACTCAGCCGCCCGATAGCCCGCACGCTGATTTGAAATTGCTGTCCGGCTTTGATTGGAGGCTGTCCTACCTGCCCGGCGGCGACTTCTACATTTTGCTCCTGTAGGGCATTGACCATGTCGCTGGCGGTGAGGCCGCGACTTGCCATACGCACTGGATCGAGCCACAAACGCATCGAGTACTTGCGTTCGCCGAAGATGACGACGTCGGCAACTCCTGGAACGCGCTTCAACGTGTCCTTCACGTAGACGTCCAGATAGTTGCTCATGAACAGCGGATCGTAGCGATCGTCTGGGGAGTACACGCCGGCGCCGAAAACGAAGTTGCTTGACGACTTGGTAATCGTGATGCCAGTGGCTTTGACTGCGTTCGGCAGACGCCCCTGAGCTGTATTCACCCGGTTCTGAATATCCACGGCGGCCAGGTCGGGGTCGCGGTCCAGTTCAAAAGTCGCAACAATGTTGCTGGAACCGTCGTTGCCGCTGTCGGACGTCATGTACTTCATTCCCTGCGCGCCGTTGATCTGCTGCTCCAAAGGAATGGTCACTGCCGATTCCACTGTCTGCGCACTTGCCCCGACGTACCCGCTGCTCACGGAGACTTGTGGCGGAGCCAGATTGGGGAATTGTGCAATCGGCAAAGTAGGAATTACAACCGCGCCCGCGAGAATAATAAGCAGCGCGCAGACAGTGGCGAAAACCGGGCGGCGAATGAAGAAGTCGACGAACATTAGAAAGCCAACCAAGGTTGGTTAACTGCACGAGACGTTGCGAGCAACGTTCTACAGTTAATCGGCTGTAGAGATGTAGCTTGCTGCGTCTCGGCTTACGAACTTAAGGACGGGACCCTAACTCTGTGGCGATACTGTCGCCCCATCCACCAGAAACTGGATTCCCGAGACGATTACTTTGTCTCCCGGCTTTATGCCGTCGAGCACTACGTAGTCGTTTCCAGTCATCTCGCCGATGCGCACCGCTTTCTGATGCGCCACTAGTTTGCCTTTCTCGTGCTCCGCCACGAAAGCGAAGTACTGTCCGCCGACACGCGACACTGCCACTACTGGAACGACCGGTCCCTGATGGGTTCCCCAGATCACCCGAGCGCGAATGAACTGCAAGTTGCGTAACCGGTCCTCATTGTTAGCTATGCGCGACTTGATCAGCACCGTCTGCGTAGTGTTGTCCACTTGCGGCGATATGAAGCTAATGCGGCTGTCCGCCATCACCTGGCCGCTGCCGTCCACGATTTGCACCGGCATATTCATCTTGAGCTGGGACGAGCGCTCCACCGGAATGTACACGTAGGCTTCAAGGCTGCCGGGTTTGTCGACACTGGTGAGCATCGTGGTTGTCGTGACGCGGTCGCCCACGTGGACAGGAATGTCGCCTACAATTCCGGTCGACGGCGCGCTCACCCGATAATAGTGCAGCTGCGTCTGCTGCTCCTGCACTTGTGCGTCCAGAGACTTCAATTGAGCTTTAGCGGTATCGAGCGCCGATTTCGCCTGATCGAGGTCTTGCTTCGCGACTACTCCAGCTGCAGCCAGAGCGCTGATCCGGTTGTACTGCTGCTGGGCATAGTCCAGGTTGGCCTCTTGGGCCGCCCGACTGTGTTCCTGACTGTTCACCGTGGCCTGCTGTTTGGTGGGATCAATCTGCATCAGCATGGTGCCCTGCGTGACGTGGTCGCCGGAGTGCACATAAATATCCGTGATCTGCCCCTCGACCTGGGGCATGATGACGGCCGAGTCCCGCGATTTCAGGGTCGCAACGTATTCCGTGGTGTCGCTGATCGGCACCGACTGAGCCACTTGAATCTTCACTGGAATTGCCGGATCCGGCTGGGGTTGGGCTCCCTTCACCGAACTCCCGCTGCAAGCGGTCCCGACGGCGGCGAGGAACGAAGCCACAAGAAGTGTGATGAACGACGCCAGACGCGGCGTCCGACTAGCGCGACCATCCGCACTGAAACGCCTTCTCATCTCGAGGTCCTGTTTCCGGTGCCCTCTCCCACTAGCCTAACAAGTAAGCTTCAGATCGGCAAAGACTTAGATACTAGTGAACCAGCCAAAAGGACTAAGTTCCACACAGTCACCGTTAGACTGGAAAACGCGAGAAAAGTTATCGTGACGATCCGACGGACTTCGCTAACAGGGACGTCATGCATCTCTGACAAAGCTGCAATGGACTCGGCTCCGATGGGAACCGGCACTTCGCCTCTGCTACATTTGTTGATGCCATGAAGCCTGTCCGCAGTTTTGCCAGCGATAACAACGCTGGCGTTCATCCCAAGGTCTTGCAAGCCATCGCCGGCGCCAACCAGGGGCATGTGGTTGGCTACGGGGAGGACCCTTACACCGAGGCTGCCGTTCGCAAATTCAAGCAGCACTTCGGCGCTGATATCGAAGTTTTCATCGTGTTTAATGGCACGGCTGCGAACTGCCTGAGCCTGAAGGCGCTGACGGAGACTTATCAGGCTGTGATCTGCGCCGAGGCCGCCCATATCTATACCGATGAATGCGGTGCGCCCGAGAAATTCACCGGCTGCAAACTCATTCCCATTCCAACCGCGGACGGCAAGCTCACTGTCGAGGCTGTTGGCCACGCCTACCACGGCATTGGCGACCAGCATCACGTTCAGCCGCGCGTGATCTCGATCACGCAAGTCACCGAAATGGGGACGGTTTACACGCCGAGAGAGGTCCGCGATCTGGCCCGCTTCGCCCATGAGCGCAACATGTTTCTGCACATGGACGGGGCGCGAATTGCCAATGCGGCCG
>Ga0210409_10002190_pt1 | contig 23593 bp, 19 predicted proteins | sample IncBWH17MmetaG_FD_161649 | JGI IMG/M metagenome (GOLD analysis project Ga0210409, IMG submission 161649) | Forest soil microbial communities from Barre Woods Harvard Forest LTER site, Petersham, Massachusetts, United States - Inc-BW-H-17-M | ecosystem: Environmental > Terrestrial > Soil >...
TCCCGCCTTCAGCGTCAATGTCGCCGACCTGGACGGCGACGGTAACGAGGACATTTTCCTGAGCCAAAACTTCTTCGATCTGCAGCCTGAAGCCACCCGCATCGATGCGGGAGTTGGCTTGGTGTTGCAGGGCGATGGGACCGGCAAAGTGACTCCTGTTCCGGTGACGCGCTCCGGAATTAAGATCTACGGGGAACAGCGCGGCGCGGCACTGGGGGACTATGACGAGGATGGCCGCGTGGATCTGGTAGTCAGCCAGAACGGCGCCGCCACACGGCTCTTCCACAACATTGGCGCAGCCCTGGGACTGCGTGTCAGGCTCCGGGGCCTGCCCGGAAATCCGGCGGGCATTGGCGCTGTCATGCGTTTGCTCTTCAAGGATCGGCAAGGCCCCGCGCGCGAGATTCACGCCGGGTCGGGTTACTGGTCCCAGGACAGCCTCACCCAGGTCCTGGCTACCCCGAGCCCGCCCGAAAAACTCTGGGTCCGCTGGCCCGGCGGCCGCGTGACCACGACAGACGTTCCACCGAATGCCAAGGAAATCACGGTAGATTCCGAAGGAAAGCTGATCTTTCAGCGTTGATTTTTAACCGCAAAGAACGCAAAGAACGTAGAGAATTAAGAGAGGCAAGGGCCGGAAACGGCCTTTTGTTTTCTCTGCGTTCTTTGGGTTCTCTGCGGTTAAATCCTTCTCTGTTCAACGCGGTATGATGGGCACGCGGAGCAGGGGGAATTTGGGGTTGTTGGATTTGAAACTCAGCTCGATCGGCTGGCCTTTGGCGCGCTCGAAACCTTCGGGGAAGGTCAACATAACGGTGAAATACTGGCCCTTTTGCAGTTCATAGAGCTTTGCATCCACTCCCGTGATGCTCAGGGCCAAATCGGACAATTCCAACGGCGCAGACCCGTTATTCCTGACGGAAACGGAGCGGGTAACTTTGTTGGTGAACGGGCCGGGGGGCAAATCGAGTTGCGGCGGCAGGACCATCACGGCAGGCTGCGCAATCGCCCACACGGGTACGGCGATGGTCGGCATGTTCGTCGACGATGTTTTGAGGCTGATTTCTCCAAAAACATTTCCCGCCCCCAAAGGTGGAACCAGTCTTACGGTGAGTTCGTAGGACCGGCCAGGTTCATTCGTGATGATGTCCGCGGCGATTGCGCGCTGGTTGCTCCGCGGCTCGCTCAAGATCAAAGGTTGGTCCTCCTGATTGGTGATCCGGATCGTTCGGAACAGATTGGTCGGCGTCTCCAGCACTCCGGAAAAAGCCGCTGATGAGGGGACGACATCGATAGGGTGCCAAACGATTCCTTTGACCTGGAGGGTCAACCCCATCCGGCTGGTATCGTTGCAACTCACCATAACTGGCTTGACCACCGGGCCATTGAAATGGGGTCCGGGATGAAACTCCACGGGAATGACTCCGCCTTTGCCGGGCTCCACCCGGTGGGACCACTCTCCGGCAGTCGTGCATCCGCAAGTGGATTTCACTTCTTGCAGCTCCAGTACTTGGTTGCCGACGTTGGTGAACACGAAAGTATGATTCACCACGTGGTCGACGATGGTCGTGCCGAAATCATAAATCGGTTCTGGAAAATAAATCCTGGGACCGTCCTGGTGCGGTTTGGCGGCGGCTTCTTCTGAGATCCCCCGCGTTGGGAACCACAGCGCCAAGAGCAACACCATCGCACAAAAACCGGGGTAACCGCCGACGCCGTAACCGCCGATGTGAGAACGCGGTTTCTGCGCGGAATTGCGCTGATCCAGGCCAATTCTGCTTGGGTCCACTGTGACGTCTTCACGGTCCTCGGGAAGAGTATAGCCTTTGAGTTTCCAATTCATTCGACGTTGCTCGATTTTGCGTGTGGTCAGGATCATATAAGCGCGTTGCACGCCCAAATGCAAGCCCGGTTGGTAGGGACCATCGCGCTGCGATGTCCCCGCCCGCGTCCAGCGGGCGGAACGAAACCTTGGGGGCATGCAAACTGGGGTACGTATTGCGCCGCTGAACGCGGCGCGGACGGCGCAGCGCACCGTCCCTACCCATCCAATCTACGAAAGTTTTCGTTGACAACTACGAATGCTTTCGTATGATACGGCACGCAGCATGAAAAAAATTCCAATTCCTTTGCCCAAACCAACCGACGCCGAGCTTGCCGTTTTGAGGGTGCTGTGGCACCGGGGTCCCAGCACCGTTCGGGAGGTATGGGAGCAACTGAGCGCGCAAGAAACCGGGTATACGACCGTTCTGAAAACGCTGCAAATTATGCTGACGAAAGGCCTGGTGGAGAGGGATGAGACGGATCGCTCGCATGTTTACCGGCCGGCGATCGGGCAGGAAGAGACCCAACGCCAATTCGTCGGCCATCTTTTGGAGCGCGTGTTTTCCGGCTCGGCGCGCAAGTTAGTCATGCAGGCGCTCTCTGTGAAAAAGGCTTCGCGCGAGGAGTTGGCTGAGATCCGAAAACTGCTCGATAAGATTGAGGGAGGGAAAAAATGAATGGGTTTGTGGAGCTGTTCGATCATCCGCTGGGCCATCGGTTGGGATGGGCGCTGGTGCATTCGATGTGGGAAGGCGCGCTGGGCACCGCGGTGTTCGCCGTCCTCCGTTTTGGAATGCGGCGCCGGTCGGCCAACGCACGCTACCTCGCGGCCTGCGCGATGCTAGTGGTGCTGCTGGCAGCCCCGGTGGCGACGGTGTTCCTGATGCCGCAAACCACAAAGCCGGCTCCGCTTGTTCAAACGGCCATAAACCGGCTTTCCGTCAGCGGGCTAAGCTCCCAGCCGACACGGGCTGCTCCGGTTTCAGGCGGCATCCCTCGCACGACTCCCAACTTGAGCGATCGAGCGGAGCAGCTCAACGGACTTCTTCCCTGGGTAGTCCAGGTCTGGGCGTTGGGCGTGCTGGCGCTGTCAGGCCGCTGGCTATATGGCAGCCGATGGATCCGGCGCGTTAAAACTGTGGATACCGAGCCGCTCGCCCAAGAGTGGTTGTCGCGCTTGAGGGAACTGCGTCGCCGCCTCGGCATTGCTCGGCCGGTCGTGCTGCTCAAATCTGCATTAGTCGAGGTGCCGATGGTGGTGGGTTGGCTGCGACCGGTGATCCTGCTGCCCGCCAGCGCGCTGTCCGGACTAACTCCGGCGCAACTGGAGGCAATCCTGGCGCATGAACTCGCCCACGTGCGACGTTGCGACTACCTGGTCAACTGGTTTCAGAGCCTGGTGGAAACATTGATGTTTTATCACCCGGCGGTTTGGTGGGTCTCGCGATGCATTAGGGAAGAGCGCGAGCATTGCTGTGACGATTTGGTCGTGCAGGTTTGCGGTGATAAAATCATTTACGCGCGTGCACTCATGACTTTGGAAGAGTCACGGGCATTCCCGCAATTGGCCTTTGCGGCGAGCGGAGGTTCACTGTTGCACCGGATCCGTCGCCTGCTGGGCATCGCGCCCGAGGACCGTCCGCCGAGCGCGGCTGAGTTCGGGGGCATCGCGTTGGCAGCGATGGGCTGCGTGCTAGTGTTGAGCGCCATTTGGCTGTTGAATCGCCCGTCGCTTTACGAGGCCGCCGCTCTGATCCGAATCAGTCCAAGCCTGGCCCTGCTGCCGGCGGAGAGCGATTCCAATAATACGTCAGGCGCTCTTTACTTTCCTTTCTTCCTGCAAACCGAATGCCTGGTAATGCGATCGCCTGCGGTCCTGAAAGGCGTCGTTGAATCGTTGCATCTCACCGACACTCGGAATGGACCACCGAAGGCGGCCCCCACCACCCCTTCGGCCGGGATGGTCAGCTCGCTTAAGGCGCGGCTGGATCTGCGGCCCGTCCCGAGCACGTCCGTCATCGAAATCCGAGCAGCGGATTCCGATCCCGCCGAAGCGGCCCGGATCGCCAATGCCGTTGCGGCGGCTTACAAACGGTATCGGCTGGAGCAAAGCCGAAATACGGTTCGTGAAACGACCGATGGCCTGGGAGCGCGGATCGCCGAGCAAGAAGAAAAGGTGCGCAAAGCGGAGGCGAAGCTGGAGCAACTTCGCATCGAATTAAAGATCCCGGACGCGGTTGCGTCTGAGAACAGCCCTACAGTCATCCTTAGTGCCGAAACGCTGCGCCATATCGAGGGCTTGCGTATCGAAGGAGAAGCTGAATATGTGAAGCAGAAAACTCTTCTGGATCAGTTGTTAACCTTGGACCCTACTAACCTGACCCAAACCATCCCGACGATTGGCATTCAGGACAACCAATTCAATGAGTATATGCAAGCACTGGCGCTGGTTGACCAGAAGCTGATTTCTCTGCACCAGGACTTGGGGCCCGAACACCCGGAAGTGAAAAAGGCGCTGGCACAACAGGCAGACCTCAGGGAAAAGATAAGAGATCGGACGAACGGGATCATGATGGGGCTGCGGGCGAAACTGAGCGCGACCTGCCAGAGCCTGGCAGCTTTGAGCAATGCAGTGTCAAACGCGTTCCAAGCCGACGCGGAACGCGCGAAAGCCGGCAAGAAATATTTTGAAGCCAAACGCGATCTGGAGGAGTTGGAACGATTCACGAGTATCCTTCAGTCCAAATTGGAGGTGGATAGGACCCGAGTCCAACCGCCCGATCTAATCGAGGTGGTAGAAGAGGCTGTGGCGCCGGCCCAGCCATTGGCGGCCAATCGCTCTCGTGCGCTGAGTTTGTGCGGGGTGGGGGTGCTGTTGATTTTGACCGGAGGGGTTTTGGCCAGGGCAGGACGAGGTGGGGCCGTCGCGTAGCGCAGGCCTCCGGCCTGCTGTATCGCCGACTTCAAGTCGGCAGGGGTGCGAAGCGTTGCGATGTTGGAATTTGCCGTGCGCCCGGCAGAGGGAGATCCCAATGCCGCGGGCATTTCATTTTCCATCCCGGAGGGATGCATGAGAATAGCCCAACGCTTCAGCGTTGGGTTGAGCCCCTAAAACCCTTTAAGTCCCGAAGGGACGGCCGAATCCGAGTAGCTTCCTCAGCCGTCCCTCCGGGACTTTGTCGCTTCGGCGGTCGATCCCAACGCTGAAGCGTTGGGCTATTGTCGAATGTCCCTCCGGGACAAGTAAGTACGAAGGGATGCAGCGGCCAGTTCACGTTCAAATCCTGGTGGCAATCCACTGTCAGTCTGCGATACCGCAGGCTGGTAGCAGGCCAGAACCTTGCGCTACCCTCCGGTTGTGCAGAGATCATTCCTTTCTCCGGGAGCGATTATTCTTGCGGCGGGCCGGTCTACGCGGATGGGACGGCCGAAGCTGCTGTTGCCATGGGGCAAGACCACGATCCTCGGGCACCTGATCGATCAATGGCAGGGCAGGGGAGCGAACCAGCTCGCCGTTGTGTGTGCGGCGGAGGATAGTGCTATAAATGCCGAGTTGGACCGCCTTTGCTTTCCTCAAGAAAACAGAGTGCGCAACCCAAATCCGAACCTGGGCATGTTCAGCTCGATTGTGAGTGCCGCCCGGTGGTCCGGGTGGAAACCATCACTGAGCCATTGGATAATCGTTTTGGGCGATCAACCCCATCTCCTGCCTGGCACGCTTGGTAAGCTTTTGAACTTCGCGAAGGAACATTCGAAAGAGATTTGTCAGCCTGTCCGAAATGGCAAGCGGCGCCACCCGGTGGTTCTGCCGAAAACGGTGTTCCTTGCTCTAGCGGAGTCGCGGGCCGCGGATTTGAAAGATTTCCTGGCGAGTCAGCCGGTTGCTGGTTGCGAGTGCGATGACTTGGGTCTGGACTTGGATATCGATCAGCCTGAGGACTACCAAAGAGCCTTGGCCCTGGCAGGCCTTACTACTCGATAATAACGGTGGAACACACGGGAACCTGCCGCACTCCTTTTCGACCCTTAACCTAGTGAGGCGCAGATTTTGGCTGTGCGCGGGAACCTATTCCGCTAAAGTGACGCCTGGGACCCGGTGAAGATCACCGAAAAAACGAGCACAGTTGAACTATGAACTTGGATGAGGCACAACGGAAGAAAGTGGCGGAGTGGATCGCGCAGGGACTGAAACTTTCCGAGATTCAGAACCGGCTGAGCTCTGAATTGGGGCTGCGACTGACGTACATGGATGTCCGCTTGTTAGTGGATGATCTCAAACTGACCCCCAAAGACATCGAAAAACCCAAACCTATCCAAAGCACGCTCACCGCGCCAGCGGCTCCGCCTGGCCCCCAGCCTAAAAGCGCAGCACCGTCCGCGGAGCCTTTGCAGGAAACCGCGCCCGGAGGGGGTGGGGTTTCGGTCTCCGTGGATCACCTTGCCCGTCCCGGGGCAGTCGTCAGCGGCAAAGTGACCTTCAGCGACGGCAATCGCGCCGAATGGTACCTGGATCAAACCGGCCGGCTGGGACTTGTGGCTCAGCAGTCTGGCTACCGTCCGCCGCCCGCCGATCTGCAACAGTTCCAGTCGGCCCTCGAGGCCGAGCTGAGCAAAATGGGACTCTGATGGAAAAGGCTAAAGGCTGAAGGCTAAAGGCTAAAGTAAGAAAGGGGATGCAGGACATGGGCACCTTTGGAGCGTCGGTGTCTCGCCGGCCGCCTGTCTATCCAATAAAGGAGAGGCTAAAGAAAGTGTGGAGCGCTAAAGCAACGTAGCAATGAAATAACTTTCGCTTCTGTATTGAACTCCTAGTCTTTCTCGATGAGTGACCAACCGCAGGATTTGAAGCCCAGAACCAAGACGTTTGCATTAAGAGTCATCCGAATGTTTTGTAAGTTGCCGAAGAATGATGTCGTTGCTCAAGTTCTCGGGAAGCAAGCTCTCCGTTCCGGAACGTCCGTTGGAGCAGACGATCGCGAAGCATCGCGTGGAAGATCGAAAGCCGAGTTCATTTCCAAAATTGGCGACTCACTGAAGGAAATCGATGAGACCTCGTACTGGCTTGAGCTCCTTGTGGACAGCGGCTGCGTTTCTGAAAAAAAGATGGTTTCCTTGCTCGACGAGGCAAATCAGCTCAACGCCATATTCACAACGATCGACAAAAAAGCTAAGGGAAATTAAACCCGCCAGAGATCGGCCTCTTCTCTGACTTTAGCCTTTAGCCTTCAGCCTTTAGCCTTTCTTACGATGGCCAGCCTTTGCGGTAGGGGCGTTTCACCCACTCGTTGAGCTCGGGGATGTTGGTCACCTTCATGTTGGGTCCATCCCATTCGATCTTCTTCCCAACACCCGCGTGTTGGGCAAGATTGCCGAGGAGTGAAAATTCGGTTAACTGCGCTCCGTACTCGAAGGGAGCAGCAGTTTCCTTTCTGCCAGCGCGGCACACATCCAGAAAGTCAGCCATAATATTTTTTGGACGTGGCAGGCTCCGTGGGGGCTGCTTCATCGACTGCATTTTCTCCATCGGCAACACATGCATGTGGCCTCCGTAAGTCGCGGTGTAGATAATTCCTCTTTCGCCGACATATAGCGAGCCACTGGAATCGAACTCCTCGTCCGGGTACTGTTTCAGCAGTTCGTGCAAGAGAGGGGGGAGGTTGCGTGCGTTGCCTTTAACCGTCTTCAAACTTCCCGAGGCGGCGTCTTCGGGCGCGTCTTTGTTCAGGCCCTCGTACCAGTAACATTTTACCGGAGGCATGCTTCCACGGGCGGGGCAATCCCAACGCAGACGGCTGCCGGTCGGATAGCGTTCGTCGCTGCCGCCACGGACTTCTTCCTCCTCGATGGCTACGGGATGTTCGAGTTTGAGCGCCCAATACACGCCGTCCAGCACATGGCAACTCATGTTGCCCAGGGAGCCATTGCCGAAATCATACCAGCCATGCCATTCGTGCGGATGCAGGTCCGTATGGTACTCGCGGTAGGGAGCCGGCCCAATCCACTCGTCCCAATGCAGCCCTGGCGGAGTTGGCAAGGCGGGCGGTCGCGGGCCGACGCCGCCATTGGAGCGATCGGTCCAACTATGGGTTTCGGTGATGTTCCCGACGACCCCGGCCCACACGAATTCGCACAGGCGTCGATAGCCGTCCTCGCAATGGCCCTGGTTGCCCATTTGGGCCGGCGCCTTCGAGTTCCGCGCCATCTCGCGCAGCTTGCGCGCTTCCGCGATGTCGTGTGTGAGCGGTTTCTCGCAATACACTCCTTTGTTTAGTTCCAGGGCCAGCATTGCTGCCGGCGCGTGGTGGTGGTTCGGAGTCGCGATGAACACCGCATCGATATCCTTGCCAATCTTGTCGTACATCACGCGGTAATCGGTGAACACCTGGATCTTCTCCGGATCCTGTTGCTTTTTCTGCAACCACCGCTTCACGTTCGCCTGCGCTTTTTCGTCCGGGTCGACAATCGCGATCAGGTCTTCTTTACTCGTATTGACTACCCAATCCAGGTGACTGCCCAAGCCTCGCCCACCACAACCGATTTGCACGCACTTCAGCCGGTCTGACGGACCGGTGGCGGCCAGCAGATTGGGACCTGAAAGCAGATTCGTTGAGGAAAACGCACCGGCTGCCAGTGTGGTGCGCTTGAGGAATAAACGACGGTTCATCATAGCTTTATGGCGCAGCGGCCATCGTGGTTGTAAAGCTCACGGCCAACGAGCGCAACTGGAAAAGAGGTCGCCCTCGGATTTCGGCCTTCGGATTTACTTCAGGGGGGTGCTCGCAAATTGTCACCGGTGAAGGGGCATATTGCCAGCCAAACCCACCCGACAATGAAGCTGATTCCGCCGAAAGGTGTAATGGCTCCCAAGATGCGCACATTAGTGACGGCCAGTAAATAGAGCGAACCCGAGAAGATCACGATTCCGATCAGGAAACTCACCCATGGCCCTACTTGGAGCGAAGGCCGTTGGGCCAGCACAAAGAGCATGACGGCATGAATAAAATGATAGAAAACCGCTTTCTCCCAAATCGAAGCTGTGCCGTTGCTGGCCAAAAGGTCTTTCAAACTATGCGCGCCGAAAGCGCCCAATGCCACGGCCAGGAACCCTACCAAAGAGGCGATGCGAAGTGCAGTCGAGTTTCTCACGGCAGCCACCTATGTAAGGCATTCCAGCCCGGATGCAAGCGCGGAGCATGTGTAAACTTACTTGAGGAAGCCTGGCAGCCAGGTAGTGAGCGGTGGGAAATAGGTGATCAGCAGCACGCCCACGAGCAAGACGCAGAGCATGGGAAAGGCGGCGCGCATGACTTGAACAATCGGCACATTAAACCGGTAGGATGAGAGCAACAGATTCAACCCAATGGGCGGAGCCAAAAACCCCAATTCCATATTCGCTAAAAAAATGATTCCCAGGTGCACGGGGTCCAGCCCGAAAGCAATCCCGACCGGCACCAGCAAAGGAACCACGACCACGATGGCCGCATAAATCTCGATCAATCCGCCGACCAACAATAACACCAGGTTCAGGCCCAGCAAGAACAGCCACTTGGACTTGATTGCGTGAGTGGACCATTCGACCAGGTTGTCCGGGACTTGGGCTAAAACGAGGTAATGCGTAAAGCCCAGGGCGACCCCTAAAATCAACAAAACGCCTCCGACCAGCATGCCGCAATCCCGGATCACGCGGGGCACGTCGGCCAGCGGCCGCAGGTCGCGGTGGATACACGTTGTGATCAGGAGCGCATAAGCGGCGACGATCGCGGCTGCTTCGACCGGCGTGGCAAACCCGCCGAAGAGCCCCACCAACGCAATGACCGGCAGCAGCAATTCCCACTTGGCTTGCCAGAGCGCCCGTCTCGTCGCCGCGGCATCGAACGCCTTGGCGACGAGGTTCTGCCGAGTTTGCTGCCGGATGCCCCACCACGCTGTCAGCACCAGCATCAATACCCCGGGCAGAAACCCGCCCGCGAACATCTTTTCCATCGTGACGCTGTTGGCACTTGCGTTGGAGGCTCCCAGGTTGGCCATCGCGCTGCTGGCGATGATCGAGTAGAGAATAACGGGCAAACAAGGCGGGAAAAGCAAGCCGAGCGAGCCGGCGCCGGTCAGCAGGCCAAGCGCGCTCTTTTCGGAATAGTTGGCTGCGCGCAGAATGGGCAGCAATAACCCCCCCAGCGCCAGGATGGTGACGCCGGAGGCTCCGGTGAAGGAGGTGAAAAACGCGCAAACCAGCGTTGTGGCAATCGCGGGCCCACCTCGCCACGAACCAAACAGCGCCTCAAACAGCGAAACCAGCCGGGTGGAGGCGCCGCTTTCGGCCAAAAAATAACCCGCCAAGGTGAACAAGGGGATCGTCGGCAGCGACGGATGGGTTACCAGGGAGTAATGCTTTAGAGGAATTGCCGTGATGGGTGAGTGATCGGCCCAAAACAAAATCAGCGCCGCCCCTCCAATGCCGGTGAAAACCGGCGCCCCCAGCAACACGGTCAACACGAGGCACAGCAGCGCCGGGACCAGGAGCCTTTCGGGCGCGATCGGGGACCAGGCGCCGAACGCCAGGATCGCCGCGGCCACACACAGGGCGCTTAGCCGCTCTTTCCAGGCCGGCGCCGAATGCCAAACCAGCCGGAGCGCGATCAGCCCAAAACCCAGAGGCAGCACCAATTCGATAATCCACAACGGAATCCCGTACGCCAGCTTGCCTCCGGAGGTTTTCTCGCTGAGCACAAACTGGATGCTCGCCGCACAAAGGAAAGCGCTGATCGCCGACGCCGTTCCGCTGCTCAGGATCAAGGCGATCGTTTTGAGTTTTCCCTTAAAAAAACTGGCCAGGCTGGAAAAAGAGAGTAAGCGCCCTTCCCGTGCCGCAATCGCCCCGCCGAGCATGCCCACCACCAAAGTGAAATGTTGCACAAACGTCGTCGCACCGGAAATGCCAGTATGAAATCGGCGCAGCACAATTTCTGTCAAAGGAAGCGCCATCAAAGCCAGTAAGGGTAACACGAGGGAAAAATCCTCGATGCCGCGCAAAACTCCTCGCCAGCCCGCCGGCTGCGGTGCGCCGGAAACCGGGACAACCGTACCGTATGGTTCGCCGTTCATCCTGAAAACGGCATTAGACCACGGATGGACACGGATGAACACTGATAAGGAAGGACTCGCATCAACAAAGGTAGTCGCCTGAAAGGTGAGCTCTCCGAAGCGATTCCTAATCCGTGTTTATCTGTGTGCATCCGTGGTTAATTATCTTTAAGCGCCTTTTGGGTTTACTTTGGCGGGCTGGCGGCGCGGTACTCCCGGAGTTGTTGCTGTACTTGGTCGAAGATCTCATCCGGAACCAAACGTCCGCGGATATCCGGATAGTTTTTTTCGGCTTCTTTGCGCCATTGTTCCACCACCTCCGGGGTAGGCTCGTGAACCTTGAGGCCGCGCTTTTGCATCGCCACGACGGCGGCGTCGCTTTCCTTGCGGCTGCCCGCCCGGATCTCCTGGCCGGCTCGCGCGGCAGTCGACAGCAGCGATTCGCGCGTGGCAGAAGGTATTTTTTCCCAGGCTTCCTTACGGACAACGCATGCGCCCACCAACGGCGCCCAATTGAGGTTGAGCATGTGTGGCGCCCTTAGGTCAACCTGGGCGGCGAGCGCAAAGATCGGGGGCAACGGGGCCGCGTTGATCATGCCAGTTTGCAGCCCGGGCAGGATGTCCCCGGTTTCCAGGGGGACAGGGGTGAGACCCGCGCGTCGCATGATGGCGACCTGGTCGGGACTTCCGGCCCAAACAAAGATTTTCATCCGTTTTAAATCCTCGGGCGTCATGACCGGTTCTTTGGAGAAATATCTCACCCAACCGGCATCCCCCCAGAACAGAACCACAAAGCCCTTTTCGGCCAGTCGCTTTTCCAGAGCGGGACGGAGGCGCTCGTTCACCGCTTCATATTCCTCCAAAGTGCGGAAAAGCATGGGTATGTTCTGAAGCCCGCTCACGGCCGGTTCGATGTCGGAAAGGCCAACCGCCGTCAGCAGCCCGGCCTGCAACGAACCCACTCGCATCAAGCGCACCATGTCCGCTTCGCCGCCCTGTGTGCCGTCCGGGTAAATCACCAGGCGCACGCCTCCGCCCGGAGCCTTGCGCCACGCCTCGGCCATCGCTTGCAACGATTGATGATAAATCGAGCCGCGCGGCGCCAGCGTCCCTAGATTGATCCGCAGCGCTTTTTCCGCCGCGGTCAATGGTGCCGAACTGAGGACTGCCGCTGCCGCCACCAGCAAACCGAGCGAAACGCGGGATCTGAAGTTTTCATTTTTCATGGTTGGGTCTTTTCCTGCTGAGCAGGCGTCAAAAATAGATCGTCCGCGCGGGCCAACAGCCATCGCGCGCGACGTTGCATAATCAGGTTGGTCAGTCTCCATTCCACTTTAGCATCCGCATTAATGGCCAGCGCCCGGTTCAAAAGCGATTTAAATTCGGCCTGATCCTGCCGCTGCACCGAGACTGATTCGGCCATTGACACCAGCGGCGCCGCCGCCTGCCCGCCGCTCAACTCCAGCGCCCGCTCGAAATGCTTTCGCGCCCGGCTCGCCGGCTCGCCTTCGCCTGCCCGGCGGTTCATTTCGTAGGTAATCAGAAAAGTATGAATGGCGCCGTGGTCGAAGCTTTCGTCCAGTTCCAGCGCCCGATCGATCAGCGCTTCGACCTTCGGCAGGTCCGCCACGAGATCGGGAGTATCTTTGGCTACAGAGATTGCCGCCGCCCAGGAAACCGCCGTCCAGTAGAGCAGGGGCACGTCTTTTACCCTGGTGGTGGCCACGGCCGCTTTGGGATTGTTATTGAGGGATTTTTGAAAACCGGCATGCCCCAGCTCAAGCCCTCGCAAACCGTAGTTGCGAGCCCGCAGGTACAACCGGCGCGCCCGCGCCCGGAGTTCCGCGGCCGCGGCGACATCTTTGTCCTCCATTTCGTCGGCCTCTTGCTGAACGAACGCATAGGCATATTGCGTGAAGCCGCTAGCGGTGGCGAATAACAAGCCCTTGTGACGTGGATTTTCCTCCAGGAGGCTCTCCATCAGCTTTAGACTGAAGGGCACCGCTGCTTTGACCAATTCAGGGTCGTCATCCGATGCAAAGGTAGTGCCGCCACTGGCTAAGGCATCTCCCACCTTGTTCACGGCTATGCGCCGGATCGAGCAGCCTGAACACAGCACGCTCGCGGCTGTGGCCAGCAGGATAAGGTGTCTTTTCATGCCATAAGATGGATCTGCACCACCCGAAAATCTCCCAGGCCGTCTGTTCCCTTCGTATCGGGACCATCCGCGTCCTGGTCGGTCAAGGTGCCCCAACCCGGTTCCTTATACCAGTATTCGCCGGTCGCCGTTAATCGAAAAAAATCTGCCTCCTGGTGGGGAGAGGCTCGAGCCCTAATTAGGGAAGATGCTGAAACCTGAAACCTGAAACGCTGAAACGCTGAAACGGAAATTCCGATTTTCTGATTTGGCATTTTCCGCTTTGCTTCACAGCTTTCAGCGTCTCAGCTTTTCAGTCTCTCAGCATTTTCTTCAATCAGGGCCCCGAGCCTCGCCCCACCAGCCTTGTCGGGAACCGTGTGGACTATTGACAGTCTTCAACGTTTTAACCCTTTTAACCTTTTAACGTCTTGCCGCCCTGGTTACAGCTCCGCTGCACTGTTCGGCGTCGCTGGTTCCTCAGCCCCAGTCCTGTTTACACTCCCCTCATTCCATTGTATCTTCGCTGGTTTGTGAAGCTCCAGAACAAAACTCGCGTTATCGTCGGCATGAGCGGTGGGGTCGATTCCTCCGCCACGGCCGCGCTTTTGCTTGACCAGGGCTACGACGTGGTGGGAATTACGCTGAAACTGTGGCCCCAGGACTGCGTTTCGCGCGCTGAAGATAAATGCTGTGGTCCCCAGGCGGTGACCGACGCGCGTGCCGTGTGCCATAAATTAGGAATCCCCTATTATCTCATCGATGAGGCCGACGAGTTTCAAAAGCATGTGATCCGGTACTTTGCGGACGAATACAAAGCCGGCCGCACCCCGAACCCCTGCGTCATGTGTAATCAGAATCTTAAATTTGGCCGGCTGATGGATCGGGCGAATCAACTCGGCGCTCAGTACATTGCCACTGGGCATTTCGCACGGGTCGAGCGGAGCCCCGACGGGGCACGAACGCTGCTGCGCCGCGGACGCGATCTGCGCAAGGACCAAAGCTATTTCCTGTTTTCTTTACGGCAGGATCAACTGGCTCGCGCTCTGTTTCCACTTGGAGACAAGACCAAAGCCGACACCCGCGAAGTCGCCCGTCATTGCAAACTCAAAACCGCTGAAAAAGAAGAAAGCATGGAAATTTGCTTCGTGCCGGATAACGACTACGGCAAGTTTTTGCAACAGGCCAAACTCGCCGAGAAACATCGGGGCGAGATCGTCGATCTCCACGGGAAAGTATTGGGCTACCACGAAGGGGTTGAATTCTACACCATCGGCCAGCGTAAAGGTTTGGGCATTTCGAGCCCTAATCCGCTTTACGTTATCGAACTGGATCCGGTGGCCAATCGCGTCATCGTGGGGGATGACACCTCACTGGACCGCAGTGAGTTTGTCGCCGACCGCTGCAATTGGATTGCGTTCGACCAGCCGCCAGGATCTCTGGAAGCCACGGTCAAGATCCGCTACAACCACCCGGGCACGGCTGCAACCCTCACTCCGCTCGACTCCGGCAAGGTCAACGTGAAACTGCGTGCCGCTCAACGCGCCATCACCCCGGGCCAGGCGGCCGTGTTTTACCAGGACGACCTGGTGCTCGGCGGCGGGTGGATCACTCGATAGAGCCGCCGTAGGGTCAAGGGCACGTTCGCTTTTCATTTTTGTCCCGAACCCTCTTCCTGCTACAGTCATTCTTACGGCAACATGAACCGCCAACAATTACTGGACTTGTACTTCCTCGAGGCCCGCTCCAAGTTGATCGACCTGGCCGCCTTTTTCGATCGACTTGACCGTGCCGGAGGCGAACCCGATTTCAGGCTGAATGCTTTAACACGAGCTCTGGAGGAATTGAAACCCGCCGCCGCACCGCGAGCCGAGCGGGTGCTTTTAAGCCTGAGCGATCCCTCCATCCAGCCTATTCCCGCCGCCACCACCAAGGCGGCCTGCGGTGCCTGGAACGAAAATACCTGACCCCATGCGCTACATCGAACCACACGCCCACATGGTCAGCCGGGTCACCGATGATTATCAGGACATGGTCGCGGCCGGCTGTGCCGCCGTCTGTGAACCGGCTTTTTGGGCCGGATTCGACCGCAGCTCGGCGGCGGGTTTCTATGATTACTTCTGCCAATTGACCGACCACGAGCCGCGCCGTGCCGCCAAATCCGGCCTGCCGCATTACTGCTGGCTCTGCATCAATCCAAAAGAGGCGGAGGACGTCGGCCTGGCGACCGAGGTGGTCGGGCTGATCCCGAAATTTCTGAACCGAAAGAGTGTGTTGGGCATCGGTGAGATTGGGCTCAATAAGAACTCGCGCAATGAGCTTAAAGTCCTGGAGATGCATGTTGACCTGGCGGCTCGCCACAACCAGTTGATCCTGGTGCACACTCCTCATCTGGAGGACAAGCATAAAGGCACCCGGCTCATTCTCGATGTGTTGCGTAATGACGCGCGGATTCGGCCCGAGCGTTGCATCATCGATCACGTCGAAGAGCACACCATTCACATGGTCCTGGACGCCGGCTTCTGGGCCGGCATGACCCTTTACCCTGAAACCAAGTGCACCGCCGCCCGGGCGGTGGACATGATCGAACGTTACGGGGCCGAGCGATTATGGATGAACAGCGCCTGCGACTGGGGAGTCAGCGTTCCCCTGGCCGTGCCTTACGCGGCGCTGGAGATGCGGCGTCGGTGCCACAGTCCTGACGCGATCGACAAAATGATTTACCAAAATCCGTTACGGTTTCTGCGCCAATGCCCTAATTTCATGCCGCAATGAGACTCTCTCACGGTCTCCACTTGGCTTATTGCACCAACGTTCATCCCGGTGAAGACTGGGCGCAAACCTTTGAATCACTCAACCGGTGGACGCTGGCGGTCAAGGAGCGGCTACAGTGCCGGGAGCCTTACGCGATCGGCTTGCGGCTCAGCGACCAGGCCTCGCGCGAGTTAAGCCAGCTGGCTGAACTCATGGACTTCCAGCGATGGCTCGAACGTCATAACTGTTATGTCTTTACCATCAACGGATTTCCCTTCGGCCGCTTTCACGGCGAGCGCGTTAAGGAGAAGGTGTATTTGCCGGATTGGACGACCCAAGAGCGGCTCGATTATACAAACCGGCTGTTTGATTTGTTGGCGGTTCTGCTCCCGCCGGGTATGGAAGGCAGCGTCAGCACGTTGCCCGGATCGTTCAAGGAGTTCATCCAAGGCCCGGATCAGGTTCAACTCATCCGCGACAACCTTTGGCGTTGTGTCCAGCACGTCGCCGAGCTCAGTGATCGAACCGGCCGCACCTTTCACCTCGGCCTCGAACCCGAGCCGCTTGGATTGTTCGAGAACAGCGTTGAGACGGTGAAGTTCTTCGAAGAATTGCGCCAGCAACACCCCAAGGATTCCCGGCTCGGTCGCCACCTGGGCGTCAACTATGACACCTGCCACTTTGCCGTTGAGTTCGAGGAACCCCACGACGCCGTCGGCCGCTTTCAGGCGCACGGTATTCGCCTTAGCAAACTCCATATCAGCAATGCCCTAAAGCTGCGGCCCTCTACAGGCGCCTTGGCCAGGTTGTCCGACTTCGCCGATGATGTTTACCTGCACCAGGTCATCGCTCGCCGGCCGGACGGCGCCATCACCCGCTACAAGGATCTGCCCCAGGCACTTCAGTCCACCAACCAGATCCCGGCCGGCGCAGGCGAGGAATGGCGCGTGCACTTTCACGTCCCCTTGCATTTTGAGGCCGCCGGCGAATTTCAAACGACGAACGACCACGTGATTGGCTTGTTCAAGCTGCTGGAGGCCCAACCTGGCCTATGCTCGCACCTGGAGATGGAAACCTACACCTGGGCAGTTTTGCCCAAGCCCTTGCGCAGTCGCGACGTTTCCGAACAGATTGTCAGCGAGTACCAATGGACACTTCAGAAATTAGCGGCACACACTCTCGCACCGGCGAACTTGCTCCGTCGCGAATGAGAGTGCTGCTCGTTCTGGGGCGAGTCTCGAATCTGCCGACGGTCTGGTCAAATTGCCTGGCTGCCTGGCTTTTGGCAGGCGGCGGAGCCTGGCAACGATTTGGTCTCGTCTGCCTGGGGGCGACTTTGCTCTACACCGGAGGCATGTTTCTCAATGACGCCGTCGACGCGGGCTTCGATCGGCGGTATCGGCCGGAACGGCCTATTCCCTCGGGCCAGATCAGCGCTCGGATCGTTTGGGTCCTTGCGGGGGTTTGCCTGGCAGGCGGGTGGGCTGTCTTTTTTGCGCTGGGAAAATTGCCGACGCAGTTTGCGTCGGCCCTGTTGCTGGCGATCGTTGTTTATGACCTGGTCCACAAGCACACAACCTTCTCGCCGGTGCTGATGGCCGCGTGCCGATGCCTGTTATACTTCCTCGCGGCTTCCAGCGTCGGCACTAGCGCCACTCGTGATGTCCTGTGGCGCGCGATGGCATTAGCGGCTTACATCATAGGGCTCAGTTACCTTGCGCGGGGCGAAAGCACCGGCAAGCGCCTGGCTTCTTGGACAGTTATCCTGCTGTTCGTGCCGATTATTGTTGCGTTTGCCGATCCGGTCGACGGTGTCGTCAGCATCACCTTGATTGCGGTCCTCCTAGCGGCTTGGATCGGTTGGTGCCTCTCCGCCCGGTTAGCGTGGCGGGTGCCGTTCCTGTCCAAAGGAGTTGCTGGGCTCTTGGCGGGAATTGTCCTGGTCGATTGGCTCGCTACCGGCGGAAACAGCTATTCTGCAGCTTTCCTACTCCTCTTTGTTCTGGCCCTCTTCCTCCAGCGCGTCGCTCCCGCGACGTGACTGGAATCAAACCCAAGGAACCTCTTGCGACACCCCAGACCTTGTGGAATTCTAAGCCGTCTAGTGGATTTGCTTGAATGTACCATCCAGGCTACGTGGCAGCATCGCGTGCTGTTCACGGAGGCCATTTTTGATCCCGCCAACCCGGTGCTAAAACAGATTTTAGGTGAGCGCCGAAACTCCAGCCTGGTAGTGATCGACGAAGCACTGGTGACCGCTCTGCCCGCGTTGCCGGCCATGATTTCCAGGTACTTCGCCATTCACGACCCGCCGTTAAACCTGGTTTGTGCGCCTTTAATCCGGCCCGGCGGTGAGCAGGCCAAAAGTTCCTGGAGTAACGTTTCCGAAGTGCATCGGGCGATCGATTCCTATCACATGGACCGCCAATCCTATGTCATTGCCGTCGGTGGTGGGGCGCTGTTGGACCTGGTTGGCCTGGCTGCTGCTACGGCTCACCGTGGCGTGCGCCTGGTGCGACTCCCCACTACTACCCTGGGCCAATGCGACTCGGGGGTGGGCGTCAAAAATGGCATCAACGCCTTTGGTAAGAAGAATTTCATCGGAACCTTCGCGCCGCCCTTTGCCGTTATCAATGATTTCCGCATGCTGGCGACTCTCCCCAACCGGGAAAAGCGCGCCGGTTATTCCGAAGCGGTCAAGGTTGCCTGCATCCGCGACGCCGCTTTTTTCGAAGCTCTCGAACGCGATGCGGCAACGCTGTCCCGATTCGAGCCTGAATCCATGCGGCGCCTGGTTCGGCGTTGCGCCGAACTGCACGTGGACCACATCGCCAACAGCGGGGATCCTTTTGAATTCGGGTCCGCACGCCCGCTGGACTTCGGCCATTGGTCGGCGCACAAGCTGGAGCAATTGACCAACTTCAAGATATCCCACGGCGGAGCCGTGGCTATTGGCATCGCGCTGGATGTCATCTATTCCAAGCGCATGGACTTTCTGGATCCGCAAAGTGCCGAGCGGGTTTTACGTTTGCTCGAGGCCCTGGGCTTTGAATTATTCGCCCCGGAAATGTTGGTGCCGGGTCGCCGCCATGAACCCCAGATTCTGAGCGGCCTCGAGGAGTTCCGGGAACATCTTGGGGGCGAGTTGTCCCTCACGATGTTGCGTGGCATTGGCCGAGCCTTTGAAGTGCATGAAGTGAATTTGGCGCAGCTTATCGAGTCGCTCCGCGAACTGCAGACTCGCTCCGCCGCGCGCCGCTTCAAAGAATTGCTCTCCGCCGTTTGAAACGGACGGTCGTTATCGACGTGGTCGGTTTGTCCGAGGGCCTCCTCGGCCCGCAGACACCACGGATCGAGGCGTTCCGCCAGGCGGGCAGCCTTTGCCGGATTCAACCGGCGTTTCCGGCAGTGACCTGCACCGCGCAGGCAACTTATCTTACCGGTCTTCCCCCCGCTGAACATGGAATCGTGGGCAACGGCTGGTACGATCGCGACCTGGCCGAAGTTCATTTCTGGAAACAATCCAACCGGTTGGTTCACGGCGCCAAGTTGTGGGAGAACTTGCGCAAGGCTGAGCCGGGGTTCACTTGCGCCCAGCTTTTTTGGTGGTTCAACATGTACGCCGGTGTGGACTGGTCGGTGACTCCGCGGCCGATGTATCCCGCGGATGGACGAAAGGTATTCGACATCTATGCCTGGCCTTATTCGCTGCGCATCAATCTCAAGCGCGACTTGGGCGAGTTTCCCTTTCCGGGCTTCTGGGGACCGGCCGCCGGCCTGGACACACCAAAAGGTCCCGCGGATTGCGTGTCGTTGTGGATTGCCGAGGCAGCCAAATGGATCGAACGGAAATTCTCCCCCACGCTGAACCTGGTTTACCTGCCGCATCTGGATTACAACCTGCAAAGACTTGGACCCGGCCACGTTTCGATTAGGCAAGACCTCGCCCGCATCGACAATATTGTCGGCGACCTCATCGATTTCTTTGGCAAACGCTCGGTGCAGATCGTTCTGCTCTCGGAGTACGGCATTGGCGCGGTGGATACTCCCATTCACCTGAACCGTCTGTTTCGCCGGCAGGGCTGGCTGGCGATCAAGGAAGAACTTGGCCGCGAATTGCTCGATTACGGTGCCAGCAGAGTTTTTGCCGTGGCCGACCACCAGGTGGCACACGTTTACTGCAATGATCCTTCCACTCTTACAGCCGCCCGCACACTCCTCGAGAACCAGCCTGGCGTTGCCGAAGTCTTGGACAGCCATGCAAAACGGCTCCGCGGACTGGATCACCGCCGAGCTGGCGATCTCGTTGCCGTGGCCGATGAACGAAGGTGGTTCACTTATTATTATTGGGAGGATGATACCCGGGCTCCCGATTTTGCCCGGACTGTCGACATCCACCGCAAACCGGGCTACGATCCCGTGGAGTTATTCCTGGATCCAGCTACTCCCGCCATCAAAATGAAAATCGCCTGGCGCTTGCTCCAAAAAAAACTAGGGTTCCGAATGCTCATGGATGTCGTTCCCTTGGATGCCTGTCTGGTCCGCGGCTCCCACGGACGGCGCCCCGCCGATACGCGGGAATGGCCTGTGCTGCTGAGCTCCAGAAAAGACCTCTTGCCCAAGACAACCATGGAAGCCGGCGACGTGCAACAGATTCTCCAGAGCCACGTCTTGTCCTCGGCTTAGCCGCGCGCCGATGCGGTTCCCTGAAGGTCCAGCCAGAAGCGGCTGCCTTGGCCGATGGCCGACTCGACGCCGACCTGGCCCCCCATCCGCTCGACCGCCTTGGCCACGATAGCCAGGCCGATGCCGGTCCCTTCGTACTCCCTATTGGAGTACACCCGCTCAAAGATTCCGAAGATGCGGCGCTGGTCTTCAGGGGCAATCCCAATGCCGTCGTCCTCGAACCAGACTCGCACCTTGCCGCGCTTGACTTCCTGAGTGGAGATCCTCACCCGAGGGGTTTGGCCCGGACGATTGAACTTAATCGCGTTGGAGATCAGGTTAGACATGCACTGGGTCAGGAAGGCTTCATGGCCGCGCACGGGCAGCAAGGGCTTCTTCACATCGATCCTGACACTCGGTGGCAGCAAAACCGGGTAATCATTGACAACCTCGTCGAGGAGCCGTTCGAGGTTCACGGCCCTCAGCTCCACTGGCGTGCGTGCCACCTGGCTGTACTTGAGCACGTCCTGGATCAAGCGGTCGAGCCGTTCCGTGCTGCTCATGAGCCGATTAAAGTAGTTCCGGCCGGTGTCGTCGAGCGCCTCTCCAAACCGGTTCAACAGGAGCTGCGCATAGCCTTGCATGGCCCGCAGCGGCGCGCGCAGGTCATGGGACAGGCTGTAGGAAAAGGCCTCCAGGTCGCGGACCGTCTCGCGCAATTCCGCCGTCCTGTCATTGACCCGTTGTTCCAGTTGGTCACGCGCCAGGCGAAGTTGTTCTTCAGCGAGCTTACGATCGGTGATGTCAATCACCACGCCAAAGATCCGCAAGCGTTTGCCAATGAAGGCGGCGGACATGCTGTTGTGAACCCAAATCACACGTCGATCCCCGCGCAACATGCGGTACTCAATGCTGGCATCCTGCCGATTGGAGGCAAGATCGCGCATCGCTCCAGCGACCCATTCCCGGTCTTCGTGGTAAACATGACTCACCCAACTAACGCCCTGCGACCAATAGTTGGCCGTATAGCCCAGCGCCTGCTCGACTCGGGGGCTAACGTAAATGATCTCCAAAGTGTCGGCGTCGGCTTCCCACACCACGCCCTGAATCGTATCGACCAACAGTTTAAAGTCGCTCTGCTTCTGGGCTCGGGAGTCCTCCGCTTGCATGCGCTTTCTCAGATCCATGACGATCGTGCGCACGTACTTGGCCCCCAAATGGCTGCGCTCATTCAGGCCTCTCGAAATGAGCTCAACAGGAATCGTCTTTCCCGCGATTCGCAGCCCGAGCTCGCAGGAGACAGGCTGGCCGCAACGTTTCGCTTGCAGCAGGTGTCTCAGAAAACGTTGCATTTGGCCAGGAGCCAGAAGCCGGACAAACATCCGTTCGTGGGGCTTGCCGTCGCCGGGACCAACCATATCCAGGAAGGTATCGTTGCATTCCAATACCTTCCCCATATCGTCCAACGTCACGAAGCCGACCGGCGCCCCAGCGAAGCATTCGGCATAATAATTCCGCGCGGCCTCCAGTTCCGCGACCTTGCAATAATAATCGTCCCTTTCACTTCGCAGGCGCGAAATCTCCAGCTCCAACTCACAGATCTGGCGCTGGTACTCCGAACGGCTGGACAAACCCCAGGCTCCGGACGCCATCAGATGGCTCCCTGAGCACCGTACCGCAAATCCCGGAGGAGATTTCGGTGGCACTTTCTTTCTCACAACTCGGTTTGCCACTCTCCCGATCGAGGACATCAAAAAGCAATATGAACCAAAGCCCGCGAAAACCGACACGGGGCATCACCCATCGCCCCAGCAAAGCCCTACCCTTTAATATTCCTCCGACACCCAACTGATAATGCACCCTATTAGGCCGCTTTGCCAAGCAATAAGCGCCCCTCACCCATCCGCCACCTCTTCAAACGCCAGCAGCAACAACTGCATGCCGCGGCTTTCCTGGAAAAAGCGACGGGCGGTGACGGCCAACTTGCGCCAGCCGGCTTTGGCAAAAGCTGACTGGATTTCGACAGTTTGGAGCGGCTTATTTGCACTCGTCACTTGTTCGAGCATTGCCTTCAGTTCCGGAAGATTCCATTGACCGTTGGCGGCCTCATACAGACTTTGCTGGGCGATTTCCTCAAGGCTGACGCCAAAGAATCGGCAGAAGGCCTGGTTGGCTTTGCGCACCTTCGCATCAGGATCCAGAACCAGCAACGGCTGGTTGGTGGCGCTCATCAACACATCCACAGCCCGGCGCATTTCATCGATATCGATCAGCAGAATAACGGCGCCATCAATTTTGTTCTCCCGCGTGCGATAAGGCCGAATGCGCAGCAGATACCAATGCCCTTGCCGATCCTGGGCTTCGCGCTCAATCGGCGCCAGGTGCTCGATCACTTCCCGCACCGACGCGTCCAGGTCCGGCACCAGGATTGCCCGGCTCAGATCCGAGAGCCGCCGCCCCACATCGGCAGGGATCAGGTTGAAGATCCGCTCGGCCATCGGCGTGAAGCGCCGAATGGATAAATCGTTGCCGAGCATGAGAATCGCCACATTAACGCTGGCCAGAAGGTTGATCAGGTCATTGTTCAGCTGGCTCAACTCGACATTCCGATTCTGCAATTCTTCGTTGAGCGTGCTCAGTTCCTCGTTGGTTGACTGCAATTCTTCCTTCGCGGTTTCCAACTCCTCATTGGTGCTCTGCAATTCTTCGTTGCTGGACTGAATCTCTTCGTTGGCCGACTGGAGTTCTTCATTGGTCGCTTCCTGTTCCTCGATAATCGACTGCAGCGATTCCTTCGTGGCGACCAACTCCTGGCGCAGCTTGCCAATCTCCTGTTTGTCCGGGTTGGACCCTGCCACAGACTTTTCAGGCGGCTTGGGCGACTCCGCCATAATCGGGCACTCCGAATCCTTAAAGACCACCAGGAAAAACCGCTCCTGCACCAGCCCGAGACCGAAGGGCACCACTTCGATCGCCACCTCTCTCACCTGCCGGTCGAACCGCAGTTCCAGTCCAGTCTGGCGGACGGGGGTGTCTTGTTTTGCGGCCCGGTTTAAGGCGGCGCGCAAAGGCAAGGCCAGGCTTTCCCGAACCATCTTCAACAAATTCAAGCTCGCCGTGCCAGGAGCGTGT
>Ga0210409_10002191_pt1 | contig 23591 bp, 18 predicted proteins | sample IncBWH17MmetaG_FD_161649 | JGI IMG/M metagenome (GOLD analysis project Ga0210409, IMG submission 161649) | Forest soil microbial communities from Barre Woods Harvard Forest LTER site, Petersham, Massachusetts, United States - Inc-BW-H-17-M | ecosystem: Environmental > Terrestrial > Soil >...
CTCGTGTGTCTGTCCACCAGAAGAACGCAGCGAAGGTCAACCGAACCCCTCAACCCGGCGATCAGACGCTGAAAGGTGGCAATATACTCGGGTCCTCGCTTTAGCGCATGCTTCGCCTCGATTTCGATCGCGAAACTCGCAACCGTGACGATTCCAATGTCCTCGCCTGGGCCGCCAGTCTCCGAGCGCCATGTGGCAGGCACCGCATTGTGGCCCTCAAACCAGGGCAATGACTGCCCTGCGAGGCCGTGAGCCGCCACATACGCTGTGGCGTTGGCCTGATAGTCGTACCCGGTGTCGCCTCCGCTGCCGCTCATTTTGGACAATAGATGATTATATTCAGATTTAGAGCCGGAGTCCGCGGCGGGCGGTTGTGTAACTTTTTTAGGCGGAACAGATCGAGCCAAGGGTCGACAACATAAATCTCAGATCGCAGGAGCGGCCCCGATGCTTGTGCCCAATTTTGTGCCCACCCTACTTCAACACTAGTCCCAATTGGTAATAACGATTCGTCACTAAGGGGCTCTGTTTAACCGCCCGGGAATCAATGTAATGGAGCACCGATAGCAATCCATCGCAAGCCATCGTACAATTCTCAGGACGGTCTCTTAATCAGCGGGTTGCAGGTTCGAGTCCTGCCCGGTTCACCATAATCTGGAAGTAACTATGGCCGTTCTCTATACTGCCGCGGCATTTGAATTCACAGAGCGCCAAGTGAGGCCATCCCGGATCTGGTCTCTCATTGCGATTTTCTCGGCTGAGCGCAGCAATGGGCCGCGCAACGATCAAGATGAACAGAGCTGAAGTCGAGAAGACCATTGAGCCTATCATCCGGAAATGCCGGAAGAAATTTGCGCCCGGTTCTTCCGAAACCGAGGATTCGCCTGATACGAATGAGCCTGTAAGACCCGAGACTCGTCGTGTCTCCCTCATCGCTTCTTTAACTGAGTCCGTTCTGGGCCGCGAATATGCCGGTCGGGGACTGGAGGTCGGCAGCGGCTACGGGTGCCTGCTATTTCCAATGGCTTCGCTCTTTCCCAAGATTCAATGGTTCGCCGTCGAACATCCTGATCAACCTCACGCCAGCCGGGAGAGTTATCGCTCCATGTTTCGAAGCTACAACTGTCATTTGGAAACTGTGGACCTTCTCCAGGAGCCGTTTCCGTTTCCCAATGATCATTTCGCTCTGATCACCTTTTCCGAGGTTCTAGAACACTTGCCCACCGACCGCGTGAACTTCGTGCTCTCTGAGATAGCAAGAACCATCCAGCCGGGCGGCGTTCTTATTGCTTCCTCTCCTAATCAAGCTTCGCTGGAGAATCGGCTGCGGTTGCTCAAGGGAAAAAGCATCCTGGACATGCCCAACGAGATCGCCAAGGGTATCTTCGGACACATCCGGCTATACACACCCGTGGAAATCCAGTCTGCTATGTCGAAACGGGGATTTACCCTGGAGCGTTGCGAGATGGAGTCCAACAATTCCGGCTACCGAGGTGATTCTGATCGCTCCTGGATCCGGCGTGCTCACCGCGCATACGAATTCCTCGAAGGGAAACTGGGCATGCTAGGGACCCTCGGAGACACCTGGCACATGGCGTTTCGCAAGACGGCTCCCCACCCCACCGTTCCAGCCCATTCGAGCAGCCATCAAAATTAATTACCGATCTCCGGCGGGCCGTGCGGTTGAGCCCCAGATCGGGCATTGTGTCCCGGCCTCATTTACCCGCTACTCGATTAACTTGGCCCTGTGCTATCCTCCCGCCAATTCCGACCCAGCCGCGTTAATGCCGAGCCCTAAATGTCTGAAGGCCCCGATCATGAAGTGACATCGTTGTTGCAGGCCTGGAGCGCCGGTGACGAGCAGGCCCTTGATAAGCTTGCTCCTCTTGTCTATCAGGAACTGCATCGCACCGCGCATCGTTACATGGCCCGCGAAAACAGCGGACACACCCTTCAAACCACAGCACTTGTTAACGAGGTGTACCTCCGTTTGGTGAACGTCCAAAAGGTCGACTGGCAGGGCCGCGCTCACTTTTATGCCATTTGCGCGCGAATGATGCGACGCGTATTGACAGATTTCGCCCGTTCCCGTCGCTATCTAAAGAGAGGAGGTGACGCTGTCCATCTGCCATTTGAAGAAGCGCTGTTTCGCGGCCGCGAAGATCACCCGGACATTGTCGATCTGGACGAGGCCCTGAACATCCTTGCTTCCATGGACCAGCGAAAAACCCAGGTGGTGGAACTGCGTTTCTTCGGAGGATTCAGCGTCGAAGAAACCGCCAAAGTTTTGGACGTCTCGGTCGAAACCGTGTATCGCGATTGGAAGTTGGCAAAAGTGTGGCTCATGCGTGAATTGCGCAAGGAAAACAGGCATGGAACCTGAACGCTGGCGGCAGGTGGAACAGCTATATCACTCGGTGTTGGCCGTCGAAGAGAGTAGACGCTCCGCTTTTCTTGAAGACTCCTGCGCTGGCGACGAAGCGCTGCGGCGCGAAGTGCAATCTCTTTTAGATAACCAAGGGCGGGCGGAGATGTTTATGGAGAGTCCCGCCATGGAGGTCATGGCCAGGGATTTGGCGAATCAGCAGCAGCGCCCGGGCGGCGTCAGCGATGATGCTCGACACCTGATAGGCCGCACCATTTCTCACTATCGCATCCTGGCCAAACTTGGCGGCGGTGGCATGGGCGTCATTTACCGCGCGGAAGATCCGCGTTTGAGGCGCAACGTGGCTTTAAAATTTTTACCGGAAGATTCGCGAGATCCCTCCGCGCTGGAGCGTCTGCGCAGAGAGGCTCAAGCGGCATCGGCACTGAATCATCCGAACATTTGCACGATTTACGACATCGGTGAAAATGAAGGCGAGTATTTTATCGCCATGGAAGTGCTGGAGGGCCAGACTCTCAGAGAGCGCATCTCCGGCAAGCCGCTGCTTCTTAGTCTGCTCCTTGAATTGGGTGTGCAAGTCGCAGACGGTTTGGAAGCCGCCCACATCGAAGGCGTTATTCACCGGGATCTCAAGCCGTCCAATATTTTTGTTACTTCTCGCGGGCGGGCTAAAATCCTCGACTTCGGCCTGGCGAGAAGGACCCGCCCTAAATTCTGCCAAGCTAGTACTCCCAATGGCGAAATCACGCTAACCCTCGATGAACAACATCTCACCAGTCCCGGTGAAGTTCTCGGCACCATAGCTTACATGTCCCCAGAGCAGGCGCGGGGCGAGGAGCTGGACAGTCGCACCGACATTTTTTCCTTGGGGTCTGTGCTTTATGAAATGGCCACAGGCCGGCCGCCTTTCGCGGGGCGTACTTCAGCGCTGCTCTTCGATTCCCTTTTGCACCATACTCCGGCGCCGCCCTCCAGTTTAAATCCTGAAATTCCTCCGGAATTAGACCGCACAATTATGAAAAGTTTGGAGAAAGATCGGGAGGTACGCTGCCAGTCTGCCGCTGAAGTTCGCGCGGACCTCAAGCGGCTTATCCGGGATACCGGCTCCGCCCGAAAGCCGCAATCGTCAGATGCTGTTGTTGTGCCGCAGCAAGTTTCGGAGTCCGCGTTGTCGCTGCGGAGGCAAGGTCTTTGGGTGGCAGCAGTTCTTGTTGTCTTATTAGCTTTGGCGGTCGCTTTGAATGTCGGCCGCATGCGAGATCGATTTTTCGGTTCCCATGCAGTTGGTCACGTCGGCTCGGTCGCCGTATTGCCCCTCACCAATCTTTCTCATGATCCCGAGCAGGAATATTTTGCCGACGGCATGACCGATGAATTGATTACGGACTTGGCAAAAATCAGCGCTTTGCGGGTGATAGCCCGTACGTCGGTAATGCAGTACAAAGCCACTCAAAAACCAATCGCACAAATTGCCAAAGAATTAGGAGTGGATGCGGTAGTCGAAGGCACCGTGCTACGGTCGGGCGACAAGGTTCGCATCACTGCCCAATTGATCGACGCTCCTACCGAAAAACATTTATGGGCTGACAGCTACGAGCGCGACCTGCGAGATATCCTGTCCTTACAAAATGACGTCGCCCGCTCCATTGCGCAGAAAATCCGCGTGCAACTCACTCCGCAACAGCAGACCCAACTCGCCGCTGCTCATTCCGTAAGCCCGGAGGCTCACGAAGCATTTTTGAAGGGTCGCTATTTCGCCAGCATGCTGTCCCCTGATGGATTTGAGAAGGCCTTTCACTACTTTGGTCAGGCCATCGATGCCGAGCCGACCTATTCACTGGCATACGCAGAGATGGCTGAGACCTATTGTTGGGCAGCGGCCACCGGCAGTTTGCCTGCAAGGGACGCTCTACTGAAGGCCAAATCCTCTGCGCTGAAAGCCGTAGAGATCGATGACTCGCTGGGCGAAGCTCACAACGCTTTAGCATGGGTTAAGTACGATTATGATTGGCAATTTAAGGAAGCCGAGCAGGAATTCAAACGCGCCCTGGAAACATCGCCGGGTAATGCGAATATTCATCTGTGGTATGCGAACTTTCTAGTGCAGGCGGGCCGTGTTGACGAGTCCATCTCAGAATTCAAGACTGCGCAGACTCTGGACCCGTTGTCTCCGATCATAGGTTCGCTCGCTGCCACTCCTTTCATTGCCAGCGGAAAATTATACGAAGCCATCGCGAATCTGCACAAAGTAGTGGAACTCGTTCCAGGCGCGGGGCTGCCGTGGATTTATTTACAAACTGCCTATGAGGATAAGGGAGATTTTCCGAGCGCCATCGACGCGGCGGCTAAAGTGTCATTGGCGTTCGGCGGGAAACCTGAAGACGTGGCTGCGAAGAGCGCCCAACTTCGCGCTGTGTACGCACAGTCCGGGGCAAGAGGTTACTGGCTTTATCAGCTGCAGTCTCTAAAGGCGGACTGGGAAAAGAATCCCGGTGACAGCTATTCTTTCGCGCCCATTTACGCACGCTTAGGAGATAAGGACAACGCGTTTAAGTGGCTCGACAAAGCTTACCAGGAACATTCGCAGAGCCTGACTCTTTCATTGCTCATCGAGCAGGCATTTGTGCCCCTGCGCTCTGACCCGCGCTACCAGGACTTACTCCGCCGCATAGGGCGCACCACAACGGGCAGGACGCCCGAATAAAGGCTACCGGGCGCTCCGAATTATTTTGTTTGTACGAACCCCTGCCAAGCCAGATCGCCCTTCAATAGCGAGCTGATGCCATCAGCTGACAACGGCCTCGAAAAGTAATACCCCTGCCCGAACGCGCAGTTAAACTTTTTCAATAATTCAAACTGTTCCAACGTCTCAACACCTTCGGCCACCACATCCAGCCGCAGATTTTTAGCCATCGGCAAAATCGTCCGGGCTATTTCCATACCGTCGCCGTCGTCGTCCATGCTGCTGATGAAGGAACGGTCGATTTTCAACGTGTCCAGAGGAAAGCGATGCAGATAACTGAGCGAAGAGTATCCAGTTCCGAAATCGTCAATAGCCAGGCGCACTCCCAGTGACTTGATCTGCTGCAACATCTCGACCGCGCCCGAAGGATCTTTCATCACCGTGCTTTCGGTAATTTCCAGTTTTAAAGCGTCCGGCGGAAGTTTTATTTCACGCAATAGGTTTCCGATGTCCGCGACCAGGTTGGGTTGCAAAAATTGCTTTGCAGAGAGATTCACGCTGATGATCAGATTTGCATTGGCAGGGGAAGCTGCGCGCCATTCGCCGATTTGGCGGCACGCTTCACTCAAATTCCACCAACCCAGTTCGCGAATAAGGCCGGTCTCTTCTACCACGCCGATGAACTCAATCGGCCCGAGAAGACCGCGCGTAGGATGCTGCCAGCGCAGCAAAGCTTCAAATCCCGCAATTTCTCCGGAAGCAAGATTCACAATGGGCTGATAAAAATTGCGGAATTCCCGGCGTTCCAAGGCATGACGCAGGTCCGTCTCCAGCTGCAAACGGGCCATGACGTTCGCGCGCATTTTCGCGTCGAACACTTCATATCGTCCCTTCCCAAGTGACTTCGCGTGATACATGGCGGTGTCCGCGTCGCGCAACATTTCGTCGGGTCCCTCGTACACCGGATTGCTCTGCGCAATCCCGATGCTCACCGAGGTGTATACCTCTTTACCCGCGAGAAGAAACGGAGGCTTGAGCGCCTTCATCAGGCGATCCGCCGCGATCTTCGCGTCATTAGGATCCTTCAGGTCATCGAGCAGCACGGTGAATTCGTCGCCGCCGAGACGCGCTACCGTGTACGTATCCCTTAATCGCGCCAACGTATCCGTGGCCCGCAAACATTTCTCCAGCCGCTCCGCCACGCCTACCAGCAACTGATCGCCGACCATGTGCCCCATGCTGTCGTTGATCATTTTGAAGCCGTCGAGGTCCATGAACACCACGGCGAAGGAATGGTTTTTGCGCCGCTTGGAATATTTAATAAGGCGGTTCAGCCGGTCAATAAACAAAAGCCGGTTTGGCAGCCCCGTCAGGGGATCAGACACCTTCGCCTGGGTTATATCAGTTTGTGAACCAGCCATCCGCAACGGTCTTCCGGATTGATCACGAATCGCCAGGCCGCGGCTGAGCATCCAGCGAAATGTTCCGTCGTGATGCAGCATGCGGTGCTCGCTCTCAAAATGCGGCGTCGTGCCGTTTTGATGCGCAGTGATTTCGTTTTTAACCCTGGCGCGATCCGCATCGTGGATGCGATCGAACCACTCTTCCGGTTTGTTGCTGATTTCGTTTTCCTGAAAACCCAACATCGACTTCCAGCGGGCGGAAAAATGCACTTCGTTCTCGGGAATATTCCAGTCCCACAAGCCATCATTAGAGCCAAGAGCCGCCAGCGCGTAACGCTCTTCACTTTCCTTCAACGCTTCCTGGGCGCGCTTGTGCGCTAATTGCGTGGTGATGCGCGCGACGGCCACCGGAAAGTCGATGGGCTTCGTGAGGTAATCGTTGGCCCCCAAATCCAGAGCGGTGATGATGTCCTCGCTCTGGTTCTTCGCGGTCACCATAATTACCGGAAGTTCGGCCGCTGAGTACACCTTTCGCAATATGCGTAGCGCGTCGAGACCGGTGATTTCCGGCATCTCAATATCCAGCAACACTAAATCGATGCCGTCCTGCTTGACGTTTTCCACCAAATCGTGAGCGCCATTGGCCACCAGCACGTCATAGCCCTTGCGCGCGAGTCTGCGCGCGAGCATGTCGCGGTTCATCTCATTGTCGTCCACAATCAGCAGGCGGTTCGTTTGGGGTTTCATGATAGTTTTTTCGCCAACAGGAAATTCTCAATCTTTTCGCTCAAGCGCGTAAACTCAATCGGTTTCGTGTCGTAATCATCGCAACCCGCTTCGAAAGCCTTCTCACGATCTGTCACCATGGCGTGCGCGGTCAGCGCAATGATCGGAATGTGTCGCGTGGACTCGTTACTCTTCAGCAGCCGGGTAACTTCCCAACCGTTCATCATCGGCAAACTAATGTCCATCAATATAAGGTCGGGCGATTTAGAACACGCCAGCAAGTGCCCTTGCTCCCCATCGTGTGCGGCGATCACCGTGTAGCCCTTGCGTTGCAAACGCCGGGACAGCATGTCGCGATTCATTTCATTGTCTTCGACCAACAAGATCGTCGGCATGATGTACATCTCCTGTCGATTTCAATTCTGTTTGACGCTTGGATTTCTTGACCCCTGATACCGACGGCGCTGAATGACGTCCCACATCCCCCGAGCGAGCCATGCGGTACTTTTCAACCAGCACTGCAAGACGGTCACGGTCGACCGGTTTAACTAGATAACCGGCAGCTCCCAGATCGAGTCCCATCGGTTCATTGTCGACGATGGTCACAATAATGACGGGGATTTCCGCCAGCGCCGGATCGCTCTTGAGTTTTTTCAGCACCGACCAGCCATCGAATTCTGGCATGACCACATCCAACGTGATCACCAGCGGTTTCTCTTGCTTCGCAAGGCGCAACCCCTCCTCACCGTTCGAGGCCACCACCACACGAAATCCTGATTTACTCAGAAAGCGGGACATCAAATCCCGGACTGAAGCGTCATCGTCGATAACCAGAATCGTGTCTTGATAAATCCTGGAGCCCGCCGGCGAATCATCATTCGTAGATGCCGGACGCGCGAGTTTTGTGGCGTCCAGAGCCACCTGGGTTGGCAATTGCACCGTGAAAATGGAACCCTTTCCGGGTTCACTTTCCACACTGATCTGCCCTCGCATGAGTTGCACAAAGCGATGGGTGATCGCCAGTCCAAGACCTGTGCCGCCATATTTTCTGGCGATAGAAGCATCCGCTTGCGAAAATTCAAAGAACAAATTCTGTTGCTGCTTCTCCGAGATTCCAATGCCCGTGTCGCTGACCCGGAACCGGATGTAACCATCGCGGTCGTTCTGATCGACGTCCAGCGCGATGGTGCCGTGATCGGTGAATTTGCATGCGTTGCTCAGCAAATTAAACAGGATTTGTCTGACTTTAGTGATATCGGCTCGCATGAAGCCGAGATTTTCTGATACCTGAATCTTGATGTGATTGCTATTCTTTGCGGCAGCGGGCTGCAAGGTCGTCGCGATCTCGTCGATGAGCGGCAATACCTCAAAATCCTCGAGGTGCAGCCCCATCTTTCCGGCCTCAATCTTCGAAAGATCAAGAACGTCATTGATGAGTGACAGTAAGTGTTTGCCCGCTGATTGGATCTTCCGCAAATCTTCAACGTTCTCCGAGCGTCCCGATTCCCGCGCCTCTTCGTCCAGCATCTCGCTATAACCGATGATGGCATTGAGCGGCGTGCGCAATTCGTGGCTCATATTCGCGAGGAAGGTGCTTTTCGCCCGGCTGGCTTCCTCGGCAGCGTGTTTAGCGGTCAGCAACTCTTCCTGCGTTTGCCTGCGGTGCAGGATTTCTTTCTCCAGTTCCAACGTTCTGGTTTTCAATTCATCGTTCGCGGAACGCAGCGCCCCATCCCGGTGCTGGATTTCAGAGAGCATGGTGTTGAATCCATCGATCAGCCTGCCAATTTCATCGCCATAGGATTTTGTGGCGCGCACCGAATAGTTCTTGTTGGCCGAAACCTCTCTCATCGAATCTTCCAGGTGCAGAATCGGCCTGGAAATCAGTCTCTGCAATTTCGACGAAACGAACAGCGCGAAGCTGCCGGAGATCAGCACAAAAATGCACAGAATTCCGCCGTACCGTTTGGCTCGCACACTCCACTGCCGCATATCGGATTGCAAAAAAAGTGTGCCGAGGTGTTCCCCATTCAGCGTGACGTCGTGGAACACTTGCAAATATCCGCCGTAAAATCGGTATCCTTGGTCTTGCGCCAAAGACGGAAGAACCTTCGGGAAGGTGTCGTTGGCCCGCGAATAATGGGCAAATTCCTTGCCATCCACGCCGTACAGTACCGCGGCCACGATATCTTCTTTCGCGGTGAGCGCCGTCAGTGTTGCTGTCGCAGCAGGCACATCTTTGAATTCCATAGCGCCCGCGCTGTTGTAGCCGATAATTTCCGCTTGTGTCCGAAGGTCTTGAACGAGCAAGTGCCGGAAGGCCACCAAGTCGTAAATGAGGAAACTCAATGCCGAAAGCACCAGCGCCGCGCTGCTGGTGAGCATCGTGATAAGCGTCAATTTCCGCTTGATCGAAAGGTTGTGAAAATTCATCCAGGCTTCCTTGCCGAGGGCCCGGCCGGCGCGATGATTCTCGCCAGCGTCAATAGCCTGGAACTGATATTCAAATTCCCGTCGTGGGCCGCGTCGACATTCACTTCAAACCGCACGCGGTTGTCCTCCAACATCAACCGGATCATGCCGCCACGTTCCGCAAAGCCGGGCGTTTCCCCGACCGTCAGGACCGGAAGCCCTTTGACCGCCTCAAATATTTCCTCGAAGTGCATTTTCTCCGAAGAACTCACGAACAGAATCCGGCAGTCCTTAAAATCCTTGGAATCCTTAAGTTCTTTGCTCCATTTGAACCGTCGGATCACGAAACCGCGCGTTCCAATTTTCTTGCCTTCTACAACGTGATTGATGATGTCTCCGAATGGGTCCGTTCCCAACACTCCAATGACTATGGGAGCGTCCGGCTCCGCAAACGCCGTAGAGGGCCACTCCACGAATTTCGCGAAGTTGTAAATAAAACCCGCCTTGACGAGGTATTCCGATGAATCGGACCCGTCGGCGGCTTGTGCGCCAGCCGATGCCGTCCAATTCAACGTCATGCTGAAGACGGCGATAAGGATTGCCAGTCGTCTCAACATGACGCTCGCGGGCCTCGTATGTTCAAAACGCTTCACAGTTCACTTTCCAATTACTTGAAATTTACAGTAACGCTGCCGTAGACCGCGCGCTTCACGATCGTAGGAGCGGTATTGATGAAGTCAGGAATAAATTCCAGGTGCTGGTTGTTGAGCAAGTCCTGGCCGGTAATGGAAAACTGCACGCGCGGAACGGGGCGCCATCCAACGTGCGCATCCAGCGAGTAGTACGACGGTATATTCAGCGCCGGGAGGTGATCGACAAATCTCAGCGTGTTATCGAGGTCAAAATGCCTTGGCAAATCCAGCGAAGATCGCACGTACCACTGATGACGTGGGTTTGATCCGTTGGGAAGGTCGGCCGTGGGGTCCAGGCTGTTAGCATTCTTCGCTATGTCCATTTGCAGATAGCTGTAAGAACCCACCAGTCTCCAGGTCGGCGTGACTTTCCAATCAGCAATAAATTCGGCGCCGTACGTTCCGCCGCCCATTTTGTTGCCCGCCACAAAGGGAACAACTAGGTCCGTCGGAACCGGATTGCCTTCGAGAAATGGTGCGCCCGGCTCCGCCGTCCGTAGGTTCGAATAGCGGTTGTAGAAAGTGGCAACGTCCGTAGAAAGAGTGTTGGTTACCTGAACGCGGTAGCCCAGTTCATAGGCCAGCAGATCTTCCGATTGGAAGTTGTTGCTCCCATAAACAGTTACCAACGCAGGGAACGGGGTCGGATTTTGCGGTATTCCAGGAGGCACTACCTCCGACGTGAGCCGCAATCCTTCTTCGGTTAGCGCCGGGGTCCTAACCGCGCGGGACACTGCGGTCCATATCGACTGGTTGGGCGTCATGGTCCAAAGGAGTCTGACGTTGGGCTCGAATTCGAAACCAGTGAAGGTGTTATGTTCGAATTTCGAACCGACTGTTAAACGCAAAGAGTGAACGAGACTGATCTCGTCCTGCAGGAAAGCGCTGAATTGATTCAAAGAACGCTGGTTGGGCTGCAGCGAAACGGAAAAACTGGGGTCGTTGCGATCCATGATGGACCGGTATCCGAGACCCCAAACCATCTGTTGGGCATCACCAACGTGGAAGCCATCCTGAAAGTCCACGTCGAAAAGATTTTGGTGATCCACGAATAACGAATTGTCGGACAGGGTCGTGTTGTCGTAGTACATCTGCAACGACATCGATCCCCCTTCGGAGGAATGGTTCCAACGTCCCAGAACGTTTCCGCCGCTGTACGCCCCGCTATTCGGGAAAGTGTTGGAATAAGGCGCCGCGAAGGATGGCACCGTTAAAGTTTCGTTGTATCCGCTGTGGTAGAGGTCACCTTGTAACGTGAAAGAATTTGAGCCGGCGGGCGTATAGTCGGCGCGGAACCCTCCACGCTGAGCTTCCCACCCGTCGTTCGCGGTACCACCGTTGGCATACTGGGACGGAGCCCAATCGAAATACTTCCCGTAGACGCGATACGTGGTGTCCCCGCCGATCTTGTCGCCATAGCGAGCAGCCACTGAGCCGCGTTCTTCGTTGCCGCCGCCCGCGGTTACCAGGCCACCTTGTGTAGCTTTGGCTTTCTTGGTGATGATGTTAATTACGCCGTTGACAGCATTCGCTCCCCACAAAGTTGCTCCGGGTCCACGAATGACTTCGATGCGATCGATATCCTCGAGCATCACGTCTTGAACGTTCCAGTAAACTCCCGAGAAGAGCGGCGTGTATACGCTTCGGCCGTCGATCAGCACCAACAGCTTGTTGTCAAAGCGTCCATTGAAGCCGCGCGAACCGATAGCCCACTTGTTTTCGTCAATGCGCGCCACTTCCAGGCCAGGGACGAGTCGCAGCGCTTCGGGAATGCTGGTAGCGCCCGAGCGTCGCAAGTCCTCCTGCGTGATGACGAAAATCGCGGCAGCGGCGTCAGCGACCTTCTGTGTGCGCTTCGAGACGGAAGTCACCTGAATGTTCATCAGGTCTTCCATGCTGAGAGCTGTCACGTCCGGCACGCTCTGCTGGCTTTGAGCAGCGCCGTTCGCTGCCAGAAAGACAGTCATGAAACTCGCAAGCACGGTTCGTCCGACGATCCGTGCGGCGGCTAAACTGGGTGGGTGTTTCGAAAACATGGTTATATTCCCTTCTCTGAAAACTCAAGCTGCGTTCTTGTTAGGTCCCCAAACTGGATATTCATTTTCTTTCTGGCCCTTAATCTCGTTCACTCCAATTCAACCCTTGCATTTCAGCATTCAACCTTGGTTCCCCGAGTCCCTCTGAAACACAGTGTTATTGCAGCGGCTTTTTTCCACTTACCGTGAATACTGTCGAATACGTCAACGTGTCCGGCCGGCGCAGATATTCGAGAAATCTTTTCGCGTGTTCCGTCGCGGCCGTCTCGCTGCCCAACACTTTCTTCAGTTGCGGTGCCGCTATCTCCAACTTAAGTTCCCACTGCTTCAAGATTTCCGGACCAACCACTCCTGCTATCAGGTGGTAGCTCTCCACCTGCACATCGATGTGTTGCAATCCCGCTCGCTGCGCGAACGAAAAAAGTTTTCTTCCAACGAAGGGATCAAATCCGGTGGCAGCCAGCGCGGTAACAACTTTCTCGCTGGTCCGTTGCATTTCCGAATCTTCGGGGTAGTGCCACAAAAGCTGGCCGTCCAGGTCTTGCAAAAGAACCGTACCGCCTGGCCGGCAAACTCTGACCATCTCGCGTACGGCCTGTTCTTTATTCCTCAGGTATTCGATAAGCATCCGCGAATACACCAGGTCAAAGCGATTCGACGGGAATTCCATCGCGTGAGAGTCCCCACACACAAAGTTCATTGATTCGACCCCGCGATGCCGCTGTCTCGCTTCCCGTATGCGGTGCTCGCTAATGTCCACGCCGGTTGCTTGTATGGACTTATCGAGCGCGACCACCTCGCGCAATATGACTCCTGGCCCACAACCCACAGAAAGAACTTCTGCGCCCGCGCCAACGCGCTGCGCCAAATACTTTTGCACCCACGCATGGGCGTCCACTTTCGCCTCAAGGCGCATCGCCTCGCGCGGATCTTCCATGATGTATTCGACTGCGGACACGCCCTTGCTCATTACTTTTCCTGCCCGATCAAAGCCGGCTGCGGCTCTTGCTGCCTCTCCAGCCGCGCCAATATTCGTGAATAAAAACCGTCAACGTGTTTGTAAAAACCCGGGTGCCCATCCTTGAGCCAGATTCCCTGGCAGTAATGGCGGACAAATTCGCCCCCCAGTTTCACCAAAGCGTGCGTAGCCATTTCATCCGCAATCACCGGGATCTCCTCCAATTCAAAATCCATATAAGCGGCGGAAGCGGCGGTCAGCAGCGCGGAGGAGACATCCGCGACTTCAGAATCCGGAAGTGTGGGCAGTAACAGCAGGTCGCAGCGATTTTCCAGGTAGCTGAAATTAATTCCTAACGGCCCGCGATACGCGATGGCCGCCCCGATCGGTTCTTCTTTGTTGGCGCGATAGGCTAGCCAAACGTGCCGCGAACGTCGCAATCCAACGCTGCGATACAATTCCGCTACCGTTTCGAACTCTGTGTCTTGTTCTAATTCCTCTGCGATGACATAAATTCTGCCCCGCGCCCGGGAAGCAATTTCGAGCAGTGCGCTTTTGTGCGACGCGCTGTAAGGAACTACCCGAATTCGTTTCGCCGTCGGCAGCACCAAGGTTCGCGGTAGCCCGAAATAAGCATGCCGCTGCACGGACGAGAGTGACTCCCCGATGGTCTTTACCATCGATCCAAATACCCGCGCCGGGAAGCGATTCTCAGGACGAAACCAGTTCTGCGCCGATACGTCGCAATCTTTACGAATTCTCGCCGCCGCCGCCGCAAGCAATACCGCTCGTGATGCGTAGGGGTTGTTGTCGGACACCAGGTGCTGGGACATCCAGCCGTTCTGCGACGCTCTCCACACCGCTAGAGATGCCAGTCCTCGTTTGTGATCTCCCGCCGTCAGCACATACAAAAGTGAATCGCCGACTCTTAACATCCGCCGCCAGTTCTCACGCACTTGTGCAACATGCGGGAAAAGCCGTGCCGCTTTATCCGGGTATAGAAACCCTGTGCGCTCATAAAGAGCGAATATTTCGGTGACCGATAGCGCGTTTACTTGCACGCCATACCGGTCGTACACGTCCGCCAGCTGCGGAAGGCTGTCGACCATTTGCTGATCTAGCTGGTCTAGCGGCATTTCTTCTCCGTGGCCGCCTTCGGCCACCTGGTAACTGCGCGCACTCGCAACGGCGGACCCGGCGAAAGGGCCGTGTTGGACGTAGCTAGTACTATCAGTACGTTTTTAGGTGTCGGCGAAGTGTTCCTGAATGGGACCTTAGTACTGATTTGACCCACCCGCACGACGGCACTATTAACCCCTTGAATACATTCGGCGCGCCGTATCCCGCTGGAATACCTGGTTTTGCCGGAAATTGGGCGCTTTCGAGGGTTGCGACTGACGCCATCCGATTTTCCTGCTTGACACTGGTGTGTGCGTTTTGAAGAGCGCCTCTGGCCAGTTTTTGGATCGTATCCCGCATTTTCGGGCGGACCCAAGTACACTGGCGAACGACTTATCCTTTATGTATGCAATCAGGCCAGGAGAATGAGGTGAACGAGATGGCTGCGGAGTGGCGTGGAAAATGGGCATTAATTACTGGGGCCAGTGCGGGGATCGGCGTCGCCTTGGCAAAAGAATTAGCCGCAGGTGGCGCGAACCTCGTTCTAACCGCGCGGCGGCAAGCGCGACTCGAAGAATTGACGAGGGAGCTCACCGCAAAACACAAAATTAAAACTTCCATATTTGCGGCGGATCTTGCCGATGTGACCGCGCCGGAAGAAATCTACTCGTTCACGCGTGCGCAAGGAATCTCCGTTGAGCTTCTTGTGAACAACGCGGGTTTCGGCGCTTACGGCGAGCTGCCTTCAGTTGAAGTAAGCCGCTTGCTGGACATGGTGCAAGTTAATTGCGCTGCGGTGGTCCATTTGACGTGGCTATTTCTGCGGGAGATGATGAAGCGGCGCAGCGGCGATATTTTGATTTTAGCTTCTACTGCGGCTTTCCAAGCCGTCCCGTACATTTCCACCTACGCCGCGACTAAAGCTTTCGACCTACTCTTCGCCGAAGGCCTGGCAGAAGAAATGAAGCCTCACGGCATTCGCGTTTGCGCTCTTTGCCCAGGGTCGACTGAATCGGAATTTCATGTGGTGGCAGGCCAGGAAAAATTCATGCGTAAAGCTGAGACGGCGGAGAAAGTGGCGCGCACGGGCCTAAAGGCCTTGGCAGCCGGCAAAAGCTACGTGATCTCTGGGCTGGGAAATTATCTTGGCGCCCAGGGTGAACGCCTGGTACCGCGCAGAATGGTCACCCGCATTGCCGCGGGAATGTTCAAACCACGCGAGCGTTAACGCGAGAGCTCAAGCCCAACCGAATTAAGTCAGCCTCCGCAACTAAATTAGCCGCCAAAAACGGCGACGCCTTCCTGGGAGCAAATTGCGCTTCCAGAAAGGCGGCCGCCGTCTTCAAGGAGAGAAGCTCTTAAGTAAAACTGTTAATTGGCCGGGGGCGGCGGGGTGACTCCCGCAGCCGCTCCACCGTGATGTCCATGTCCTCCGGGTCCGCCAGCTTGCACGGTGTAGCCCGCCGGTACGGTAAAGAATGTCGCGGCGGGCTCGGTCGTCTGAATATTTGTCAGCGAGAAAGTGGTAGTTCCGAATCGCGGATCCGTTCGCGTGCTCTGTACGACGGTTTGAAGATCTGGCGAATACCAGCGCTCCGACACGATTTGTATCGGGGCGCTATTGCCGATTTGTCCCGCTGCGATCGTGCGCGTGGTGCGCGTGCCTTCGGCGCTCACGCCATTGATAACTTGCGTTCCGAGAGAATCGACCTTCAACGCGCCAGAAGCTTCTTCCTGCTGCTGGCGAGCCTGCATTTTCTGTGCAAAGGCCTGTGACTTAGCGGTATTCCCGGCGGCTCCGCCCGCCGGCAAGGTCATTTTGTAAGCAACCTTCTTATCGGGATTCAGCATGTAGTGCGCGCCAGCAACCGGATCGGATATGGCCACCATTTTATGTGTGCCGCCTGTCGCCGCCAGCGGTCCCACGCCCGTAAAAGTTACCTCCCGGCGAGAGCGCCCTTGGCTATCGCGGTAAATAGCGCCCTGGACGGTGCGATTGATGGTCGTCTTTCCGTCCTGCAAGGTCTGATTGGTAGTTGACGTGGAGGTCGCCGAAAATGGAGCGCCGGTTACGACTTTCCCGCCGTGCATTCCCTCGAAGCCCATCAACTCCATCGGGCCGCCAAATGGCCCCCGATGGCCGCCGCCTGGCCCTTGCGCAACCGCCGTTCCCACACCCAAAACTAATGCGCCACCCAAGACTAAATGCATCCACCCATTTCGCTTCATGCAGCTCTCCTCTTCTCTCCCTATGCGGTGACTCATCACCGCAGAAATTTATTATTCCGGCAAGCGTACCGCTTGCGCAGAGCCGTCGCTGCCTACTAAGACGTCAACTTGAATCCAGTCACTGGCTTCGTCTTCATTCACCGGCAAACCGAACGCAGCAAGGGAAGCTCGTTCCATTCCCACCCGAACAACGGCGCCATCTTCCGCTTCCTGTAAAGAACTCCCAGGCAACTGGATAAAATCATTGCCGCCGCTTTCATTGTCGGCCATCAGTATCTCGGAATCATCGCCGACGATGCTCTCGCTGTCGCCGGTCCCCGACGGACCGGTCGGGCTCGAAACTGCATCGAGAGCCACAGTTGGGGCAGCAGCGATATTTCCGCTCAGCGAACCTTGCCGCCATTTATGCCAGTCCCATACTCCGAGTGTGCATACCATCACTGCGGCCGCCGCCAGCCCCCAGGTCGCAAGCTGCAAAACTCTGCGCTCTTGCCTGGGCTGGTGCCTGAGCCGAAACTGTTGCAATACTCGCGCTTCTACGCGAGGCGGCACGTGTAGTATCCGGCTACTCTCCGCCAGCGCAGCCAGTTCCACCTGGGCCGCGGCCCAAGACGCTCCCAGCGCGCCGCACCGGCCGCACACTCGAGCGTGCTGCACCGCACGCTCGCGGCCGTCGTTGCCAATTGAGCCGTCGCGTCGCGAATCCAAGCCTAAAATTTCAAATTCTTCGCAGTTCATATCAATCTTCCATTCCCTTATCGTGCTACCGAGCTCCAGCGCCGCGGCGCATCGCGGAGCATTTCCAGCTTGGCGAGCAGCAGCGCGCGCCCGCGATGCAACCGAGAACGAATCGTGCCAATGGGACAATCGAGCATCCGCGCGGCCTGGTCATAAGTCATTTCTTCCAGCTCGCACAAAACCACTGTCTCGCGGAATTCGATAGGTAGTTCCATCACTGCGGCTCTCACCTTTTCAAGCCGCTCGCGTTGTTCCGCCCACATCGCTGGCGTGAAAGAATCCCGGAGCGTCAACCCGCCACCGCTGCCATCTTCCTGCCGCTCCACTAAAGAAATCTCTCGTGGCAAACGCTCGTTGTACTTCATGATCTTGTTGCGCGCGATTCCGAAAAGAAACGCCGGCAGAGTGCCTCGTTCAACGTCGTATTTGCCCGGCTCGCGAACCAACGTCATAAAAACGTCCTGAACAATTTCCTCCGCTCCCCAGGAGCTGCCGGTCATGCGAAACGCAAAGCGGTATAGCACGTCCGCATGTCTGCGATACAAAGCTGCAAATGCTTCTTCGTCGCCCTTGGCGGAGCGCTTGAGCAGCTCTTCGTCCTGATCGTTCGGTCGAATTTTCATCGGGTCTGATCAGGCATTATGCGTTTCATCTAGCATTTCCCAAGCAAGCACCAAAAAGTTCCCGGTCTAATCCGGCCGGAATTTGCGGCATTTCGTGCGGAAGGTAAGTTGCGTGATCGCTGGGTGTTAGACGGCCTTGTGCAGAATCGGGTTTCCTACATCACCTTTGCGTCGCCGGACTTTCGCTTGGGCCAGTCAGCTCGACTAAAGTACCCACTTCCCATTGGTTCGTGTCGGGCTTAGTATGCAAGCGAAGGAGAAACGTCATGAAAATAACTGGCAACACAATCCTGATAACCGGTGGAGGCTCTGGTATCGGCCGCGGCCTTGCCGAGGCTTTTCACGCGAAGGGCAATCAAGTGGTTGTTGCAGGCCGCCGCAAGAACCTCCTAGATGAAACCGTCGCGGCCAACCCCGGGATGAAAGCCGCGGTCCTGGACATTGAGAACAGTGAAACGATTCGGACTTTCGCGGAAAAACTGAAGAAGGACTTCCCCACCCTTAACGTCGTCATCCATAACGCCGGCATTATGAAACCCGAGTCCTTGAAGGACGCCGCGGTTGCGGATGCCGAGGCTATGGTGACAACAAATTTGTTCGGCCCAATTCGCCTGAACGCAGCGTTATTGCCCTTCCTTCTCAAACAGCCAAACCCGGTGATCATGACCGTTTCGTCCGGCCTGGCATTTGTACCGCTGGCCATGACCCCGACCTATTGTGCGACCAAGGCCGCGATCCATTCTTATACCCAATCGATGCGCTACCAGCTCAAAGACACCGCCGCGCAGGTTCTCGAACTTATCCCGCCCTACGTGCAGACGGAATTGATGGGACCGAGAATGGCCAGCGATCCGAATGCCATGCCGCTCAAAGACTTCATTTCCGAAACTATGAGCATCCTCGAGAACTCGCCAAACACTACGGAGATTTGTGTCGAGCGCGTCAAGCAGCTGCGCTTTGCCGAGGCGAGTGGACAGTACGATGCATTTTTCAAGAACTTCAACGATGGGATGGCCGCTGCTGCGGCAGCACATTAGCGGCGCCCAGATCGGCGTAAAGGCGCTCCTTACATGAATCGCGGCAATTGGTACTGGCGCGATTAATTCGCAATAGCTTGGTCCAACAACTCGATCACGTGCAAGACCTGCTGATCGGTGTGATGCATTTCCGCGCCCGCACGCATCTGCAGCAGACAGCCCGGATTTGAAGTGGCGATGATCTGCGCTCGCGTAGCCGAGGCGTAGTGCATTTTCTCAGCGAGCAACTCAAGAGAAGCTTCGGTCTGAGTAACGTTGTAAACGCCTGCCGATCCACAGCAAAGTTCGGAGTACGGCAACTCCACCACATCAAGCCCGGGAATCGAGCGCAGCAAGTTTCGCGGAGCTTCGCGCACTTTTTGGCCGTGGAGCAAATGGCAGGAGTCCTGATACGTGACGCGCAGCGGCAGGGCCTTAAGCGGCGCGGACAATCCCAGAACGGCAAGAAATTCAGTAACGTCGCGTGTTTTCTTTCCGAAGGCTGACGCTTGCCCGTATTCAGGTTCGTCCGAAGTGAAAAGATGATCATATTCCTTGAGCGTGGAGCCGCACCCCGCGGCATTGGTCACAATCGCGTCTACATCATCTAACACGAATGCGCGGAGATTTGCGCGCGCCAACTCGCGAGATACGTCGCGAATACCCGCGTGGGCCGCCAGCGCGCCGCAGCATAGTTGCCCGTTGGGCACAATAACATCGCAACCGTTCGCGGTTAACACCCGAATCGTTGCGGCGTTCAGTTCGGCAAAAGTTACATTGGCCACGCAGCCCGCAAAAAATGCAACCCGGGCGCGCCGGGCGCCGCTAAACGGAAATGTTTTACCCAGACGATCGTAAAAGAAATGAGTATCAACACGCGGAAGCAGCCGTTCGCGTTTATCCAGGCCAAGAAGCTTCAAAATGCCGGTTAACCGGGCTAGTGACTGTAATCCAGAGCGCTGATAAAAACGCAGCACGCGCGCCACAGTCGCGATGCGTTTTGGATAAGGCAGCAACCGGCGATAGACCACGTCGCGAGTGATCCGCGATAACAACGGACGCCGGTAATCACGCTCGATGCGCGCGCGCGCGTACTCTACGAGCTTTCCATATTCGACCCCGGAGGGACACGCCGTTTCACACGCGCGACAATCGAGACACTTATCAATGTGATCGACGAACGAGTCGGTGACTGAAACTTCGCTTTGCTCCACGTGAATCATTTGATGGATTCGCCCGCGCGGCGAATCGGCCTCCAGATTCCAAAGCCGGTACGTTGGGCAAGCATTCAGACAAAGTCCACAATGAATACAGCGCGCGTAATCTTCGTAAATGGGGATCAAGCCAGGAATAGGACTCAGTGCCATCAGCGCTCAGTCCATGATAATGCCCATCGCCGCGATGTCTTCAAACAAAGCGAAACGGTTGCGCTATTGAGTCGAGTTGCGATCAAATCCCGGCGACGAATCGTCCCGGAGCAAAAACATTTTCAGGATCGAAGGCATTCTTGACACGGCGCATAAGAGCAGCGTCGTTTTTCGCAGGGCCCCAAATATTGATAACGCGCTTCAGTCCGGTCGGGCAGAAGAGGATGAACGCAGAGCCATTGCGTGCGGCAGCATACTCAAACACGCCCGAAGAAATCTGTGCCAACGAGGTGATCGTTTTATCATTCAAGTCATCTGGCTGTAGCGCGAAATATAAAGGCCCGGACGAAGTTGCAAAGACACAACTTGGAATCGAAAAACGCGCCGCGAGAGCATCCAGCATTGCGACGTCTGCCGAAAACCCGGGGAAAGTATTGATCCTAAAAATCGTTGCGGCCGGGCCGGAGCGAGAAAGTAGTTTAATCAGTTCCCGCAATCCACTCCGGAGAGATTTTTCAGCGGATTTCTCAAGCAAATCCCCACTGCTTGCGCCGCATTTTTCCGCGTATTGCATAAGTTCGGCAGAGTATCGCCGAAGAACAGTTTCCACGCCTTCAAATCCCACACAGACGTGCCAAGTACCTTGCGTGAACCAGGAAGGCAAACCCGAATCGCGATCGCCCTGGAAACCCGCAACAACTTTCGCGGCCTCAGGGCCAAGAATCTCAAAAGAACTCGGCGACAGCGGCGATTTAGAAACCATGGTTTGGAACCGCACGATGGAATCAACAGACGAAAAAGTGCTCCCCACATGGCCGTAACCTTCAGGTAATGGAAATGTCCGGAAATTGAGACGCGTGATCGCTCCAAGAGTCCCGAGCGAACCGATCAACAATTTGTGCAGATCGTATCCAGTAACGTTTTTTACTACTCGCCCGCCGCTCTTCGTAAGAGTCCCAGCTCCATTGACAAATTCAGCTCCAAGTAAAAAATCTCGCGCCGAACCATAACCGGGCCGCAGCGACGAACCGATGTTCGATGCGATCGTTCCGCCTACCGTGCATTCCTCAAAAAAAGGAACGCCAAGCGGGACGAATTGTTTTTGTTGGGCGAGCGCGTCGGCCAATAGTGCCAAATTCATTCCAGCATCGACGCTGAGAGTGAGATCATCAGGATCGTAATAAGCAATTTCGTTCAATCCGGTCATGTCTAAAGCAACGTCGTAACGAGCCGGCGGCATTCCGATGTCCAGTTTCGTGCAATTGCCACATGGGATGAGCGCCAATTCTTCGCTCTTCGCGAAGCGTGCGACCTCCACTACCTCCGCGGAAGAGACCGGCCTGACAACAACTGAAGGTGCTGCCCCGTCCACGCCAAACTTTGCGCAGGATTCCGAACCGCCATTCACGTGGTCCCTGCCAACAACACTTTCTAGCCGCGCGGCAACACTCATTGCTGTTGTGTTCATAGCGGAATGGCCCGAACAGCCACCTGCGCTCGGGGCGTAATTTCGCCACAACCTTTGTTCAGCGGGAAAATCTTGCCGGGGTTCAGCGCGGACCGCGGATTAAACGCATCATGAATTCGCCGCATCAAGTCAAAGTCATCATCCGAAAAAAGCAGCGGCATCAATTCGCTTTTTTCCATGCCCACGCCATGCTCGCCCGTCAGCGCTCCGCCAATTTCCACGCAATAACGAATGATCTCGGCGGAAGCTTCGATGGCCCGCTGATATTGCCCCGCATCGCGCGGATCGAACAAAACAATGGGATGCAAATTGCCGTCGCCGGCATGAAAAATATTCCCGATCTTGAAATTGTATCTTTCACCGATTTCCTGAATTCGCCGCAAGGCCTGCGGAATTTTTGATCTTGGTATGACGCCGTCGAGCACGTAATTACTGGGTGCGATTCGGCCCAGCGCGCCAAAAGCATTCTTGCGCCCTTTCCAAAGCAATTCGCGTTCCTGTTCATCGCGAGCTACTCGCACTTCACGCGCATGATGCTCGCCGCACACCTCTTCCACGGCGGACGCCTGCGCCGCCACTACCTCCGCCAGACCCTCAAGCTCAATCAACAGCACCGCGGCGCTGTCCAGCGGAAACCCGGCGTGAATGAAGTCTTCCACCGCTCGCAGCGTCCAACCATCGAGCATCTCGCACGCGGCCGGAGTAATCGCGCGCGCCGTTATCTCAGCGACCGTCTCCGAAGCATCGTCAACGCGGTCAAAAATCGCCAGCAGAGTTTTCACGCTTTCCGGTTTGCGCAAAAGCTTTACGGTAATTTCCGTGACCAGCGCAAGTGTCCCTTCCGAGCCCACAAAAAGGCCGGCCAGATCGTAGCCCAGTGAATCACCGTGGCGGCTGCCTACGCGACAAATCTCGCCGTCGGGCAGAACCAGCTCCAGTGCGGTTACGTGATTGCTCGTCACTCCATACGCGAGCGTGTGCGGCCCTCCCGCGTTCTCAGAAACATTGCCGCCGATCGTGCACGATTTCTGACTGGATGGATCCGGCGCGAAATAAAGTCCGCCAGCCTCTGCCGCGCGCGTCAATTCGTAATTGACCACTCCCGGCTGAACGACAGCGCGCTGATTTTCCAGGTCGAGTTCCAGAATTCGATTCATGCGCGCAAATACGATCACGATCCCACCGGTCCGCGCCAGCGCGCCCCCGGAAAGCCCCGTACCGGCGCCGCGCCCGATGACCGGAACATCGTGCTGCGCAGCTAACCGCAACACCTGCGACACCTCTTGCGTTGTCGTGGGAAAAACCACCGCACCGGGCCGACCTTTTTCCACCGAGCCATCATATTCATAGAGCAACAAATCTTCTGGCCGGTGAAGCACCATGGAAGCCCCGACAACGTTTTGCAACCCACGAATAACGTCGCGATGCAAAGGTTTTCGAGCGGTGTTTTCCGCTAGCAAGTACGTAACCTCCTTCCCCACTATAGTGAGCCTGGCATCGCCCTTGCAATCAACGTGCACAACTCCCTGCACGTAAATGCAGACGCCCCGCCGCGGTAGACCTGTGCTAGTGTATTTTTCCTGTCGCAAAAGGATGATGGATGCCCAGGCCAAAAATTCTCGCCACAAGACCGCTCTTCGAAGAAGCACGGCGCATTTTGCAAGAAAAATGCCAGGTGGAATACTGGTCTGAGCCGCAGCGCATCCCAAAAGCGGAGCTTTTCGCCCGCGCACAA